>ENA-UPWK01000063-UPWK01000063.1-human-gut-metagenome-genome-assembly--contig:-NODE-63-length-104063-cov-7.998240_pt1 | contig 104063 bp, 102 predicted proteins | sample MGYA00250048_ERZ773373 | MGnify/ENA primary metagenome ERZ773373 (study PRJEB29103, sample SAMN06112059) | human gut metagenome | biome: human gut; feature: ankylosing spondylitis patient; material... | reverse complement strand
TCTCACCAAAAAGGATTGCCTTCTTCTCGCAAGTGGTTATGATGCAAATTTACGAGCCAAAATTATTAATCGTTGGGCCCCTTCAGTTTTTATAAGAAACCGTCCACAACATCCCAATGTTGCAGTATGCTCTTCTTCATCAATGTTCAAAATCATATCCCAGCCCTGTGCATATGCTACCTTCTCAGCCATAGGATACAATTCCGAAAGCAGGTAACAATAAGCTTCATTACTCCTCGATTTTACATATTGCGATTCTTCCAGTTCCCTTTGTTTATTCGTAATATCCAGGATCTCACTGTCCCACTCTGATTTACCTGGTTTCCAAAAATCTTCATTCTCAAGTAGTGCATCTAACTCTTTTTCCGAATCATCAAGATACAACGCTTTACGTTTCATTCTTCCTCCTCTTTCACACCCTAATACCAACTCAATTACTATATCATTTTTTCTCATTCTTGATCAGTATAGCGGACAATATTATATCGCGTTTTTTCATACAATAACATCAGCATTTGACACCTATACTGGTCAATGGAGGATGACTTTTATGGAGCAAAAATTAAAATGTGACGTATATATTGGTAAAAATCTTCGCCGTCTTCGCGAAAAATTTGGATTATCCCAAGAAAAGCTCTGTGCAGAATTACAGTGCAGAAATTGCGACATTGGTCGCTCTACTTATGCCAAATATGAAAACGGTGAATTAAATATCCGAATCAGCGTCCTTATGGAATTAAAAAAGATCTATAACTGTTCTTATGATGAATTTTTTGATGATCTTGATTCCCATTAAACACAAAAATCAATAGTTTCTGGATCACAGTTCCAAAAACTATTGATTATATTATACTTCTTTTATTCGTATTTGCATACCTAATTCTGTAGTGCACTTATTTAATCTGCAATCAGGAGCATTTCTTCTCTTCTACTTTATTTTCCGCTAATCCTGCAATTCCATCTGGCCTGCTTGTTTCCATGTTTTGGTTGGAATTCCACATTTCTCCAGTTCATCCTCATATCTGATACCATTTTTTCTTTCAGAGAGACCAAAAAAGTACTGACTGACGCCAATACTTTTTTGATCCAGGATTATATGCTCCTTTGTCATGCCACCAATGCTAGAACATTGGCTTCTCTTCCATAGTGATCAATACAATACCGTACTGAATCTGTTTCGAATTTTACATAGTCTTCTGTCTGTTCAATAATTTGCCGTACTCTTCCTGTGGTTTTCCAGATACCATTCTGACAATATCTTGCTTTTTGTCCTACCGTTAATGGAAGAATTAGGTTCCCATGTGCCATGATCATCGGCTTCGTCTTCATTCGTGCTCCTCCTTTCTTTGAGATTTACCTTGTCAGAAATATTCCTCCTTTCCTCCAAAACGCAAAAAAAGACACTGACTATTCATAAAAATAATCAATGTCTTTCTGCTTTTTCGATAACCGAATATACTTCAGTTTAAATTATCCTTCCAGCAAAAAGCCGGAACAAAAGTTATATATTTCCGCAACCAGCAGAAATAAATGTTATACATTTATATCATAACCACATCCTATCACTGTGTCAATACTCATTACTTAATCCAGATCATTTTCTGCATTCCATTTTTCAAACGGAAATTTAAAAATACAACTAATCACACAACATACAAATTCCTGGTACAAATCATCATCAAAACCAGTATTCAAATTAGCATATTTAAGCATCAGGGGACGATACATTTCTACAATCAGCTGTATAGCTTCCCTTTCGCTCATTCTCGCTCTACATAAAACCCCTACAAAATCATCCAAAGTTATCTCCCATCTGTTTTCGTATTTTTCTGATTGCATTGTAATAGCTGTTTTCAGCCTGTTTTGCTGTCATATTCAAAATACCTCCAATATCATCGAATGATTTTACATATACTATACGGAGCATTAATACTTTCTGCTGCAGTTCCTTCAACGAACACAGAGAAACATAAAGAACAGGATCATTGATTTGATCCAGAAAAGAATTTACATTGATTTCATCACTCAGAACCATATCTACATTTAAATCCATCTTATCAAACAGGTCTTCTGTCTGCTTTTGTAAGATTTCATCTATTCCTTCATCATCCATGGCTATTTCATTATCCAGAATCTTGCCTTTTTTTATTAAGTACTGCTTTTGTGTATTCTTAATTGCAGTCTTCACATAAGCACTAAATTCCTTTTTCAGTTCTTTCTCTGTTTTTGTCATATCCGCATTCCTCCAAAATGATCTAGTGTATACAGTAATCTCTGAAGGAGGTGGTCTTGCAATACAGACATAAAACAGGACTGCCGGAAAATTACTCCAGCAGCCCACGCAAATCAAGTAATTTATACCCTTTCTAATTTTAATACCGATGCCCTTCCAATCTTTGAGCCCGGTTTAATTAGTATGGTAAATTATTTCACCCCGGGAAGTCGGTTCTAATCCATCATTTAAAGTCAGCTTTATGAATTATACTATTTTTCGCAATCTATTTCTTACTTTTCACTGTATTTTCACAATCACATATGAATTTTTATGCATCTGAATATATTTACAAGCTATTCTCTTATTTTCTCTGTTTTTATTCCTGTAAAAAATCATTTATATCACCATCAAAAGAATCTATCTCATCTGCGGCAATATTATCTGTTTTTTCAAATGCGCGATCAATTTGTTCCGAACTCATTTCTTTTTCCTGCTCCTGTTCAATGTATCCCGTCAGCTGTTCTTCTGACAGTCCCTGCTGAAAAAGATAACCGCATTCCGGACATATCCTGACTTTTTTTGATATCTCAGAATCACACTCAGGGCATTTTTTTCTGCCCTTTTCCTGAATTGCCAGATATACAATATCCAACATAAGGAAAACACTTCCTGCAAACCCTATCCAAATATCTGTTTTAAATCCTGCAGCCCGACATGCATAACCAATCAGCTGCACTCCACATATACCGCTTAAAATTTGCACTTGTTTACTACGCACCCACATACCTCCTATTCCAGATCTTCAAACATCTTGTAATTATTTTTTATCAGAAGAACTTCTGCTTCGTCTGCTTTACAATCACCTTCCAGATTTACAAAATGATCTTCCTGCAAACTCTTTTCCAACAGCTGCTGCTCTGAATGATCTTTCTGTATATATGTCCCGTTATCATTTCCAGCATCACTTGCTTTTGCTACAACTGCTGTTTTTTTATCATTTTCTGGCTTTGCTTCTGGTAACAGCTGTTCAGCATCTATTTCCGGAAACACATACGAAAGCAAACTTTTGCCGGACATTTTCCAATATGCCAAAAATGCCCGTACAATGTATTTTGCTTTATTATGCCCACAGGAATTTAAATACTTTACAACCAGCCTGTGCATTTCATCTGTTTCATCAAACCGAAGATTAAAACGATATTCGTCTTTCTTTCCCATTTTTAATCCTCCCGTTCTTTAGCTTCTATCTGAAACTGCAATTTGTATCCTTTAGCATTTGCCTTAGGATCATTAATAATAAAATACTCCCCTTTGAAGCGTTCCCAGACTACCTTGATAATTTCAGACACCAGAATGGCTCCTCCACCCATGAATACAGTCTGTGTTGTTCGAAAGTCAATGCCAAGCTCACGGAACGTTCCGAGCAATTCCGTTACATATCCAATCGTTACCTCCCGGACTCGTTCTTTAAGTTCCTGCATATATCCTGTGTTTTTTCCAAGAATGATGTTATCAATATCTTCTTCATCAAGTGCAATGCTGTATTTTTGGCGTATAGCAGCCCGAATTCTGCCATACAGACATATCACGCCACTTTCCAGAGAATCAACGTGTTCCTTCTCCAATCTTCCGTATCGGAGGATCATATAATCCACCGTAAACCCACCAATATCAATAACAAGAACTTTCGGAAGTTCGGTCAAATGACGTCTTGCTGCCAGCACACAATATGCAGCATAGGCCTGCACATACACTTTCACCTCATGAATCAAAATCTGATAAGAGGTACCGCCATACTTAAAGCCAACCACTTTGCCATCTCTTTGGAAATACTGCTGAAACTTTTTTCGGTACTTTCCGTAATGTGCCGGTGGTAATCCTACCAGAAGTTCTATCTCGATCAGCTCATTAGGTGCTAAAACCGCCTCTTTTTTCATCGTATCCAATTCTTTTGCAATGGCAATCAATGTAAGAATGTAATAGCGATCATCTTCTGTCTTGTCTTCCATGTAAGATATCCTTCGGTTTGTTGTCCTGTAATATTTTCCACCAAATTCAATCACTTCATCGTTTTCTCCAGGAATCGTATCCAATACATCTATTCCTGAATTAAATTCATAATGTTCTGTTTTAATCATCTTATTACCGGTGTCAACTGATATAACCATATCTGTTCTCCTTTCAAAATTCCGAATTTTTATGCGTCTTTTTGTACGTCTTTTCAGCTTCAATATAATTTTTTCGGAATTTCTGTGTCAACAGAATCGCAGAAAAATTTTTTGTACCTCATATTTCCTGAAACTCTTCGCTAAACTGCTTCATCATTTTTTCACATTCACCTTCACAGCCCCAAAGTATACTTCCAACTGCCTCGAATGCCTGATCTCTCCACCGGAAATAAGTAGTTCTGTGAACCCGTGTAAGCTGAGGACAATGTGGTTCCAGTTTATCAAGGATTTCCTCTACATTTTCTGCTTTGTAAGCCGACATATAACTGTAATAGAGCACCCAATAATATCTCTCGCCCTGCGGATGATATTTTCTCATCAGATCAACGGACTCATCCATCAGTTTTAGAAATTTATTGGAATGATTAATCGACTCCACCCGTTCCTTTTCACTTGCAAGATCCGTATCTACATCCATGCCCGCCTGATATAAACTGTCCAAAAATTTATCTACATCGGTTCCATACTCTAACTGAAAATGTCTTTTGACCTGATTAATCTTAATCTGCATTTTCCAATTTACCGAACGATAAATTTTAAACAATTTCTCCACGTCATGATATGCCGTATTTTCTTTTCCCTTAAATTCCTCTGTTATAATGCCTGATCTTCCTTTTGGCATTTCTTTCCACCTTTCTTTCCATATTTTTCATTATAGAACCTCTCCAGTTCAGCATCTGCCTCATTCGCCTTGACCAGACAGCAATATAACCCCGTAATAACACATGCCAATACTACCAAAATCACTAAAACTATTTTCCAGATAATAAGCATCCTCCTCATCAATTATTTTCCCCTCTGTATAGAAAGAATAAAAAAAAGTACCATTTTCTGTAAAAAATAAAATTTTTTTGCAACTTTTTTAAGATTTTTTTGGAATCACACAAAAAACTGCTGTTATCTATGATTTTCACCTATAGATAGCAGCAGTTTTAAACAATTTGATTCTTTTCCCAATAGTCTCAATGCCAACAATCATATGAATTTTTCTAAACTTTATGCTCTGGAGCCTGACTAATACTTTTGACAGTTTTCCAAGACGTAAGAAGTAAGTGATATGCTTTAAAGTACAATCCGACGCCGTTATCTTTAAAACACACAATATACAATTCTCCATTACATCTGAGAATTTCTACCTCATGAACAAATCTATTTGATTCCACAAGATAGGCCGTATCTCCCGCTTTCATCTTCTCTCGCTCCTACACTTAGTATTTCATTCATTCTTTCTAAAATCAGAAGACCTTTATGATCCACAAACGTTTTATCAGAGGCATTTTCAGGAATTTCTTCCTTTACAAGCATTGTAAGCAATGCCGTACAGAGCTCATAATCAGCTTCCGGAACACGTTTCAATTCTTCCACCAAATCAATCGGTTCTGTGATCAGATAGTCCGTATAATTGCTTTTCCAGTCTCCTGTTGCAGCTAATAATCTCTCATACTGGTCCTCATACAGATTTTTCTGATTCAGCAATAATTGAATTTTCTTTAGTTTTTCACTTTTTCTCAATTTACTACACCGCCCCATTTTTCGAATGTATGTTCTTTCTTAATCTTATCACATTCTCTTTCAATAAGCCAGCTCTAATTTATTTTCATATAAAGAACCCATTCAAACTAATCTGTCCATTTATCCAGCTTTTCTGCACTGCTTTATGAACCTTGTCATTTGGCATATCATCACCTATCAAAAATGCTGATTTCGGATTATGATTTATACGATTAAGGCGCACACTTTTTTCATCATAATTTGCATAACAATACTTGCACATATGCGGACAACTATTATAAGCACCAATATCATTTCCCAAATAACATGCACACTCTTTTCTAAGGAATTGTTTTTTCGGCATGTCAAGTGACATATGAATGGCATTTTCATAAATCTGCTGTGTCATACAGCCATTACAGTCTGCTCCAAATGCAGCAAGTTCCGTTCCCTCCCCACAAGGCCGCAAAATCATTTTGTGCTCTGTGGCAATACGTGTCATACGTTCCCCAAGATATTTTCTCTGCTCTTTGGATACCATTTTCACTTCTGGAAAATTCCTTTTTACTTTCTGGTATAAATCAAGAAAACTTATCACGCAATTTTTTTTATACCTTTGTAAAGCCGCAGATATTCCCGCAAACTGTTCCAAATGATACTTGACAGTATATTTGTCATCGATAAAAATCGGATCGTATCTCCAGCCAATATGCTCTTCTCCTACAATTTCTGATATCTGCAGAAATGCTTCAATGATTTTTCTTTTACTTACAATTGTTTTAAATAATCCTGGTTCGATGTCTGCTTCATATGGAGTGATTGTGATATACCAGTATGTCCTGTAAGATTTCAGCAAATCCATATACTTCAACATAGGGACTGGATTTTTTGAACAGAATACAATCAAATCAACGACTTCAGGATCAAGGCTATATTCTGTAACCTGTAAAGGATCATAGGGATTTCTCACTCGAACATACCCTTCACGGATTCTATTTGTAAACCATTCGGAATAAAATGCAGGTATATCGGTTCTCATGCTTGCATGTATAATCATCCTGCGCTCTCCTCTCGCGGAAGGTAAATATTACAATATTATTACAAAAAATCTTTTATGAAGCAGACATTATTTCCGTCTGAAGCATAAAAGATTTTTTTAATGGTTGTATTAAATTTAACTTCCTGTTACTTAAAAAATAGATAATTGCAAATTCGCTTCCCAGTGCCATGCAAATTTAAAAAAAAATGTTTAGGTTGTTTTCCGACGATAATTTTGACCACAGTCTTGTTTCTACTCAGGCATATTTCTTACCACTGAGTACCACTTATCGTTAAATGCTCATAAGTTCAAAATTCTTATAAAGCCTGTATTTATGCGGTTTTTCAACAATACCGAAATTTCACTAATGCATCATCGGACTCATTGCCATTTAATTGTTATCTCCTATCTTCATAACAGCTCACTGCTGTTTTTTATCTCGTATATATTGTATTTTTGACATCTTAAGATTTTAACATGAATAAATAGAAGATGCAAGAACTACATTGTTTCCGATTGATTTTTTACTTTTGCAGATGCTATAATTATAGTATTCTCATATATGGAAATCTATCAGAATAGTCTTTGATTTTTATAAAAATCGTACAATTCTGTAAAAAAGAGAGGGAATCTTATGCGTATCCAGAAACTTCACATTAAAAACTTCCGATACATTCGCAGTCTTGAAATCTGTGATATAGAAAATGCCTTAATACTGGTTGGAAAAAATAACGTGGGAAAAACAGCAGTTCTCAGCGCACTCTGCGCAGTAGGCGGGCAATACGAGATTGCAGAAACTGATTTTAATGAAAAAAAACAAAATATAGAGATTGATATCACTCTTGAAATCACACAGGAAGACCTGGAACTTCTTCACAGACTCCGTAAAGTCAGTTCCTACCGGAGAATGGAAATCTGGATGAGGGAATTTCAGAAAAAGCTCCCATCCTATAAAGGTAATATGCTGACATTTTCCTACATTGCTAATTACAATGGGCGTATCCGATTGTCGGATGGATATCACAAAAACAATCCTGCCATTCGAGAAGTTTTTCCAAAGATATATTATCTGGACAGTCAACGTGATCTGAACGGAATTCAGGATAGTCTCTTATCATTTATGGAAGATGATCTGCTGAATCAGATGCGCGCCGACTGCTGCCTTTTTGACCGTTCCAAGAAATGCAATCACTGTTTTTCCTGTATCGGACTGATTAATCAAAAAATGCCGCCTCAGCTAAATGCTTTTGAGACTGAGAAACTTTTAGAATATAAATTGTACCAACTGAATCTTGATAGTTTTTCTCAGCGAGTCAACGAAAACTTTCATAAAAACGGCGGTACCTCCGGAACCATCTGTTATGAATTGACCTGCAATACAGACAGGATTTTTCAGGTAAATGCATATCTGGAGTCAAAAGAGTCGCACGTACCGGAACATATTTCTTCTCTGGGAAAAGGAATGCGCAGTATTTATATGCTTTCTCTGCTGGAATCCTATCTGGAGGATGAAGAACGTGTCCCTGGAATGATTCTTATGGAAGATCCGGAGATTTTCCTGCACCCTACATTACAGAAGAAATCCAGTGAAATTCTGTACAGACTTTCCAGAAAAAGCCAGGTTATTTTTACAACACATTCCCCAAATCTGCTGTTCCAGTTTAACAGCAGGCAGATTCGTCAGATGGTTTTGGATGAGGATGGATATTCAGTGATCCGAAGCCATACAAATCTTTCTGCAATCCTGGATGATCTGGGATTTACTGCCAGTGACCTTCTGAATGTCAGCTTTGTCTTTATTGTGGAAGGTAAACAGGACAAAAGCCGGCTGCCACTGCTTCTGGAAAAATATTATTCTGAAATTTACGATCAGAAAGGAAATTTGTCAAGGATTTCCATTATTTCTACTAACAGCTGCACTAACATAAAAACTTATGCCAATCTTAAATATATCAATCAGACATATCTGCGTGATAATTTCCTGATGATCCGGGATGGGGATGGTAAAGATGCAGAAGAACTGGCTTCTTCCCTGTGCAGGTATTATGAGGCTCGTAACCGTGAGGATATGGACAGACTGCCGCGTGTGACTCGAGAAAATGTTCTGATCCTGAAGTATTATTCCTTTGAGAATTATTTCCTGGATCCGAAGATAATGGAAAAAATCGGAGTGATAAAAAGTGAGGATGATTTCTACGAAATCCTGTTGAAAAAGTGGAATGAATATCTATACAAATTAAAAAGCGGTCAGCATCTCACAGAAATGATCGGCCATGCTCTCAAAAATACTACAGATATCAGAGAACATATGGAAGAAATCCGTATCTGTCTCCGCGGACATAATTTATATGATATCTTTTACGGAAGATTCCGTAAAAACGAAACTGAAATCCTCAAATCCTATATAGAGGAGGCTCCAAGGGATACTTTTAAAGATATTCTGGATGCAATTGACCGTTTTGTTTATTTTGAGAACAGAAAAAATAATTCATGAAGAGGGATGCCACGCATGGCATCCCCTTTTCATCAGGAAACTGTCATTACTTTTCCCATAAACAGTATTTCGTCATTGCTCCTGTCATAGATTAGGAAGGCAAAAGGACGAGTGAGTTCCACATTTTTGATAACTGGTTCTTTCTCCTCTACAGCTGACATACATTCCATGATAACTGCTGTCACCGCTGCTGCTTTCGTGCCGTTTTCATCCAGTTCCAGTTTTGTTTTCTGCAGTATCGTATCTACATTTACATTTTTGTCTGCAATACCGGAGAAATCAGCGTTGCTGGAAAATATATTATCAAGCCCCAGGCTTGAGAGTATGTCATTTAGGATGGCGGTAGTCTCAAAATCAAGTTTTGGCATCTTACATTGTACTTCGTCATACTCTGGCTGAGATTTCAGAAGTCCACCAATATCCAGATCCTCAAGTATAAAATCGCCTTCATCGACAGGCAGGATTCCGACAAAACTCAGTCCGTTTGCATACTCCCTGTCAAATGCTGTTGCCTTATCATTTTCATAATACCTGTCTCCGGCACAGGTCATGTATTTTGTCTTTTCATTGTTTCCAAACTTCTCTTCTGTATCAGAAACATTCCAGGGTTCTCCACTCCATCCGGACTCAAAATATAGTGAATTAGTTAAGCACAGTCCGGTAGTATCATTGATCAGATCCGGGGTTATGATTTTCGGGATCAGCCCTTCCGTATTTTTGTCACACCAGGAATTAATGATACCGCATGTTTTCTCTGCAGCGGAAAAATCTACATTTTCCACTTCAGCCCCAAAACCGTTCGTTACTGAATTTTTAAATTCTTCCTGTAATGTCAGATTATTATCCACCCAGACTGCATCTGCAATCTTTAATTTTGACTTATATCCGTAACTCTCATCTTCAGTATTATATTCTTTAATCTTGTTCAGATATTCCTTTGCATAAGATGCAAAATCATCGGTTCCCAGATAATTACATAGAACTTCTTTTGTCTCTCCTTTTGCACCTTCTGCGATCATGCCCAGCGCAAAATTAAGGCTTGTTGGACTGAACATAATATTTTCTCCATTGACTGCCGCAGAGATTTGGTCTGTCATTTTTACGGAATTCTGTAATGTCACGGCTTTGTCGATACTGACTCCTTTATTACCGGACACCGTGTCTTCATTGCTGCTTTGGATTTCACTGGCTTTTGCGGAACCGGCATATATGCCGACAGCTGGCAGTGCGACAGTCATAGCTGCCAGTATTCCGATTAAGAGTTGTTTTCTTATCATAAGGCATTTCCTCCTCTGGCATTTTCTTTAGTTTAACATATTTTTCTTTCGGTTTTGTAATCTGTGGAAAATAGAATACCGTGAACATTGCATCATCTGCCCTGTGATAAAGCTTATTCCATAAGTTTATTCCTTCTGTTCTATCTTTATTTTTTCTTCGCTGGTGCAGGATCAGTAAGCTCAGGAATCGCACCTCCTGCGATTGCCCATAGATAAAGGCTGGCAACGGTACCATAAGGGGAATATCTTTTTCGGTATCGTTCAAACTTAGCTTTATCTATTCATAGATAAAAAGTTAATTAACTTTGGTGTTTCTATCGGACAAATCATTTTTATGCCAGGTGTGGCGATTCAGTTTTTTATTGTATCCCTATGTATTGGTCAGAGCTTTGGCACAGAGATAACCATCGTCTGGATCATAACCTCCATTATAACCAGTACGATTCTGGCAATTGCAACACCGCCAATCCCCGGCGGAGGTTTATCCTGTTATACCATTTTATTTACACAATTAGGAATCCCTTCTGCAGGAATTGCATTAGTGATCAGTATAGAGTTACTTATGGATGCATTTTTAACAGCCTGCAATCTTGCGTTTCTGCAGACAGAGCTTGTACTTTCAGCAAAAAAACTAAACTTGCTGGATGAAGCAAAACTGCGGAAATAATTTTCCTGCCATCTACTATTCTATATGCTTTTACGATATATTTATAGAAAGTGCCTTTCTTCAGATTTTTATGTGTCCATGTACGTCCGTTTGTAATAGTGGCAAGCTTTTTGTATTTGTATGTCTTTGTACTTGTATTGCAGCGGTTTCCATATACCAAATATCCGTCCACACCATCAAGTTTACTCCATTCTAAGGTTATGGAAGTTTTCGTCTGGTTTACAGAACGGACTTTTAAGCGTCCGAACCCTTTTGTTTTGTTAATTACAGGCTCATCAGGGATCTTCACTGTGATTGTTATTGAAGCTGTGTTTTTTCCATCTTCTGTCGTTACTGTAATTATTGCCGTTCCATTTCCGATTGCTGTTACTTTACCATTCTCATCTACAGCAGCGATCATTTCATTGTCAGACTTCCAGATCAGCTTCTGGGCATCCGCGTTCTCAGGTTCGATCTTAACTTTCAGTTCTGTGGATTCACCAATCTTCGTCAGAGTTTCCTTCTCTGCTTCAATCGTGATCTTCTCAATTTCTACCGGAATCTTTACAGTTACAGCTACCGTTGCGGTATAATTGCCGCTTACGGATGTTACAGTGATCGTTGCTGTACCATTTCCAACTGCGGTTACTTTACCCTTTTCGTCTACAGTTACCACGCTTTCGTCACTGGACTTCCATGTTACCCGCGTATTATCTGCATAAGATGGAATTACCTCAGCGGTAAGCTGTGCAGTTTCATCTTTCCTGGTAAGAGTAAGTGTGTCCGGAGATACTTTAATACCTGTTACTGGGTAACTTGGGATATAGATTGCCGGGATTGTTGCCGTTTCTTTGTATCCACAAACCTTACAGGTTCTTTCCTTCTCTCCTTCCACTCCGATTGATGCCTGCTTTATTACTGTCCAGCCATCAAATTGATGTGCTTCCTGTGCTGTATCCTCATTTCCAATGCTACAGTGCTTCCAGTGGTTTGTTTTATCAGACTGCCAGGAATAAGAATGTTCAAACGCAGGAATTACAATAGATGCTGTTTCTTTAGATGTCGCGCCTGCTTGACTTGTAGCTGTTACCTCCACCTTATAGGTTCCCTCCTCAGAGACTGCAAGAGTTCCTCCTGTCTGACCATCCAGAGTCTGATTATCTTTATACCATTGATAGCTGTACGTAATGCCTTTATCGTCAAGCACATGCGTTGCCTTTGCCGTTAAAACAATTTTAGAAGACGGACAGCCTTTTTCTTTATCCGCTGAAACTTGGACTATTGGCTTTACCAGAGCCCATACTTCCCGTATTATTATATTGTCTGTGATCTCAGAATCAGGATCCCAGGTAGTATTGCCACTTTCATTGCGCCATCCAGTTCTTTCGTAACCAAGTATCACTGCCGCTTCAGGAATATCTTTGGGACTCACTTTTTCTCCCTTTATAAGATAAATCCTTTTTTCTGGATTAAGCTTAGGAAAATCAGTAATGTCAGCAAAAGTCCTCAATCTAACATTAACTTTAACTACCCATTTTAAAGTTGCTCCTTTTTTTACCAGCTCCCTGTTACTGCCTTCTTTAGAACAAAAGTGTGACTGATAATTCCCGGCTATAGATTCATTAGCATATATAACTGCTGGCGTATCTGGATCGTCACCATATATAGGACCTATTAAAATAGGTTTGTTTACCTTAAATGAATCATCCACATAAATAAGCGGACTATAATTTTTGCTGTCTGTAGCACAATAATCATCGGCAAGTGTTACGCTTCCCGTTATTTTCGGACTGCGTCTAAGATACAGATCTGCGAAACCGGTTTTTTCAGTCAGATTCGGATCCCACCCCATCAAGACGATTGCATTTTCTTCTTCATTCTCTCCTGTTCCACTGTAATTATTTGTTATCGTTCCACCGGAAATTTTCACATCAGAAAACCTTTTTTCTTTATCGGGCGATACTATCTTTTTACTATTTCCTTTTTCTTTATAATATTGGTTGTCATGGTTGTCAGAGAGGGAAAAGTGCCGCAATATCAAGGCTTTCGGGATTTTTGCCCGACAACCAGACCGACAACCGGCTCGACAACCGAAGCGACAACTGGCTTTTATTTTTGCTTCAACCATTCTTCCGGAAGCCCTAACTGTTCCATTTCCTCTGTCGGGATTTCTTGAAAACCATCCATGCTGTTGTCAGGCTCGTTGTCGTTCCTGATACGCTCCCAGCCTTTTTGTCTGCGGTAAGGCTCTGGAAAATACCTCGGATTGCTAAACGCCCTCCAGCCTGTGACAGCGTTATTCATAATGTCGTTGATCTCTCGCAGCTCCCATTGTTTCGGTTCGTCATAATCATGCCCCAGTGCTTCCTTGTAAAGCTGCTTAGAGCAGACTATGCTGCCGGAATAGCGTTCCAAATAGTCTAAAATCTGTCCTGCCTTTGTGTCCTCCGGCATAAAGTCCTTTTGGTGGGCTTTCAGATAAGCGTTCATAGCCGGACTGAATCTCAGACGAAAATTGCCACTTCTGTAAATCTCCATAGCTTCTGCCCACATCTGATTGATATACTCTCTGGAAGCCTGTTCATCTGCCAAAATATGAACCTCAGCCCTTTCAGGATAGACCATAACCGGAACGAAGCGGCGGTTGCCTGTTCGGTCAAGGGGAAGAAAGTCAAGGGTATTAGAAGAACCTCCAAACACACATTGTCTTTTTCTGTCTGCCGGATGTGTTTCATAGGGTATCTTATAGGTTTCCTTTTGGCGGCTCAGAAAGGACTTGATTTCTTCAATGCTCTTAGCGTTGGCGGTTGCAATCATTTCCGACATTTCAATAATCCAATGCCCCTGCATTTTGCGGTACACATTTTCATCATCCAGCTTTTTCAAGTCATCAGAGAACCAGTCATCATTGACCGCAAGCAAACGGAAGAAAGAGGACTTTCCGGCTCCCTGACCGCCCACAAGACAGAGCATAACCTCAAATTTGCACCCCGGCTTAAAAGCTCGTGAGATAGCACCCAGCAGAAACAACTTCAATGCTTCATAGGTGTAATCATCTGTATCAGAAGTGCCTTAGAGTTCCATATTCAATTTTGGGTGCAAAAAAGCAGGAGACCTTTTCAGATTTCCTGCTTCTTCTAAATGATAATTATTTCGTCTAATTACTGAAAATCGGGAATTTCCTCACAAAATTCCTCGTTATAATAAGGCACGCCATCTTTGATACCCATAGTGATTTTTGAATCTAAATCCAAATAGTATCCCTCATACTGATAATCTGCCACTTCTTCTGATTCCTCTATCAATTTCTTCAGAGTTTCAGCAGCTTGCAAACTCTCAGCATTGTTCAGACCACCAATCGCCGGTCCGCTGCTTCCCTCATACACTTCCAAGTAAATTTTTTCAGAAGACTCCGACTCAACAAATAGAATATAAGAGTAAGCGTCTTCAAAATTCTGTGTTTCATAATTGGGTTCTCCAAATAATGCACGCAGTCTGCCATAGGCGATTACAGGTTCTAAATCTAAGTTTGTAAGATTGCTGCTGTTTTCCGGTATACTTGTCAGGCTTGTGTCTTTCTTGAAATCAGATATTGTCATAGCATTTTCTCCTCGTATGGTAACTTCCAATTAACCTAATCATCTCGATTTTTCTCTCGAAATAATTGCTCCATATTTGGTATGTGGCAAAAATTCAACTTCTAAAAAATCGTTTTCATCAATGTATTCTGAAAAAACCGTAATTTCAAATACTTTTCCTGTATCTTCATCCTTTACAAAAATGCTTCTACGTTCATGAGAAACATCCGCACCACCATGACTTTGTTCAATAGTATAGCCTTTAATGTAAAAATATTCTTTATTAATTATGTACGGAATATCAAAAATAATTTTCATTATATATACTAAAATAAAAATTACCGTTATTAATAACATTAAATTAGCACCTCTAAGTAATTTAATATCATTTCTACCGTTATATTTATATTGCTCTACAACACTTTTTTTCTTAAAAAAAGTGCAAATAAAAACTTTCTTTTTTTATACAATACACTATATAACATAATACTGCTATTCCAAACAATATCCCTCTTATTTCAAGTCTAAAAATACTAAATTCCATTTTATGCCTCCCCACAACCAAATAATTCTGTTTTTATATAATCATATATCTCTCCTGCTACTCCATCTCTTATCGATTCAACTAATTGTGCAATATATCCTTTTAATAATGTTTTAAGATGCATTGCACCTGTCCCATTAACAAGCCTTGTTATTCCTCCTGCAAAAATTGCTTGATAGTTATTTCTTCCTGCATTTAATCCTTTTATTTTTATTTTTGATCCTATACCGCCTAAGATACCTCCTAAAATCAAATCTTCAAGTACATCCAAGCCGATTTGTTCTATTCCCCTTTTATTTGTTCCTGTCATCGTTTCAAGACTTTCCCCAACTAATATTGATGTTCCACTTGAAATCCCTCCAATAATAAAGGGCTTTGATAAAAAATTTAGTATCTTTTCAGAAGCGCCTATAGTTGTACCTACTTTTCCTATAGCTGAAGGTGCTCCCAAAATTCCACCTAATGCACCACCAAATGCTGAACCAATATACGTTTCAATACTGGAAAATTGTACCAGTAAGAGATCTGGTGTTCTCCGCTTTCCTTTTTTATCCGAATAAGTACTGCTTCTTCTTTATCCTAATCTTCCACATTATTTATCAATCACATTACAGATATTTTTTCATCCTTTAATCTCATTAGCAAAACTTCTACATTTTCATTATATCTGTCTATTTTTATTGGTTTTTCTCCTTTTACATAAATAATTATGTACTCCTTTTCTATTATACTTTTGTGTTGCTCAACCTTTGTAATCTCTTTAAATTCAACTGTCCGCATTTTCTTTAGAAAATCTTTCTTATAAAGTTTGTCTTGTACTTCCAGTTGATCATACCAATAGACACCGCTGTAATAAAGCAACAGTAAATCTATCACTCCCAGCAACAGATACATCCAAATTTTCCCATCTCGAGTCAAAAATAATACAATTGTAAAAAAAGTATAAATGCAGAAACCTATGATAGGCAATATTTTCCGGATAATCATTGGCTCTACGATGCAGTGCTCTTTCGTAGATGGAATCAATTCTTCTTCATCTATCCCCCTTTTTTTCAAAATAATTAGTAAATCATAAACATCTCCTTCTGCATCCATTTCATACTGGAATATCTTTTTCTCCCCTTGATAAAAGCGATATTGATTTCTTCTCTTTCCTACGCATCTTGTAATATCTTCAATTCTATATTTCCTTGTAATTCCTAATGCAGAACGGTAGATAATCTCTTGTGTGTCATATTCTATCTTCCATATGTATCCATATAATGTCAGAACAATTCCTAATACTGTAAATCCTATAGATACCAACAAACAAATCAACATAAAATAACAATTTTCTATCTGTTGTACAAATTCCCATTTGAAGATCTGACTTAAAATAAAAGCAATAGTTGTACAACCAAAAAATATTCCGCATGGTAATCCTACTTTCAAGATGCTGGGTGCTGTAATTATATATTTTTTTGTCTGCTTTCTGGATTTCTGCTTTTTTGTTACCTCAACGTCTTTCTGTTCCTTATATTTTTTCATAGCGTATTCAGCTATTCTTATGGATAAAAGAATGCTGATTACTAGTACAAGTTCTTTAATATTCATAGCTGGTCTCCTATCCCATTACTCCACAAATTTCTAACGTTTCTTCACCATCTTTATCGACCTTAATATTGTTGCTTAATATCGACATTATCCAATCATCACTGTTTTCTATTGGCAAAAAATCTTTTAACATATCTTTAATATATCCGATACATTGTTCCCTAATGCACAACCGCTTAAGCATAGTGAAACAAGTAACACCAATGTTAATAATTTTTTCATGATAGCCGTTACCTCTTTAAGATTCTCAAATAGTGTATCTCCATTATACTTCATCAACCTAAAGAATGGAAGATATTTTCTTGCTCCCTAAAGCAAAAGCACCTGTCATTTTCAAAGTGAAAACAGCAAGTGCCTTAGAGTTCCATATCCTGTTTTTTGCTTTTCGCCGGAATTGTCCGGCTGACTTCACGCTCTGCAATTTCTTTCTTCTTGCGGCTCAACTGCTCTATAATGGAACTTTTGGCTTTCTTCTTGATTTGCTCCGTTCCGGCTTTTTTGACCTCCGGTTTCATCAGCGTAGTTTGGATTTTCTGAATGGTTGATTTCATAGCGTTTGTGATTCTGGCAATCACGCCATCCAATCGTTTCACTGCATACTCAACTTCTTTCTTTGAAGCCTTACGCTCAGGGGAGAGAACCCATGCCTTAGACTGCTCCACCAGCTTAATATCCTCCTTGTGCGTTTCCAGTTTCACAGTATCAGCAACGACCTCAACCGCCTTGTCATAGGCAATATCGGCAACCTCATCCACCAGAGCTTCCACATCTTCAATCTTTATTGTGAGTTCTTCCAATTTTTGCTCCTGTGCTGTCAGTTGCTCCTTTTGCTTGAAAAGAATATAGTCCTGTTTTTCCAGATATGCACGACCACCATATTCCGGTTCTTCTTCCAGTTGTAAGCCATGCTTTTTCGCCACATCAAACAGCAGCACTCGGCAAGCTGAATCGAAAGTCATCTTGCGGTTATTTTTTCTTCCGACAGGCTTCTCTGGTTCCGGCAGTTCAAACCCCAGTGCTGCCAAAGCCTTTTCCTGTTGTGGGGCAATCTCCCCATATTGATTTTCACAATCGAACACATGACGCTCGTGAATATGAGGGGTGCTTTCATCCAAGTGCAGCGCCCAATTCAGGATATGGACATGAGAGCCGAAACGCTCATTTACGATTTCCATAAATTCTGTGACGATCTCAATGAGCAATTCCGGTGGAACATGATTATCAAGTGTTCCAATCTGATAGACCGTTTCCTCTGGACAGGTCTTTTTGCTTTTGAGTAAATCTCCGGTTTCCTTATTTCTTTCAGGGTGTCGGTTCTTCACATTTCTTTCATTCTGTCCTGTTACAAAATCACGATACCTCTGACGATAAAAAAGCTGTTCCACATCTTCAAAAGTGGCAGACAGCTCATTTTCCTTTTCGGGATTTTTGAAATTGCGGAAGCCATTGTAACAGTCCCAATAGAGATTTTGTTTGGCTCGTTTTTCGTCAATGTGTTCGCTGTTGGCAATGTCAAAGCTGCGGTCATTGTGCTTCGGATTATAAACGCCATTCTTTCCGGCTCGTCCATTGTGCCTTGTTAATTTCACATGAATTCCTCCTTTTCTTTTTGATTTCCCCGACAGGGGAGAAGGGCAGCGAAGCTGATTCCTTGCGACTTTCTGCGTCAAGTAATACCCAGTATTAAGTGGCGAAACGCCACTTAACTGGGCAAGGCTGCCGCCCTTGACCTGCACAGGGATATTGCATTCCCTGTACCCATGCACAAAGGGTTGCACCCTCTGTACTCCCGCTCGAACAAACTGACTTCGCCCCGTCTCAAGCTCTGTCAGTTCCTTCGGTTTTACAAAACAGTCCACCGGACTATTTTGCAAAAAAGAAAAACCGACGCATGATCGCTTTACGCTCAATACATCGGTTTCTTTATCTGACCTTGACGGTCATATTCAGTTGTGGCAGATTACAGGTAATCTACAAATTTCCCAAAACAAAATAGGATATTTATTTTTATTCTATTCAACTACATACCCATATTCTGTGTGTGGTAAATACCTTACAGTTATCTTATCTCCTAAATCGCTACCTGTTCCCCAATATTTTAATGAATGTTCTTCTCCAGTTTTCTCATCTCTAATATGTATTCTTCTTTCACTATTAGAGTTTTCTCCTGACATTGCACCTTGTGTAACTTCTCCGGTAACTTCAACTAAATTGTTAGATAGTAAATAAGGTATATCCAAGCAACAAGGAACAGTTATAAATATACCGAGAATCAATAACCCAACAACTGCCATCACATTGATTATTTTTTCCCATTTTTGATATTTTATTTTTTCTTCTTCATTGACAGCCTTTCGTTTTATAAACTTCCCATTTTTCTTTCTATGCAAAACATACATAATTAAGACTATAAATGATACTATAATCACTCCAAAAGTTCTAAACATCAATAATGCCATAAATTTGTACTCCTTTCAAAGCGACACGCTATTTATTAACAGCTTTATCAGCTAATCTTTTATCTCCCCATGGCGTTTTCAGCATAGGCTCATTATCAATAATTCCTGCTCTTAAAATTTCAAGGGGTTTTTCTAATTGTAAGATGTTTTTATTATCTATAATAATAGCAGTTTGAAATTCCTCAAAACTTTCAAAAACTCTGTCTTGAAATATAAAAGATATATTTTCTTTACATTCCTCTGCGTTAGCAGGTAAAACACAGGAACCCATCACATATTTTTTCTCATTATAGGAAAACTCAATAAGAGTAAAAGCCATATCATTATCATAATCAGACTTGATAATTTCCATTAGATCTTTTGCTTCAATAATGAGCGTTGGCTTTTCATTTTTCTTAAAACCAAACATGAATAACACCTCCAAGAATTAACTTTATCTTATTTTTCATTATACTTCATCAACTTAACGAATGGAAGAAAAATTTGTGTGCAGAGTTCCTGTTCAAGCCTTGTAACGCGCATTTATGCAAAATCCATAGTCACCGATACTTTCCTCACGGGTGATATACAGTCGGAATTCTGTCAGCTCATGAAATAAGAAAAACCGACGCATGATCGCTTTACGCTCAATACATCGGTTTCTTCATCTGACCTTGACGGTCATATTCAGTTGTCTAACATCGTACTGTTATAAAATCTATGTCATTTACGATTTTTCTTATGCTGATTTGCCCAGTAAGATTTTACAGGGATTCTTCTTCTTTTTATGTCCTCCATAAATTCTTCTTTGTCAATATTACTATCAATGGTAAATAATTTTTCTCCATTTACATATACACGCATAGAACCTTTCTTTCTCTCGCAATAGGTAATATCTTCAAAGTGAAAAGTTCTCTTTCTGCCAAAAGTTGAACGCCATGTGATTTCATCTTCATCCACTTCCAGTTTCCACATAATCATATTCAATGAGCCTATAAAAAACACAACAAATGCAATGCCAAATACCAAGGGAGGAAATATATCATCCTGTTGGATAGCACTTGCTACAGTACAACCTCCTGTAAATAAAATTCCAAAAACAAATATAATAGTCAATGTTTTCTCTGTTTTTATTGTATAATGCGTTCTAATTATTCCCTTTTTCTGTTCTTCCTCTCGTTCTTTAGCTCTCTTTTGTTGAAGATTTATAAGATATTTCAAAAGAAGAAGTACAACTAAATAGGGACCTATTTGTGTAATTATATTCAAACACATTCGTAAAAAATCATTCATTTTTTGCCCTCCATAGTTCCAGCTATATAAAAATGATTGTTTAAATTCGAGTATTTAAAACCTCACTTTTTCATATCTCATTATACTTCATCAACTTAAAGAATGGAAGAAAAAATTTTGTGTATAGAGTTCCTGTTCAAGCCTTGTAACGCACATTTCTGCAAAATCCATAGTCACCGATACTTTCCTCACGGGTGATATACAGTCGGAATTCTGTCAGCTCATGAAATAAGAAAAACCGACGCATGATCGCTTTACGCTCAATACATCGGTTTCTTCATCTGACCTTGACGGTCATATTCAGTTGTGGCAGATTACAGGTAATCTACAAAAATTATTTTTTCCATATAACTTCACCACAATGCGGACACTTTTTGGGAATGATTAAATTGCTATTTTCATATTGAATTAAAGATATTTTCTTATTCTTGCGGTCACAAATATCTTTAACTTCTTTATTTACAAGACTACCTCCTTCTTCTCCTAAATATCCCAAAGTAGTCTTATACCATGGAAATTTTCCTTTACATACAGGGCATTTCCATAAAAACAGAAAAATGTATTCAAAAAAGAAAGACACCAACCACATCAAAAAGGTTAAGAAAAATATGACTAAGCAAACAAGTCTAATATAATTAGGCAACACTCCTTTTATAGGCAACATTTCTTTTAGGAAAACCGCAATCCCCCCTATAGCAAGTGATGGCACACAAATATATGGCAAAATACGAAATATTTTTTTATTCACTATACTTATCTTGTTTAATGAAGAAATATTTTTATATACAAATTCTACCTTACTTTTTTCCATATATACTGCCTCCCGAAAAGCTCACTTCTAAAATTATCTTTTGTCTATTATACTTCATCAGCCTAAAGAATGGAAGAAAAAATTTTGTGTACAGAGTTCCTGTTCAAACCTTGTAACGCACATTTCCGTAAAATTTATAGTCTCCGATACTTTCCTCACAGGCGATAGGCAACGGTCAAAACATCAGGTCTGCACCTGACATTTTAACCGCATATCAGCCCTGATTATCACAGTATCCCTGCTGGCTGTTCAGCCCATGCTTTTTCGCATATTCACTGGCTTTCTGTCTGCGTTCCTCGCTGTAAGGCGGCAGGAAGCGGATAGACAGACGGGACTTTGCCAGCACATAAGAAACACCGCCTTGAACATTGGATTTTTCCAGTCGGCAAAGGTCAGGGTACTTCTTAGCAAAAGCAGCCAACCTCTTTTTCAATCCGGCGTTGTGGGTGTAGATATTTGCCTTGTCCTCGCCCTCATTAAAGAGAACGATTGTTTCTTTCTCAATCTTCGTCAGTCTCGTCATAGCAGCCCTCCCTATGGTTTTTCAACACACGCAGCTTGCAGTAAAAGCAGCGATACCACCTTTCAACACCCTCAGCACTCAGCTTGACGGAAAGCATATAAAACAGCTTCTTCGCCACTGGATCGGGTGCAAGGGCAGCTACCATACGCAAACGCTCGACAGTTGCTTTCAGGTTCGGACAGCCAAAGGCATAAAGGGCTTCCATTTCATTCCGGTTCATCTTCATTGTGTTTTCCTCCTTAAAGTTTGATAAATGAAAAGCGACAGACACTTCATAAGGAAATACCTGTCGCTTCGTTTACGATACAAATTTGTTGGTTTTGGACTTGATAAAATCAGCAGTAAATCATTTCCTGTCTGATGATTTCTTCGGCTCGGTTACGGATAGAGTTCATGGACTGTACCCACAACATCTGATTGTCTGCTTTCATGGTTTCGGTCACGCCCTCGGCTTGTTTCATCTGCTCAATGATAAGGCTGCACCTTTCCGTTGCCTGTTCGTCCAGGTCAGCAAGGTAAGTATGCAGTTCGCCGGATAAACAGAGGGCAGAGAACCTTGTAGGGCGGTACTGCTCCAAATATGTCCTGTGCAGTCTGCCCCACATACCGATAGGGCGGTGTTCCTCCGGTAGCTTCAAGTCCGGCACATAGTAATCGCCCACAAGAACATAGTCCAGACCGTTGCTTTTGTCATGGATTCGTGATTTCAATTCTGTCATGCTATTTTTTCTCCTTTCACTTTTTGCCGATTTGATTTGCTTGTGACGTTCTGTTCAACACACACATTGCTATCAGAACTTTTTTCTTCTGCTATACGCTCATGCTCCGCAAATTCTTTTGATTTCTCACGAATCTTTTTCATGGTTAAATGTATTTTTAAATTCTACCTTGCAAGAGTAAATTCTATACCTGCAGAAATTACTTCTACATGGTTTTTTCCTTCTTCTTTTTATAGAGGAATCCCCTTTTATCTACCATGAGTGCAGACATGCACAGTTTACGCTTTCATCTCGGTAATTGAATTGCCGAGGATTCCCGCTTTTTATCCTAAGAAAGAGAACCTATTTCTTTGTCTTGAATTTCTTCATTGTGGAATATGGACTGTAAACTCTGGATTTATTCTTGGAGGTCTTATTCCAGGAACGTACTGCCACATACCAGGTACCTTTCTTTACGTTTGTAAAGGTTACAGTTACGGTATTTTTGCCTTCTGTACGTTTCAGATATTTCTTAACCGGATATTTCTCACCTGCGGAAGTCTTATATTTGTTTCCAAGCAGGATTTCATAACCTGTGGCATTTTTGCATTTTGTGTAAGTAATAGTCACAGTGTTTCCTTCTACAGTAATATTCCTGATCTTTGGCTGCTGTGGTGTGACAACAGTGATCTTGATCTTCTTGATCTTTGTCCAGGAACCATAGACCTTATTGCCCTGTGCATCCAGAACCCAGCTTCGGGCTGCCACATACCAGGTACCTTTTGCCAGATATCTGAAAGATGCCTGTGGCTTGCCTGTTGAGGAAACTGTCTTGCTGAACTTTCCTGTCTGGAGCATATTTGATTTCTTACTGATCACAAAGTCATAACCCTGAGCACCTGCACATCCTTTGGAAAGTTTGACAGTTAATTTATTTCTGTCAATGGAATGGCTGGAAATCTTTGTGTTAGCAGGACGCAGGTATGCACCGTTTTCATCTGTGATACTTCCGTCTGTGTGAATGACTCTGCCATTGAGAGATTCTGTACCAAATGCTATGAAATAATCCTGTCCTTTGGAAAGCGTAAAGTCGGCATATGGAATACTGCGCTCAAATGCACCGCCTACAGTTACAGTCTGGATACACTGCAGAGCCCCATTCTCAACATCATACCAGAACAGATTTGCCATAAGTCCTGCACAGGAGGCATCTGCCTTTACGGAAAGCACAGCCGGGAAATCGAAAGCTCCGCTTCTTCCAAGATGGAAACCGAAATCATTCTGGTTTGTGGAGATCAGGCTGTATAATGCTGCCGGGATATATTCTGCTGTGTTTGTAACAGAAAGATCTATATCCGCAGGTGTTTCTGATGTAATGGAAGTACCGTTGATCTTCCAGATAAAACCATTCTCCATATCAAGGTTCAGGGAAATATCTTTTCCTTTTATCCCGGATAAAACAGAAGCAGGAAGTGTCCTGGCACCGTTCAGCGTAATGGAGACGGTATCTTTTTCTTTGGATGTCTTGATCAGATCATTGACAGCATCCCAGCCTTTCTTCTGGAAACTTCCCTCAATGTAAGGTTCCCCGTCACCAAGTTTTCCGAGATTTTTTGTATCCTGATGTTTGCATCGTTTACAGGTGTAAGTTATGATTCCATCAGTTTCTGTAGTTGGTTCTGTAGTGATAACGCCGTTGTCATAGTCATGGCCATATGCAGGAATCGTGAAGCCGTAATAGATGGTTCTCTTGCAGTCGTTACAATAGGTGTCCCCGCTATATCCACTGGAAGTACAGGATGGAGAGGAATAGTAGCGTCCAACTGTATTTTTGTGTTCGCATTCCTTTCTGGTGATTGTGTAAGTGATAGATTCTTTTTCGTAATTCCCCTTATCGTTGCCATTGTAAACTGCGGTAGCTGTAATGGGTTCTCCAACTTGTAATTCCTGATCAAGCTTAACATCGTTATCCCATTTCCAGTCAGTCGAAAAAGGGTTGGTAATGTCGCTGATCTTTTTACAGGACCATGGAACGGATATAGTAGTTTCATTAGGATCTGCTCCTGGTGCTACAGGGGCTTTTTCAATAGTAAATGTCCATTTTGGACTTACTAATCCTTTATGTGCAAAATAGGATTTACTTGCCTCTATCTCAGCCTTTACGGTATATGTGCCTGCATTTACAGGAACACCTTGGAGCGGTTGAGTGTTCTCATTGATATCATTGTAGTTACCTTTATAATATACCAATGAGATTTTTCTGTTATTTTCATGTGTAGGTTTAAATTTAAACTCCAATGAGGCTTCTTTAGGCTGACCATCGTAAATAAGATTTACAGGGGACTTAAATATAAAATCATTAACAACTTGAGCAGCTTTAAATGTGTTGGTAACGGTGTCGAATGAATAATTCCGTGTTCGAGATTCTGAACTGTTTTCTGGGTCAAGTATAATCAAATAGCTGTTTGTAGAATTGCTTTCGAGCTTGGGTAGCCAAACATACAGATTAGTGTCATCAGGGTCGAGAGAGGAATGGTTTACAGGCTTCCAATTTACACTAGAACCTGTTCCAGTTTTGATTGTTACGTTCGCATTTTCGGGATTTTCAATAGTACAACAGTAAACCTCTTTCCCTTCGTTTGTTGGGGAACCGGATACAGAAGAGGCTTTTACCGAGCCGCCATTAATGGTAATATTTTTGCAAGAACCTCCATATTCATAGCCGCCACCAATTCCGTCACCATTCGTAGAACTAGCAGTTACAGAACTACTATTAATGGTAATATCACTGCCACTGCCAGCGCCGTAACCGCCGCCACCAATTCCGGCACCATCCGTAGAACTAGCAGTTACAGAACTACTATTAATGGTAATATCACTGCCAGCGTGTCCCTTGCTGCCACCAATTCCAGCACCATGCTTAGAACTAGCAATTACAGAACAACTATCAATAAAAATATTACTGCAAGAGCCGAAGCCGTGATAGCCGCCACCAATTCCGGCGCCATCCCCATCGATACTACGAGCATTTAAGATTCCTGCAGTAGCGTCTGAATTATTGGTTTTTATTATAAGCCGAGCTTCGTTATCTTTCTGTAAACCGGCATACCAGTTATCCTTTGTTATAAGACTATTTGTGCCTGTTAAATGGATAGTGACTGTAGCTTCAACATTAAGATTTATTCGCAGCGCCGGACCAACAGATGTATTGATATTTACATTATCAAGATAAATGTTGATGTTGTCTTGCTCTGAAATATTTGTTCCATCAACCACAATTCTATTTCCTGTTTCCTGGCTACATATGAATTTGTGATCTCCTGCCGAACTTATAGTATAAACTCCATTCACAACTTTATTGCTCGTAGTTAAATCAATTTCTCCAGCTTGTTCATTTTCCGCAGCAGCCATTGCCTCATCGGGGGCATCGTTAAATTCTGGAACCTCTTCTGAACTGAATACAGACAGTTCCTCATCTGTCTCTCCTGCCGCTTCCAGCTCCTCATTGGTAAAAATCTCCGGAGTTTCTTCCTCAGACACTACATCCTGATTTCCGGAAGTAAATTCTTCCGCAAATATGGTCTGGGGGGGCATATTTGTAGAACACAATGCAAGTGCCAGAATCCCGGCTAATAACTTTTTCCTCATGCTTTCCACCTTTCCTTTCTTTATACATGATCTTCTGCGTCTTGACTCTTTTGTCCTCTTTTTCTGAATTTGATACATAATGCGGTAATCACGACTGCCACATTAAAGGAAATGACAGCCACCAACACATAGCCGCCTGCGTCCTCATGCAGCAGAATTGTGCCGTACATTCCCGTAACGTTTATTGGCTGGCTTTGCATTATCCCCATTGCTCCCACAAGAGACAGGAATAACAGGGTACACAGAACAGACAGCCGGCAGACTGCGCGCCGCTCCTGGCGGCGGTGATATTCATGCATTCGTTTTTTTACCAGTGCGATACGGGTTTTGGTATCATACATACCTTCCAACCTCCTTCCCAAAAAACAGTCAAAAAAAGTCTTTCACTTATATAGGTACAAAAAAACCGAAAAACTCTCACCTGAAAATCAAATTTTTTTAAAAAATTTGAGAGCTGCCGAAACAGCTCCCAAAAACGGAAAATCAGGTTATATTATTGTATCGAATCTCCTTCAGATTCCCAGAACAGCGGATATCTTAATCTCTTTTTCCGTTTCGCTGAGATCAAAGTCACCACCATCTTCCACAGTCATGTGTACCTCATACAGTACGTCTTCGGATAATGTATCCGGTGTTTCACCATCTTCTGTCTGGATATGCCATTTCTCTGCCGGAACTTCTTTCAAGGTACCATCTGCGCCATATGCATACAGCTTCATAGAACCTGTTTCCCCTGAGATTCCTTTCATACGTATTGCAACGGTCGTATTCGGATGTACATTCTCAATTGTGATCGTGTTCAGCCATCCTTCCACATCTCCCTGGCCGCCGTCTGCTTCAAATTTCTCCTGGCTTAACACATTGCGCATTGCCTGATCCAGATCCACCTTGCGGTAAGGCATTTCCGGCAGATATACAAACCTGTCCTGAAGTCTCAGAAGTTCCAGATAACCGGTCGGACAATAAAGTGAATTTCCGCTATTCCCGGCATACATACCGATAGCCATGTTATTGTATCCCGGTTTGTCAGAAATATCCATGGTAAATACAGTCTCGCCTGTCTCAAAATCAAGCATGATATACTGCCACATACCAGTTTCCAGATTCTGTACATATCCGTAAATATATCCTGTTGCAGTGGACAGCTTCATCATGGAAGTGTCAGACAGATCACTTCTGCACCAGATACTCTTCATCTCATATCCGTCCTCCGTCTTAACTGTATCCACACGTTCTATACCCGGCGCGATCATTTTATTGCCCTGTCTCAGCCAGCCCACATCATAAATATTCTCATAGCTTTGTATTGAGGAATCATTATCTGCTTCTCCAAGCTTCGCACTTCCTGCACCAAACCAGTTACATACGATTGTGCTTACTGTTCCCTCTCCATCATCATATACAATTGCAGAATTTTCCACAGACACCTGTGTACCTTCCGGAAGCTCATCTATAACAGGCATACTCGCAACCTGTTCTCCTGTTTTCATATCCACCGCAATAAGATTTACCGGATCCTGATTGTCTGTAAACATAACCAGATCTTTGGTCAGAGACGGGGAACATCCACCTCCCCATGCAAGACCGCCACCTGTCGTCTCATCGCCTTCTTTGCTTTCCTTGGCACCCACACTTTTATAGGAAGTTTCCCAGACTTTTTTCACACCATTATCCGCCTGGAGCAGATAACACTTCAGATTTGTCAGAATGACCGCACCCTCCTTAGATGCCGCAATACCATTCTCTGCACCCTCTCCCGGTTCCAGTTCATATACAAACACTGCATCTGACAGATCCACATCTTCTCCATTCAGGATCTTATCGATAGCTGCACGTGAAACATAGCCAAAGGTTCCCTGCTGTTTTCTGTCGGGATAAATGCGAAAGCCTCCTGTTGCAAACCAGAGATTTCCCTCATAATCAAAAACTACAGATAACAGATTCTGATCCAGTGTTTTTCCAAGCGCTGCCTCTGCTGCCGCTTTAATGTCGATATCCAGAACCTTCTCAAATTCCGGAAGTACATTTCCCTCCTCATCTGTAGCTTTAAGCATAAGTACCCGATTATCATTCGTCGGACACACAATGCGATTGCTCTCATCTACAAAAGAATATGAACTCTGTATCAGATAGCTTCCATTGTCATGCTGTTTTGGTGAAAAATAACCCAAGGTCTGTGCCTCATCTGCATTAATATCACGGATCGCCAGGCCACCCAGAAGCGGAACTACAGAATGTCCATAGGAATCAAAAAAGACTGCCGGGGAAGCATTGGGATTAACTTTTTCATAAGAAACATTGATCTCAGAATAAATATCAACAGGCAATACCTCATCTGTTGAATCTGTATTATAGCAGTCATGATGAATATTAGAATCACTGGCTGCCATATAAGGATTCTCGTCGATAACCTTCGGTGTAAGTGTCTTTATAGGCAGTTCTGATGTCTGACCTGCATTTTCCTCTGTCTGTGTTTCTTCTGCACGTACCATATTTATTGACGGTTCAGATGTTGTAGCTGCTATAAAAGCGATCATTGCAAGAATTAAAGCTCTTTTCTTCATAATTGTTTTCCTCCTGAGTGTTTTTGTCATATTACATTTCTGCGTTCAAACCAGATGGAGAATCCTTCTTTTATTTTCTGCTCTTCCACAGGTTTCATAAAAAAATATTCTATCCGCATCCTGAACGCATGAAGCGAAAAATCAAGATCACTGCACCAGATAATCCCACATTTCGGATACAGGGAACGGAGATGTTCTGCCGCATTCAGCCCAGACACACCTGGCAATGCAAGAAACACCACTGCCGGTACTGCTTTTCGTATCCGCCCAAAAAACTGTTCCTGATTCTGATAGATTTCAATCAATGGAAAAACTTTCTTTTCTGTACAGTAATTCCTGATATATTCCGCACAGTTCTGTCCTTCCTGTTCCTGATCAGTCAATATGGCAATACAATACACGACATCCCTCCTCTTCCATTTGATGTACTCCCATTTGTTGTTCCCATTATAAAAAAGTTAGAAATTTTTTCAATAATTCTGTCACGAAACGACAGAAAATGACACGAATTGTAAATCCATGGTATTGTTTTGTGATATACTTATAGCAGAATTTTATGATATCAGGGTCAAAAGGTCAAAAAGTCGTTCGTGCTTGCACGATAAGACTTTTGAACTTGGGACCCGCCAAACATGAGAAAGCAGCGATTTACGTAGTAAATCAGCGGATTTCGAATGTTTGAGAATTGCGGGAGCAGCTTTGCAGCGAAGCAATTCGTAGATATCAAGTTAGGGGCAAAATGCCTTTTGACCCTAACATCATTTTATAAATAAAGGAAGATTTACTATGAGAATTGCAATTGTTGATGATATTTCAGAAGAACGGACACTGCTTCGCAACAGACTGGAATCTCAATTTTCCAGGCGCAATGTCCACGTAGATATATTTGAATATGAAAATGGAGAAACTTTCCTCACTGCAGCGAAGGAATGTCCTTTCACGGTAGTGTTTCTGGATATTTATATGAATGGTTCTAACGGGATTGATACAGCAAAAGAACTTCGCAGATCAGATACTGACTGTCTGCTAATCTTTACAACAACTTCTACCGACCATGCATTAGAGGGATTCCAGGTCCGGGCTCTGCACTATCTTGTAAAGCCCTACAGTGAAAATGATATTTCCGCACTGGCCGATGAAATCCTTTCCCGCATCCCGGATTCCGGGAAATACATAGATGTAAAGGTAAACGGCAGTAATATTCAGATCCCCTTTCGGAAAATAATCTACGCAGAGCATTTTTCCCACATGATCCACATCCACACTGCCGGTGAAAGGGAACTGATCACCCGCCAGTCCTTTGATTCCTTCATAACCTCCCTGAAAATGGACTCACGTTTCTATCGGTGTAACCGGGGCGTTGTGATCAATCTGGAGCATGCAGTTGATTTTGACGGATCAGGCTTTCGCCTTGATAACGGAAGCAATGTCCCTGTCAGCCGGAAGCTGCTGAAAAACGCCAGACAGACATTTATGGAATTTCTGTTCCAAAGGAGGTCCTGAAATGACTGACATACTTCGCCCTGTACTTGAACTTTCCGTAATCATTCCCGGTATACTGCTGGCATATCTGCCTGTAAAGAACTATCTGAGGCAGACACCGCTTAAGCTGACAGCATGGCTTCTTCCCCTTCTTCTGGGAATCTGTATTTTGGGAGGGGCAGTTTGCTGTGCCCTGCAAATTCCCACCAGATGGTTCCTGTTTCCTCTGCTGCCTGTCATTATGCTCATTTACCATAAAACATTAAAAATCTCTGTCTGGAAATCCGTCAGTATTTTTCTGGCAGTCTTCGCAGTTTTTACATGTGTCAAAAGTCTGTCCCGGGCAGTCAATGCACTTATGACTACTGACCTGCATATTACAGAAAACGAACTGTGGTTGCACACTGGTGCCGGAATTTTCTATAATGTCATCTGCCTGCTGTTTGTTCTGGCAGCCTGGTATCCTGCCTGCCACTGTGTACAGACAATGGTCGCAGACGAAAACTTTGCTCAAACTTGGTATGTATTCTGGATCCTTCCGGTAATCTTCATAGGAGTGAATCTTTTTATGATTCCTAAATACCGCGGTACTTTATATACCGGGCGAGTCCTGCAGTGTTATATTGTTTTCAGTCTTGTACTGCTCATAATCCTGCTTCTGTTTTATGTCCTGTTTCTTATGATGGCAGTCAGCCTGAACAGAAATGCCAGACTTCAGCAGGAGAACCATTTTCTTTCCCTACAGCAGGAAAGATACGAGAATCTCTGCATGGCCATTGAAGAAGCAAGGCAGGCACGTCACGATATCCGCCATCATTTTGTCCGTCTGTCCACTCTGGCAGAACAGGGTGACATAGAAAAAATTAAAGAATATCTCTCTGCTACAACCGGCAAAATCTCTGACTATAACCTGCATTTCTGTGAAAATCAGGCTGTTGACAGTGTTTTCGGATATTATTCCACCATTGCAGAAAGAGAAAACATTCCTTTTCATGCACTGGTTTCCCTGCCTGCTGATCTTTCCATAGATGAGATTAATCTGTGCCTTGTGTTTTCCAATCTGCTGGAAAATGCCATCCAGGCAAGTGTAAAAACAGCGCCCGCCCGCAGAAAGATTAATGTGGAAGTTTATCCCCACCATAATCATCTCCTTCTGATCCATATGGAGAATACCTTCGATGGCAAAATACAGCAAAAAAACAATATTTTCCAATCCTCCAAACGCTCTGGAAACGGCATAGGAATCGAATCTGTCCGCCACATTATCGACAAAAACGGCGGTGCCTGTGACTTTACCTATAAAGATGGTATTTTCTCTGCAAAAATAATGCTCCGGATATAATCAGTTATTGATTATACCCGGAGCATTTTGTAAAAACACTCAGATTCATGCCAAACAGATAAAATCATCCGTTTCGCTACTTGCTTGATTCACTAAAATTATTCCATACACTCATCCAAAATTGCAGCCATCTTATCAATGTGTTCTTTTGTGATCACAAGCGGAGGTACGATTCTGAGTACATCACTGCCTGCAGAGATCACCAACAGTCCTTTTGCAAGAGCAGCCTTTACAACTTCACCAACCGGGCGGCCCTGGATTACGATTCCCTGCATGAAGCCCATGCCTCGTCTTGTTGCAGCGCATTCATGTTTTGCAACAATTTCATCCAGTTTCTGTTCCAGATATGGAGTCATTTCCTGTACATGTTCAATGATCTTATCATTCTTATAAATGTCAAATACTTTGCTGACTGCAGCACATACAAACGGGTTTCCACCATAAGTTGTACCATGATCACCTGGCTCCAGAGAAGCTTTGGCAGCTTTCTCATTCAATACAAACGCACCTACCGGCACACCACATCCAAGAGCTTTCGCACTTGTCATAATATCCGGCTGTACACCGTATGCCTGCCATGCAAAATAATGTCCGGTTCTTCCCATACCGCACTGAATCTCATCGAAAATCAGCATAATATCTTTCTCGTCACAAATCTGGCGCAGACCTTCCAGAAATTCTTTCTTCGCCGGATAAATACCACCCTCACCCTGAACAACCTCAGTGATAATTGCGCAGGTCTTATCTGTGATCTGAGCCTTTACGCTCTCAAGGTCATTAAAATCCGCAAACTTCACACCACCCATCAGAGGCTCAAAGGGCTCTCTGTAATGAGCAGTTCCTGTTACGGAAAGTGCTCCGATACTTCTTCCATGGAAGGAATGGTTCATGGCAATGATCTCATGATCTGCATGTCCGTCACGTACATATGCATATTTCTTAGCTGCTTTTAAAGCACCTTCGATTGCTTCTGTACCACTGTTAGTAAAGAATGCCTTGCTCATTTTACTTGCCTTTACCAACTTCGCACCTGCTTCAATGATCGGCTCATTGTAATATAAGTTGGAAATATGCATCAGCTTATCAATCTGATCTTTTAATGCTTCATCATATCCCGGATAATGATATCCCAGAGAATTTACAGCAATACCTGCTGCAAAATCCAGATATTCCTTTCCTTCGGAATCATATAAATAACATCCCTGTCCCTTTTCAAAAACAACAGGAAAACGATTATAAGTGTGAAGGATACTCTCTTCGGATTCCTTCATCTGTTCATTCATGTTCATTGTAATATTTCTCCCCGTCTTCTCTCAGAATCGCAGTACCAATACCTTTGTTTGTAAAGATCTCCAGCAGTAAGCTGTGAGGAATTCTTCCGTCAAGGATATGGACTCTGTTAACGCCTTCTTCAATGGCATCAATACAGTTTTTCAGCTTCGGAATCATACCTCCGCCTACATAACCGTCATCGATCAGTTTCTGTGCTTCATCTACATGAAGTTCAGAGATCAGGCTGGACGGATCATCCTTGTCTTTATAAACGCCTTCAATATCAGAAAGGAATGCAAGCTTCTCAGCATGAACAGCCTCTGCAATGGCACATGCCGCATCATCCGCATTAATATTATAAGTAGCGAACTCATCGTCATAACCTACCGGGAAAATGATCGGCAGGAAATCTTTCTCCAGAAGATCCTCCAGAATCTTCGGCTCAACCTTTGTAACTTCACCAACAAATCCGATGTCTCCGCCCTCTGTCTGTTTCTTGCGGCATTTCAGCAGACCACCGTCTTTACCGCTGATACCAACAGCATTTACACCAAGAGATTCCACCATGGCAACCAGTTCCTTGTTCACCTTCGCAAGAACCATCTCTGCGATCTCCATAGTATCTTTATCTGTAACACGAAGACCGTTAATAAATTTCGGCTCCATACCTACCTTGCCAACCCAGCGGCTGATTTCCTTACCACCACCATGAACGATGATTGGTTTGAAACCAACCAGTTTCAGAAGAACAACGTCCTTAATCACATTCTTCTTCAGTTCATCATCCAGCATGGCGCTTCCGCCGTACTTTACAACTACAATCTTACGATTAAATCTCTGAATATAAGGAAGCGCCTCGATCAGCACCTCCGCTTTATCTAAATATTTCTGATTAACCATTATTTTCTCCTTTTTCCAGTCAATGTCTGTTCTCCATTCCTGCTTATTGCTTTTCGCAATTAAAGCAGGAGACTTACCTGATTCGGTTAAAATCATCCTTATTCACAGGATTTTATTATGAACGATAATCTGCATTGATTTTTATATAATCATAGGTCAGGTCACAGCCCCATGCAGTTGCTGTAGCATCACCCATCTTCACATCAGCAATTGCTGTGACAGCTTCCTCAGAAAGAATCTTCGTTGCCTCTTCTTCACTGTAATCCACAGCCACACCATTCTCGATAATCTGAATCTTACCAGCCTTACTCTCAAAGAACAGATCCACCTTCTCAGGATCAAACTTCGCACCGGAATATCCCATAGCACACAGGATTCTTCCCCAGTTTGCATCATGTCCGTAGATAGCAGCCTTTGTCAGAGAAGAAGTAACAACAGACTTACTCAGTGTAACTGCCTGCTCCTTAGACTCTGCACCAATGATCTTCACCTCAAACAGCGCAGTCGCACCCTCTCCGTCACCTGCGATCTTCTTCGCCAGAGTAGTATTGATATAATTCAGCGCAGCCTTGAAGGTTTCGTAATCCTCACCCTTCTCTGTGATCTCCGGATTCTCAGCCAGACCATTGGCCAGAAGAAGAACTGTATCATTGGTAGAAGTATCTCCATCAACAGAAACCATATTGTAAGTATCCTTAACATCCTCACTTAACGCTTCCTGCAGCATCTTCTTGGAAATCTTCGCATCAGTAGTAACAAACCCAAGCATTGTACACATATTCGGATGGATCATACCGGAACCCTTACACATACCACCAACAGTAACCGTCTTACCGCCAATTTCAATCTGAACAGCAACCTCTTTCTTCTTGGTATCAGTAGTCATGATCGCCTTCGCCGCCTCAGTACCAGCCTCCAGAGAACCATCCAGCTTCGGCGCCATCATCTTCACACCATTCTTAATACGGTCAATGGGAACCTGCATACCAATCACACCTGTAGAAGCAACCAGCACACTGTCAGCAGCCACCCCAAGAATCTCAGCAGCCGCATCTGCAGTCTCCTTACAATAACCATACCCTTCTGCACCAGTACATGCATTGGCAATACCACTGTTACAGATCACCACCTGTGCAGACGGATGATTATAAACAATATCCTGATCCCATTTAACAGGCGCAGCCTTCACCACATTGGTAGTAAAAGTCCCCGCAGCCACACATGGCACCTCACTGTAAACCATAGCCATATCCGTTCTGCCCTTATACTTAATCTCAGCCGCTGCAGCCGCTGCCTTAAATCCCTTAGCTGCCGTAACGCCGCCATCTATAATCTTCATAAAACCTCAATCCTTTCTATATAATAAGACAAACTATCTTGTTTCCCGTCCACATCCTCCACGCTCAGCGACTGCCGCAACTCCCCTGCGCAGTCACGTCCGTCAGACATCCACATCTCTTCCGTCCTGAAAAGTCAGCTCCGGAAATTATTTGGTTTTGAACGCATTTGCAGGGGCTGTAGTAACTCTTAGTGCTCGGGAATTTGCGTTATGAGGCGGTTGCATCACTGTCTGAGCGAAGTTTGCAACGGAGCGAGTTTGACAAGCCGCCTCATGCCTTTAGCAAATTCACGAACACTTAGAGTTAGTAAGCCCCGAAACCGCGTTCAAAACCAAATAATTTCCGGAGCGTCCCCCTTTTTCCCTCTAACTTACGGACACATCGGCACCTGCAGCAGTCCCTCAGCCTCCTTAAATCCAAACATCAGATTCATATTCTGCACAGCCTGTCCCGCAGCACCTTTCACCAGATTATCCATAGCCCCCATCATAATAACTCTGTGAGTTCTGGGATCAATCTTAAAGTTCACATCCACATAATTACTTCCTTCCACACACTTAGTCTGCGGACAAACATCCTTATCCAGCACACGAACGAAAGTCTCATTCTCATAATACTTATCATAAACTGCCTTCACCTCTTCATAAGAAACATCCTTAGTCAGAGAAGCATAAGCAGTCACCAGAATACCACGATTCATAGGAATCAGATGAGGTGTAAAATTAATCAGCACCTCTTTGCCACACGCATAACCAAGCTGATCCTCAATCTCAGGTGTATGTCTGTGAGTTGCAACACCATAAGCCTTAATATTCTCGTTTACTTCACAGAACAGATTGGCAACCTTGGCTCCACGTCCTGCTCCTGAAGTACCAGACTTCGCATCAATAATAATGGTAGACGGATCGATCAGCCCTTCTTTGATCAGCGGATAAATAGAAAGGGTGGAACATGTGGGATAACATCCCGGATTCGCAATCAGTCTTGCCTTCTTAATCTCCTCACGATTAATCTCACATAAACCATAAACCGCCTCATCAATAAACTGCGGAGCCTTATGCTCAATTCCGTACCATTTCTCATATTTCTTCACATCTTTAATACGGAAATCCGCACTCAGGTCAATAACTTTCGCCTTGGAAAGAATTCCTTCATTAATTAAAGAAGCACACAGTCCCTGAGGAGTAGCTGTAAAAATCACATCCACTTCATCAGCTAATGCTTCCATATTATCATCCATACATTTCGCATCTACCAGTTTAAAAAAGTTCTGATAAACATCTGCATATTTCTGGTCAATGTAACTTCTTGAACCATACCACGCAACTTCCACATCTTTATGTCCCAGAAGCAGTCTCACGATCTCGTTACCTGCATATCCTGTGGCACCGATAATTCCTGCTTTAATCATAATAATTTCCTCCATCTTCGCCTCATCCGGCGGTCTTCATTTCATAGTAAAACTTTACTCTATCAGAGTGCTGGACTAATTATACATCTTACCTGCATAATATGCAATAGTCATTTTTCAATGTTTTTACATGGATTCTATTTTGATTCACGAATTTCCCCCTGTCTTTTCCTATATTATGTTGCATATTTATGCAAAAACAGATAAAACTTTTTTGCATTTTTCTATTGCATATTTATAAAAAAAGGTGTATATTATCACTTGTTAAGCGGAATCACACGAAATCATCTTGTTCCGCATTGAATATTTATTCAAAAATTCCAATCAGAAATTACCGCATTTATTCAAAAATAATGCGCTGAACTCCCGACCTATTCATTTACTTTCGGCAAACGGATATCTCAGGAAATTTTTACAAATCAGGAAAATAATAAAATCCAATTTCAGGAGGAATACAATCATGAAAGAAAAAGTCGTTTTAGCATACTCAGGCGGTCTTGATACCACAGCCTTAATCCCATGGTTAAAAGAAACATTTGATTACGATGTTGTCTGCTGCTGCGTAAACTGCGGTCAGGGAAACGAACTAGACGGACTGGATGAAAGAGCAAAGCTTTCCGGTGCTTCCAAATTATATATCGAAGATATCGTAGATGAATTCTGTGATGACTTCATCGTTCCATGTGTACAGGCAGGTGCTGTATACGAACACAAATATCTCCTTGGTACATCCATGGCCCGTCCGGCAATCGCTAAAAAATTAGTTGAGATCGCACGTAAAGAAGGCGCAGTTGCTATCTGCCACGGTGCTACAGGTAAAGGTAATGACCAGATCCGTTTCGAACTTGGCATCAAGGCTCTTGCTCCTGATATCAAGATTATCGCTCCATGGCGTATGACAGACAAATGGACCATGCAGTCACGTGAAGATGAAATTGCATTCTGTAAAGCTCACGGAATCGACCTTCCATTCGATGCAAGCCACAGCTACAGCCGTGACAGAAACTTATGGCATATCAGCCATGAAGGTCTGGAACTGGAAGATCCTTCCCAGGCTCCAAATTATGACAATATGCTTGTTTTAGGTGTTACACCTGAGAAAGCCCCTGATAAAGAAACAGAAGTTACCATGACATTCGAGCAGGGTGTTCCGAAAACATTAAACGGCAAAGAAATGAAAGTTTCCGAAATCATCACTGAGCTTAACAAATTAGGCGGCGAGAACGGTATCGGTATCGTTGATATCGTTGAAAACCGTGTTGTTGGTATGAAATCACGTGGCGTATATGAGACTCCTGGCGGAACTATCCTGATGGCAGCTCACGAACAGCTCGAAGAACTTACACTTGACCGCGAGACAATGGAAACCAAGAAGAAACTTGGCAGCCAGTTCGCTCAGGTTGTTTACGAAGGAAAATGGTATACACCACTTCGCGAGGCAATCCAGGCATTCGTTGAATCCACACAGAAATATGTAACAGGTGAAGTGAAATTCAAACTGTACAAAGGCAATATCATCAAAGCTGGTACAACTTCTCCATACAGCCTGTACAATGAATCTCTTGCATCTTTCACAACAGGTGACCTCTATGACCACCACGATGCAGATGGATTCATCACACTGTTCGGACTTCCACTGAAAGTTCGCGCTATGATGTTAAAAGAAGTTGAGCAGAACAAGAAATAATTAATTGATAACAGCTTCAGCCAGATGGACACTTTATTCATCTGGCTGTTTTTATTACCTGATACAGTATTGCAATTCTGTAAAAAACGTCACAAAAAAGACACAGCCAGATGGCCATGTCCGTTTTTATCTGCTATGTTTATGATTATCTGCTTTCCAGTTCCGCACGTTTCTTATCGATAAGCTCCTGAAGTTTTTCCAGCTCTTCCACTGTAATCCCATCAGATTCCAGAAGCGCATTCATCATTTCCACCGGATTAATCTTTCTGCTTTTGGCATTTCCCTTTAAATAATCCTCTCTTGAAAGAAGAGGGGTATAATTTCTTGCATACACCTTGCCGTTCATTGAAGTTCCCGCAACCTGGATCAGGTTCTCTTTCAAAAGAAGCTCCAGGCATCTTCTTACTGTCGGCATTTTCAGTTCCGGTGCAATGTCATTGATCTCAAAAGCAGACAATGGTCTTCCCTCTTCCCAAAGCACATTCATAATATCATAACGTTTACCTTTTAAGATGTCCATCTTAAGATCTCCTTCCATTTTTAACCAGATATCACTATAATACAGAAATATCGAATTAATTACAATTACAGAGACCTTACACTGATTTACAGTCCTTTTACAAATTTGTTACCAAGTTTATCCGGACAATAATACATCTTTCTACACATCACGAATCATTTCGTCATAAAACAAGCTGTTTTTTCTCAAGACGGGCATATACCCACTCTCTGAAAAGTGTATAGATGACAGATACTGTCGGAATGAAGATCAGCATTCCCGCAATTCCCATCAGACTGCCGCCAAGTGTTACAGCTACCAGTACCCAGATGGATGGAAGCCCGACAGAACCACCTACCACATGAGGATAGATCAGGTTTCCTTCTATCTGCTGCAGGATAAGGAAAAGTCCCAGAAACAGAACTGCTTTTACAGGACTTATCATAAGGATCAGAAAAAATGCTACCCAACATCCGATAATTCCGCCAAACAGCGGGATCAATGCTGTAAATGAAATCAGGACACCCACCAGCATTGCATATGGAAAATGCAGGATTGTCATGGATACAAAGAACATACTTCCAAGAATCACAGCTTCGATACACTGTCCGGTAATAAAGCTGGAAAAAATCCTGTTTGCCAGATTCCATACATGTGCCAGGTATCTGACCGGTTTTTCCGGGAACATTGCGTACATTGCTTTTTTTATCTGCTGCAGGAGCTTTTCTTTCTGCAAAAGGACATAGCAGGCGAATACAAAGCCAATGGATACATTCATTGCAGTAGTCAGAAGTCCCATGGTGATGGACACTGTGGAGGAAACAATGTTATTGACTCCGTTCTTCAGTACGCCGAGTACAGAATCGATTATTTTTCCCGGCTCAATGTCAAGAGACTGCGCCCATTTCACAACTTCCGGATTGTTTCCGAATACATTGTCGATCCATTTCTGGAAAACCGGAATATTTTCTTCTATCTTTTTCGCTATGTTTACGAATGTTGCCCCCAGTTCCGGTACTACTACCAGCATAACGATCACGATTATACAGATCACAAAGCAGATAGAAAGCACCAGGCTGACCGGCCTTGCCAGTTTTTGTACTGTTTTTTTCTCTTGTTTCAAGGCTTTTCCGAACAGATGATGTTCTATGAATTTCATTGGAATATTGAGGATAAAAGCGATTCCAAAGCCAATGATGAACGGAAAGAGAAAGCCAAGCAGAACTCTGACAGTACTGATGACTATGTGCAGGTTCTGGACACCCAGATATAAGAGAATTGCGAATGCGATGAGCCATCGGATTTTTTTTATGTTTTCTTTGTCTAGCTGCATGTTTGTTTTTCCTTTCTTTTTGATATTGGAGAGTATTATATCATATTTTCCCCAAAAACGGACGCTTAGAAAAATATTTTATCTGCTATGCGGTTTCGGCATCTAAGAGATTCTAAGTCATCTGAAATCTGCTAAAAGCATGAGAAGAAAAGTCTATGATTGCTCGCTGGTGCTCAGGCAATGGACTTTTCTTCTCATAACGCAGATTTAAGAGGACTAAGAATCTCTAAGATGCCTGCAAATGCATAGCAGATAAAATATTTTTCTAAGCTGGTAATTGGAAGGTGGAAAATATCGTATCAATTCGCATGTTAAAAGCCTACATGAATAAGAAAGACTTTAAATATGAAAGAGATTGTATAAGTTCACATGGGATATCATATACTTTATATAAATTCTGCCTGTAAAATGCTTTATAGACTATGAATTATCAAATAGCAATGCAAAAAGAATATTAAATTAAATTGCAGAAAGGAATTGACAGTTAACTACAAATATTTTATAATCATTTTATAAACAATATAAGTAAACTTATATATGTCCATAATCGGTTGGACGTTTCTACCAACTACCGTAATAGTTGTCTATAAGTTCTCTCCCCAGGGAGAAAGAATGAGGTAAAGGCAGCATCGGTAGATTTTTTTTGCCTTTCCTTAACCACAAAAAGGAGGTATGGTTATGAACGAACGGACTTTTGTTTTAAAGGGAACAATTTGCTACAGTAATTCTCTGACAGAACTTTCCATCACTGAAAATGGATATTTAGTATGTGAAGATGGGCGATGTGCAGGGGTGTTTGATGAGCTTCCTGAGAAATTTGCAGGAATCTCATGTACAGATTTTGGCGATGAGCTGATCATTCCGGGACTGACTGATCTGCATCTTCATGCTCCGCAGTATACGTTTCGTGCCTCGGGTATGGATCTTGAGCTGCTGGACTGGCTGAATACTTATACTTTTCCGCAGGAAGCACGTTATGAAGATACAGAGTTTGCAAAAGAGGCTTATTCTATTTTCACTGAGGATATGAAGAAGAGCCCGAATACAAGAGCATGTATTTTCGGAACTCTGCATGTCCCTGCTACCGAGATCCTGATGGAACAGCTGGATAAAACCGGAATAAAGGCTATGGTCGGCAAGGTAAATATGGACCGTAATGGTTCTCCGCAGTTGCAGGAAGAGAGTGCTCAGGCTTCTGCTGATGCTACGGTTCAGTGGATTAAGGATACGCTTGATAAATTTGAAAATGTAAAGCCGATCCTTACTCCGAGATTTACTCCGTCCTGTTCTGATGCACTGATGGAGAAGCTTTCGGAGATTCAGAAAAAGTATCACCTGCCGATGCAGTCTCACCTTTCTGAGAATTTCGGTGAAATTGCCTGGGTGAAGGAGCTTTGCCCGAATACACATTTTTATGGAGAAGCATATAGCCAGTTTGATCTTTTCGGCGGTGACTGTCCGACGATCATGGCTCATTGTGTTCATTCTTCGGATGAAGAAATTGCCCTTATGAAAAAGCAGGGCGTTTATATTGCTCATTGTCCGCAGTCTAACACAAATCTCGCCTCAGGTATCTCTCCTGTGAGACGTTATCTGGACGAAGGTTTACACATCGGACTGGGATCTGACATTGCAGGTGGAACTTCCGTTTCTATTCTGCGTGCTATGGCTGATGCTATTCAGGTTTCCAAGCTGTACTGGCGGTTGGTTGATTCTTCCATGAAGCCGCTTACTGTTGAAGAGGCCTTTTATATGGGAACAGAAGGAGGCGGTTCCTTCTTTGGAAAGGTTGGAAGCTTTAAGGAGGGGTATGAATTTGATGCGGTTGTGCTTAATGACAGCACTATTCCAACTCCACTGAAGCTCTCTCCGAGGGACAGACTTGAAAGACTGATCTACCTTTCCGATGACCGTAATATTACCGCTAAATATGTAGCCGGAAGAAAGATTCTGTAACTGCAGGAAATACAGATTCTGATGGTGTTTTTCCGGCATATCGTTAACAAAACGATATGCCGGGACGATTGATTCCAGGAGTTTCACCCTGTTTTTTCGGGATGATTATCTGAGGCACCACAAAACGGCCGGCAATTTTTAAAATCAAAAGGGGGAAAGATTATGAATCTTGACAAATTATTCCATCTCAAAGAGAACCACACAGATGTAAAGACCGAAGTTATGGCAGGTATTACCACATTCATGACAATGGCATACATTCTGGCTGTAAACCCAAACATTCTGGAAGCATCCGGCATGGACAGAGGAGCTGTTTTTACAGCGACCGCACTGTCATCCTTTATTGCCACCTGTCTGATGGCTGCGCTTTCTAATTATCCATTCGTTCTTGCACCTGGCATGGGCCTGAATGCCTACTTTGCCTACACTGTTGTTCTTGGCATGGGTTACAGCTGGCAGCAGGCACTGGCAGCTGTATTTGTAGAGGGTATTATTTTTATCCTGTTATCTCTGACCAATGTGCGTGAGGCAATTTTCAATGCGATCCCAATGAACCTGAAACATGCAGTATCTGTTGGTATCGGACTGTTTATTGCTTTCATCGGACTGCAGAATGCTAAGATCGTAGTTAACAACGACTCCACTCTGGTAAGTGTATTTTCCTTTAAATCCTCCGTTTCCGGCGGAACCTTCAATACAGAAGGAATTACAGTTCTTCTGGCGCTGATTGGACTTCTCATCACCGCCATCCTTCTTGTTAAGAGTGTAAAAGGAAACATTCTCTGGGGTATCCTGATCACATGGGGACTTGGCATTATCTGTCAGTTGACAGGACTTTACAAACCTGATCCTGCAGCCGGCTGGTTCAGCCTCCTGCCTGATTTTTCAAACGGAATCTCCATTCCAAGCATGGCTCCCACATTTATGAAAATGGACTTCTCCATTGTCTTCACACTTGATTTCGTAGTCATTATGTTTGCATTCCTGTTTGTAGATATGTTCGATACACTTGGAACACTGATCGGTGTTGCTTCCAAAGCTGATATGCTTGACAAAGAAGGCAAACTTCCAAACATCAAAGGTGCTCTTCTTTCTGACGCAGTAGGAACTACAGTAGGTGCTATGTGTGGTACTTCCACAGTTACTACTTTCGTAGAGAGTGCTTCCGGTGTTGCTGAAGGCGGACGTACAGGACTTACTTCCCTGATAGCAGCCATCCTCTTCGGATTATCACTGCTGTTATCCCCGATTTTCCTGGCAATCCCGTCCTTTGCCACAGCACCGGCTCTGATCATCGTTGGATTCCTGATGCTCACATCAGTAACCAAGATTGATTTCAACGACCTGACGGAAGCCATCCCAGCATTTATCGCGATCATCGCAATGCCATTCCTGTACAGCATTTCTGAAGGTATCTCCATGGGTGTTATCTCCTATGTGATCATCAACGTTGTTACAGGTAAAGCTAAGGAAAAGAAAATCAGCGTACTGATGTATGTACTGGCTGTATTGTTTATTTTGAAATATATCTTTATCTGATATAAATATCAGATACACATTTACAAAAAGAAGTCTCCTGCAGAGGCTTCTTTTTATTTCTACAATCTTCTTTCTCTTTTTACATTTATGATGTATAATTATGAAAGTATTTCTTCATTTTCAGATCAATAAGGCACTGGCACTCTTAAAATATATTTGAAACATTTTATAACTATGAGGGCACTGAACAGTTACAAAATTTCAGTGCTTCTGTCCACACTGAATGAATAAATATTTTGTTTTATCCACATTTTATACATTCTATTTACACATTAATATAAGGAAGGATTACACACATCATGCAAAAACAACAGATTCCATTAAAAAATTCCCTGCTCCTGCTTCTCGCAGCGATCATCTGGGGTATCGCTTTTGTGGCTCAAAGCGTAGGAATGAAATACGTAGGAGGCTTTACTTTTAATGCCGTCCGTTCCCTTATCGGAGCAGTCGTTCTGATTCCACTGATTTTTATTCTGAAAAAGAGAAACTCTCCTTCAGATTCTGCTTCCAAAGCATCTGGCAGATCTGACACCTCAAGTAATACTGTATCCAATATGCAGGAGAAAAAAACTCTGATTATCGGCGGTATCGCCTGCGGTATCTGCCTCTGTCTGGCAAGCAATTTCCAACAGTTTGGCATCAAGTATACAACCGTCGGAAAAGCCGGCTTTATCACTGCCTGTTATATTGTGATCGTCCCTGTCATCGGACTGTTCCTTGGCAAAAAATGCACGAAATTTATCTGGGCTGCCGTTGCAATGGCTCTGATCGGACTTTATCTCCTGTGCATCACAGATGGATTTTCCATTGGAAAGGGAGATCTGCTCGTACTGGTATGCGCTTTTCTTTTTTCGTTGCATATACTGGTCATCGACTACTTTTCTCCGAAAGTAGACGGAGTAAAGCTCTCCTGTATTCAGTTCCTGACATGTGGAGTTCTTTCCGGCATTCCCGCTCTGCTCCTTGAGCATCCGGAACTCTCATCCATCCTGGCAGCATGGCAGCCAATCCTCTACGCAGGTGTTATGTCATGCGGAGTAGCTTACACCTTGCAGATTATCGGTCAGAAAAACATGAACCCAACTGTAGCATCCCTGATACTCAGCCTGGAATCCTGCATCTCTGTCCTAGCCGGATGGATCATCCTCAGACAGCAACTGAGTACTAAAGAAATCCTTGGATGTGTCATCATGTTTGCCGCTATCATCCTTGCACAGCTTCCACAGAAGCAGACAGAATAATATGTAGCGTAGGTCAGAGGGTCTATTCCCTCTTTCCTCTCATCAAACTGCATGTGAATTTCTCCTTCATACGACTATACGGCTTTCCAGCATTCTTCTTTCTACAGCATTGTACCACACCACCATTCGTTGTAAGCCTTTTTTCGTAATCCTTATTCTGCTCCATGGATATTTCAAACAGAAGATGGAAAAGAAAAAGTTATTGCTATAGACGGGCATGGAAGCTATGTAACAGAAATAGTAGATGACTAACTTTAAAAAATAAACTCCCCACTTCGTCAGAAATTCATCCGACGGGGGGGGAGTTTATTTTATCCGCTATTCAACTTCCCCAATCACCTTGTGGAAGTGCTCCTTTATCCTAGTAAAACTCTCATCACTCAGGTCATGCTCTAACTTACACGCATCTTCTTTTGCAACTTCCGGGCTTACGCCGAGACGTTCCAACATCTTACTCAACACTGTATGGCGTTCATAAATATGCGTTGCAATCTGAGCCCCTTTATCCAGAAGCGTCACCGTACCATAACGATCCATCGCGATATAGCCATCCTCACGTAACAGCTTCATCGCATGACTCACACTCGGTTTCGATACCCCAAGCATCGTCGCAATATCAATAGAACGAACACCGCCCCCCTGTTTAGACAACACCAAAATTGCCTCCAAATAATCCTCCGCCGATTTTCTAATTTGCATTCAAAATACCTCCCATATTGTTTTGATATTAACACAATATGGGAAATTTTTCAATCGCTCTTCTTGAGAACAGTCGTCATTAACTGTTACTGCTCACTCCGTTCTCAGTAACGTAGCCAAAATTTCATTCATTCCATATGAAAAAACAGCGTCGAAAAATATTTCATTTCATGTGCATTTGCAGGATACTTAGATATTCTTAGCCGCCAAAAATCTGCGTTATGAGCCATCAAGGACACTGTCTGAGCGAAGCGAGTTTGTCCTTGATGGCTCATGCTTTTAGCAGATTTTTGACGGCTTAGAATATCTTAGTGTCCGAAACCGCACATGAAATGAAATATTTTTTGACGCGTCCCTACTGAATTAAAAAAAAGCCCTCTGACCAGTATTCCCACATACCAGCCAAAGAGCCTTTTTATACCGGGATTATCCTTTAAATTCCTAAAGCAATCTCCATCATCCTGTTAAACGAAGTCTGTCTGGCCTCCGCAGAAATTGCCTCATCCCTGAAAACATGATCCGAAATCGTAAGAATCCCCAGTGCCTCCTTACCGGCTCTCGCAGCATTCATAAACAACGCCGCGCACTCCATCTCCACACAGAGAACCCCCATCTTTCTCCATGCCTTCGAACTCTCCGGATTATCTCCATAGAACGCATCCGAAGATACAACAGAACCCACGCGAACCGGTGTACCCTGCTCCTTCGCAACCTCTACAGCCCTTGCAACCAGTTCATAACTTGCTGTAGGAGCAAAAGTCCCCGGCAGCTGATACTGGCTTGCATAATTTGAATCCGTACATGCACTCATAGCGATCACAACGTCCATTACGCTTACATCATCCTGCAGCGCACCTGCAGAACCAATACGAATGATCTTCTCTACATCATAAAAATTATAAAGCTCATAACTGTAAATACCCATAGATGGCATCCCCATACCGCTGCCCATGACAGATATCTGCTCACCCTTATAAGTTCCGGTATAACCAAACATATTTCTCACTGTGTTAAAACATACCGGATTCTCCAGATATGTCTCCGCAATATACTTCGCACGCAGCGGATCTCCCGGCATCAGAACCTTCTTTGCAATATCACCTTTCTTTGCGCTGTTGTGTGGTGTTGGAATACTCATAATCACCCTCTCCTTTCCCGTAATGCTACATCACTGCATTATTTATCATCACCTGTAAGCCGCAGCACATCCCTGATTTCTTCTTCATCCATATCAAGAATGATTGCCAGCTCCTCTACACTGAACTTTGAACTTTCATCCTCTTCATCCTCTGTAAGTTCCCGGACTGCCGCTTCCAGCTTCTCCACCTTTGCTACCAGATAGTCATCCTCAAATTTCCTCTGTGTCTGCTCCTCGATAGCATGGCGGATCCCACACCGGATACGTCCAAGCAGCCATTTCTCATCTTTCTCTTCCGGTTCTTCCTCTCCCAGAGCCATCAGAAGGCTTATATTTGCCTCCTGAATCAGATCAGCGATAAAAATCTCCTCACAGTTCATTTCAACCGCCATTTCGGCTGCTGCATGCAGATACTTCTGTGACAGCTCTGCCTGTGCCAGAGCATCTCCCTTTGAAAGCAGTTCAAAAAGTTCTTCCGCACTTCTCTCTCCCTGCTCCTGTTCTTCAAGACCTTCCAGATATTCTTTCAGATATGCCTCTTCCTCCGCTGTCAGAGGAACTTTTTCTTCTTTTTCTTCGGATACTTCTTCCGGTCCGGCCTGAGATGCTGCTGAGATCTCCTCCGCACCTTCAATGGAAATACCTTTTAATTTTAAATACTGTAATATCTTGATCAGCTGTGACTTGTCCAGGTCAAGTTCACCAAAGCATTCCTTTATCTGTTCCGGTTTCAATACTTTGCCATTCTTCTCTCCAAGTTCACACACCTCTGTAAGTTTCTGCTGAAATTTCTGTATATCCATAGTCAAAATCTCCCTGTCCTGTTTATAACTTAACTATACAACAAAAAACCATGTCTGTAAAACAAAAAAAGCACCGTTTTAACCGGTGCTTTTTTGGGATGCGGATAACAGGACTTGAACCTGCACGGGAAGCCCACTGGTACCTAAAACCAGCGCGTCTGCCAATTCCGCCATATCCGCATTTTCTCATATTCTCAGAGTGTACCTGAAAAATCATTCTCGCACTCTGCAAAAGCAATAAAATAGCGGAAACCTCACAAAAGATTTCCGCTATTAATGAAGCATCGGGGATTCGAACCCCGGACAACTTGATTAAAAGTCAAGTGCTCTACCAACTGAGCTAATGCTCCATATAAAAGACTGGGCTAGCTGGATTCGAACCAGCGAATGCAGCAGTCAAAGTGCTGTGCCTTACCGCTTGGCGATAGCCCAAAGGCGAAGGGTGGATACAGGGATTCGAACCCTGGGCCTCCAGAGCCACAATCTGGCGCGCTAACCAACTGCGCTATACCCACCACAGCGTGCCTGAAGGGATTCGAACCCCCGACCCACGGCTTAGAAGGCCGTTGCTCTATCCAGCTGAGCTACAGACACATCTCTCTGTACATACAGAGAAGCGGGTGATGGGAATCGAACCCACGTATCTAGCTTGGAAGGCTAGTGTTCTACCATTGAACTACACCCGCATTTCGCTGAAACGGTAATGTTGTTGTTACAGCAGTCGGGGTGACAGGATTCGAACCTGCGGCCTCCTGGTCCCAAACCAGGCGCTCTAGCCAAGCTGAGCCACACCCCGCTGTTTTTCTTTATTTATTTGTGCTTCGTTGTCCGACGCAAGACATATTATATGTTAAGCAACCCCAAATGTCAACACCTTTTTTCATTTTTTTTTGATTTTTTTTGAAAAAGTGATTTTTTATCCCTCAAAAAGTTCCTGAAACCCGCTAAACACAAGGCTTTGCGGGCTTTTCACTTTTTTCGAAAAAATCGTTTTTTTTGTTCGCAAAAAGGGGTTTTTTACTGATTTTTGAGATTTTTTGTAAAAAGATATTTTTTTCATACAATAAAAAAATCTTAACTTTTTTTATTTTTTCTTCTATTTTTTTACTGTCACGTATCTGTAAAAAGAGGTATTGCCGTTATCCGATCAACAATACCTCAAAAATATACAGTCAGATGAGTCAGGCGGATATTCGCAACCTCCGCAAGTAACTTACCTGATTCAGTTAAATAATTTTTCAGAGGTATCTGATCTCGACCTGAGGATCTTTTCCCTCTTCTATCTGCATAACTGCATAGCTTGGCCTGCGGCCTCTCTGACGCGGGTAGGTAAGACTGCCGGGATTAATTACCAGAATCCCATCCTCATTCTCGATCAAAGGCATGTGAGTATGACCATACATTGCAATCTTACATCCCTTAGCCTGCGCATTCTCAACAAGTTTATCATAATCCCGGGACACAAAATAGTGATGTCCATGTGTAACCAGTATCTTATGTCCCTCCAGGGTAACTTCTTCATCATAGGGAAGATCTGTAAAAAAGTCATTATTTCCTGCGACAATCGTACATGGGCACTCTGCCAGTGCCTCAATGAAAATCTCTCTGCCTTCCACATCACCACAGTGGATCAGATAATCAAAGGGAGCTTCTCTGAGCACTGTCTCTTCCAGATTCTCATCCTGTCCATGAGTATCGCTGACGATCAGTACCTTCATTTCAGTTCATCCTTTATGGCACGTAATGCTTTTCCCCTGTGGCTGATCTTATTTTTCTCTTTGCCGGAAAGCTCTGCAGAAGTACATCCATATTCCGGCAGGTAGAAAATCGGATCATAGCCGAAGCCGTTCTCTCCCTTCTCCTCATAGCCTATACGGCCTTCCATTGTTCCACGCACTGTTTTTACACTTCCATCCGGAAAAGCTGCTGCAACGGCGCATACGAACCTTGCAGTACGCTTCTCGTCCGGAACTCCGTTCAGTCTCTCTATCAGACTTGCATTTTTGATATGATATGAGGTATCTTCTCCCATATAACGGGCAGAATAAATGCCCGGCTCTTTATTCAGATAGTCAATCTCCAGACCGGAATCATCTGCCAGAGTGATTTCCCCTGTCAGTTCGCAGATAGTCTTCGCCTTGATCACAGCATTTTCCTCAAAAGTAGAACCATCCTCTACAATATCTGCATGGATTCCCGCTTCTTTCATAGAAACAACCTCTACATCCATATCTGCAAGGATCTCGCGGATTTCTCTCATTTTATCCTGATTTCCGGTAGCAAAAATTATTTTTTTCATAATCCTTTGTATCCTCTTTTTATTTTGATTTTTCGCAATTACAGAAGCACTCAGCTACGGTTTTTCTTCGGTGGGCGCGGCCCAAGGAACTGATAGTAATAGGTCTTAAGCATACCATTATAGATCTTACGGTTTTTATCTGCTTTTCGCCCGATATCGTTTTCCGCTTTCTCATAAGATGTGATCAGATACATGGACCACTTGTCAAGCCTTTCATAACTTTCCCCGATTTCACGATAAAGCTGAGTTAAATTCTCTTTTTCTTCCAGTCGTTCCCCATAAGGAGGGTTTGTGATGATGAATCCATATGGTTTGGGATGGCGGAGATCTTTTACCGCTCTCTGCTGGAAATGGATCAGCTTGTCCACACCTGCCATTTTTGCATTAGCTCTGGCAGCCTTCAACGCCTCAGGATCAATGTCAAAGCCCTGGATATCTGTTTCAATATTAAGATTTATCCTGTCCTGTGCCTCTTCATTTGCATCATACCAGCATTTTCTCGGAACCAGATGCTTCCATTCCTCAGCAAGGAAGGAACGGTTCATGCCAGGTGCAATATCTGCTGCCATCATTGCTGCTTCAATAGGAAAGGTACCGCTTCCGCAGAAAGGATCTACCAGAATCCTGTCTTTATTCCATGGTGTAAGCATGATCAGAGCAGATGCCAGTGTTTCTGTGATCGGAGCTTTCACTGTCATTTTACGATATCCTCTTTTATGCAGAGATACGCCTGAGGTATCAATACCGATCGTGGCCACATCTTTCATAAATGCCACGCGGATAGGAAAGCTTGCCCCATCCTCTTCAAACCAGGACACCCCGTATACGCCCTTCAGACGCTCTACAATGGCTTTTTTCATAATGGACTGGATATCAGACGGGCTAAAGAGCTTACTCTTCACAGAATTGGCCTTGGCAACCCAGAATTTCCCATCCTTGGGAATATAATTTTCCCATGGCAGGGCTTTTGTCTTTTCAAAAAGCTCGTCAAAGGTTTCTGCCTTTACTTCTGCTACTTTCAGCAGGATTCTTTCTGTGGAACGCAGAAAGATATTGGCATCTGCGATTCCCTGTGCATCTGCCTCGAATGTTACTTTTCCATCCTCTACTTTGGTAATCTCATAGCCCAGATCAAGGATCTCACGTTTCAGCACAGCTTCCATACCGAAATGACATGGAGCGATCAGTTCAAATTTTTCCATTCTTTATCCTTTCTATATGTAGATGGGACTTCCCTATAATTCTATGCTCTTAACAATATTTCCCTCAAAATCCTTAATTGTAAACACACCGTCCTCAAAGATCGCATATGTAGGCGGGTTTCCTTCTTTTGGAATGGAAACAGAACCCGGGTTGAGAAGTACATAGCCTTCTTTCTGCTCTGCTTTCAGTACATGGGTATGTCCATGGATCAGAATATCTCCTTCCTGAATCGGAGGCAGATTATTTTCATTGTAAATATGCCCATGTGTGGCATAAAAGGTTCTTCCATCCAGGTTCAGGATACAGTAGTCTGCCATAACCGGAAACTGCAGGACCATCTGATCGACCTCAGCTTCACAATTCCCACGTACAGCATAAATTTCTTTCTTCATGTCATTAAGCATGGAAATGACCTGTTTGGGAGCATATTCTCTGGGAAGATCATTTCTCGGGCCATGATAGAGCAGATCGCCCAGCAGTACCAGGCGTTCTGCCTTTTCTTCTTTATAGGCATCCAGCATTTTTCTGCAGTAGTATGCAGAACCATGGACATCTGATGCAAACATATATTTCATAGTTTTGTGTCTCCTCTTTTATAGTGTGCCGACAAGTTGATTCTTGAAACAATCTTGCAGGATAAATTTTTTTATTTCAAGGCGGAGGAAGGAGGCGTAGCGGTGACTACGGCGACCGACGACAACGCGGAAATAAGAAATTTAGACGCAAGATTGTTCGAGAAATCAACTTGTTGGCACACAAGCAACAAGAGGAGAGAAACAAATAATGGATATTATTCAGGTAATCACACAGGAATTGAAGGTGGAGAAATGGCAGGTAGAAGCCGCAGTCAAATTAATTGACGAAGGCAACACCATCCCATTCATTTCTCGATACAGAAAAGAAGCAACAGGTTCCCTTAATGATGAGCAGCTTCGTGCACTCTTTGAGAGACTGACGTATCTGAGAAATCTGGAAGATAAGAAGAATCAGGTATTAAAGAGCATCGAAGACCAGGGCAAGCTGACTGAGGAACTGAAGAAACAGATTCTGGATGCCCAGACACTGGTTGTAGTAGAGGACTTATACAGACCATATCGCCCGAAACGTCGTACCCGTGCGACAATTGCCAAAGAGAAAGGGCTGGAACCACTGGCAGATATCATTCTTCTGCAGATGACAGACAAGCCGGTAGAAGAGGAAGCCAGGGCGTATGTCTCCGAAGAAAAGGGTGTTAAGAATGTTGCAGAAGCATTGAACGGAGCTAAAGATATTATTGCAGAGCGTATTTCCGATGAAGCAGACTATCGTATCTACATCCGTAACCTGACAACAAAGAACGGAAGTATTTCTTCCACAGCAAAGAATGCGGAAACTCAGTCTGTATATGAGATGTATTATGAATTCGAGGAGCCGGTCAGGAAACTGGCAGGACACCGTATTCTTGCGTTAAACCGTGGTGAGAAAGAGAAATTTATCACTGTTAAAGTAAATGCACCGGAGGAAGACATCCTTCGTTATTTGAATAAGAGAGTGATCAAAAAAGATAACCCGAATACAACTCCGATTCTGAAAGCAGTTGTAGAAGACAGTTACAAACGTCTGATCGGACCGGCTATCGAGCGAGAAATCCGCAGTGACCTTACTGATAAGGCAGAAGACGGCGCGATCCATGTATTCGGCAAGAATCTGGAACAGCTTCTGATGCAGCCTCCAATCGCTGGCAAAGTCGTACTTGGATGGGACCCTGCGTTCCGTACAGGCTGTAAGCTGGCAGTTGTAGATGCAACAGGTAAAGTTCTGGATACAACAGTTGTTTATCCCACAGCTCCGACTACTGAGAAAAAGATCCGTGCTGCCAAGGATACAGTGGAAGGTATGATCGAAAAATACGGTGTATCCCTTATTTCAGTAGGAAACGGTACAGCATGTCGTGAATCCGAGCAGGTGATCGTAGATATGCTCAAAGAAATCCCGGAAAAAAAGGTGCAGTATGTTATCACAAATGAGGCAGGAGCATCTGTGTATTCTGCAAGCAAACTGGCGACAGAGGAATTCCCGAACTTTGATGTAGGACAGAGAAGTGCGGCTTCCATTGCAAGACGTGTACAGGATCCGCTTGCAGAACTGGTTAAGATCGATCCGAAATCTATCGGTGTGGGTCAGTATCAGCATGATATGAACCAGAAGAAACTGGATGAAGCATTAAGCGGCGTTGTAGAAGACAGCGTAAATAAAGTTGGTGTAGATTTAAATACAGCATCTGCATCTCTGCTTGAGTATATTTCCGGTATCAGCAAAGCAATTGCCAAAAATATCGTAGCTTACAGAGAAGAGAACGGTCAGTTCACAGACAGAAAAGAACTTCTCAAAGTAGCGAAATTAGGACCGAAGGCATTTGAACAGTGTGCAGGTTTCATGCGTATTTCAGGTGGAAAGAATCCTCTGGATGCAACAAGTGTACATCCTGAAAGCTATGAAGCAGCATCTGCACTTCTTTCAAAACTTGGATATAAGCCAAATGATGTTGTGGCAGGAAATCTCCTTGGACTTTCCCTGCAGGTAAAAGACTATAAGAAGATGGCAGCAGAACTGGGAATCGGTGAGATCACACTTCGTGATATTGTAAAGGAACTGGAGAAACCGGCCCGTGATCCTCGTGATGACATGCCGAAACCGATCCTTCGTTCAGACGTTCTTGAAATGAAAGATCTGAAAGAAGGAATGGTGCTGAAGGGAACTGTCCGTAATGTTATTGATTTCGGTGCATTTGTAGATATCGGTGTACATCAGGACGGTCTGGTGCACATTTCCGAGATGACAGAGAGATTTATCAAACATCCTCTGGAAGCGGTGAGTGTAGGGGATATCGTAGATGTAAGAGTAATCGGAGTTGATATGAAGAAAAAACGTATCAGCTTATCCATGAAAGGATTAAATAAATAACATCAATAAAACAGGGATTACCACTGCAGACCAGATATCTGCAGGAGTGATCCCTGTTTTTGGGGGTACTGCTGTCTGCAGTAACAGTTATTCGGTTTCCCGGTGTGATGTGAGGTGTTCTTCAAGGCTGCGTGCTGCAATGCTCTGTGGCCTTTTTACATTGCGGATCAGACAGATCTTTCGTTCAGGAAGAGGCTCTTCAATGGGAATCTGGACGATTTTCCCTTGAGCAATATGTTCAGCAGCAAGCTCTTCAGGGAAGAATCCGATTCCCAGGTTGTGCTGCACCATAGGGAAGATCTGGTCAGTAGTTGCCACTTCCATATCAGGTGAGAAGGGAAGGTTATGGCGCATAAAATACTGTGTATATAATTCTCTTGTACTGCTTCCGGGAGCAATCCCGATCAGAGGGATATCCTGCAGATCCTGAAGACAGTGTTTGTTGGAAGCTGTTTCCGCATATTCCTCTCCACCTATAAGGATCTCGCGGAAAGAATAGAGGGGAATTCTCTGAAGTGGTTTTTTCAGGGCGACAGGTGTGGTAACTACTGCAAAGTCTACCAGACCGTTTTCCAGTGCCTGAACTGCCTGTGGTGTGGAATGATTAGAAATCCTCAGCTTTACATGTGGATAACGGTGATGAAAGACTTCCAGTTCGTTCAGCAGGAATAAACGCAGTGCGATTTCACTGGCACCAATATTTACAAGTCCGCTTTCCAGACCTTTATCTTTGAGAAGTTCATTTTCTCCTGATACAAGCTGTTCTATTGCAATTGATACATGTTCAAAAAGTCTTTCTCCTTCAATGGTCAGCTGTACTCCGCGATTGGAACGGATAAAAAGTTTACATCCCAGCTCATTCTCCAGAATATTCATACACCGGGTAATGTTAGGCTGATTGTTTCCCATAACGTCGGCTGCTTTGGAAAAACTCTTATACTGGGCAACATAGTAAAAAATACGATAATAATCAAGAATCATGATACAGTCGGCTCCTTATGCTATATAAAAATAGAATATCTGATATAGAAAAATAACGTTTGTATATCAATGTGTGAATCAGTATAATACGACTGGGTCAAAAAATCAATATAAAAGTCCTGACAATAGGACGGAGACCAAAAGGAAAGGGAGATTACCGAATATGACAACAGCGAATAAGACAATTAAGATCAATGACGTGGAGGCAGCAAAGAAACTGGTCAGTGCGGCAGTCAGATGTCCATTTGATATTGATATTGTATCTAAAGGAAAAATTTTTATTGATGCCAAATCTATTCTCGGAGTATTAAGTCTTGGCGTGGAAGAACCTCTGGAACTTAAATATGATGGCTATGATGAAGATTTTGAATCAGTGATCGCAGGTCTGGCATGTTAAGATTAAAGAAAGGAATTCACAGGTGCAGATGACATCTACAAATCTTCTATATATTTATGTGATTATCATTAATGTAGTCACATTTTTTATCTATGGCTTGGATAAAAGCAGGGCAAAAGCCGGACAGTGGCGCATATCGGAAGCGCAGCTGATATTTCTGGCGGTGATCGGAGGGTCGGTGGGAGCTCTGGCCGGTATGAAGGTATTTCATCATAAAACAAGAAAGCCGAAATTTAAGACAGGAGTTCCAGCGATACTGATTATTCAACTAATTATTTATTTTCTGTTTTCGGAAAATGAGGGTATTATTCTGCGATTATAGCAATCCTTATAAATAATGCATATTGATTTTAGCTCATCAGAGCGTGAAATCCTGTGTCAGTAAAGCGGATATATTGTCCGCTTTCTTTTTTTGCCCGAATAAAATTGATTGTTACAGAGAATGAGGTATGTTATGCTACTCTTATATGAGAATTGCGGGATCTGCAGAGCAGCGGAGTAATTCGTAGATATCAAGTCAGGGGAAAGACATCTTTTAACCCTGATATTATATGAAAAGCTGCCTGTTAAGTGAAAGAAGGGCAGAAAAATAATACATGATAAAATATAAGAGAGCAGGTGAAAAATATTGGAACAGGAAATTCAGGAGGCAAAAAGTTTATATTACAGCTATAAGCAGTATTTTTCAGACTATCTTCCGGCTTTGACGAAACTGGGACTGAAAGTAGTAATGGCATTGCTGGTATTTGTGGGCGGGCGCAAAGTGATCCAGTGGTTTGTTTCTTTCATAAAGAAGTCCATGGAGCGTGCGTCTGTAGACAAAGGTGTGATCCAGTTTACAGGGTCGCTGTTGAGAATTGTACTTTACATTTTGCTGGTATTTAGCATTGCCACTCATTTTGGTGTAAGGGAATCCTCTATTGCAGCACTGCTTGGTACTGCTGGTGTAACGGTAGGTCTTGCATTGCAGGGCGGTCTTGCAAATATCGCGGGTGGGATCATGCTTCTGATTTTTAAACCATTTCAAGTGGGGGATTATATCATTATCGCACAGCAGAATGGGTGCGAAGGAACTGTATACAAAATAGAAATCTGTTATACAACTCTGATTTCCATAGATAACAAACACATTGTAATCCCAAATGGAACGCTGTCCGGCAGCATTATTACAAATGTAACTGCCAGAGATCTTCGTAAGCTGGAGATCAAAGTAGGAATTTCTTATGATTCAGACATTAAGAAAGCAAAAGCAATCCTGGAAGAAATCCTTCATAATGATGAAGATACGAAAGACGACCAGGGAATGGTGGTGTTTGTAGATGAGCTTGGAGAGAGCGCAGTGGTCATGGGCCTGCGTGTGTGGGTGGCTACGGAGAAATACTGGCCTGCCAGGTGGCGGCTTAATGAACTGATCAAAGAAGCATTTGATGCAAACGGAATTGAAATCCCGTACAATCAGTTACAGGTTCATGTGAAGAAACAGATATGATAACAACATAAGTCCTCTGAACCAACTATAAGGTTTAGAGGATTTATTGTTTGTACAGATTATAGCCAAATAATACCAAACAAGAATAAATAATCCTTGATCCATAGTGATTTATACCAATTTCACTGTCAGATATTGGTATAATACCACCAAAATAATATAAAATACGACAAAATAATTGACAATAGGACAACAGATTGCTATACTGGAGTCAAGTTAAACAACTAAGTGTTTTTATGAAGATGCAAAGGCGCATGTAAGTAAATGGATTGCTGCACGATTTTTATACATTGCAAAGACGCAAAAATATAAAAACACTTTTTTTGTACCCAAAATTAACTTCGTGATTGTAACTAAGTAACAATGTACAGAAAGAAAAGGAGAGAAAACTATGAAAATGTACAAAAAAGTTATGGCAGCAGCTCTTGCAGGAGTAATGACAGTTTCCATGTCCGCTACAGCATTTGCAGCAGATGATGACGGCTATATTCTCAAAGCCACAAATGAAGATTCCAAATCATCCGACAATGATCTGGTGATCGCAATCGAAGGAAGCGTAAGCTCCATGGACCCGGCAAACATTCCGGATACAAACGCAATCTCTGCTACACGTGGTGTATACGAGACACTGGTTTCTTTTGATGAGAACCAGAAATTAACAGGCAAACTTGCTGAATCATGGGAAGTTTCCGATGACTCTCTTACTTATACTTTCAAACTTCGTCAGGGCGTTAAATTCCAGGACGGAACAGACTTCAATGCAGCAGCAGTTAAAGCAAACTACGATCGTGTAGTTAACAAAGACAACAACCTTCGTCAGAGAAGAACATTTATCGTAACTAACGAAGACGGATCTGAAACACCTCGTGTAGACAGCATTGAAACACCGGATGATTACACACTGGTTATCAAACTGACACAGGCATGGGCACCATTTATCAACCGTCTGACACAGTTCTGTATCATCAGCCCTGCAGCTCTTGAAGAGTATGGCAATGATATCATGAACCATCCATGCGGAACCGGCCCATATGTATGTACAGAATGGGAAGAAGGCGACCACACAAGCTTCGAGCGCAATGATGATTACTGGGGAGACAAACCGGGCGTTGACACTGTAACAATCAAAGAAGTTCCGGAAGCAGGTGCACGTACAGCTATGCTTCAGACAGGTGAGGCAGATTTCATCTATCCTACACCATCTGACCAGATTGAAGCAATCAAAGGAACAGACGATGTAAACATCCTTACAACAGACTCCAACATCATGAGATATGTAACTCTGAACATGGATCTGGAACAGCTTTCTGATGTAAAAGTACGTCAGGCTATGAACTATGCGATCGACAAAGATGCATACATCCAGTTAATGTATTCCGGATACGGAAAACCGGCTACATCTGTAGTTCCATCTATCATCGGTGGATATGAAGAACAGGAAGCTTACACATATGATGTAGACAAAGCAAAAGAACTTATGAAAGAAGCCGGATACGAAGACGGATTCAAACTTACTCTGTGGGGCGATAACACAACACAGGAAATCAAAGGTATGACATTTATTTCCCAGCAGCTTGCTCAGATCGGTATCGAAGTTGACGTTCAGCCAATGGAGCCTGCAACTGTAAGTGACAAGATTTATGTTGACAAAGAAGATGCTGAGATCAATATGTGGTATGTAAACTGGTCTGCATCTGACTTCACAATGGATGGTTCTTTACGTTCCCTGCTTTACAGCACAATGTGCCCTCCGACAAGTGCAAACACAGCATACTTCAATGACGCTGATTTTGATAAAGATATGGACGAAGGTCTTGCAACAGCTAACGAGGAAGAGCAGGCTAAATACTATGGCGATGCTCAGAAGATTGCATGGGAAGCATGCCCATGGTTATTCCTTGGCAATGACCAGATCATCTATTCTACAAAATCTTATCTGTCTGGCGTATATGTATCTCCGGACGGAGCATTTAACTTCGCAAATGCAACTTTAGCACAGTAAGTAATGGGGTTGAGAACAGGCTGCGAAGAACATAAATCTGGCTGCCTGATCTGAAATTGCAGCAATTCCATAAAATACTGCCGATACGGCAGTATGAATACAGGACAAAGATGTTCGAACCGGAGAACTGCCATAAGATTTACTATGGCAGTTCTCTGACTATAAAGCATCAAATATAAACAACAGGTAAGAAAATAATAAGGAGGAAAAATATGGGACGTTATTTAGGTAAACGTTTGGCAAGTACGATCCCGCTGCTTCTGGTTATCTCATTTGTAGTATTTATGTTTATCCATATGATTCCCGGTGATCCGGCAAGACTGGTAGCCGGTCAGGATGCAACAAAGGAAGATGTGGCAGTTGTACGTGAACAGCTGGGACTGGATGAGCCATTACTTGTACAGTATGGTAAATATATGAAAGGTCTTTTTACAGGAGATCTGGGAAGCTCTATCAAAAACGGTAAAACCGTAGTAGAGACAATCGCACCAAGACTGAAACCAACTATCATGCTGACATTCTCATCCATGATATGGGCTGCAATCATCGGTATTGCAATCGGTATCATCGCTGCCGTATTTCATGGCAGAATTCTTGATTATGTAGGTATGATCATAGCAATCGCAGGTATATCTGTTCCAAGCTTCTGGTTAGGTCTGGAATTAATCCAGCTTTTCTCAGTAAGCCTGGGATGGCTTCCAACCAGTGGACTGGAAACCTGGAAGAGCTATATTCTTCCATCACTTACAATGGGAGCAGGAATCATGGCCGTACTTGCCAGATTCTCCAGATCTTCCATGCTTGAGACTATGCGTGAGGACTATGTGCGTACTGCACGTGCCAAAGGTCTTTCTGAATCACTGGTTGTTATGCGCCATGCATTTAAGAACTCTCTGATCGAGATCGTAACAGTAGCCGGACTTCAGATTGGTGGTCTCCTTTCCGGATCTGTTATGGCAGAGACGGTATTCTCCATACCCGGACTTGGACGTCTTCTGGTAGACTCCATCCAGATGAGAGATTACAAAGTTGTTCAGGCATTACTTCTGTTCTTTGCTACAGAATATATCCTGATCAACCTGATCGTAGATGTTCTTTATGGCGTGATTAACCCAAGAGTACGTTATGAATAGAGGAGGAGAGAAGATGGCAGATAAGAACACAACATCAAACATTAACCTTGCTGCTGCCGAAGAACTCCCTAAGGCACAGAGCAAGTTCAAAGAATTTGTCAAGAAATTCATGAAGAGAAAAACAGCAGTGATTTCTCTGGCATTTATAGTATTTATTATCTTAATGGCAATCATCGGACCGTATGTAGTTCCGTATGATCCGCAGGCACCGGATTACACAGCTATGATGCAGGGGCCAAGCGCAGCCCACATCTGGGGAACCAATGAATACGGACAGGATGTTTTCTCACGTCTGATGGTTGGTACCAGACTTTCTCTTACATGTGCGCTGACAGCGACGATCATTGGTACGGCTATCGGTGTTGTTCTCGGACTGATCGCAGGTTTCTACGGCGGAATTATCGATTCCCTGATTATGAGATGCTGTGATGTACTTTTCGCTTTCCCTGATATCCTGCTGGCTATCGCAGTTGTTGCCATCATCGGACAGGGTATGGTAAACGTTATGATCGCAGTTGCGGTATTTACAGTGCCGTCCTTCGCACGAATCATACGAAGCGCGACGATTTCCGTAAAGCAGGCTCCTTATGTAGAGGTTGCCCGTTCCCTGGGATGTTCAAACACAAGAATCCTGTTTGTACATATTTTCCCTGGTACGATCCAGTCTATGATCGTTAACTTTACCATGCGTGTAGGTACTGCAATCCTTGCTGCATCATCCTTAAGCTTCCTGGGATTCGGTGCAAACGTTACAGAGCCTGACTGGGGTTCCATGCTTTCCACAGGACGTAACTATCTGAATACAGCTCCTCACATGGTACTGTTCCCTGGTATTCTGATCTTCCTTACAGTTCTGGCATTCAACCTGCTGGGCGACGGTCTCAGAGATACCCTGGATCCAAAGATGAACTAGGAGGAAGAAACCATGGCAGAAAAATTATTAGAAGTAAAGAACCTCCGTACGGAGTTTAAAAGAGATAAAACATGGGTGACAGCAGTTAATAATGTAAGTTTCTCCATTCAGCCAGGTGAGATTCTTGGTCTGGTAGGAGAGTCCGGATGCGGTAAATCCGTAACCTCCCTTTCCATTATGAAACTTCTGGCACGTAACAGTAAGATTTCCAACGGTGAGATCCTGCTTAATGGCAAGGATCTTCTCAAAGAAGATAAAAAAGGCATGAGAAAGATCAGAGGACGTGAAGTTGCCATGATCTTCCAGGAGCCGATGAACTCTCTGAACCCATGTATGAGAATTGAGAAACAGCTGACAGAAGCAATCCTGCTCCATAACAATTTCTCAAAAGAAGAAGCGCACAACAGAGCATTCGAAGTACTGAAATCAGTAGGTATCCCTGAACCGGATATGACATTAAAGAGTTATCCGCACCAGCTTTCAGGCGGTATGTGCCAGCGTGTTATGATTGCTATGGCAATGTCCTGTGAGCCGGAGCTTCTTATTGCGGATGAGCCGACTACAGCCCTTGACGTTACCATTCAGGCACAGATCCTGGAGCTGATGGAGGACATCAGGGCAAAGAAGAATACAGGTATTCTGATGATCACACATGACCTTGGTGTTGTTGCTGAAATGTGTTCCAGAGTTGTTGTTATGTATGCCGGCCGAATTGTAGAAGAAGCGCCTGTGCAGGAACTTTTTGCAGATCCGAAACATCCATATACACAGGGGCTGATTGGTTCTGTACCGAAACTTGGAAGTGGTGTGGAATCTCTTCCGTCCATTCCGGGAAGCGTACCGGATCTGTCCGTAATGCCGAAAGGATGTAAGTTTGCACCGAGATGTAAATATGCAATGGATATCTGTCATCAGCAGGAGCCGGAGCTTGCAGATATCAACGAAGCAGGCACCAGAAAATGCAGATGCCATCTGCTCAACAAAACTGGAAAGGAGGCGTAACCTGTGAGCGAGCCGTTATTATCAGTAAAGAATATGAAGAAAACATTCCAGGCAAACGGAGGAATGTTCAGCAAGAAGAAATTTGTCCATGCTGTAAATGATGTATCATTCGATATCTATCCGGGTGAAACTTTCTCTCTGGTAGGTGAGTCCGGATGCGGGAAATCTACGACAGGTAAACTGATCGATCATCTGATCACACCGGATTCCGGTGAGATCTGGTTTGAAGGAAAAGAAATCTCCAGACTTTCCGAGAAAGAAATGCGTCCGCTGCGTTCTGATATTCAGATGGTTTTCCAGGATCCGTACGGTTCCCTAAATCCGAGAATGAAAGTTCAGGATCTCATCGGTGAGCCACTTCTGATCCACACAAATATGAGTGCAGGAGAGCGTCTTAAGAAAGTACATGAACTTCTCGGCACTGTAGGATTAAGCCCGTCTCATGGAGAGCGTTATCCACATGAATTCTCTGGTGGTCAGCGCCAGCGTATCGGAATTGCCAGAGCACTGACAGTGCAGCCAAAGCTGATCATTGCAGATGAACCGGTATCTGCCCTTGATGTTTCTATCCAAGCGCAGGTATTAAATCTTCTGCAGCAGTTACAGAAAGACTTTAATCTTACCTATCTGTTCATTTCCCATGACCTGAGTGTCGTTGAGATGATTTCAGACAGGATCGGTGTTATGTATCTGGGTACGATCGTAGAGACAGCTCCGAAGAAAGAACTGTATGCAAACCCGAGACATCCATATACAAGAGCACTTCTTTCCGCAGTTCCGATCCCGGATCCGGAAGTGAAGAAAGAGCGTATTACATTAAAAGGTGATCTTCCAAGTCCGAGTAATCCGCCAAGCGGATGTCTGTTCCATACACGCTGCCCACATTGTACAGAAAAATGTAAGACACAGGTGCCGACACCTGTTGAAATTGCACCGGGCCATATTGTAAAATGTCATTATCCGGAACTTACAGAATAGGAATTCCGAAATAACAATATTACACCTGAAGATGAAAAGTGAAGAAAACAGGATTCACTGAGAGATACAGGTCATCATGAATGGATGAGGAAAGAGGGGCTATGTTTACTGAGGAAAGACAAAGCGCAATAGAGAAATGCCTTCGTGAAAACGGAAAAGTCAAGGTTAAGGAATTGAGTGAAATCTTTCAGGTCACAGAAGACTGTATCCGAAAAGATCTTAAGATTCTTGAAAACGCCGGTAAGTTAAAGAGAACCTACGGCGGTGCAATCCTTTCACAGGATTATCCGCTGAAAAGAGACGTAGTAGACAGACGCCAGTTTAACCTTGACAAAAAGAGAACAATTGCAGCCAAAGCATTTAAACTGATTAAGGATAACGAAACGATTTTCCTTGATATTTCTACCACAAATATCGAACTGGCAAAGCTTCTTGCCACGTCAAATATGCGTGTGGTAGTGGTGAGCAATATGATAGATATCCTGCAGATCCTTGCCACAAATCCGTCTATTACTGCAATCGGTACAGGGGGAACAATGTACCAGACAGTAAACGGATTTATGGGAGCTGCAACGATAGAAGTGATCAAACAGTATAGCTTTGACCGTGCATTTATAGGAAGCTGCGGTGTGGATATGACTGATTGTGCAATTACTACATTGGGGGTAGAGGACGGATTGACAAAGAAAGCAGCCGTGTACAGCAGCAGACATAAATATGTTGTTATGGAAAGGGATAAATTCTATTTCAACGATTCCTATAAATATGCATACTTTGATGATATCAGCGGAATTGTTACGGATGAATTTCCAGATGATACGATCGTGAGTACACTGGAGAGAGCAGGGGTGAAATTGTTCTGATACAGCTAAGTCTTCGGGGGACTTAGCTGATCTGGTTAAATCAGTCAGCAGAATGGATGATCTGTCTAGCTTAAATGAAAAAGATGGAGGCAAGTACGTGAAAGAATATATTTTGGAAGCCTGTGTAGATTCTGTAGAATCTGCTATGGCAGCGGTTGAGGGAGGCGCAGACAGGCTGGAACTCTGCGGCAACCTGATCATCGGCGGAACCACTCCGGGACCGTGGCTTTTTGATGAGATAAGGAAGCGTTCGGATATCAGGATCCATGCCCTGATCCGTCCGCGTTTTGGAGATTTCTGCTATACAGATGCAGAATTTTCCATGATAAAGCATGCAGTAGAAGATTTCAGGAAAATGGGTGCCGAAGGTGTTGTATTTGGGGTGCTGAAACCGGATGGCACATTAAACATGGAACAGATGAAAGAACTGATGGAGGCGGCAGGGGATATGTCGGTGACCCTTCACAGAGCTTTTGATGTATGCGTGGATCCAATAGAAACAATGGAACAGGCAATCTCACTGGGAATCAATACGATCCTTACTTCAGGTCAGCGTAATGTATGTCTGCAGGGGGCAGATTTGCTGAAGGAACTGGTAGAGAAGAGTCAGGGACGTATCACGATCCAGGCAGGAAGCGGCGTGGGAGCAGAAGTGATCCGCCAGCTTTATCCGCTTACAGGAATCAGGGCTTATCATATGACCGGAAAGAGAGTCATTGACAGTGAGATGCAGTTTCGCAAGGATGGAGTCAATATGGGACTTCCGATGCTGAGCGAATATGAGATATGGCGTACGGATGTAGATAATATCCGTGCCGCAAAGAAAGTTCTGGAGGAATTATAATGGCAGAACCGAGAGTTTTTTTAAAAGAGAACAGGGGCCGAATTGAAGAGAACTACCTGGAGCAGGCAAAGAACCTGCCCCGGGTTTTTGCGCCTGTAGACGAGAAATTACAGAAATGTACAGAGGAAGTGGCGCTTGCATGTAAATATTTATATGCGTTTATGCCGTACAGTGATATTGGCAATTATCCGTTTGAAGTATTTCTGGACTATGCAGAGAATGGTGTGAAGCTCTGGAAAGAGAATCCACAGGTTGCAGATCTTCCGGAAGAAATCTTCCTGAATTATGTGCTGTTTCACAGAGTAAATGAGGAAGAGATCGCACAGTGCAGAACTTATTTCCGCACAGAGATCGGAAGCAGAATACAGGGAATGAACTTCAGAGAAGCAGCGCTGGAAGTGAATTACTGGTGTGCCGAAGAAGCTACTTATCATTGTACAGATGACCGTACTTTATCTGCGATTTCTGTATACCGCAGAGGAAATGGCAGATGTGGTGAAGAGTCCGTATTCACTGTAAATGCACTGCGAAGTGTAGGCATACCTGCCCGCCAGGTATATGCACCGAAGTGGTCTCACTGCGATGACAATCACGCCTGGGTAGAAATCTGGTGTGACGGCAAATGGTATTTCCTCGGAGCCTGTGAGCCTGAAGAAATCCTGAATAAAGGATGGTTTACGAATGCTTCTTCCAGAGCGATGATGATTCACTCCCGTGTATTTGACACAAAAATTCCGAACGGAGAAGTGATCGGCAAAGACGGCATGGTTACTATGCTGAATGAATTGAAGAGATATGCTATTACAAAGGAGATTACAGTATCCGTAAAGGATGAACAGGGAGCTCCGGCTGAGGGCGCAGAGGTTTCTTTTGAAGTACTGAATTACTCTGAATATGCACCGATCGCAGAGAAGAAAACAGACAGTAAGGGAACCGCCAGACTGACAACAGGACTTGGGAGTCTGCATATTTCTGCAAGAATGTGTTCTGACGGCGAGTGGTTCTATGCGGAAACAGTTATGAACACTGAGAAAGAAGATAACTGTGAACTTTGTCTGGTACCGCAGGATAAAAGAAATGACGGCGAATCAGAAAAGTGGACAGCAGCAGATATATTTGCTCCTCATGACGCACCTGTAAACACAGACATGCCGACTTTAGAACAGAAGGCGAAGGGAAATAAGCGTCTGGCAGCAGCCAATGAACACAGAGAGCAGAAAGTAAGAAACTGGTCAAATCCGGAATGTGAACGTTTTCTGGAAAAAAAGGTAAACAGGATAGAAGAAGCCATTGCTGCCTCATACAGAGAGGATCTCCTGAGGGTTCTCACAGAGAAAGACAGAACTGACTGTATCAGTGACGTTCTGGAGGAACACCTGGAGCTGGCAATTCCATATCATGGTATGATGAAAAAGGATACCTTTGTATCTTATGTGTTAAATCCAAGAGTAGATGATGAAGTTCTTCAGAAATACAGAAGAGAGATTAAGAAGCATTTTTCCAGAGCTGAGAAACAGGAGCTGAGAGATGACCCTTCCAGAATCTGGAATCTGATCGAGAAGGCAATTGTTTCCAGACCGGAGAAAGAGCGTTCCAGTGTGCTCACAACACCGGCAGGATGTATAAGGACCTGTACAGGAAGCTTCCTGTCAAAGAAAATCCTGTTTGTTGCAATAGCGAGAACCTTTGGAGTAGCGGCAAGACTGAATCCACATGATCGTTCTATGGAATATATGGAAAACGGAAGATTCGTTCCTGTGCTTGCAAGAACAGAGAAGAACTGTACTCTGATCCTGAAAGCAGGAGAGACTGTAAAGTGGAAATATTTCCAGAACTGGAGTATTGCAAAACTGGAGAATGGAAGATATACATCACTGAAACTGGGAGCAGAGAATTTCGAAGATCAGATCCTGAATCTGCCGTTGGAATCCGGAAACTACAGGATCCTTACTTCAAACAGACTTCCAAATGGAAATATGTTTGCAAATGAATATCATTTTGAAATTCAGCCCGGAGAGACAAAGGAGATTGAGCTGGTACTCAGGGAAGCAGATTTGGAGGATATGCTGGAGAATATTTCCATGCCGGAATTTATGCTGAAAACTGAGGATGGTACAGAGGTGAAAGCATCTGACCTTACAGCAGACGGAAAACATATCCTGATGTTTCTGGAAGAAGAAAAAGAGCCTACTGAGCATATCTTAAATGAAATGATGGAGCAGGAAGGGGCTTTCGCAGGATATGCAGAGCAGATTATTTTTGTAGTGAGAAGTAAAGAAGCACTGGAGACACCGACACTGTCCAAAGCACTTGCAAAGTTAAAAAATATTCAGATTTATTATGATGATTTCTCAGAGATTATCAATACTCTGGGAAGACGCATGTATGTAGATCCGGACAAACTTCCGCTGATCATTGTGACGAACAGAAGTCTGAATGGGATTTATGCGACCAGCGGTTACAATGTAGGAACCGGGGATATGCTGCTTAGATTAATGTAACAGAGCGATAAATAAGATGCCCGGAGATGACACCTGTGAGCATCTTCTGGTATTGCCGGATTACATTATTGTATAGATGTAAAGGATTGGATATTGAATTTGCATTTACATAAAGGAGATAAAAAATCATGTATCAGTTTAACAGAAAAGAATATGAAGAACGTATGAAATGGTATCAGGATGCCCGTTTCGGAATGTTTATCCACTGGGGATTATATTCTATTCCTGCAAGAGGAGAATGGGTACGCAGTACAGAGGAGATGCCTGAGGAAGAATACCTTCCGTTTATGAAAGAATTTGATGCCAGAGACTATAATCCGAAACAGTGGGCAAAAGAGGCAAAGGCAGCAGGTATGAAATATGTGGTTCTGACTGCAAAACACCATGATGGTTTCTGTTTATTTGACAGTAAATACACAGATTATAAAGTTACCAATACACCTGCAGGAAGAGATCTGATCAAAGAATATGTGGAAGCTCTTCGCGAAGAAGGTCTGAAAGTCGGTCTGTATTTCACTTTACTTGACTGGCATCATCCGGACTATCCTCATTACGGAGACCGCATCCATCCTATGAGAAACCATCCGGAATGCAGTAATGAAAACAGAGATTTTTCTCGTTATATAGAGTATATGTACAATCAGGTGGAAGAGGTCTGCACAAATTATGGAAAAATCGATATTATGTGGTTTGACTTTTCCTATGACGATATGCGAGGCGAGAAATGGGGAGCAACCAGACTGATAGATATGGTCCGCAGATTACAGCCGGGAATCATCATTGATAACCGTCTGGAAGTCAGTGGTGAGGGAAGAGGATCTCTGTATGAATGCGATCCGACACCGTATCATGGCGATTTTATAAGCCCGGAACAGATCATCCCGCCGGAAGGAATCTGCGACAAAGAAGGGAATCCGATGGTATGGGAAGCATGCTTCACCATGAACAATAACTGGGGCTACTGTGCAAATGACCACTATTACAAACCTGCTTCCATGCTGATCAAGAAGCTGGTAGAGTGTGTTTCCAAAGGTGGAAATATGATCCTGAATGTAGGACCTGATGCGAAAGGTAAATTCCCGAAAGAATCCTCCGCAATCCTGGCGGAAATCGGACGCTGGATGGATAAGAACCATGACAGTATCTATGGATGCGCTCCGGCAGCAGATATCCCGAAACCGGATTACGGACGTATCACCAGAAATGGAAACAAGTATTATGTCCATATTTATGAGAATACATTAGGACCACTGCCGCTGATTGGATTTGATAAGAATAAGATTGTGAAAGTACGTGCCCTGGATGACGGACATGAAGTGCCAATCTCTACTTTATGGGTGCACAGCGATTATCCGGATATCGCATTTGTTGACCTTGGTCCGGATCCTGTACTGCCGGATCCTGTAGACTATGTGCTGGAAGTGGAGATGGCTGAATAAAGCTATAGAATACAAAAAAGCTGCCGTATGGCAGCTTTTTTGTATTTCTTAACCGAATTGAGATGCAGGTGTCTGCCTGGTTCAGCATCGGTTTCTCTTGTTTACGAAATAATTCAGAATCCCACCGCCTACGATAATAACAAGTGCAACAGCAACAACACGTTTCGCTGCTTCCTGCGGCATCTGGCTTTTGGAACCGATGGAATCGGAATAGAAAGTCAGGGTATAATTGATCTCATGAGAGGTACCCATGGCGGTAGTGTCTGCGATTACCGGCATGCTCTCATCCATAATGGTAACCGGGATCTGGAATTCAGAATTCGTTCCCTCCTCATTGACAGGGAGATATTTTTTACCGTCAACGATCATGTAGTCATAATTAGAACTGCTCCACTGGATATCGGCAGTTACTTCGCCGTTTTTCACAGTGATCAAAGTCGGTGAAGTGACACTGGCTTTGCCGCTTCCGCCTTCCAGCTCTACCTGGATGGAATACTCCCCATCTTCTTTATCAAGAGTGAAAGCCTGTGCAGCAGGAACAGAAGTCCATACTGACAGACAGCAGATCAAAGCTGCCAGAACTGCAAAAATCTTTCTCATATTTCTTTCCTCACTTAAATTCGATAATTTTCATCATCCCACAATTGAAATTAATTGTCAATACTTTGTTGAAAAAGTTATCCTGTTTTAGTATAATAAAAAGTACTGTCCGCACGCAACATCATTGAGAACGTAGTGAACAGTGAGCACAATAAATGAATATCTGTGAATTGCTTTGCTGCGAAGCAGCTTCTGCAATTCTGATATCATAAAAATGTATATGCAAATCACAGGAGGATATGGTAATGAGAGGAATTTTATACGGAGTAGGAGTTGGCCCCGGAGATCCGGAACTTATGACATTAAAGGCAGTGCGCCTGATCAAAGAGAATGATATTATTGCAGTACCGGGCGCAGAGGTGCGTGAAACAGTTGCATATAAGATCGCAGTACAGGCAGTACCTGAGCTTGCAGACAAAGAACTTCTGCCAATCTATATGCCAATGACACACGATAAGGCAGAACTGGAACTGAACCATGAAAAAGGAGCCAAGGCGCTGGAAGCAGCACTTGATACAGGTAAGAATGTAGTATTTCTGACACTTGGAGATCCGACTATCTATTCAACATTTTCATATGTGCAGAAGAGAGTAGAAGCAGATGGATATGAGACAAGACTGGTAAGCGGCATCACTTCCTTCTGCGCAACAGCAGCACGCCTGAATATCCCGCTTACAGAGTGGAACCAGCCTCTTCATGTACAGCCTGCAGTTCACCGCCTTGACAGTGAACTTGATCAGCCGGGAACCTATGTACTGATGAAATCAGGCAGAAAAATGAATCAGGTAAAGGAAATCCTTGAAAGAAGCGGTCGCGAAGTCCGTATGGTAGAGAATTGTGGTATGCCGGATGAACATATTTACAACGGTGTAGAGGAAATTCCGGATGATGCAGGATATTATTCCCTGATCATTGCTAAAGAGAAAGCCGAAGAGAAATGATAGAGACAAAAGATCTGACGAAAACTTTTGACAATTTTACAGCAGTGGATTCCCTGAATCTGAAAATTGAAAAAGGTGAGTTTTTTGGTCTTCTCGGACCAAACGGAGCAGGCAAGACAACGACCATCAGCCTGCTCTCAACCCTTCTTCTTCCGACAAAGGGAGAAATCCTCATAGACGGTCAGCAGCTTACGAGACAACGTCCTGATCTGAAAAGAAAAATCAGTGTGATCACCCAGGAATATTCTATGCGTCAGGATATGAATATGGATGAGATTATGGAATACCAGGGACGGCTCTATTTTATGCCGCGAAAGCAGATAAAAGAAAGAACAGAAGAACTTCTGGAGTTCTGTGACCTGCTGAAGTTTCGCAAACGTACAGTCCGTAAGCTTTCCGGTGGAATGAAGCGTAAGCTGATGGTCTGTCGGGCATTACTGACAGATCCGGAGATATTGCTTTTGGATGAACCCACAGCAGGTATGGATGCTCTTTCCAGAAGACAGATGTGGAATCTTCTGCGTAAGCTTAATGAGAAAAATCTGACGATCCTTCTGACCACTCACTATATGGAAGAAGCCCAGAACCTCTGTAACCGGGTGGCACTGATGGACCATGGAAAGCTGGAGGAGGTAAGTACTCCGCAAGCATTGATCGAAAGTCTTGGTGCTTATGCAGTAGACGAGATGACAGCAGATGGAACACAGAATCACTATTTCCATACACGACAGGAAGCAATCCGGTATCTGGAAGAGCTTACAGGGCAGGCGTCTCTTCGCGAGACAACACTGGAAGATGTCTTTGTAGAAAGAGCCGGGAAGCATTTGATTTCAAAATAGCAGATATTAACTGAATCAGGGAAGTCCCCTGCGGAGGTTGCGAAAAAAGTTAGAATAATCTGGAGAAAAATGTATGGGAATTATAACAATATTATGGGAGAAGTGGGTAGAATTCCGCCGAGATTTCTATAAAATCACACTGGCGGCAATGATTGCACCGCTAATGTATCTGATCGTATTCGGAATGGGAATCCAGACCACTTCTCATGGACAGCCATACCTGAACTTTCTGATTCCGGGTGTGGTATCACTGACAACTATGAACGGAAGCTTCAACGCCATTGCGCAGAACCTAAACGTACAGAGACTGTATGAGAAGGCTTTTGACCAGGTGATGATCTCCCCCACACCATTATGGCAGTTTATTGCCGGACAGATCATCGGGGGAAGTCTGCGCGGTCTGTATGCAGGAGGAATCATACTGCTTCTTACAGCACCTATTGAGACAGGACTGATCTTCAACGGATGGTCCTTTCTGGTGATGTTCCTGAACGGAGCGGTATTCTCAGCCATCGGCGTGGTGGTCTCCTTTCTGGCAAAAAACCACGCAGACGTGCCGAGGTTTTCCAATTATATCATTATGCCTATGGCATATTTGTGTAACACCTTTTTCTCAACAGAGAAACTTCCGGGATTTGTAGGCAAGTTTGTATCAGCCTTGCCATTATCCCAGACCAGCCATCTGATGAGAAGCATTTCATCAGGTGAGGCGGTGAATTACGCTGGTATTGGGATCCTGCTTCTTTATTTGCTGGTGTTTACTGTAGCAGCATCATGGTTTATTTATAAGAAGAAAAATCTGTAACTGACTGACAAGGAGGAGCCTGTGCTTCTCCTTGACTTATTTATGTATTCGCAAAATCAAGTGCAATAACCAATATTCGCCTGACTGCTACTCAGAAGTATCAGTGGTATTTGTGAGAACATGAAGATTATCAATTTTTCTCTTTTTTTCAGCCGGCAGATAACAGTTACATATAATAGTCTCGCACAAACTGTACAAACTGCTTTACATGGGGGTTCAGAATCCTGTTTTTGCTGTAGACTATATAGAAACTGCGCTTATGGGCAGCTTCCTCCAGCGGAAAGACAAGAATCTGCTTTGTCCTCTGCAGGTCATTGACAGAGCGTGATGAAAGAATAGAGATTCCCAGACCATTAACAATGGACTTTTTGATGCTTTCCAGGTCATTCATGCGGGCGATTACATTCAGATTGCCTGTCGTGATGCCCGTGCGCTCCAGAAAAAGGTCCATTTCTTTTTTTGTGCCGGAGCCTTTTTCCCTGAAAATAATAGGATCTTTCAGGAAATCATGAAAAACAGCGGGTGTTTCTCTGTTCTTGAGTGCAAGATAGTGATCTGTTACAGGAGTTGCAATAACCAGCTCATCATGGCAGAAAGGAATAAACACGCAGCTCTCATCACGTGTATTCTGGCCTACCAGAGCCAGATCTACAGTTCCGTCCAGTACCCGGCTGATGGATTCAGAACTGTCTGACTGTATGGAGTGAAAATAAACATCAGGGTGCGTTTTTCCGAAAGCAGCAAGCAGTTCCGGCAAAAGATAAGAAGAAGGAATGGTAGATGCAGCCAGATCTATCATATGTTTGTGTGCACCTGTAAAATTTTCAAGCAGGTTATTTCTGATTTCCAGCATACGGACTGCACTGTCATAAAGCTGGTAGCCTTTGGCTGTGATCGTTGTTTTCTTTGTAGTACGGATGATCAGTTTCATATGCAGTTCATCTTCCAGGGAACGTATATGCGCACTGATCGTAGGCTGTGTCAGATAGAGGCGGCGGGCCGCCTCTGAGAAGCTGCCGTAATCCACGACAGCGACGAATGCTTCTAACTGTTTAAATTCCATTGTGAAAATCTCCTTTTATGTACGAAAACGATGTACGAGTGTACCGACAAGTTGATTCTTGAAACAATCTTGCAGGATAAATTTTCTTATTTCAAGGCGGAGGAGAGAGGCGTAGCGGTGGCTACGGCGACTGACGACAACGCGGAAATAAGAAATTTAGACGTAAGATTGTTCAAGAAATCAACTTGTTGGTACACTAGGATTGTTATAGTAATGCGGATAATGCATCTAAAGCAATATCCAGTTCCTGCTTTGTATTCTCAGGTCCGAAAGAAAAACGGAGAGTACCCTCCGGGTATGTTCCAAGAGTTTTATGTGCGTTTGGTGCACAGTGAAGGCCGACTCTTGTCATAATTCCATAAGTACTGTCCAGCTCAAAGGCGGCCTGAGCCATGTCCATATGTAAGGTCTGGACGGATACAACTGCACAACGGTTTTCAATATTTTTTTTACCGATAATACGCAGAAATTTTTCTTCAGGATCCAGATTCAGGATACCATCTATAAAGTATTGTGTCAGCATTAATTCATGTTGGCGGATTTCTTCCATGGACTGTTTCTCCAGATCACAGAGTGCGGCATGAAGTCCCAGAATCCCAGGTATATTGGGAGTTCCGGGCTCGAAACGATCAGGAAGAAATGCCGGTACTTCTTCAGAATGAGAGGCGCTTCCTGTTCCACCGCTGATAAGAGGCTCAATCTGCGCTGCCAGTTTATTGCGGATCAGAAAGCCACCTGTTCCCTGTGGCCCTCTGAGTCCCTTGTGACCTGTAAATGCCAGTGCGTCTATGTGACATTTCTCCATATCAATGTTAATGGTTCCTGCCGTCTGTGCAGTGTCCAGAATAAAAAGAAGCCCATGTTCTTTGCAGAAATCTCCGATTTCCTGTGCTGGCATGACAGTTCCGCATACATTAGAAGCATGAAGACAGACCACAAGCTTAGTCTCAGGACGAAGGAGTGCGGTCGCTTTATCAAGCAGAAGACTGCCGTCAGAAGCGCATGGGATCCTGTCAAAAGAAATTCCATGTTTCTCCAGCTGTACAAGGGGACGCATCACTGCATTATGCTCCATGGCAGTTACAAGTACATGATCGCCGGGTTTCAGAAGTCCTTTCAGAAGAACATTCAGACTGGCAGTGATATTTTCTGTAAAAATAACATTCTTACCCTTTCCGGAAGTAAAGTGAAAGAGCTTCAGAAGCTGTTCTCTTGTCTCAAAAATCTGTTCTTCCACAGAATAAGCTGCCCGGTATCCTCCCCGGTTCACATTCACAGCAGAGCCTGCTAGGTAATCATAAACTGCCTGTGCAACAGATGGTGCCTTTGGAAAAGACGTACTGGCCTGATCCAGATAGATTTTATTCATAAATAAATCCCCCGATTTTATATAGTTAAAGATAGTATAGCACAATTTATAAATGATTTCTATAAATAACTATAAAATACGGCTATAATGAATTAGTGATTTCAGCATAAAAATGATAAAATAGATACAAAGAAATTGTGCTGACAACAAAAAAAGTCAGTGCAAAAGGAGGAAAGAAATAAATGAAAAACGAAAAGGGAACCATAGTTCTGGCAGGAGGCGTAATCGGTCTGATCGCTGCAATTCTGGTGTTTTTTGGAAATCCGGCAAATATGGGCTTCTGTATTGCCTGTTTCCTGAGAGATACCACAGGTGCGCTGGGACTTCATTCAGCGGCAGCAGTTCAGTATATCCGCCCGGAGATCATTGGTCTGGTGCTTGGAGCATGTATCATTTCACTTGCTAAGAAAGAGTTTCGTCCAAGAGGCGGCTCTGCACCTGTGACCAGATTTACACTTGGTGCATTTGTTATGATCGGATGTCTGATGTTCCTCGGATGTCCATTCCGTATGATCCTGCGTCTGGCTGGCGGAGACGGAAATGCATTGTTTGGACTTGTTGGATTTGTAGCCGGTATTCTTACAGGAACTGTTTTCCTGAAGAAAGGTTACACACTGAAACGTTCTTATAAGATGCCGAAGCTGGAAGGCAGTATTTATCCGGCATTCCAGATCGTGATGCTGCTGTTACTGGCAGCTGCACCTGCATTTATCCATTTCACAGAACCGGAAGGTGGACCCGGAGCAAAACATGCTGCAATCATTATTGCACTGGCAGCAGGAATTATTGTTGGTATCCTGGCTCAGAGAACACGTCTGTGTATGGTCGGCGGTATCCGTGATGCGGTACTTTTCAAAGAATATAAATTACTGTTCGGTTTTGCTGCAATTCTTGTGACAGCATTGGTAATGAATCTGATCCTCGGTGCAGTTACAGGAACATCCTATTTCAATCCGGGATTTGCGGGACAGCCGATCGCACATACAGACGGACTGTGGAACGCACTGGGAATGTATCTGGCAGGCTTTGGATGTATTCTCCTTGGTGGATGCCCGCTTCGTCAGCTGATCCTTGCAGGCGAGGGAAATACAGACTCCGCTGTGACCGTTCTCGGTCTGATGGCAGGTGCTGCTTTTGCCCATAACTTCGGACTGGCATCTTCTGGTGAAGGTCCTACAGCAAACGGAAAGATCGCAGTTATTATTGGGATTGTGGTAGTTGCTGTAATTGCGGCAGTGAACTCCATGAGAAAAGAAGAAGCCTGATTGTTGGAATGCAGACATTATTTCAGCAATCAATACGCTCACTTTGTGGAAAGTATTTTTTAGACACACTCTAAAAGGAGAGAGACGAATGAAGAAAGTAGATGCAAGAGGTTTATCCTGTCCGGAACCAGTGATCCGTGCAAAGAATGCAATGGAATCCGGAGATAAAGAATATGAGATCCTGGTTGATAACGTAGTTGCAAAAGAGAATGTATCCAGATTTGCAACACATCAGGGATATCAGGTACAGGCAACAGAGCAGGGAGATGATATCCTGCTGAAACTTATAAGATGATCACATATATAGCAACCTTTTATTCCCATTATGGAGCTATTCAGTTTCGAAGAAACTGCCAGGCAATGAATCTGAGTGCAGAAGTCATGCCTGTCCCAAGAGATTTAAGCTCCTCCTGCGGAACCTGTGTGAGATTTCATACAGAAGCGGACTTCCCGGAGAAAACAGAGGAAGTTGAGCAGATCGTCAGAGTAGAACCGCAGGGCTATGTGGGGATTTATCATGCGGATGAAGAATAAAAGTATCATTCGGTTCATCTTTTGAATAACTGCGTGTCGCATTCTCGTTATTTTCCAATGATGAGAGTCCGACGCGCAATTTTATTTCAATCTATAGCAATCCTCGTAAATAATGCATTTAAGACAGTTCAGCAGAGTGCGAAAGACAAGGAAGACTGTGAATCCGATTGCACAGGTATAAAAGCCTCAGCGTAGCCCGCTATGCCTGCGTTTTTATAATAATATAAGAATGGAAGTTTACTTAAAAACATATATATGGTATAAACATTTTATAGACAAGGATATCTTTAACATTATTGTATGAATCTATAAAATATCGTAAAACAGGAGGCGTTTAAATGATCAGACTTCAGGATATTGCAGATATGGCGGGGGTGAGCCGGACTACGGTTTCCAATGTGATCAATGGAAATACCAAGAGAGTGTCTCAGGAAACCATAGATAAGATTACCCGCATTCTGAAGGAACAGAATTATGTTCCACATATGGGATCTGTGATGTTGTCAGGTCATGGCTCCAGAATCATCGGAGTAGTGCTTGGATTTGCCACTGCCCATGGAATGCAGTCTCTGCAGGATTCCTTTGTGGGAGAGCTGATCGGAACCATACAGACAGAAGCAGAACGGAAAGGTTATTTCGTCATGCTTATCGGTGGGGAAAAAATTGAAGATGTAGTAGACATGGCTTCCAGGTGGAATGTTGAGGGTCTGATCATTCTGGGATATGATGAGGAACGATACAGACAGCTGTCCAGAAAACTGAACAAAAAGATGATATTGATCGATGCATTTCCGGAAGGTGAATACACCTTCCAGAATGTAGGAGTTGACGATTATTCCGGTGGATATCAGGTTGGAGAATACCTGTATTCCTGTGGATATCACAGGGCATTGTTTATCGCAGAGACAGATAAGGACAGTGATTCCCGCAGATGGAACGGATTTAAACAGGCTATGGAAAAGCAGGGCGGTTTCTGCAGCAAATCTCGTCTGATCGTAGTTCCGGGGGAGAAGAGACAGCGCCTCAGCAGGTATGAAGAACTGCTTCCCCGTTTCCTTGAAGTAAAGGCATTGGCGTTTTCTTCGGATTACGGAGCGATTGAGGCTATGAACTATTTCTTTGATCATGGGATTAAGGTTCCGGATCAGATTTCCATAGTAGGTTATGATGACAGTATTTATGCGGAGTTTGTCCGTCCCAGGCTGACTACAGTTCATCAGGATATCCACCAGAAGGGCGTGATCTCCCTGCGCCGTCTGCACCGGATGATAGAGGGAGAAACTTTAAAAGAAATGAATATCAAGAGCCCGGTGCGGCTGATAAAAAGAGAGTCTGTGAAAGAATAGCAGGCTCTCTTTTGCAATTTACAGAACTTATCTGGTTGAGTTTATAGTGTAAAAGTGTACCAAATATTATACAATATGCATAAAAACAGATAATGAATTTTGTGTGAAATTTAAGTTTCCCGAGAAACCTGTTGATTTTTACAGACAGACTGCGTTATGATAAAGTCACCAAGGGAAAACAGAGGTTGCGCAGCCTTCGTAGTTAATGAAAATTAAATTATGGAGGAGAAAAAATGTATAAAAAAATAATAAGCACATTGGTAATTGGTACTTTGCTTGCCGGCACATTAACAGGATGCGGCGGTTCATCCGACGCAGGATCTTCAGCGAAAAGTTCAGGTAAAACAGAACTGGAACTTTTTTCCACAAAACCTGAGAACAAGGATACGATTCAGAAACTGGTAGACAAATATAATGAAAGCCATGACGATGTGACAGTAAAGGTTACTGCTCCGCCGGATGCAGGAACAGTATTAAAGACCAGAATGGCAAAGAATGATATGCCAGACATCGTAGCAATGGGTGGAGATAATAACTACACTGAGGTTGAGGGTGCAGGTATGCTGCTTGACCTGGGTGATCAGGATTATATCAAGGATGTACAGGAAGCCTATATTGACATGGTTTACGATGTAAATAAGGACAAAGAAGAGACAATATATGGTGTTCCTTTTGCCACAAATGCTTCCGGTGTTATCTACAATACAGAGAAATTCGAAGAGCTTGGACTGGAAGTTCCGAAGACCTGGGATGAGTTTATAGACATTCTGCAGAAAATCAAAGATGCAGGCGAGCAGCCATTACTGATGACTTATAAAGATGCATGGACAGCAAATGCACCATGGAATTCCATAGCAGCAGACCTTGCACCGGAGAGCTTCGCAGATGACCGCAAAGCAGGCGAGACAACATTTGTGGGAACTCATGAGGAGATTACAGAGAAATATCTGACACTTCTTGATTATGCACAGGATGATTTCATGGGACTTAGCTATGATGACGGAAACAAGAAATTTGCCAACGGTGACGCTGTAATGATCATCAACGGAAACTGGGCGATCAGCCAGTACCGTAATGCTAATCCGGATGTAAAAATAAACATGTTTGCACTGCCGTCTTCTAATGATGAATCCCAGAACAAGGTTACATCAGGTGTGGATGTGCTTCTGGGCGTAAGCAAGAGCAGTTCTAATGTAGACGCAGCCAAAGATTTCGTTTCCTTTATGATGGAAAAAGAAAATGTACAGACTTATATTGATGAGCAGTTCTCATTCTCCGCATTAAAGGGTGTAGAGCAGAGTGATGAAGCAGTATCAGGTGTACAGGAAGATATCAGCAATGGTAAAGTTGCCAACTTTGAAGACCACTATTACCCATCAGGATTTGATATGTCTGCATTGCTTACTGAACTTAGTTTAAATCGTGCAAATGGAATGGATGATAAGGAAAACATCGAACAGTTCCTGAAACAGTGTGACGAAAAATATGATGTTGCGAATGTAGATTAAGTGAGGGGATGAGCCTATGAAGAAAGCAGCGAATCGTAAAAGACCTGCTGTCAATAAAGTTTACTATATTTATGTTGGCATTCTTGCAGTATTATTTTTCATCTTCCATACAATTCCTTTCCTGAAAGGTGTGTTCTACAGCTTTACTGACTGGAGAGGATACGGAGACTGGAATTTCGTAGGGCTGCGTAATTACCTGCATATGTTTGTAGATGCAGATACAGGAAATGCCTACATTTTCACCTTTAAATTTGCTGTGATCACTACGATCCTGGTTAATGTGATCAGTCTTGTGCTCGCATGCGCATTAAATGCAAAGATTAAATTCAAAAATACGATTAAAGCATTTTATTTCCTGCCGTATATGCTGGGAAGCCTGATCGTGGGATTCATCTTCAACTATATTTTTGCAAACCTGATCCCGGAGCTTGGAAAAACTCTGGGAATCGAGGCTCTCAGTGTGAATATTCTGGGTACCAACAGTGCGATGTGGGGAATCATTGCAGTATCTCTGTGGATCGGATGTGCATTCAATACACTGATCTATATTGCAGGACTCCAGTCTATTGATACAGATGTATATGAAGCTGCTGATCTGGACGGAGCTACAGGATTCAAGCGATTCAGCAAGATTACTTTCCCTCTTCTGGCACCGTCCTTTACCATTAATATGGTGCTCTCTGCCAAAGGTTACCTGATGGTTTACGATCAGATCATGGCCATGACAGATGGTGGACCTGGAACAGCAACTACTTCCATTGCAGTCCTGATTTATAAGAAAGGATTTGGCGGAGGACAGTTCGCCTACCAGTCAGCCAATGCAGTTGTGCTTTTCATCGTAGTTGTGCTGATTTCTGTATTCCAGCTGCGTATACTTGAGAAGAGAGAGGAGAAGTTAGGATGAAACAGGGTGTAGCGAAGGTAAAAGAACGTTACAACTGGCCTGTAACGATTCTTCTTATCATAGGAATTGTGCTGATCATTCTTCTGCCTCTGTATATGGCACTGATGATCGCAATTAAGGATCCGTCTGACATGAATAACGTACTGGCACTGCCCAGAAAGCTGCGTCTGCAGAACTTCGCAGATGCTTGGGTGATGACCGATTTTCCGCGGAAATTTTTTAACACTGCATTTATTACAGTGATCAATCTGTTCTTTACATTGATCACAAACTCCTTTGCAGCGTATGCAATAACCAGAAACAGGAAAAAGAGCAAATTCTTTTCCGTTATGTATTACTACTTTATCAGTGCTATGTTTATCCCGTTCCAGGTAATCATGCTTCCATTGGTTGTACAGGCAAATGCGTTCCATCTGGATAATATTTACGGTATTACTTTTCTGTATGTTATCTTTGGTCTGCCCATGAATACCTTCCTTTATACAGGTGCGATCAAGGCGATACCGGAAGCACTGGATGAAGCAGCAATGATCGATGGTGCCAATCCCATCCAGATTTTCAGCCGGGTCATTTTCCCGGTATTAAAACCAACTACAGCAACAGTAGCAATCCTTTCCTTTATGTGGACATGGAACGACTTCAGTATGCCACTGGTACTCTTAAGTGATGAGAGCCAGCAGACCTTACAGCTTGCACAGTATGTATTCAAGAGCCAGTTCTCTGTAGACTATAATCTGGCATTTGCCTCTTATCTGCTTGTACTGGCACCTGTACTGATCGTATATATCTTCTGCCAGAAGTGGATCATGAACGGTGTTGTTGCCGGTGCAGTAAAATAACACATCAATAAACTTGAGAAATACAAACAGGAGGCTTACATTTATGAAGAAAACCTGGTGGAAAGAAAGTGTTGTTTACCAGATATACCCCAAAAGCTTTAAAGACAGTAATGGAGACGGAATCGGGGATATCAGAGGAATTATTGAGAAGCTTGACTATTTGAAGGAGTTAGGTGTGAATGTTCTCTGGATTTCTCCTATGCTGGAGTCTCCTCAGGATGATAACGGCTATGATATTTCTGATTACAGAAAGATCTACAAAGATTACGGAACCATGGAGGATTATGAAACTCTCCTTGCAGAAGCACACAAAAGAGGAATTAAGATTCTTATGGATTTGGTTGTAAACCATACTTCTGATGAACATTCCTGGTTTATCGAGAGCCGTAAATCCAAAGACAATCCTTACCGCGACTATTATATCTGGAGAAATCCGGTGAATGGTAAGGAACCAAATAACTGGGGCGGAGTATTTGGCGGTTCAGCCTGGGAATATGACGCACAGACAGATATGTATTATCTTCATCTGTTCTCCAAGAAGCAGCCGGATCTGAACTGGGAGAACGACAAGGTTCGCCGGGAAGTTTATGATATGATGAACTTCTGGTGTGAAAAGGGAATCGACGGTTTCCGCATGGATGTTATCAGCATGATCTCCAAAGATCAGGAATTTCCTGACGGGGAGATAAATAACGGATTGTATGGTGATTTCGGTCCGTACAGTGTTCATGGTCCAAGAATCCACGAATTCCTGCATGAAATGAATCAGGAAGTTCTTTCCAAATATGATGTGATGACTGTGGGGGAAACCTCAGGAGTTACCATTGAGGAAGCACAGAAATACGCAGGTGATGACAGAGAAGAACTGAATATGGTATTCCAGTTTGAGCATGTAGAAATCGGCGGCGGTGATTATGGCAAGTGGACCACAGAACGGTATGATTTCAAAGAGTTCAAGAAGATCATGATCAAATGGCAGGAAGAACTGGCAGGAAAAGCATGGAACAGCCTTTTCCTTGGCAACCATGACCAGCCAAGAAGTGTATCCAGATTTGGAAATGACAATCCTGCTTACCGCGATATTTCAGCCAAGATGCTGGCGACCTGTCTTCATATGATGCAGGGAACCCCTTATGTTTATCAGGGTGAAGAGCTTGGAATGACTAACATCTATTTCGACAAGCTGGAGGACTACCGCGATATCGAGAGCCTTCATTATTTCACTGAGCTGACAGAGACAGGCAGACTGACACAGGAGTATATGATGAAATGCCTGATGCTCAGAAGCCGCGATAATGCCAGAACACCTATGCAGTGGGACACTTCCGCAAGTGCAGGTTTCACTACAGGGGAACCATGGATCAAGGTAAATCCAAATTACCAGCAGATTAATGCTGCAGATCAGTTAAAAGATCCGGACTCTGTTTTCCATTATTATCAGAAGCTGATCCGTCTGCGTAAAGAAATGGATATTATCGTGTACGGAGAATTTGAGGCTCTGTACCGTGACCATGACCAGATCTTCGCTTACACAAGAAAGCTTGGATCAGAGAAGTTGCTTACAGTATGCAATTTCAGTGCGCAGGAAGCGGAAATGGAACTTCCGGAAACATTTGCAGAAGGAGCTCAGTGCCTGATTACAAACATGGGAAGAAAAGTATTTGACAGGAAAATCATCCTGAATCCATATGAGGCGTTTGTGCTTTACAAAAAATAAAATAGTCTGAAAAAAATACCCTTTCGTATGACATGACGAAAGGGTATTTTTGCTTTTATTTAGAGGAGAATACTGATAGAGTATAAAAAGTGCTTGCCAGTATATATCTTTTCGCTTTAACTTCTCATTTTAATGTATACCTATTTATCTGCCCCATAATATCTGTCATCGCCGAAGCCAAGGATCAGCATGAAGATTGGCGGTAAGAAGATAAGACCAATGGCGAATCCTGTGCCTCTGCCGAAGGCTCTTGCAAGCTTAACACTGTACATAATGCTGATTATGGCAAGTATGATTTTGATCAGTACGATGATCATGGAGATCATTAAACTGTCGTTTGTTTCAAGAGTTCCCTGTAAGCAGGAAGATACGATTCCAAGAACCAATGTCAGCCAGAAATATGCAGGCTGCCATGCGATTTTATAAGAAATATAATCGCCATATATTGGAATAATACTTTTCCATCCGGCCTCCCCTGCTTTGGTAAAGATTCTCCAGTTGGCAATAATCTGCAGAAGCCACCATGCGAATGCAATCATCAGATACATACCACCTAAGAATACCATGCTGCTGATAGCTATAAGTCCCATTTGTGTTCCCCCATTTCTTTCTGTGAGATATGATACATGTATCGTTGGTGTAGAAGCATAGTTGAGAACTATGTTTGTTCTCCTGAAGTATTTATGCTAAATCCATTAAAGCATATTCTCAGTAGTTCGTCAATTATCAAAGAAGATTGTACATAAGCGAGGTGAAAACTATGGCAGCAATACTTATGAACTACAAAATACCGGGATATTATATATTTTTCATTTGTCTGGCAGTGATTTCCTGTTTTTCTAATCCTGGAATGGTTGTATTAGCGGGCTGTAGGGTTGATAATATTGATCAGGCAGAGTAAAATTTTATCAATGAAGTGAGTCTCCTGCTTTAATATTACAAATATTCGTCTGACTTATGAAAAGTGCCTGATGAGATGAAAATCTTCTCAGGGATGGGTTGTGAGAACAGAGAAAAAAGAATGGTTTCGGAAAAAATAATGACAAGTTAAACAAAAGCCGTAAAGTGGGAATTTCTAGCTTTGCGGCTTTTGTGGTATCATGAATTGAAAGACATCTCAACAACTTTTCCATTGGTTACCTTAATGCGCAGACCTAATCCATTCATGCTTCTCATGGTAGACATGAAAGCGGATTTTGAGCAATAATCGTTGGGAGCTTCACCTCCGGAAAAATAGTATTTGGTCTTGGAAGTAAGTTTAAATGTATGTTTTCCGTATTTTATATATGCTTTTTTGTTTTGGCTGTTTAATATTCCGTTTTTGGAAGTATTAAATGACGCATACATTGTCAGAGTGTTCCCCTTACATATAGCCTTTCTTGTGCCTGACATATAGTATTTTGTGCCATTGGTTGTTATTGTTCCGCCTTTTTTTCCATTTATGCAGGTATCATAGTAGGTTGTACCTGACTTTCCGGTAGCTGCCTGCACATTTGAGAATCCCATGCAGCCGGTAACGAGGCAGATGGCAAGTATCAGTGTTAACATTTTCTGGAACTTCTTTGTCCATGTTTTCATATTGAAAACCTCCTTTCGTTTTCTGGATTTATTATAATAGCCTGGAAAAGCAAAGTCAATAGAGGAGCGTAATGGAATAGTTGTATTGACAATAGATATCTGTATGTAGTATAATCAGACGCAGATAAAAGAAAATTCTTCGGGGTTGTGGTGATCAGCATCAGCTGAGATTCCCTACCGGCGGTTATAGTCCGCGACCCGCTTCGGCGGCTGATTTGGTGAAATTCCAGAACCGACAGTATAGTCTGGATGAGAGAAGAACACGCGATATTTACCATACGTGCTCATTACCCCGGATATGATCCGGGGTTTTTTATATGTTGAAGAAAATCTTCATTATATAAAAAGCTTGTGGAATTTTCTTTTAACAGGATATGAGACATATCCATAAAGAATAATTTCAAAGGAGAGAAACAGTATGAGTGAACAGGTATTAAGAAATGGAAATGCGATGGCAAGGAGTAAGACGAGAACCGTTACACAGATAGCCATGCTTGGCGCTATCGCAGGAATTTTAATGAATCTGGAGTTTCCGCTTCCTTTCCTGGCACCGACTTTTTATCAGCTGGATTTTTCAGAAATCCCGGTACTGGTTGGTTCATTCGCAATGGGACCGATCGCAGGTGTACTGATCGAGCTGGTGAAGATTCTTGTGCATCTGGTAACAAAGGGCTCTATGACAGCAGGTGTAGGCGATGTGGCAAACTTCATCTTTGGATGTACATTTGCAGTTCCGGCAGGTCTGATCTACCGCTATAAATCTGTTAAGAGCAGAAAACATGCAGTGATCGGAATGGCAGTTGGAACCGTACTTACAGCAGTAGTTGCATGCTTTATCAATGCATTCGTGTTACTTCCGGCATACGGAAAGGCTTTTGGAATGCCGGTAGAAGCATTTATTGAAATGGGAAGTGCAGTACACAGTTCTGTAAATAATCTTCTTACATTTGCAGCAATGATCATTTTCCCATTCAACATATTCAAATATGCTCTGACATCCCTGATCGTATTCCTGATTTATAAGAGAATCCGCGTGGTGCTCAAGGGAGATTGATTTTATATCTGATAAAGAATAAATAAATTGGCAGTACAATAAATAAAAAAGAAGAACAGCCGTATGATGAAAAATCTGCGGCTGTTCTTCTTTTTATGTGAAAAAAATAATTACGGAAATTGTCAGACAGACTTAAAAAAGATACGATAATATGGTAAGATAAAACAGACGATATAAACATCGGAATGTGAGGTTTATAAAATGAATGATACAGGAATCAGACCGGAAGTTATAGAAGAAATCCGAAACCTTGCGCAAAAATATGATATTGAAAAAGTAATTCTTTTTGGTTCGAGAGCAAGAGGGGATTTCAGAAGAACAAGTGATATAGATATTGCAGTCACAGGAGGAGATTTTGCAAGGTTTGCATTAGATGTGGATGAAGAGACAAGTACTCTTCTGGAGTATGATATTGTAAATCTTGATCGTGACATGCAGGATGAATTAAGAGAATCTATAGAGAAGGAAGGGAGGATTTTGTATGAGAAAATATGAGAATTTCTGCAATTCACTGTCTAACATGAAAGATATTTATAATTATGAAGAACCATATGATAATGTAGTGATTACCGGACTCGTAGGATTGTATGAAATTTGTTTTGAGCAGTCATGGAAAATGATGAAAGAAATACTGGAGATTCATGGATATGCAGAGGGAGCAACAGGTTCACCGAAAATCATTCTGAAGACTGCCTATAAAGCCGGAATGATAAGAGATGAGGAGCAGTGGCTTCGTGCATTGCAGGCAAGAAATAATGTTACACATTCTTACAATCAGAAAATTGCGTTAGGAATTATAGCTGATGCAAAAGAAGAGTTTTATCAGATGTTTTGCGAACTAAAAACAGAGATAGAAGAAAATTGGCTGTAATAATCAGCGAAGGTATAGAAAGCGAAAGGAAGTATCCATTATGGGACAGATACACAATATTGAAAAACTGACAGATTGTAAATTTTTAAATTTGTACCATTTAAATGCAACAAGCATTCACAACACTCCTGTGTCATATTTCGTGGCATCCCGTGCGAAGAGTATTAACGAATTAAAGATAAAAACAGGTAAAAACACTCCGGATGGCGTGATCATTTACAGTCTTTATGGGGAAAAGAGAGACAGAGTTGTATTAGTACGTCAGTACAGATACGCAATTGGCGGATATATCTACGAATTCCCGGCAGGTCTGGTAGAACCGAACGAAGAATTCCATGAGGGTGCAGTAAGAGAAATGTACGAGGAAACAGGACTGAAATTCACACCTCTGAAAGTAGATCCTTCATTTGAGAAACCTTATTTCACAACGGTTGGCATGACAGATGAATCCTGCGCAACTGTTTACGGATATGCGGAAGGTGAGATCAGCAAAGATGCACAGGAAGACACCGAAGAAATAGAAGTTGTACTTGCTGACAGAGAAGAAGTAAAGAGGATTCTGCGTGAAGAAAATGTAGCGATCATGTGTGCATATCAGCTTATGCATTTCCTTCAGGATGAAGAACCTTTTGCATTTTTGAAAGAAGAACTTTAACCAAATCAGGCAAGTAGCGAAGCGGATGATTTTATCTGCTTGACTAAGGAGAATTAAAGGAGGATTAAAATAATGGCAAAATGGCAGAGAAGCTTTTTCCAGCCTGTGCTTCCGCTGGGGGAAGATGGACGAAGAGTTACAGGAAGTAAAGAACATATTGTACTTTCCAGAATGGCAGCAGGAGAGGGAATGGTTCTTCTGAAAAACGAGAAAAACACACTTCCGATCCGGAAAGGGACGAAAGTCGCACTCTTTGGTAAGGGTACTGTAGACTACGTAAAAGGCGGCGGAGGAAGCGGTGATGTAACTGTAGAATACATCCGTAATCTTTATGAGGGCATGAAGATTAAAGAGGACGAGGGAAAAGTAGAAGTTTTCGATAAACTTGCGAAATATTATGAGGAAGATATTCAGAAACAGTACGCAGATGGTGCAGTACCGGGTATGACAGTTGAGCCGGAGCTTCCGGATGAACTTCTGAATGAAGCGCGAGAATATACAGATACTGCAATAATTACCATTTGCCGTTTCTCAGGCGAAGGATGGGACAGAAAATGTGAAGCAGCACAGGACGGATATGTTCTTGACGGAGAGGAAAAAAGAAACTCTGAGCTGTCAGCGAAGATTTTTGAAAACGGTGATTTCAGCCTGACAAATGCAGAGAATGCCATGGTAGAGAAAGTAAAGAAAGCATTCCCCAATGTAATCGTAGTGATGAATGTTGGCGGTATCGTGGACACGAAATGGTTCAAAGACTGCGACGACATCCAGTCAGTACTGATGGCATGGCAGGGCGGTATGGAAGGCGGTCTTGCAACAGCAGATATACTCTGCGGTGATGTCAATCCATCCGGTAAATTATCCGATACTTACGCAAAAAATCTGGAAGACTATCCATCCACAGCAAACTTCCATGAATCTGCATTCTATGTAGATTATACAGAAGATATTTATGTAGGATACCGTTACTTTGAGACAATTCCGGGTGCAGCAAAGAGAGTAAATTATCCGTTTGGGTTTGGACTTTCCTACACAGATTTCAACTGGAAGGTGACTGGTGCTTCCGAAGAAAACGGTGTGATCACAGTCCTTACAGAAGTAACTAACACAGGAAAAACAGCGGGAAAAGAAGTTATCCAGCTCTATTACGGAGCACCACAGGGTAAACTCGGAAAACCTGCGAAAGTACTGGGGGCATTTAAAAAGACCAGCCTTCTTCAGCCGGGTGAACGCCAGATCCTTACCCTGAAACTTCCTGTAAATCAGATGGCGTCTTACGATGATCTGGGCAAAGTATGCAAATCAGCCGATGTTCTGGAAGCAGGAGAATATGCAATCTATATTGGCACAAACGTAAGAGATGCAGCGAAGACTGACTTTACATATGTAGTAAAAGAAGACACTGTAACTGAGCAGCTAAGCCAGAAGGCAGCGCCATATCATCTTCAGAAACGTATGCTTGCAGACGGTTCTTATGAGGAACTTCCACAGCGTGAATATGTGGAAGAAGGACTTCCGAGACAGGATAAATATGCCATTGGTCTCCCATGCCCTGATACAAGAGGGCAAAAGGGAATAGATTTCCTTGATTTTCTTGATTTCAAGGGAGTTTGTTTCTCTGATGTAGCAGACGGTAAAATGACACTGGATGAGTTTATGGATATCCTGACATTGAATGACTGTATCAATCTCCTTGGCGGACAGCCAAATACAGGCTGTGCCAATACATTTGGAATGGGAAATCTTCCGGAATATGGAGTTCCGAATGTGATGACTGCAGACGGACCAGCCGGACTTCGCATTCTTCCGAAATGCGGAGTGAACACAACTGCATGGCCATGTGCCACACTTCTTGCCAGCACCTGGGATGAAGAACTGGTAGAGAAAGTTGGTAAAGCAGGAGCAGAAGAAGTAAAAGAAAATAATATCAGTATCTGGCTTACTCCTGCCTGCAACATTCACAGAAGCCCGCTCTGCGGCCGTAACTTTGAGTACTATTCTGAGGATCCGTATCTTGCAGGAAAGACCGGTGCAGCTATGGTAAGAGGCATCCAGTCTCAGCATATCGGAGCAAGTGTGAAGCATTTTGCAGCCAATAATAAGGAGACAAACCGTAAGGATTCAGATTCCAGAGTATCAGAGAGAGCACTCCGTGAGATCTATCTGAAACAGTTTGAGATTATTGTAAAAGAGTCTCATCCGTATACGATTATGTCTTCCTATAACCTGCTTAATGGCATTCATACTTCAGAGCATAAAGAACTCCTGACAGGTATTCTCCGTGATGAATGGGGATTCGACGGAATAGTTACAACAGACTGGTGGACATTCGGAGAACACTATCGCGAAACAAAAGCAGGAAACGATATCAAGATGGCAGCAGGATATCCGGAACGCATAAAAGAAGCATACGAAAAAGGATTTATTACTGAAGAAGAAATCCGTCGCAGCGCAAGAAGAATCCTGAATATGATTCTGAAAATTGACTGATGAGTATAATTAATATTTTATGCAGGAGTAAAAAAGATAATGGATGAGCGTAAACGAAGTTTACGAAAAGAAATAGTCAGGCTGGCACTTCCAATTGCACTTCAGCAGTTCATGACAGCCCTGGTCGGAGCATGTGATGCGATCATGCTGGGAAAGTTAAGTCAGGATGCCATGTCAGCTGTATCACTGGCCACACAGGTTACTTTTGTATTTAATCTGTTTATGTTTGCATTTATGGCAGGCGAGAATATGTTTGTGGCACAATATTATGGAAAAGGGGATTACACGGGTATTTCCCAGGTGTTCAGCCTTGTGACAAAGATTTGTGGATGTATTGCAGTGGTATTTCTGACAGGAACCCTTTTCTTTCCGGGACAGCTCATGAGAATCCTGACAAATGAGGAAACTCTGATCGTTCTGGGAAGTGAGTATTTAAGAGTCATCGGCATTTCCTATGTGTTTTCGGGAATTGCACAGACTTTCCTGGCAATCATGAAGAACTGTGGTGCAGTAAATATGAGTACCCTGATCAATGGGGTTATGGTAATACTCAATATCGTATTGAATGCTGTTTTTATTTTCGGATTGTCCGGCTTTCCGAAGATGGGGATTAAAGGTGCTGCACTGGCAACCGTACTTGCAACAGTTGTGCAGTTCCTGTGGAGTGTTGGTTATGTATTGTGCAGGATCAGAGCTGTGAAATTCAGCCTCAGAAGCTGTGAGAAAAAGTTATTTGGCCGTTTCTGGCAGAAAGCCGTTCCGCTACTGATCAATAATCTTGCATGGGGAATTGGTTTTTCCATGTATTCTGTGATCATGGGACATCTGGGAACAGATGCCGTTGCCGCCAATGGAATAGCAAATATTTCCAAAAATCTTGTTGTATGTTTCTGCCTCGGACTTGGAAATGCAGGCAGTATCATAGTGGGGAATCGTCTTGGTGCAGACCGCCTGCAGGAAGCAAAGGAGGCAGGCGGGACACTTACCAGAACTGCGATCATTGCAGGAATTGTATCAGGTCTTGTCCTGATCGCATTGTCTCCATTGATCACAAAAATGGTAGATCTCACCCCTACAGCCCGCGGATATCTGCAAAAAATGCTGCTGATCTGTTCCTATTATATAGCAGGAAAATCAGTAAACTGTATGACAATAGGCGGAATCTTCGCAGCAGGCGGAGACTCCAAATTTGGAATGCTGTGTGATTCCGTAACGTTGTGGTGTATCACCGTTCCTCTGGGATGCATCTGTGCATTTATCCTGAAACTGCCGGTTATGGTTGTCTATTTCGTGCTTAATCTGGACGAGATCATTAAACTGCCGGTGGTTTATAAACATTATAAGAAATATAAATGGATTAAGAATCTTACGTAACTCCAAAATTATCAGCTTTGTTATAGTTTGGTTAAATTTCATGATGACTGCGGTATTCGCTTGCAGCCATACCGCAGTTTTTCTTAAAGACTTTACTGAAATAATTCCCATTTCTGAAATTTAGATGATAAGCAATATTATCGAGAGTCATATCTGTTGTCAGAAGAAGTCTTTGGCTTCTGTCAGTTTCAGTGGCATGATATAGGTAAATAAGTTCTGACAGTTTTCTTTTTTGAACAATCGTGATAAATGTTCTTTACTCAGAAAGAACGTTTCTGCAATATCAGGCAGAGAAAGATTGAACAGATAATAGAGTATTAGTTAACAATGAAATCAGAACACAGATGGTAGCAAGACATCTTCTAAAAAAGAGTCTTTGGATGGGAAGTGTAGGGCAGTAGAAGAAGAGAAAAATATCACGGGAAGTCTGGAATGGATGGTATCTATGCAATCGGAACAGTAATGGAAGTACTGGAGAAAGGCAGACAAGTCTAGGAGAAAATAGAAATTATAAGATATGTTGCTTAAGTCAAGGAATTTATCTCCTGTTTTAAGTAGCGTAAAGATGCTAATGGAAGAAATGGCAGCTTCCGCACTGGAAATAATCATCATGAAAACTACTAAACGTTAGAAAACGTTAGTTTAAACTGTTACACGTGCCCCAAAACTTGTTATTTGGTAAAATACACTTAATAATTTGTCGTTTTGCGCTATATATAATAAAAGAAATGTATAGTATTTAAATATGCTTGATTTATGTGACAAGATAATATATAATATATGTCATACGTAATACGTTTGTAAAAGAAGATGGTGGTGTAAAAAAGTATGGAAAATAAACACGAACAGTTAAAACAAATTGGGCAGAAAGAAACAACCGTAAATCTAATTATAAAAGAGATTAAAAGTTCTATTGAGAATGGAACTTATAAAGCAGGAATGAAGCTTCCAAATGAGACAGATTTGGCAACAGAGATGGGAGTAAGCCGTACGTCTATCAGGGAAGCAATGAAAGTATTATCTGCTTTGTCCATTGTAGAAATTAAGAGAGGAGACGGAACCTATATATGTTCTAAGATGGATCCTTCTCTGTTTGATAGTATGGTATACAGTATTATTTATGCATCCAGTACCAGTGAGGAACTTCAGGAATTAAGACAGATACTTGATGAGGCAACGGTGCAGCTTGCCTGTAAGAGAGCAACTGAAGAAGAGATTGGAAATATGCAGAGAAATATTGATTATATGCGCATTTTGATTAAGCAAGGTGACGGTGAGAAGATGCGTGACTGTGATATGGAATTCCATATGATGATGATTGAATCATGTAAGAATGCTTTTTTTGTCCGTATTATGAAGGGAGTTTATGACATTTTGAAATATTCTATTTCTGAGAGTGTACATACAGAGAAAGTAGACTCACTGGCAGCAGATTACCATCAGGAAATGTTGAACTGCATTAAGAATAAATCATACAATGAGATTCATGAAGCAGTAAAGCACTCATTGACTACTTGGAAAAACAGAATCTGATTTTAATCGAAATTGTAGAGAGTTTATTTGGTTATGAATAGATGTTGGGATTAAAAGTGAATGAATATCTATTAACAGCAGGATTGGAAAGAAAGCCAGTTCTGCTGTTTTTTTTAATCTGAGTTAGTTTCTGTTATAACCGTAAGTTAGGAAAAATGGTTAGGTAAATATTTATTATCAGTAATTAATTTTTATTTGTTTTTTTGAATTATGCAATATGCATGATTTTAGTCGAAATAATTCGTTGTATATGACGAAATACATAAAAGAGATTGACATTCGACATAAAGAGAGTATAATCAAGATATAAACATCATACGTATTACGTACAACGAATTGGCGGAGGTGGACAATGAAGACAAAGCTTTCCATAGACGGAACAAAGTTCCTGATTAATGGTTCTCTGACCTACAGTGAATATCCTGACTGTCCGGAAAAATATAAAGGACTTCTGATGAATGCGAGATTTATTCAGGGTGTATTTGATGACAAAATGGAACCTGAAAGATTTAACAGATTCGGAAAAAAATTTGAAGCCGGAAAGAATACCGAAGATTTATGCCAGGCATTATCCCAGTGGTATGAAAAAGGCCTGAGAGCTTTTACTGTAGGATTACAGGGCGGTGGACCATGTTACACAGTTAACAGTCAGACAATCGACAACAATCCATTCAGTCCGGATGGAACATCCATTGAGTCAGAATATCTGGACAGACTGAAGAAGATCATCCTTGCAGCCGATGAGGCAGGAATGATCGTGATCGTCAGCTATTTCTACGGAGCACAGAGCCGTTTCCTTAAGGATGACCTTTCGGTGATAAGAGCAGTGAAAACTGCATCTAATTGGCTGAGAGATGAGAAATTCACAAATGTGATCATTGAGATCGCAAATGAACATAATGTGGAGGAGAACAAATTACATCCGATCCTGTTTGACGGAAAAGGAATTGCAGAGCTGATCCGGATCGCACAGAGAGAATCAGGCGGACTTCCGGTAGGATGCAGTACAACCGGACATTATTTTTCCAATGATATCGGCAATGCGTCAGACGTTATCATTATTCATGGAAACAATATGTCACGTCAGATGTTCTACAATCACATTCAGGAAGCAAAAGCAATAAAGCCGGCACGCCCGATTATCTGCAATGAAGATTCACAGGCACTGGCAGAGATGCAGGTAGCACTGGATGAAGGAATTTCCTGGGGATACTACAACAACATGACAAAACAGGAACCGCCGGTTGACTGGAGCATTACCGAAGGCGAGGATACATTTTTTGCAGCGCGTCTGGCAGACAGTCTGGGAATTCATAAGCTGGATATACCGCTGGAAGAACAGTTCTATCTTCAGGGGCTGGAGAAAGAGATGACCTATGAAGGCAAGAGATGGATTCGTCTGGCAAGCGTTTATCCGGAAAAAATACAGAGAGTTGATTTTTACAGAAATGGAGAATATTTTGCAAGAGCCTATAATGATCCATTTACAATCAATTACATCTGGAACTGGTATCAGAGTGCAACAGAGGGAATTCAGCCGAGAGAAACATGGAAAGCTGTAGTTACACTGGTTGACGGAACCGTAATCGAGAAAACGACAACAGTTGAATAGAGGAGAGGCAGAAACAGAAATGAAAAAGTTATACGCAATTTACACAGTTAACAATTTTATGGATATGATCTACAGACCATTTGGCCAGGAGCTGGAAAGAAATCATCCGGATGTAAAAGTTTACAATATTATGGATGACAGTCTTCTGGTTGACACAAGAACATACAACGGAATGACTCCAACAATTGCTTCCAGAATGTTAAATTACGCAAAGGCAGCAGAGAATTCCGGAGCAGACGGAGTGATTGTAACCTGCACTTCTGTAAATGCAGCAACAAAGATGATCCGACCGCTTCTGAATATTCCGATCATCAATATCGAAGAACCAGTTGCAGAAATGGCAGTAGAGAAAGGTAAGAAGATTGGAATTCTGGCAACACTTCCAACCAGTCCTGCAGCAATCGGAAGAGTTATTCAGGAGAAAGCCGATCAGCAGCATAAAGAAATTGAGATTGTAAACCGTGTAGTTGACGGAGCATTTGATGTATATTGCGAAGGAGATATTGCCAGACATGATGAGATGGTAAGAGAAGAGTTATACCGTCTGGCTGAGGAAGTTGACGTGATCGCATTTGCACAAGTTTCCATGAGTAAAGTAGAATTCGATGCAGACAAAGTAAAAGTTCCAGTATGCATGATCGGAACATCCGGATTCGAACGTATCTATTCAATGATGAAATAAAAAAAAGGAGAACATATATATGAAAAGAAAGTCTATCAAAAGAGTAATCGGTGCAGTCTTAACAACAAGTTTATTGGTTTCGATGCTTGGCGTAACAAACGTTGCAGTCTTTGCAGATGACAAAGAAACAGTAAGGATCCTTGTTCCTGGATTAAGTGAGCAGTCAACAATTGACCCAATCTCAGGTCTGGAAACAAAAGGTCTTCCGGAATTTCAGGAATTCCTGAATGAACAAATCCCGGATTATAATATCGAAGTAAAAACAATTGCATGGGACGGCTGGATCCAGAGTATGGAAGCAATGGTAACAGCAGGAGATATTGATGTAGGATTCTTTACAAACCAGGAAGCTGTACCTGACTGGTATGCAGATTTAACACCATATCTTGAGAAAGATGAAGAAGTAAACTTTGATAATCTTTCAGATTTATATATTGAACCGGCTGTACACTATACTACATATAAATCATTCAACCATCCGGAAGATACAGGAAAAGTATACGGACTTCCAATGACAGTTGCGTGCAATCTGATCACTTATGACAGCAAACTCTTCGAGGAGTGGGGTGTAGAAGAGCCGACAGAAGATATGACATTTTCCGAACTTGTAGATCTTGCAGAAAAAATGACCGGAACAAACCCTGTAACAGGGAAACAGAATTATGGTGGATATATGTATTCAAGCTGGACAGAGTGGTATTCTCTCTGCTATAACGCGATTAAACCATATTTAAGTGATGACATGGACATCAACAACATGGATATGGATGAGTTCGTAGAATACATGAAGACCTCACCGGAAATGAAAGCGTATTTCAGTGATCTGATTCGTCTGGTTGACTGCTGTAATCCTGCAGTTGCAACAGGAAGCGGTGCAGAGAACTGGCTGACAGAAGACAATGACATTGCAATCAACTTTGATGTTAATGGACATACAAAAACATATATGCAGTATGTATATGCAGATGACACAGAAATGACTGACAGATATAAAGCGCTTTTAATCCCGACAGGTGATGCAGGTGAGGGATTCCCGGAATTCTTCCGTTTTGCAATTGCAAACAATACAGAGCACGGCGATGCTGCATGGGATGTTATCAAACAGCTTACAACAAACAAAGAAATCATTGACTTCTACCTTAAAAATTATGCATATGACAAATTATCCTGCCTGAAAGATACATCCGGTATCTCAATGATGGAAGATTATGATATCAACGTAAAACGTCATGATTATCAGATGGATAATATGTTTATCACAGACGATTACTGGTACTGGAGAACTCCAATGCAGACTGTGATCAACCAGATTTTATCCAAACAGTACACAGCAGATGAAGCAGTTGAAGCTATGTATGATGGTGTAAACGAATGGATCAATAATATTAAACAGCAGTCTGCCAACTAAGTAATGCCGATATAAAACATACACACAGCGTCTGTACCGTATAAAAGCGGTACAGACTATAAGGAGAGGCAGATTTTTATGGGAAATTTAAAGAGAAGACAATATATGAGCTGGTATCGGCTGTTGCTGATTGCAATTATTGGTACACTTGTATTTAACTTCTATCCGCTGATAGAAACCTTTATTACAAGTCTCAAAAATATGAACGGCAGTTTTATTGGTTTTACAAACTATAAAATCCTTTTCAGCAGCGATGAGTTCCGCCAGAGTATAATCAATACATTGTATATGGCTGTGTTAGGTGTAGGACTAAATGTTCCGCTGGCTTTTATCATTGCCAGTGTGCTTAACAGTATTGCACATGGAAAAGGAATCTACAGAGTTATTTTCCTGCTTCCGATGGTTATGTCCATGATCACAGTTGTTACTTTATTTAAATATATGATGATGCCGTCAGCAGATGGTGTCTTCAACTATATCCTCAGCTTTTTCGGAGTGGCACCTAAGTTATGGCTGAATGATCCGAAAGCAGCGAGAGAATGTGTGGTACTGATCGCTGTATGGAAAGGAATCGGATATAATATCATTCTTTTCTTTGCAGGCTTACAGGGAATTTCAGCAGATATGTATGAGGCAGCGGAGATTGATGGAGCAAATGCATTTAAGAGATGGCTTTATATTACAATTCCGGCATCAAAGAATACTTTTACATTTGTTATCATGACTTCTACGATCGCAGCACTCAAACGATTTACAGAGATTTATGCAGTCAGCCGTGAAACAGGAAACCCGGCAGGCAAGCTTGAAACGATCATGTTATATATCTATAAGAATTCTTTTTCCACGCTCAACTACAAAGATGAGGGACTTGCAGGTGCTGCTTCTGTAATTCTGTTTATCATTATTTTGGCAGCAACTGTTCTTAATAATAAGCTGACAGGAGAAAGAAAACCACGCAGATCAAAAAGAATAGGAGGAAAAGCATAATGAGAAAGAAAAAAGTAAAGCCGGCGACAGTCGTAAGTTATGTAATCCTGACTATCTTTGCGCTGATTGTACTGGTTCCGTTTATCTGGTTTGTATCAACCAGTTTCGACTATGTGAAATCCTATTCTCTGAGATTCCCGCCACGTCTGATACCTAAGGAATTCAGTACATTTAACTACAAAATGGCATTTTCCAACGTGCCGATGCTCAGTTATCTGAAGAATACAGTTATTATTGTTGCATTAAGTGCGGTATTAAACGTTATTACCTCCACACTTGCAGGATTTGCACTTTCAAAAGGAAAATTTCCGGGAAAGAAAATCGTTCTGGTATTTATTCTTTCCAATATGATGGTTCCGTTTGAATCAAAATTACTGCCGATTTATTCTATCATCCGAAACATGGGATTAAATAATAATGCATTGGGTGTTGTACTTCCGGCAGTTCTGACAAATGCAATGTATATTTTCTTTGTAAAAACTTACTGTGACGGGCTTCCGGATGATTTATACGAAGCAGGAAAGGTTGACGGAGCAGGAATCCTTACTATATATGGAAAAATTTATTTCCCGTTACTGACTCCGATCATTGCGACAATTGTAGTTCTGGATGCAATCAATGTATGGAATGACCTTCTGTGGCCAATGATCGTTCTCACAAAACAGAGCAGTTACACTGTACAGATCGGTCTGCAGATGTACAATTCAGGTGCATCAGGAACAACACATGCAGGAACTGCACTTGCGTTATCTGTTATCAGTATTATACCTTTGTCGATCATTTACATTTTCTGTCAGAAATATATTGTACAGAGTATTGCTTTTTCCGGAATGAAACAGTAAAACGAAAACAGATGCTGATTGAAACCGGAGTTGTACCGGTTCAATCAGTGTATATCTGAATTATTTATTTTTTTTACATTTAAACGTATGATGTCATATGAAAGAAGGGATTTTATGGACGAGAAAGTATATTCAGGAATAGAATTAAAAGAAAAATCAAAAGAACTCAGAAAAATGTTGCTTACAATGATCTACAAAGCACAGTCCGGACATCCGGGTGGATCATTATCGGCGACAGACATTATATCTACATTGTATTTCCACACTCTGCGCTTAGACCCGAAGAACCCGAAATGGGAAGACAGAGACAGATTTGTTCTTTCCAAAGGCCATGTGTGCCCGGTATTGTATTCCGCACTGATCATGAAAGGCTTTATTGATGAAGAAGCACTTGGAACATTAAGAAAACAGGGATCTATCTTACAGGGACATCCGGATATGAAGAGATGCCCGGGAATTGAGATTTCCACAGGTTCTCTTGGACAGGGAATTTCCTGTGCAGTAGGAATGGCGATCGCAGGTAAGAGAGATAAAAAAGATTACCGTGTTTATACACTGGTAGGTGATGGGGAATGCGGAGAAGGCCAGGTATGGGAAGCTGCTATGGCAGCAAATAAGTACCAGCTTGATAATTTTACTGTTATTATTGATAACAATGGTCTTCAGAATGATGGTTTTGCAAAAGATATCATGCCGACTCTGGATCTTGAGAAGAAATTTGAAGCTTTTGGATTCCAGACAGTAAGAATTGATGGTCATGATGTTCTGCAGATCGAGGCAGCACTTGATTTTATGCAGACACAGAAAAACGGAAAACCGAAATGTATCGTATGCAACACTGTAAAAGGAAAAGGCGTGTCATTTATGGAAAATGTTCCCAAATGGCATGGTGTAGCACCAAATGACGAAGAATATGCACAGGCGATGAAAGAGATTGAGGAGGGATTCTAGTGGAGAAGAAAGCAACGAGAGATGCACTGGGAGCAGAAGTGCTGGCACTTGGATTAGAGCATAAAGACGTATTTGTAATTGACTGTGATGTTGCAAAATCATGCAAGACACTGGAATTTGCAGCAAAACTTCCTGAACAGCATATCAACGTAGGAATTTCTGAGCAGAACGCAGTTGGTATTGCAGCAGGTCTGGCAACTACCGGAAAAGTACCGTTTGTTGTAACTTATGCGATTTTTGGAAGTATGCGTGCAGTAGAGCAGATCAGACAGGAGACCTGCTACACAAAATTAAATGTAAAGATTCTTTGTTCTCACGGTGGTCTGACACCGGCGAATGATGGAGCTTCTCATCAGTGTGTAGAAGACATGGGAATCTTAAGAACAATCCCGAACATGACTGTTATTATGCCGGCAGATTACAATTCTGCAAGAAAACTGATTGCAGCAGCTTATAAATATAATGGACCTGTATATCTCCGTTTTACAAGAGATGCTATTCCATGCATCTATGGAGAAGATGAAGAATTTGAGATCGGAAAAGCTAAATGCCTGAAAGAAGGAAAAGACCTGACGATCATGGCAAATGGAGATACCGTATCTATCGCACTTGAGGCTGCAAAGAAATTGGAAGAAGAAGGCATTCATGCACAGGTATATGATTTCCATACAATTAAGCCTCTGGATGTGGATGCTGTAAATAAAGCGATTGAAGAGAACGGTAAGATTATCACAGTAGAAGATCATAATATTATTAATGGTCTTGGCTCAGCAGTTTGTGAGATCGTGGCAGAAGCAGGAAAAGGAAAAGTTCACAGAATCGGTGTTCAGGATCAGTTTGGAGAATCTGCACCGTATGAAGAACTCCTGAAGAAGAATGGAATCACATCAGAGAATATCGTTAAATGTGCGAAAGACATGATAGATTAACGGAAAAAGAGAGGAATATTTATGAAAATCGTTGTATTAGACGGATATACAGAGAATCCTGGAGATTTAAGCTGGAAAGATCTTGAGGCTCTGGGAGAAACAACTATTTACGACAGAACTCCTGTTGAACTGGTAGAGGAGCGTATCGGGGATGCAGAAATTGTAATTACAAATAAAACTCCGATTGATAAAGAAATTTTTGAGAAATGCCAGAACATTAAATATGTAGGTGTTCTTGCGACAGGATATAATGTAGTAGATGTAAATACTGCAGCTGAAAAAGGAATTCCGGTATGCAATATTCCTACTTACGGAACAACAGCAGTGGCGCAGATGGTATTTGCACTTTTACTGGAAATCTGCCATCATGTAGGTACGCATTCTGAAGCTGTAAAGATGGGGGAATGGTCAAATAATGTTGACTGGTGTTTTTGGAAATATCCACTGATCGAACTTGCAGGAAAGACAATGGGAATCGTAGGATTTGGAAGAATCGGAAAAGCGGTCGGCAGACTTGCCAAAGCTTTTGGCATGAATGTTCTTGCATATGATGAATATGAGAATGAAGAAGGAAAAGCAATCGCAGACTATGTGACACTGGATGAACTTTATACAAAATCTGATGTAATCTCTCTTCACTGCCCATTGTTTCCTGCAACGACAGGCATGATTTGTAAAGAGAGTATTGCAAAGATGAAAGACGGAGTTATCCTGATCAATACCAGCAGAGGTCCGCTGATCAATGAAGCGGATCTGGCAGAGGCATTACAGAGTAAAAAAGTATATGCTGCAGGCTGTGATGTAGTATCTACGGAACCAATAAAAGCAGATAATCCATTACTTGGATGTTATAACAGTATTCTTACACCACATATCGCATGGGCTCCAAAGGAAAGCAGACAGCGTCTGATGGATATTGCAGTGGATAATGTAAGAAACTTCTTAAATGGAACAACTGTTAATGCAGTAAATATGAAATAAGCGTAAAATACAGAACTGTATAAAAGTGAATCAAGAAGTGCAGCGGATAGGAGTATCCGTTTGAATTAAGGGGATGGCAGCCATAATAGACGAAGCACTATTATGGTTGCTTTTTGGTTATAGGTATGCTCAGAGAAACTGGATTATATTAGTGCGCTAACGAGTTGATTTCTATAACAAAGTTTTATTATGAAATATTTAGTAAGTGATGAACACTATGAAGCAATGAAACAATGCAGGTAAAAGGAAGCCACATCTGTTCAATTGTTAGGAATAGATGCACATACCATATTAATCCATAGGAAAAAATATATACTAAGTGCAACAAAACAAATTATACAGAGAGAAACACGAGGAGGAAAAAATGAAAGCAGTAATTGCAATTGATTCATTAAAAGGAAGTTTAAGTTCTATGGAAGCAGGCTATGCCATTGCAGATGGCATCTGCAAAGTTCATGGTCAAGATGCAGAAATCGTAGTTAGACCTCTAGCTGACGGAGGTGAAGGAACTGTTGAAGTGTTAGTAAGTGGAATGAATGGAGTGATACAAAATGTAATGGTAACAGGACCTCTTGGAACAACTGTAAATTGTGAATACGGCATCATTGAAAGCAGTCACACCGCAGTCATTGAGATATCCGGTGCAGCAGGAATTACACTTGTTCCGTCTGAGAAACGTAACCCGCTTTATACTACAACCTATGGCGTAGGAGAAGTAATTAAGGATGCAATTGCCAAAGGCTGCAGACGATTTATCGTAGGAATCGGCGGAAGTGCTACGAATGATGGTGGAATCGGAATGCTTCAGGCATTAGGATATGGCTTTCTTGACAAAGAAGGAAAACAGGTTCCTTTGGGTGCAAGAGGACTTGAAATTCTGGAAGAGATTACAGATGAGTATGTACTTCCTGAACTTGCAGAATGTGAATTTCGTGTTGCATGTGACGTAACAAATATTCTATGTGGAGAAAATGGCTGCAGTGCAGTGTTTGGTCCTCAGAAAGGAGCGACGCTACCAGTGATCATACAGATGGACAAATGGTTGGAAAATTATGCAGCACTTACAGAAAGTAAATACACAAAAGCTAATGCACACCAGGCAGGTACAGGTGCAGCAGGCGGACTTGGTTTTGCATTTTTAAGTTTTACCAATGCTGTTTTGGAGTCCGGAATTAAAATTGTTTTAGAAGAAACGAATCTTGAGAAATATATGGAGAATGCGGACATTGTAATTACAGGAGAGGGTCGTTTGGATGGTCAGACAGCAATGGGAAAAGCACCTGTCGGAGTTGCACGTCTCGCAAAGAAACATGATATTCCTGTGATTGCTTTCGCAGGAAGCGTGACACAAGAAGCTATTGCCTGCAATCAAAATGGAATTGACGCATTCTTTCCAATCCTTAGAGAAGTGGTAACACTGGAAGAAGCCATGAAACCAGAAAACGCAAAAGCAAACATGACGGATACTGTAGAACAAGTATTTCGTCTGATGAACACAGCAGGGAGAAAATAAGAAATATACAGTCTGATTTTCGGGGGATTGAATAAAAAATCTCCGTTGTACAATTGATGTGGATCTAGCAAACTACATAAAAGACAGCGGAGATATCCTACAGATAATCAAAGCTTAGCACATAGCAGATATAATGCACGTATCATGGAGAAACAATATATGCAAGAACAATACGAGAGAAATCATTTAGAATAGAACTCAGAAAAGTAAAAAAGAGTCGTTTTTAGGATGACACCAGTAACTTGAAGAATGGTTTGTCAGACTGTCTTCAGGTGGAAATGCAATATGTCCTAAAAAGGCAAACTCAAACCACCAGCAGGGCTGGCGGTACTGACTTCGGGATCAGATACCAACCTCTGCTGAGCCCCGTAAGACCATGACATTTATATCTGAAATATTGGTTATGATGGTAAATATATACTGCACAGACGGTGATTATGCTATGGGTGGTGCTTAATTACATTTATGCATCCGTACATAATAGCTGATGCATAAGATCACAGTGGCTCCGCTCCATGCTGCAATCTCTGCAAAGAAAATACCGTCCTGTCCGATAAAATGGGGAAGAATCAGTGCAGCACTGATACGCATGACAAATTCAGCCATACCACTTACCATAGGCATTAAGGTATCTCCCAGCCCCTGAAGTGCAGATCTGTACACGTACAGAAAGTACAAAACCCAGAGCATGGCAGCCATAATAGAGAGGTATTTAAAAGCAATTGCCAGTACCTGCTGTGTCTGCTGCGGTTCACCTGAGATGAAAAGTGAGAGAATATTTTTTCCAAATAAAAACATGGCAGCAGAAATGATCAGTGAGGTAAGCAGGGAAAGCAGCATACTGCTGCGGACGCCTTTTCTGATCCTGTCAATCTTTCCGGCTCCCAGATTCTGACCCACATAGGTAACGATGGCATATCCATAGGAAATAGCAGCCATTTCCAGCAGACCATAAAGCTTGTTTGTAGCTGTAAATCCTGCCACAAAAAGGAAACCGTAGCCATTGATCACATACTGGACTACCAGACCGCCCACACCGATGATGATATTCTGGAATACAACAGGAATACCAAGTTTCATCAGGCGGACATTCATGCCGGAGGCAGGCATAAAATCTGCTCTGGTCAGATGAACGATATCAATTCTGCGTAAAATCAGGAAACAGTAAACAGCGGAGAAGCTCTGTGCGATCACAGTTGCGATTGCTGCTCCTGCCACACCCCATCCGAAGCCTGCCACAAAAAGGATGTCCAGTGAGACATTCAGCACAGATGCGATGATCATTGCGGTCAGCGGTGTTTTACTGTTTCCCATAGCCCTTAGGGCAGAGGCAAACATATTATAGGCTGCTGTGGCGGGGATTCCACAGAAAATGATGCGCAGATATAACAGAGACATTCCGATAATATTGGAAGGTGTATGCAGCCCTGTTAATACCAACGAAGCAAATGACTGGCTGAGAATCAATACTCCGGCTGCGATGAATGCGGTCAGCCGGTAACTGTGAGCCAGAGATTTACGCAGATTTTCGAAATCCTTTGCCCCATAATACTGGGAGAGCTGAATGGAAAATCCCTGAGTGAGTCCTGTGGATATTCCTGTGACAACCCACATCAGAAAGTCAACAGCACCCAGTGCGGCAAGAGCCTCCACACCTGCAACTTGGCCAACAACCATGGTATCCACCATTGTATAAAGCTGCTGACAGATATTTCCCAGCATCAGGGGAATTGCAAAAAGAATGATCAACCGTCCCGGTGAACCGGAGGTCATATCCTGAATCTTGGTTTTCATTAGTATAAAAGTTCCTTTCCTGAGCATATTTGAAAAAGTTTAGAAATGATTATTCGAATATGCCCTGATATTTATATTAATAATTTGTAACTATTCAGTAGTCTACTATCCCGCGAGGTGTTTTGGCACGCAAGTACCAAAATCCCGAGACATACAAGCCCAAATGCCATCACCGCAGGTGATTTTTAATGCATTTTGGCTCGTAACTGTGAAGGTACTGAACAGTTACGATAATTTTATATCATTAACGTGAAAAATGAAATATAATATTTCATCAGGATGATATAAATTTATCGTTACTGTTCACTCCGTTCACAGTAACTTAGCCAAAATTCATTCCAGATTGCCTGCGGCAATGGAATTTTGGCTT
>ENA-UPWK01000061-UPWK01000061.1-human-gut-metagenome-genome-assembly--contig:-NODE-61-length-104725-cov-5.744438_pt1 | contig 104725 bp, 82 predicted proteins | sample MGYA00250048_ERZ773373 | MGnify/ENA primary metagenome ERZ773373 (study PRJEB29103, sample SAMN06112059) | human gut metagenome | biome: human gut; feature: ankylosing spondylitis patient; material... | reverse complement strand
CAAGGGAAAACTCACCCGAGAAGATAGCGAGTTTTTCCTGAAAACAGGATCTGCATATGCAAAAAGTTTTCCTGAAGAAATTCAATCTTTGTTGAAGGTATCTGAAAACGATTTAATTTTTTTCACCAGTGATGAGGGGAATATAGTGTTGAAAACAAAGTAATAGCACGAAGGATGAGGAGCATACCTCATCCTTCGTACCTTCTCGATATTGTGATACTTACAGAAATAATTAGAGTTTTGATTTATGTCTTCCAATAAAAGCATTGATCCCTTTTTTTATAGAGAAATCAGGCGGGCACAGTACGAGCTTGAATCTCGTAGACTGGGGAATATTTCAAATAGTCTATATTTGCCTGAACAAAGGAGGCCTTTTGAGGAGCTGCCTCCTAATATAGTAGATTTTGCTGCATACTTATCTGATTCGGTAGGTTTTTGCTATAATAGCATCCTTTATGCTGTGTTAGGATGTTTTTCTGCCGCGACGCGAGGTAGATTTTTTATTCAACTTAATGATGTGTGGTCTGAGGCGCTTGTCGATTACACAGTTGTATTGTCTGGTTCAGGGACAAGGAAAAGTGCCTTGATGGATATCCTGAGAAGGCCATTTCAAAATTTTGAGTCCCTTATTCAAAACAACTACAAAGAAAATTGTTTTCAAAAAAGGAGCAAGCAAAAACTTATTAGAAAGACGAACCAGAAGAGACTGGAAATGGACGCTCGAGAAATTGCAAAAGAAATGACATTTGGAGTTTCCGAGCAAGAAATTTTAGAAAAAATCGATAGCTACTCTCAAAGGTTAGCCTCTATTGAACAGTTAGAAGATATCATCTGTTTAAAGATGCCGGAACTTTTTGTCGGCAATGCGACCTTGAAGTCTATCAGTCAGCAAATGGCCAATAATGGGGGGTGCGCGTGCTTTATGGATGACGAAGGTGGATTCCTCATGGGAGAAATCACTCATAAAGGTAAGAATCCGACATTATTACTGAAGTCTTACGATATGACCTCCTTTTCCGAAAGTACAACTCAAAAAATTCTACATCTCAATCATCCGGCTTTATCCCTGCTTTTTATTGTTCAGAGGGAATCTGTTTATAAACTTTATGCTTCCGATACATTGAGAGAGCTTGGATTTACACCAAGGATCACACCCATTTTTGCAAGTCATTTGAATCCTAAACCATTTGATTTCTATAATTCAAAACATATTTTAAATTGGTATAATGAAAAAATTTTCAAAATCCTTAACGAAAATTATACAAGAAATCCAAATCGTAAAATGGAAAAAATCAGTGTTGAGAAAAAAGCTTATGATAAGTTAAAAGACTTTGAATATTGGTTGAAGTCAAAATTTCCAACAGATGGTTATCTTAAGCCTTTTATTGCTAAACTACATGGAAAGGCGGCTCGTTTTGCTGGGGCTTTGCACGTTAGTTCCCATGATGAACCCTGTTGTGTACCTATCTCACTGGAATTTATGAAGGCAGGTATATTCTTGGCTGAGGAAAGTCTCCGGCATGCAGAGTATATTTTTTCCCCATCTGGTTTGGCTGCTGAGGGTGATGCCAAAAAGATTTTGGAGTGGATGTCGCGTTTGAGTTGCCGAGGGTGTTCATGGATTACTTCGACAGAAGTCGAACAGGGTATACGTAATCTTAATAAAAAACGTTGCCATCAAGCTCTCGATCTGCTTGAAAAAGTAAATATAATCAAACAAATTATTTACCCAGATCGTGCCAGAATTTGTGTCATACACAGGGATTTTTGGGACATGAACAGGGCAATAAACGATGGTGTGAGGCGTCTATTTTAAAATAGACACCCCCTGCCCAAGAATTCTGAGTTTTTTTGCACAAAAAAACTCTCGTTGCTTGCCAAATTTTGTTACAGAAATTTTGAGTTGGTGCGCTCAACGAGTTGCTTCTTACGCGGTGAAAGTGCAGGACAAGCTTAAACAGAGGCGGTTCTTCGGAGCCGTCTCTTTATTTTTTCTAAAAGCTGATTGCGTGAGGTTATGCCATTTGAAACGGCACGGATTCAATTACCTTCCAAGTCCTTTTTCATGTCCATTCGGTCATTTCCAAATTTCCGTATCACGATGGACGAGCTAAAGAGCTTTGAAATTAAGAACGAGGGATCCTTGTTCTCGTGATGCTGGGCAAGAAGCGTGATATACTTGCTACCATTTCTTGAGTAGGTATATTTTATTCAGACGTTTTTCCTTTATTGTTTCGGCTGTGGATTTCGTTCGGAGCTTCCTTATACGCCCCAGGGTATAGGAACAAGTAACGGTTTCGGTCTGCATGAAACAGTGCAAAGTGAACAAGTGGTTCCTGACGAAACGGGGTATTGGTAATGACAAGGTGGTCCATCCATTTGAGTGCATCCGCATGCCCCTTGATTTCGCAATGCTCTCGAAACGTCTTCCCCGCGCCACAGCCCGAGCCGCCCCTTTCAAGAAGGATAAACTTTTTTGCCCTTGCTCCCCTTTTGGAATGCGTGTCCCTCTTTCTGTACTTCTCTTCCCCTTTCAAAGGGCCGCCCCGTGATCCGCTTTTGCGGCGAAAAAGCCGCTCCCGCGCAAGCCACGGGAAGGTTCCATCTCCACTTATGCAATACAAGGTGTCGGGATGGTACCGCAAGGCGCGGGAGTGCGGAAAGTGGTCCACAGGCTCACGGAAAGCACAAGTATACTCGGAAAAAGACGTCTACCTTCAATCCTGTTCTACGCCACTCCCCAGCTGTAGGTTACACTCCACAACTTTTGTATGGTCCCAAAGAGTACACAAGAAGAGAGCTGATAAGGAGTTCTCAGCCCATCGTTCTCTTCTCATGATTATGAAAATACAGTGCTGAGCAGATAATGTGCTCCAGACCAGTAAGGACTTGATACCAGAAAGCGTCTCCAGTGGCTGGATTTTATATAATGAAATCCTTATACCATGCTCCATACAGTGACGTCTTGAGTCCAAGACACCACACCTTTCCCTTCAATAGTACGCTGAGCTGAAACAACTTCAACGTAGGGGAAGGTGTTCTGTATCTCTATCCTTGTCTGCACTCATGTAATGGGTAATTTTTGTTGCAGCGGCTTTGCTTCCGCAACACGATAAAGCCCACAAGAAAAGGCCCTACAGCTTTTACTGTAGGGCCTTGTACTTTCTGGCCCGGGACGGATAAATTTTCAAGTGTTAATATGGCGGAATTGCAGGATATTTACAGTTTTTAAAATCCAAAATACCCACAAAAATACCCACATTTCAAAAATATTTTGGCGGACGTTAAAACAGCCTGCTGGACGAAGGGCCCGGCAGGCTGGTTTAGTGGAGTGCTTATTGCGCCGTACAAATTTCTGACGTGATGATTATCTTCGGGACTAGCAGTCAATCTCGTATAACTTCGCATCGTTTTCCTTCTCGCACAGCGTCAATACTTCTTTTATAAATCTAACTCCTTCCTTCTGAAATGTTCGGATCTGGCATTCCCAGACTATGATGACGTTCCAGTTCAGCTCGGTCAATTGTCTGATGTTTCTGGCATCCCGTTCCTGATTCGCACTGAATTTTGCCTGCCAGAATACAGTGTTGGATTTAGGCATCGTGGCATACCGGCACCCCGGATGGCGATGCCAGAAGCAGCCGTGAACAAGAATCACAGCCCGATAGCGTTTCATAACAATATCAGGATGACCAGGCAGTTTTTTATCGTGTAACCGGAAGCGGTACCCCTCCTTGAAAAGCAGGGAGCGCAGTATCCTTTCAGGGGCGGTGTTCCGCCCCTTGATGTTTGACATATTCTTTTTTCGTTGTTCAGGAGTCAGAACATCTGCCATTGTCGATCCTTAATGATGCTGAGGCTTCAGCTGACAGCCGTATTTTTTACAGATTACAGAGGTCTGAAAAAAATCCGATAGTTCTGTCCTTCAGGTCGCCGACCACAACCCCTCTATCCAGAAGACGGTTGCCACATTCGCAGCAGGTCTCGGGAAGAAGTGCACAGTTGTGACATGCCGCAAGATTACACGATTCCGGTCCCTGGCCGAGGGACTGGATACAGACTGGATCTGACGAGCACCAGACTGCGTTACGAATGGCATTGCAGATGGTATCCTCGAGCCTGTTGCTTTCACCCTGACGGACAAGACCACCGAGTGAACCTTCAGCATCTCCGGACGCTGTATATATCAGCACACCATACATGCCGAATTCATTAGAAGTTTTTTCACAGTAGAGTCTCTCCCGGATGGAAGAACTTCCATAACCGCATTCGAAGCTGAGCTGATTGATCAGAAGATGGGCGAAAGTGTGAAGCAGAATGAAGGCCGGACGCAATTCGCCTTCTTCATTGTTTCTGAATCTGGATTTTCTGTAGGCTTCTCTGAGGGATTTTACTCTTGCCTGAACCTCAGGTTTTTCTGCCCATTTCTCCACGGCTTCTCCATCGAACTCAAAGAAAATGCCTTCGCCCTGCACCTGAATAGCGGGCAGCCAGTTTTCCTGACCAAGACGCAGCATCTTCTTTCTTTCCGAAATCGGCATCGGTGTCGGCTCTACCCGGGAAAAACCGACAAGCGCTCGGGTTTCCTTAAGCTTGTGGACAAGAGATATGCTTTTAAAATATCTCCTGATTACCGGATCGTACCATGTGATTGGATGATTTATGGAATGAAAAGGCTGTTTAGGACTTCCGCTGCTTTTCACCAGTACATTGTATTCAGCCTTCCTGTATTCATCCTCTGACATTTCCTCCGTAACATCGGAAATATCATCCAAGCCTTTTTCCCTGGTGAGAAATGCCTGGTAAAGAGTTTCCGCATCGATTTTTTTCGAGGAGGCAAGGTAATCAATAATTCCCCTGTTCCATTCGCCATTAACTCTGGATGCATTGAGATTGTCATAATGGGCATCAAGCAGAGCGATGATTATCTTGCTGGTCTTTTCGTTATCAGTCTGAATATAGATGGAGCTTCTGGTGTCAGCAAACCAGACGTTGGTGGCCCCCCGAAGAACCAGATGCAGGGCGTTCGGATCTGCTGAACAGGGGGTTGTCTTGTCTTCATCAATGCCGAACCATGGTTTTGCCCCCTTGCATCGATATCCGATCTTAGCCAGAGCCCCAGGATGCAGAGCACCTGCAATAGATTTCTTTAAGCCACAGCTGCACTCATACACAACACCTCTGAGTGATGCGGATGCACCACCGGTACTTCTACGGATCTTACAGGTCCCGCCGTTTTCTATCGGCTTATAGACATGGCCGGAACCTTCATGCAACCATTCGGCAACAGGAAAATCGTCAATATGTCCGTTGGGACATATCAGAATAAATCGTTCCGGTATCAGTTTCGTCCTGCGCCTGCGCGAAGGATCACACGTTCTTCCGTTAGGCCACGGATAGCAGTCACATTCCGGCTGTTGCTGATAAAAAGTCGCTTTCTCCATACTGCCGCAGAACGGACAATAGTGCCATCTGGGAAAACGTACTGCCGGAATTTCCAGGTGGCAGTTATTCCGATCGGCATTGTTCTCCCTGTAATCAGGGGGCCATCGTAATTCTTTTATTTCTATCTTCTGCTGCAGGCGTTCATCTTTTATGATAAAGGGTGCGGGATCGTTGTATCTCCACATATCCAGCCCGGCAATCATCAGAGACTCATCGTTGGGAAAAGGAACAATTGCTCCAACTCCCCACGGGCCGATAAGAGCACTTCTTCTCATCGTTTTATCGGCCATTATTCAGTCCTCGTATGAAGAGTATCTGTTCGGAAGGACGCGGACCTCGCAAGGAGCATCGACATTACGCATGGACATCGGTGTCTCAATACCTTTCTCGCCCCATGCTTCGCTTGGTTGTGAACCTGCCGGATACATGAGTGGCGTAGCATCCGCATAGGATCCGTCAGGATTCCATTTAGGTTCCCACCTCTTGGGGTTCCAGTCTTCCCAGTTCCGCATGAATGTCTCCATTTCTTCCATAGTGGCCTCAAGCGCATCACTATCGATGCCGGCAACACGTCTTTCTATGATGTCACGAACTCTTTCATAAAGTTCATCATCAGGAATCGGAGGATCCGTATAGAAACTGGCAGAACTTTCCAGTCGCATCATCCCTACCATGACTGCGTGCAGTGCCCGTTCCCGTACAGGAGCGGAGAAGGGTGTAACACTTGTAGGTTCAACATTACAGTAGACCTTGGAATGGTAGGAGCGGAAATGCTCATAGTGGGATTTATCCCTCGGTCGCCCGGGGCGATAAAGAACAAAGACAACACCGGGAGCATCTTTGGCATTACGTCCCACGCGGCTGGTTGCCTGAATATATTCAGAAGTAGTCTTGGGCTGCCCGGAAACAGTCATCAGGCCCAGTCGTGGAACGTCGAGACCGACGGAGATCATATTTGTCGCCAGACAGATATCAATGGGATGTTCCCTGACTCTACCATTCTTATCTCTGATTCCTGGATAAGCGACTCCGAGACTTGCCAGACTGGAAGTCACCTCACTGCCGGAAATACGGCTTGTAAGTTCCTCATCTCGCCAGATGTAACGTCTGTTATCCCGATATTCCTCTTTGGTAGGATACCGCTGATGAGTAAAGCGACGCTTGTACATGACATCAAGATGCTGATCAATATCAGCCCGGATCCATGTGGCAGCCTGACCAAGTTCCCTCAGACTGTTGTAATAGCCCATATTGGTCCAGTACGGATCACGATCCGACTCCTGTCCGACCTTCATGGCTTTTGCCCCGTAAAGCAGTGCCGTGTACAGACGTATAGCTGTCGTTGCATCCGAGGATGAGCCGGTAGCCAGTATTCCGACGTAGCGACGCCCGTTCTGTAACCTGTCTTCTTCAGCAAAGAAGGAATTTCCGGCATCCAGGCCGGAGGGAGGAAACTGGAACACCTGATCTCTGGTACATCCATACAATGCGTGGCACTGTTCCTTTGCCCGGCTGATGGTTGCCGTAGAGGCTATGATCTTGGGACGGATTTCTCCGGAGGCCGTTCTGAAAGTGCAGAGTTCATTTATCAGAGTCTCATAATGTCCGACCATGGACCCCAGAGGGCCGGAAATCAGATGTAGTTCGTCCTGAATGATCAGATCCGGTGAACTTTTCTTCTCCCCTTCTTCAAATCCGAAGATTTTCTGCGCCTGAGGTCTGAACGGAAGCATGGCAAATTTATCTACAGTGCCGAGCAGGAGGGTCGGTGTTTTTTCATAAATGCTTTCATCCACCACATAGAGAGGCAGATCTTCATTTGAAAAATCACAGCTGCTGTTACTGCAGCGGAAAGCAAAGTCAAAAGATCGTGACTTCGTTCTGAATTTTCTATAGCCGGGGAGCTGCGGATGGGCCGGCCCCATCTGAGCGCCGCACCACGGACATTTCAGGATCACAAACGGATTATTTTTGGTAGAATCCTTATAGAGTTCGCTATAGGCTTTAACAGCCTCATCCGTTTTGTTCGGAGTCGTGGCTCCACCAACCCAGAGGCCTATGGTTAGTCTGTTTTTTCCGAAAAGCGCTGGGTTTTCCCTGCGAATCTTTTCGCATGCACAGATCATCGATGAGGCACGTTCATACTGCTGGGCTGTAAGGAGTCTCAGTGTATACCGCATCAGGATGGCAGTACCGCTGTCATCCTTGTCGAGCATGCGTCTGAGGAATATCGTATAGGCAGAAAGTCCGAGGTAGGCTTCCGTCTTGCCACCGCCGGTGGGAAACCATATCAGATCCACAATGTTTCGTTCTTCAGAGTCACGTGCATACATGGAATGCAGATTCATCAGAATGAAGGCAAGCTGGAAAGGTCGCCACATGCCGTAGCGCACTTTATTGCCAGGCCAGGTATCCTTGTCAGCAACGTCAGGCAGACGAACCGGAGAGATAAGCCTTATACCTCCGCTCCCATCATCCTCCCAGCGCTGAAGCGGCAGGCTGTAGTGCAGCTGCTGCATCAGCATGGCAAGGTTCATATACTGAAAAGCGGTCCGGACAGTCTCATTCTGCTCGAGAAGATCCACCCCCTGTTTCATGCGGGAAAGGCAGGTGTGGCAATTGTCAATATGACGCTGGGCCGTATCGATATACTCTGAACTCAATGTATCCTTTATCTTGTACAGACCATCAATCCATTCACCGTATTTTGCACATAGCTGACGAAGCTCGATTATGGTGTCATGGAAATTGCCAAGGGGGCTCATCTTCATCATTTGAAGAGAGACACCATCAATGACACTCGGAACTATCGGCTTGATATCATACCTGGGAAACGTAGCGGTGGAAACCCATGTCACCGGTTCATTGTCATCCCAGTCTGCGGCAGTCCCGTGTCCGATGGCATAATTGTGAACATTACGATAGAGTAGCTGATTAGACAGATAATCCTCGTCCCTGGTGATTTTCCTGCCTTCCGCCAGCGGAGAGAATCCTTTTTCAGAATGTACAATGAACTTCGTCTGAAAGAAGCAGGCGTTTTCCTCTACTCTTGACTTGCTCTCTTTAGTATTTTCGAGAGTAAAGGTATATATGGTATCATCCCCGGTGTGATAGCGATACGTGACATCAAACTGAAGACCAGTATCACCTACAGGAAATCTGCATATTCCTTCCGCTTTCGATGGAAGGAATACTGCAGCTCCCTCATTATCCCATTCGATTGCGCTCCGGAGCCAGAAAATTTTATCCTTGTCGTTGATAACTTCTTTATTTTTCTTATAAATTCCTGCATGAACTTCAACGCGGACAGAGTCATTCTTCTTCACTGAGACAGTGATACTCATTGCAGACTGACGGTACGCATTAGAGCGGTTGATCAGCTCTTCTGCATCCTCAAGGAACTCCAGAGTATCTCCTGACGTTTTTCTTGCGGGAGCAACCTCACAGGTGTTCTCCTCGTCAGACCCCTGAATCGGAATCTCGCCTTCACTGAACTCGATATTCTCCTCCCGGGCCTCACGGGGATATAGAATACCCGCAATATACCTCGTCAGGGGAGGATCGGATCTCAGGATTTCCTCTCCATTGGGCTGAACCATATCGGGCCAGTCGACAGGGTCAGGTCCGATGAATTCTTTCTCCACGAAATCAATAAGCTGATCGCGTCTTGTGTCACTCATTTCAACACTCTCCTGACCCAGAGGTCGTCATACTCTTTCTTGGCAGAGTCGGATTCCAGAACAAAAAGCATTGAACAGGCCCGGCTCAGTCCGACATACATCAGTTTCTCTGCTGAAAAAGCCTCGATATCTGTCAGAATGATAACGGTATTTTCAAGTCCTTTGAAGGCCTGTATCGTGCAGAAAGTCATAGACCTGTCTTCCCTGGCCTTGAAATTCTTCACCGTATATCCATCAAGCATGGACACGACAGAATCCTCTCTTTTCCGGGGAGACAGAATGGTGATTTTTTCCGGAGAGACATGTGGTTCAAGCCTGTCAAGCAGGGCTTTCAACTCCCTGCACTGACCCGACATCGATGACCAGGTGATATACTGGACCGGAGGGCCATCAACTCTGGTCCAGAGTTCGTTCGGGGCCTTGAAACCTGTTACTATTTCAATTTCCTTGCAGATCTGTCTGGTATTTCTGCAGTTGATCGTCAGTTTGAACCGGATGAAGGAGGCGTGTTCTTCAAGTTTTTCCACAAGCTCCCTTCCGGATACTGTATCTGCGTATATGGCCTGCATGGAAAAATCTCCGAACATGGTCCAGCGGCCTCTTGATAAACCTTTCTTCAAGCTTGCATTCATGACCTCAAGATAACTGTCATGAATAAGATCCTGAGCTTCGTCTACAAGAATGATGTCATAAGGTTCATCGTTTTCCAGCAGGGCCAGTGCTGCCGCTTCAGGAAGCTCCTCCCGGTAGTATTTCTGAAGTTTTTCCTGATCGTCGGGATAGCTCGGAAGCAGATCAGCCTCTTTTGCGATACGCGTCATATATTTATGGAGTGTGCCCACATAGTGAGGACGTACGGATTCAGGCATATCATTGAAATAATCTTCCAGCCAGTCCGCAAGGTTGGAGTTGAAGCAGAACAGAGCCACCCGCTCTCCCTGAGCTGCAAATCGTTTTACGGCTTCTATGGCCAGGAGAGTCTTACCTGTTCCAGCTGGTCCCTGAATCAGGCATCTGCAATTATCATCAAGTTGATCTAGGCAGCGATATTGTTCCTGCGTCAGGGCAATCAGAGCCTCATCGGTATTACGTATCTGAACTCCCATTGAGACCGCATGATCAAAATCCCCACGGAGAATCGAGGCCATGTATCTGACCGATGCGGCATCGGGCAGTCTGGAACTGCTGATCGGTCCGTAGTGCGCTTCCCAGTTTGCTTTCGTGTTGTCTGCCAGTCGCTTTATGAACTGCCTGACATTGCTGCCGTCGCGGGCATCAAAGACCTGCCACTGTTCCTCATCAATTCCGGATGAGTTGTACTCGATATCGGGAAACATCACCCCATAACCGAAAAGGACATTGGGAATGTTGCGATGTTCAATATCGACACGTTTCTTCATGGCATCCACAATACTGTAGATTCCATCCTTGGCCTGTTCGAAGGGGCCTCGTGCCTTACTGCTTGTTGCCCCGTATCTGTTGGTGAAATACCAGATGCCGTTTTCGCGTCTGAGGCGACCACCTTTCACCTCAAGGGCGAATATGCCAAGCTGAGGAGCAAGAACAAGAAAGTCTGTTTCTCCATATATGACTTTATTATGCGTCGCAATTCCAAGAGAATGCAGTACAATCCACTTGTCTGTGTCGGGCGCAGACCTGAACCATTCAAAGATCTTTCTCTCGGCATTGGATTTTATTTCGGGAGAAATTACAGGCGGGATCATAATAGCCATGATATGCCCCCTTATTCCTCAATGAGGTGATTGGTGTTTGCAGCATCGACTATGACAGGTGCACCGATATCAATTACCTTCAGGATACGGACGGGGCCGACATCTTCAACATGCATTTCTATAGGTGCCCAGATGTTGAACGGATCGACGTCGCCATGTTCTTTCAATGCCGCTACAACCTTTTTTTTCAACAGAATGGAAAGCTCCTTGCCAGCCTGAATATGTTTTGCCTTCACAAGCTGAGAAGCATTGTATACCTGATCGATTTTTTCCTGCAGGACTCCGCATTCTGTGGCTTTCGCTATATGTTCAAGATCAATCCGGCTCTGAGGAGCTATCATATCCTTATCAGTGATCCATGTTCGTACAGTCTGATAGTTACGAGTGCTTCCTGCGGCACAGAGTTTTTTATAAATTTCATCATGAGAATGAAACACCGAAGCCTTTGCAAGCGATTCCTTCCATAATGAAGCGAGAGCTCTCTGCTCTTTTCTTCCCTCTTTCTCGAGCAGAACATCTGCCATTTCCATGACGAGGTCCTGATCGGATACGCGCACAACGACGAAATCACATATACGCAGGTCGCCGGGAAGTTTAGTCTCTATCTTTTCCTCATCATGCTCTATGATATTACTTGCAACGATAATCTTATGGCTGACTTTGTAAAATGCCAGATATCCGCCGACATAGTTGACGGGAACAGCGTCAGCAGTTTCACATACAGAGCGCTGGCCTTCAGTCAGCGTATACTGTCTGTATTTGTTTTCTCGAAGAGTCAGCTCGATTTCTGCATATTCATCAGACGATGTGGCTTCTTCATCTCTGACGACTGAAGAAATGAAGTTCTCCGTGGAAATCTCGACATCTTCTGTTGTAAAGGACTTCTGAATCGCAGTGAGATTCTGTGAGCTGTTCAGTGAGGAGTTCCATTTTGAAGCCGTATAATTCTTCCATCTTTTTTCGTAGTCATATAACAGGACAATATAAGATTCAGTATTATAACTGAAAAGTATCTTTTTCATGATGGCACGTTTCAACCATCCGACAACAACGGTGATTGAAAACATATCTCCAGGTAGCAGATAATATTCAGAGGGATAAAAAGTTTGTATTTCTGTGCCAGGCGCATAATTCCTGCACCATTCATCCCAGTATGTCTGGACTCTGTCCTTATTGCATCGTTCAGAAACCACCAATGCAACACTTGAAGGCTGCTTCGTGGCCAGGAACTGTGCGAGCATAGTATTTTTCAGCAGAACAAAATCTTTGTCATATATGTGCTGAATACAGCTGATAATGGAGCTGTAATCCTCATACATTTTCTGTGAAATATATTTCTTTTCATTTTTCAGCAGGCCGGAGCAGTCGTGTACCATCTTTTCAGCCTGAAGGAGTTGCTCATCGTCGAAAGGAACGGTTTCCCACAGTGCTGTAAATGCAAGGGAAAAAAGCAGCTCGAAAATCTTTATCATGTGCGTTGAAGATTCCGTGGTTTCCTTACGATGTGTATACAGCAGTCGTATCGCGGTACCGATTTCACTACCTTCTGCAATATAATAGTCCAGCTTACGCATGGCACAGTTTTTAATTTTCCGATCTGAATTCAGTGAGGCCGCATTATAGAGCTGTTCAGAGATAGTGTTTCTATCCCATCGCCATATATTAAAACCACGTTTCTGGAACGGTTCGAGATCAAAGGAATTAACCACATCGGTCACGCATGTGACGGGAACTCCCAGACGTATCAGCTCGTCAAGAGCATCCATCTGCGTCATGAGTGTATTGCCATTCGATGCATCAATGATGATCGACTGGATATCATTCCCATTAGAGGCCGCAGATGAAACAGCGTACAGGTCGGATGCAAGTACTATTGCTGGCTTGCCTCCCAGCTGTCCTGTGCCGATATTCCTGACATTTCCTTCGAAATCTGCCTGCCCTATGAGGACAAGATCTGAAAAAGCCCTGCCTGAAAGGCTGCAGGCTTTAATCAACTCTTTAGTGTGAGTGATGGACGTCATATAGAAAATTGACTTGTCCATATGTGTTTTGAAGTTGTTCAGAATGTATAGAAAATAATCCTGAACGGATCTGCTTCTGAACTGGCGTTTTACCTCATTAACGGCAGCTTCGTATTTCCTGTATGTATTCAGTCTCTTGGCATCAGTTCTCTGAAAGAACGGAAAATTTTCCGGTCGTGCAATTACATTGGCATCTGAAAGTCTGATCTTCATGCAGTTCATATCTTTATAGACTTCAAAGCCTAGAAATTCGACGACAGCATCTCCTATTCGCAGATGTTCACCTAGAGTGAACTCTTCCGGATTGTAGGCTCCGTCAATACGGCCTGTAGATATATTGTGCAGAAGTTTTACTATTGTAAATATAAATATGGATTGAATTCTTTCAGGAAAAACAAAAATGTTCAGCCGCCCCTGATTCTGCTGCATTTTATCCAGCATCATCATGCTTGATTTTATTATTGGAGGAATACCGGTAGTACTTATTCCTCCGTCGAGCGAGAGTTCAAGCCTTCCATACTTGAGTTTATGGGTCATATCGATAAGATGATCAATGAATTCTCGCCATTTCATCATATAGAACCTCAATCCCGATTATATATTGAATCCCTTCTTGATGGCTTCACGATAGGCCTTCATGGCCTGAGTAGCCTGCTTGATGCTTGGATTCTGCCTCTTTGCTGCCAGTCGCCCGATAGAAAAGATCAGGCTTCTCATCCAAGGCTGGAAATTATTCGTCTCCTTTGCCCAGCGGGATAAGGCAAACCATGTTTCGGCCGAAATTGCTATGACCTCATTGATAAGATCGTAGTCTTCCTTTGTTGGAGACTCGATGCTTCCAGTCGCTGGTAAGGACCTTCTGGTCGGTTGTTCGACAGAAATCAGTTCAGCCTGAAGATCAGCACTGAGGGCATATTCATGTTCCTGAATCTTTTTCCAGCACTGCTCCTTCTTACACCATTCACCTGCATTCGCGCCCCCGGGAGGATTCACGATGGCCCGTTGCACGAACCTGGAGATCTCGACAATTTCCCATTCAAGAGCTCTGGTAAGCGACTGCTCCTTCCATATGCGTTCAAGGTCAATCTTCTGAGCTGTCTTGTAGGAAAGGAACGCAAGTGTATAGGTGACGATGTTGGCACGATAGCCACCATACTGCTGTTTCTGAACAAGCTTTTCCGTCTGACGGAAAAGAATCATCTTTGCAATCAGATTATGATAATACTTCTCGTCAGGGACAAAACTCCGATGTTCCTTCAGACGCAGCATGAATCTGTTGAAATTCTTTTGAGCTCCTTCACTTACCCAGTATGGAAGCTGATCCCAGGTGTTCTCACATTTTGCGAGATCAGTCTTGGTAAACAGAGGGTGCTCTTCCTTATAGTCCTTCTTGCGTCTGGTGGTCGTCTCGCGTGAAAGCATATCGGCGTATTGCCCGCGAGCACGCTCATAGAACCAGTTCCTGGGCTTGAGACCTCCCTGTGTGGGAGCCCATATTGTTCTGGACAGTTCCTCGATCCGTCTGTGGAAAGGATCGTTTGCAGAAAAATCGGCAATCTGAACTTTGTTCTGAGTGTTGGCAAATGTAGAAATTCTTGGAACTATCTCATCCATCATTTCCGCAGACTGAATCACGGACAGCTTCATCTGAACATAGACTTTTGAAAGATCAATACTATTTTTCCTGTCATTTCTCGCATTGAAAATGGAGGCTGTTGTCTGACCGCCATTAACAATCTGCATGTCCCGGATACTTTTTATAGAAGGTTTTCCATTTTCATCGCGTACTATCTTCACACTTTCTGCCGTAACGGAAATACCGTTATTATAGGCGAGAAACATATCAGGCTCTACGCGTAATGTATCCCTGATTCCCTTGTTGACGTTTCCTTTCACCTGGAGAAATGAACGTACGTTCTTTTCAAGAAGTCTGTCTCTGAATTCATCATAAAGTGATGCCAGAATTTCTCCATTGAGAATAGCAAGATAAACACTGTACTTATCACTTGAAGAATTCTCGATGCAGGGAATGAGCATCTTGAATTTTTCCTCAAAGTCAATTTCGATGGTTTCTCTCATTCTTCCAGAAGAAACACATCGATGAAGTCTGTCAATATCCCAGACATGAAAAGATATTTCTACTCCGCCAAGAGTAAGGTTTTTAAATGGAATGGGCTTGACCAAGCCGTTTGTCAGCGCACAGATTCTGACAGTTTTTATATTCTGCCTGTTCTGGAAAATTGAAATTGCAAATTCATATGTATCGTTGTCTTTTTGAAAAGCTGTATACAGGTCATTGATCGCGCGATGATACAATTCAAGGGCGCGTTTGATTGCCACGTCGATCTCACTCTGAGGTACAGAGCGAGGCTCGTCGCCAGCAGAATAGATGCTGACAAAAATATCAATATTTTCACAGTCCTCAGAAAAAGCATACGCATTCAGCTGCAGCCCTCGCCCTCTGAATGGACAGATGACGGGTGTCGTCACCTCCCCAGCATCTTCCAGATACTCCAGCATGACAGAGGTAAGAAAATCCTCGGTTGTCCAACCGCTGGTTTCTCTATCCTCGGCGATAAGAACTTCTTCCATGAAAAGACGATAGAAGCTTGCCATTGATTGAATATCAGCCATCGCTTTCATCCTCTTTGAAATATTTCAGCAGTGCCTCTGCTATGCGGTACGCCAGACGTACCGGAACAGCATTGCCAATCTGCTTGTAGGCGTATGTTCTTGAGGGTTTTCCCGTTATGGATTCAAAATAATAGTTGTCCGGAAAAGCCTGGAGTCGTGCAGCCTCTCTGGGTGTCAGGGATCTGTTCTGTGCAATATCAGGATGGATATAGTAATGCCCGTCCCTTGAAATGTGAGCAACGACGGTCTGAGAACAGGGGAGATTCTTTGCAACAACCTTGAATCTATCAAGGAAACTTCTGGTATTATTATGGGAACGAAGTCTTTCCGGAAGATCTGTGTACTCTATCCTCCGCTGTTTTCTGTCCCAGTTCTCCACGGCAATTCGGTAGATCTCCAGATCCTGACAGGTATGAGGCCTGGCCTGGTGCAGAGTTACAGGTTCTGTATCAAATTCCTTGATCGCAGCCTCAAACAGATAGGTTCCCTGGTAAGGATGCGTCTTCACCGGTGTGAAAGAACCTCCTCCGGCCTTGATTTCCGGAAGGTCGCAGAATATTTCCGCAACCTTATATCTGTTTGCATCAGGCAGTATCTCTGGATAAAAATTCATCCTTGATCCACGACAGCCGATGAGAATGATTCTTTTACGGTTCTGAAGTACACCGTAATCCGAGGCATTCAGCAGACGAAGTTCCGTGCTGTAGCCGCTTTCGAAGAAAAGTTTACGCATATTTTCCAGATGAAGAGAACCATCCTCATCTTTTGCCGACAGCAGTCCGGCAACGTTCTCAAAAACAAAATAGTCAGGTTCGTATTTTTTCAGGAATTCTGCGTACAGTTTATAGAGATAATTTCTTTTATCCCCCAGCATTCTGTTTTCAGATCTGGCTCGTCCTGCAAGAGAATACGCCTGACAGGGGGGGCCTCCGATGATCAGGTCGAGCTTCTGCCCTTCGAGTATTTCATCGATTTCGTTGAAAATTACCGGTAAGGCCTCTTCTGAGATCTCACGATTGAGTATAGTATTCAAAACACTCTGAGGTGTTCTCGCATAAAATTCATCTCTCGCGAGCTCTCCATTCAAATACTGATTATATATATGAACCTGCTGGTTCTTTTTCAGCCAGTGGTACGCTGCTCTCGTTTTCAGGGTGTAGCATGCCGCGATGTCCATTTCCACATGGGCAACAGCTGTATAACCTGCCCTGAGGAATCCTTCTGACAAGCCGCCAGCACCGGCAAAAAGATCAAGAAATCTTGGCATCTCTCACACTCCACTGATTGTATCCTACCTGTTTTCCATCTGCACGGTTTCTCACCAGCCCATCCTGCTTTCCCAGGGAAGATCTCCTCATGCATCCCACGATACTTACCTTTGGGGCAGGCGTGGGGTTGCCGGTGGGTGGATACTGGCATCTGTTATTTTGTTATAATGGAAGCCAGTGCAAGGCAATACGTCTATCTCGCTTTTCAGTAAGGCTTTGACGATGTTCTCAGCGCCTCCGCCACCTGCTCGATCATCTCCTTGACTTTCCGCGCTCCCACACCTCCCACGGAGGCGGCTTTGATGAGGTCGGCGTCCGTGATGTCCTTGCCTTTTCCGTTCACTGTGGAGCAGTGCTCGCCGTTGATTCCCGTGCAGGGGGTGAGGTCGTAGGCCGGGGAGAGGTGCCAGCGGTGTTCGGCGTCGAGGCCAGCGGCGGGATGACGATGGACGCGCCTTCGGCAAGATTGACGTGGAGCTGGATGCAGTTCTCAAGCTCACGGACATTGCCGGACCAGCCGTATGCGGCGATATGGGCGACAGACTCTTCCGTGAGGAGGAGGGGTGAGACTGAGTATCCACAGGTGAAGAAACCGGAACGCCGCCATACCGCAAAAACGAAGCCTCCCTCTGGAGCGCCGCCAGGGGGGGTATTTGTGAGGCGCTATAAAGCTGAAGGAAAGCAGGGCATGGAGGTGTTCCATGCGTACCCTGCTTTATCTTTCCGAAAGCCAGATGGATCTGATTCGTTCTTTTTCCTCGTTCCTACAGTGTGTCCCGCACCAATGGCTGAGGATACCGATGTCGAGGAGTTTGATATCATTCGGCAGCGAACAAACGCCTGTGCGTGCGGTGCGTTGTGCGAAGAAATTCTTCTCCTGCGGCAGATGTATTTTGGACACTCCGAACAGATTTAGACCGCACAAAATGGAAATGGGCTCAGTGTATCAACTGGCGACCTTTTCCCGTTAGTCGATATTTTTGTGCCGGACTGTTTGGTTTGTCAGGGATGGTACGTTCTAGATATCCTTGGGAAAGGGCCGGATTCAGGTAGTTTCGGCGAAACGTGGGTTTATGACTGAGTCCTAGTGCTTTCATGGGGTTTGCGATTCCCTGTTCAGGTTTTTCCCGAAATACGTAGAGAAGCTTTTGAACTGGATCGGTATCTGGGTCGGTATCTGGGTCGGTGTGTTCCACATCCGAGGAAACGACTTCGTTCAGAGCCACATGCAAAGCGTCTAGCAGGAACTCCACAAACGGAGTGGATTCACCCGCGCTGTCTGCCTGAGCTAGAGCTGCATAGTATCCTTCCTGACGCCCACGGATAACGGTTTCGACCGGCAAAAATGCAAAAAGCGGTTTCCAGCGGCTCAGTATGAGCGTTTGCCACAGTTTGTCACCAAAGGATGATCATCGGATGCTGCGAGCCACGTCAAGAGGTTGGCCATGTGCTCATGAACCAAGTGAGCTGGACGTGCCATATGCACTACACGGCTACCTTGAAAGACACCAACGCCTCCAGTCCGAAACTGTCCCGAATGCTCCACAAGTCCAGCCATCAGCATGGCATGGGCCGCAAGAATGTCGCTTTGCGAGGAAGGGTTCCATGTTTCCAGATGTTCATATGCAATGAACGCATTACGAACTTCTTGAATTTCACGAGGTTGACCCAACACATGTTTTCCGTTCAGGACCGCTGTGACCTGCTCCAGAGTGAGCGTGTTGTTTTCAATGACTAACGAGGCATGGATGGTCCGAATCCGGTTTTCCCTACGCAGGAGAGAGGAGGTCGAACCCGAAAGGGCTTGAACATGACCAACAAGCTCGCTGATTTCACTCACGAGTCGAAGGATGACAGGAGTAATGGTAAAGGGAGGCTTGTATTTCACGTTTGCATTCCGTTTCTGCAAGAATATAAGCCAGATGAGTGCATTTAGCAGATAGTTGAGAAAAAGGGTATCCGATGGTATTCGGATACCCTCCTGTCGGACTAGCGTGTTTTTGTAAGGAGTTCTTTGATGAGGCTATCAGCCTCCCATCCCTTGAGGTCTTGTAGGCGTTTGCCAAAGCGGGAAGCAGCAAGCTCCTCTGGATTTTTCCCCCGTTCCTGAGCCTTGTTGCGAATGAGGGAAAGTTGACTCCGGCTGGCAGGCTTGTCTCCTCCTCCCTTGAATCTACTTTTATCATCCTGAGAGCCATCTTGAAATATGTTTCGATGGTTTTTGATATAGGGTTCGGCTTTTTGTTTAATGGAGTTTATAACCCTGTTTTTAGCGATTTCAAGAGTATCTTCGTTTTCAAAAGGAGAACGAGGAGATTCGGAACAAACATCACTTATGACTCTTCCATCTGTCATAATAATATTTGCAGACACAATTGCAGTTCTACCGTTTTTATCATTGGGAAGTTGAAGAACATGGACATTGATTGCATCGGAAATCTTAAGCATGGAAAACTCCTTTTCCTGTAAAAGTGTTGATAAAAATAGCACCATTCATCTAATCAAAGTCAAAACATTCTGAATGGTGTTGAGCTAGGCATATAATGGAAAGTGTTTTCTTTTTTTACATGAGGAGCATCATGTTTCATTTTTCCTCGTAGCCATTGAAGGAACGAATCTCTTTCATATCCCACTTTCTTGCCAATCTTGACTTTCACAGAAGGACCAATTCCAAGAGCATCAGCATTTGACATGCTTTTTGCAGAAAAGATTCTTCCAATCTTTTCTGAAGCAAATTCTCTTGTAAAAACTGGAGGCAGTTCCTTACGCAATTGATCAAAAAATACGTCATCTCCAAACATGAGTTATCTCCTTTTTTTAGCCTCTAGAAAGCCTTGAATATCCATATCGCCATGCATGTTTCTCAAGCCCATCCTTGCTGAATGTTTTAGCAAGATAGCTTCCAGAACGAAACGCCACATCTCTTTTCATGGAGAAGTCTTCTTTATTTTTATCTATGACAATTCCATTGTCATATTCAGGATCTCTTTTGGAGTTCAAACAATAATGAACAAGACCTTCTTCGTTTGTATTTAAATTATTTTTCCATGCTTCATTTGCTATATCGAAAATGGTAAATTTATTCTTTATGGCATTTGCATTAATCCAAGTAAGGAAATGATAATGGGGAAAAGAAGAGTCGTTAAGCTCCCTGACCCAAAGATATAAAGGATCAACTTTATGTGTTGCTATAACCTTTCGTCTCAATCTCCGTGAAAAGTTATAGCTAAAAACAGATATGTCATTAGAGGAAGGAAGAATAGAACCGTCAGAAGGATAGTGAAGATCAAAACGAATTTGCATGACTTTGCTATGGTTTGCTATCGCAAATTCCATGAGTTCCTTTTGCTTCTCTAAGATGTCGATGAATTTACCTTCAGTGTCCTCTCTTGAAGGAAGGATTTGCAATCCATCAAAAACATCTTCAAATGTAACTTTTGTCATTATGAGAACTCCTTTTGTTTAATTTCATATTCTCATGAGCATATGTAAAAAAGAAATGTGATCTTTTTGTGTTCTTCATCTTTTCATCTCTCCACCTGTGGTGGAACATGATGAGCTATGCTTTTATTTCTCTCATATCTCTGTGATGTGAGATTAATGTATTCTTATTCTTTCTTTTTGTCTTTTTTGTTGTTTCTTTGTTCTTATTTGTTATCTTTTATTTATCTTTTTAGTAATACAATCAGAACTAGAACAAACATACAAAAAATTTGATGACAATTTACATTGTGCGCATGTCCTTATCGTGAAGGATTATGGTAAACTGGGCATATTATATAATGAAAAACTTGGCGGATTTATTTTGGACAAAAAAGAAGGCCTACTCCTCCCATAATGGAAGGCAGGCCTTCAGTGATTCATTGAAAAATGAATGCTATTGACAAAATATATTATATATCAGTTCAATCCAAGGAAGCGCTCAAAAAAGGTGCACAGTCTGTCCAACACGGTTTACTTTTTCCTGACGTGGTGGGGCACCGAACTTGGAACTGAGAGCAGCGATGGTCTTTGTATCCGGCAGGGATGCGAAGACCATCTTTATTCAGTTTTTTAAATAAAAAGCAAAAAAAGCTATAGCGGCAGCAATAAACGCAAATGGGCCTAGAAAGGAAAGCACTAAAGCAACAACTGCTGCTATAATTAATGATATAACAGCTTTACCAGGGTTCATGGCAATACACGCCAACAATGCAACTAGTGCTGCAAAAAGCACAATTAAACCCATATAAGCTTCTCCAATCTATTTATCAAAAGGTGTTTTTGCAGCGTGGATTCCATGCTCATTGCATTTAACAATAGGTACGTTGCAGACGATATTGTAAATTCTGTCATTCAGTTTTATATTATTAAATTCTTCTTCCTTTTGATCGACAGTAGGGCATTTTGATCCACAGATAGGACATTGATTGCATGTAGAGCTTGTTTCTACCTCAAGTTTGACGAGAGCTTCTTTATCATACCCGTCCCATGAAATTTTTTTGGCAAGCCATCCATCGGGGATAATAAGCTCAGTGGGGCTACTTTTGGGAGGTTTAGGAATCAGGAAGAATAATCCAAGCACGCTGAATGGGCCCAGAAATCCAGTATAGAAACCTATAAGCCCGTTCGTCCTCTTGAGGATGCAATGTATTTTCCAATTATTCCACCTAGAAACATTAGTGCGAGGCCTATGGCGACAATAGGCATAAACTCCTCCAAGCTAAACTTGTTAAAATAATTAAAGGGCCATGACTAGCACAGAGGTAATTCTCTGCACCTTTTTAGGACAGTTTTATACAACCAGTCGTGCTTAAAGGGGATTTCTGCACGAGATGCACATTCCTCCACCATTTTCATTCAACGATTCAGAGTTATAGGACATATCAGCCTCCTTAAAAGTTAATTTTTGCAAGTAAGATCACCGAGACGTCATGTACGGTCTTCTCTGCCTTTGTTGCACTGTAGATCATTTTTTTTTGAGTTTCAAACTCATTTTTTAACTGGGTAAAACCTGAGAGACTTACCATTTCATACACAGAATTGGATGAAAGGTTGGTCTGCATGGCTACAGGACATTTGACGCGTCAACTTGCTGAAAATATTGCAATTAAACGAAAAGAGATGGGGCTGACCCAAGCTCAAATTGCAGAGCGAATTGCGGTCGAAAAAGAAACTATTTCGCGCATGGAGAGTGGGAAAGTTGCCATCACGTTGGATCGTGTAGAGCAGTTCGCAAAGATATTTCATTGTGCTGCTATTGATCTTTTGCGTGATTCTTCAGAAGATTTTTTACTCCAAGCCGAATCAATAGCTGATTTAATTCGTCCTTTATCGCAAAAAGAACGTAAATTAGTAATTAGGTTTATTTCTGAAGCTGTTCAGCTTTTTTCTATGTCTAAAGAACAGGCCTAAATTTTGCGATTAAGACTTTGTTAGTCATTAAATTGCAAGCATATACTACTTAACCGAAAGAACATCTTTTTGAGACTCCGTCCCTTCTGGGATGGGGTCTCTTTGTTTTTGAAGGAGAACGTCATGTCCGAATACACGTCACAGGAAGTGGGAGAACTCGCCAAGGCCCTTATCAACGTTCAACGTCAACTCCAACCCGCAACCAAGGATGCCAACAATCCTTTTACCAAAAGCAAGTACGCCACCCTCAACAGCGTGATGGACTCGTGTCGTGATGCTTTGCTCTCGAATGGCATCTGGCTCTGTCAGTATCCGGTGCCTGCCGAACCGGGATATCTCGGGTTGGTCACGAAACTCACCCATGCCGAATCTGGACAATGGCAGTCGAGCCTTGCCGTGGTTCCCCTGCCCAAGGCTGACCCGCAGGGTGTGGGCATCAGCATGACCTATATGCGCAGGTATGCCCTTTCAGCCATGCTCGGCATCGTAACGGAGGAAGATACGGACGGGGAGTTCAACTCAGACAAGCTTAACCGCCCTCAGAGACAGAAAAACGCCGTAAACGCCCCACAGAGAGGCAAAACGACTCAGGATGATTCAGGACAGGCAAAAAAGATTTCACCCGTATCAAATCGAACGTCAGGCGGACTTTCAAAATTGCCTCATCTGGATGGAATTTCATATCAAATCGTATCGGCACAGGATGGTCGGGAGTGCGTTCTCGCCACAGGAAACACGGCGGCGAAGAAGGAACAACTCTCGGCGGCGGGGTTTCACTGGAACCCGCAACGAAAAATCTGGTGGAAGTATGCCGCATAGGGGAAAGGGCCGTCCTTGATGGGGCGGCTCTTTCCATTTTGGTTCTCATCACAGAGGGAAACAAATGGACGAAACGAACAGAAATACGGGAGCGGAAGGGTTATTGGAAGTCCTCCGCTGCGGATTGAAACGGGATGCGGAACGCCGAACGGCGATCCTCCTTGGCGACCGTTCCCGGTATGTCGGGCTATCGGATATCGCCAAAATGCTGGACTGCCCACGGGCGGCACTGGCTGCCAAGCTCTTCACACCTGAATACAGGAGCACTGACGAAGCTCTCAAACGCCGGATAACCTTTCACAGAGGTCATTGGTTTGAGACGGGTGTCCATCAAGCTCTCGTCGGATATGGCTTGTCTCCTCTGTTTCAGCTTGAAATCGAAATCATGTACGGAGACGTCCCCATCAAGGCACATCTGGATTTCACACTGGTGACTGGTCAGTTACATCAAACTGTGCGGATTCTGGAGGCCAAATCCACCACAAAGCTACCGACAACCCTTTCTGAAAGTTACCTCATGCAGATAGGTGCTCAGACCGCGTTGCTCAAAGCCTATTGGAACCATCCTGTCTTCAGTATCATTCAGGAAACGGGGGAAGTTCTCTACCACAGGACGCTCCCTGAAATCTGTAAAGAACTCCTTGATGTATCCCTTCCTGATGATGCTTCAGCTTGCGACATTCAGGGATGGGTTCTCTGTCTGTCCATGTGCGATGCAAAAGCCTTTGGTCCGTTTCTTCCTGAAGATATGGATGTTGCCCAATGTTTGGATATGGCTTCAGAACTCTGGGAGACGATGAATGACCTGAAAGAACACAGGCTAAATCTAAACGCAATTCGAACGGCCCAGGGACTTGCCCCCCTGTGTCCGTCGTGTTTCTGGAAGGAGGATTGCCCGCATTTCAAAGGTTCCTCGCATCCTGAGTGGGAGGATACCCTCGTACAGTTTATCAAGCTGAAAACACAGAAAAAATCCATTGAAGAAGAGATCGGAGAGCTGGAATCCCGTTTGAAAGTCGCCTACCAGCTTTCCCATACGGTGAGGGGAGAATGGATCAATACAGGAAACCATACATTCCGGGTGATTCCACAAAACGGGAGGGTAACGCTGGATCGAAAACGGCTGAATGAGGAACTCGAAACGTTGCTGGGAGAACAGAATGCCCAGACGCTTATAGCTCGATGCGAGAAGCAGGGGGGACCCTTTGAAAGGCTGTATGTAGCATGATAGCCAGTTGCCGATATCGGCAAAAAAGTGTATATTTATTACAGATTATTCTTATATTTTCTTGCCGATAAAGACAGCCAATCACGGCTACGAATGTGGGGGAACTGTGAGTTACGTATCTGTTTCAGATATCTCCAAAAAATGGGGCATTTCAGAAAGAACTATCAGAAATTACTGTGCTCTTGGAAAGATTCCGGATGCTTTTCTTACAGGAAAAACATGGAATATTCCTGAGCATGCGGAACGGCCTGACAGAATCAACAAAAGGCTTCCTACAACATTGCTTGAGATTTTGCAGACGGAAATGGACGGACGTCTTTCAGGTGGTATCTATCACAAGGTTCAGATTGAATTGACCTACAACTCCAATCATATTGAGGGGAGCAAGCTGACTCATGATCAGACTCGCTACATCTTTGAAACGAATACCATTGGTCTTGAAAATCAGGTTGTCAATGTTGACGATATCATAGAAACATCCAATCATTTCCGTTGCATCGACATTGCCATCAGTGGTGCCCGCTATGCTCTCAGTGAAAAGTTCATCAAACAGATTCATGCGGTTCTGAAATCCGGTACAAGTGATGCACGCAACAGCTGGTTCACAGTGGGAGAGTATAAAAAATTGCCCAATGAAGTGGGAGGGCGGACGACAACGCTCCCTGAAGAAGTTCCTGAAAAAATAAAAAAGCTACTTTCATCCTACAATACATCCCGAAAAAAGAATTTACAGGAACTTGTTGATTTCCATGTGCAATTTGAAAGAATTCACCCTTTTCAGGATGGAAATGGAAGAGTGGGGAGGCTTATTCTCTTCAAAGAATGCCTCAGGAATGACATTGTTCCATTCATTCTTGGTGAAGATCTAAAAATGTTTTATTATCGCGGATTACAGGAATGGGATGAGATGAAAGGCTACCTGATGGATACCTGCCTAACGGCTCAAGACAGATTCAAGGAGTATTTGGACTATTTCAAAATACCCTATAAAAACAACTAATCGAATAGATTGTAACACAACTCTATCCCGGTTTCTCTTCGGAGAGGCCGGGATTTTCTGTTTTTGAACCTTTTGAAAGGAGAATATCATGGAATCACAGAACATAATGGAACTGGAAGCCCTCACGCCAACAGAAATGGATGCCGGACTTGTTTTCAGCGGAGTACCGACTGGCAATACCATATGGGGATTCCAGAATCCCTGCCTGTATACCCCTGCCATTGACCCGCACTACAGCTTTCACGAATCGGCAAGGGATGCCGCCGTCTGGTTCATGAACAAACTTGATCCGTTGTATCTCTACGGTCCTACGGGTTCGGGAAAGACGAGTCTCATCAAGCAGCTTGCCGCGCGTTTGAACTACCCTATTTTTGAGGTGACGGGACGCGGACGTCTGGAGTTTGCTGACCTGTGCGGTCACATTTCCCTGCATGAAGGAAGTATGCGGTATGAGTATGGCCCGTTGAGTCGTGCTATGCGCTATGGCGGGCTTTTTCTCATCAATGAAGTGGATTTGCTCTCACCAGAGGTTGCTGTGGGTCTCAACGGTGTTCTGGAAGGTGCGCCGTTGTGCCTGCCGGAAAACGGTGGGGAAGTCATTCATCCGCATGAAATGTTCCGCATCGCCTGCACGGGCAATACCAACGGAGGCGGAGACGATACGGGGCTCTATCAGGGAACAGGCAGAATGAATCTCGCGTGGCTTGATCGTTTCATGTTGTGCGAGGTCAATTACCCGGATGCCGTGGTGGAAAAGGATTTGCTGGTAAAGCTCCATCCGGTCCTGCCTGAACATATCGCCGTCAAAATGGTGGATTTCGCCAATGAAATCAGGAAGCAATTCATAGGTGCATCCGATGCCTACACGGATACCATTGAGGTGACGCTCTCCACGAGAACCTTACTCCGCTGGGCTGATTTGACCCTGCGTTTTCAGCCGTTGGCGCATCAGGGCATCCAGCCGTTGTCCTACGCGCTGGATCGGGCCTTGGGCTTTCGGGCGTCCCGGCCTACCCGTGCCATGCTGCATGAACTCCTCCAGCGGATGTTCCCGATGGACTGCCATCTGGGGGAGTGAAAACGGCTCCGGCAACCATGCTGGAGCAATGGCTGACCTCAATTCTCGGACATATGGAAGCTGACGATCCCGGCTATCTCGACACGCTTCCTCAGCTTCCGCAGGTTATTCTGAAAAACGAGGCTTCTTCACGCTTTTGGCGTGGGGAAGCCTTTTCTCATGCGCTTGAGCTTCTCTGTGGACGTTCTGGAAGGAGAGACCGAAGCCTGACCATTCCTGCGGATGACTGCGTGGATGGAAATCCGGTCCGGGAACTGCTGGAACGCTCCCTCCAAAAACTTGCTGAAGGCTATCACATCGAACTCTTAACCCCTTTAACCAACTAACGGAGTTATCATGGATACCCCCATTCTTTCCGACATCAAGGTTCTCGACAATCTTCTCGCCCTGAATCTCAACGTCAATCTCTGGTCCGCCCGCAAGAAGATGGTGCTGGAAGACTTCGGCGGCGCGGAACTTCCTCCTGAAGATTTGGCCTCTCTGGGTTCCAAGCGTATCGCCGATCCGAACAGCCTCAAGGTCTTCGTCACTCTGAAAGCCCGTGCCTTCAATTATCTGGATCGGCACGGCATCCGATTCATGTCCGGCTGGGCCATCCCTGAAGACAAGGCGGGCGACATCATCAGGGAACTCATAGGTATCCGGGATGAGTTTCTGAAGGAAAAGGATGCGTTCCTTGCCGATTACGATCAGTCCATTGAAAATTGGATCAACAAACACACGAAGTGGGCCAGCATCATCAGGGAATCCACGGTGGGTTCCGAGTATGTCCGTTCCCGCATGGGATTCTCCTGGCAGTTGTATCGGGTTGCGCCGCTCATGGAGCATGCCGTCCCGGAAGCCGTTGCCGAGTCCGGCCTTAATGAGGAAGTGGAGAATCTCGCCAAAACGCTTTTCGGAGAGATTGCCCGTTCCGCGGACGAGACATGGAATCGCGTCTACGCGGGCAAAACGGAAGTGACCCACAAGGCGTTGTCCCCCCTGCGGACCCTCCAGCAGAAATTGTCCGGCCTGACGTTCATCAATCCGCATGTGAGTCCCGTGGTGGACATCATCCAGATGGCTTTTAGCCGGATTCCCAAGAAGGGCAACATCATTGGTGCCGATCTGGTCATGCTACAAGGTCTGGTGTGTCTGCTCCGTGATCCTAATGCGCTTATTGCCCATGCCGAGCGGCTTATCGAAGGCTATGGACCCGCCAGCGTGCTCGATGCGGTAACGGCTCCGGTCATGCGGGATATTCCTGTGCGTGAAGACTTGCCGGAAGTCTTTCCCGTACCCCACGCCAATCTCCCCAACGTAGGATTGTGGTAGCATCATGTTGAAACAAAAGGATATCATGGATTGCTTGCCGCTGCTGGCGAGCGTTTTGGGCAACCAATACGGCGTAACGGTGGAAATCGGCGGAAGTGAAGCCTATACGGACGGCAAAACGATTCATCTGCCCGCGCTTCCCTTGGATTCTGAACCGGAATTGATAACGATGATAAAAGGATATACGGATCACGAATCCGCCCATATCCGGGAAACGGACTTTGAGATTCTAAGAAAGGCGAATTTAACGCCTTTTCAGCATAACCTGTTCAACATCCTTGAGGATTGGCGTGTCGAAGAACGCCTTTCGGCACGGTATCCGGGATGCCGGGAAAACTTCAGGTATCTGATTCAAAAACTCTTTGGAACACAAAAGGCCGGGGATACGAACCCGGCCTTTTCCATTTTGAACACCTCCTTGCTGACGGTGCGCTCATGGTCTGTAGACGCGATTATCCCCCGCAGGGAATCCGTGGCGAAGACGATGGAACGCCACTATCCAGGACTTCGAAAGGCGTTGGACGGAATTCTCGATAGGGTGAAAGATTCCTGGATACCGGAGACTGCATCCGGTATGCGCTGGAACTGGAACAAGCCACCCTTGCCTGGAGTCTTGAACAAAAATCCATCACGGAACCGGAGAAAGAGGATTCAGGAGCGGCTCAGGATGAATCTGTGGCTTCCTCAAATGCCTCTCTGGATTCTTTAGCAAAGGCGGTAGGTGCGTTGTCTTCCGATGAACTTCCGAGGGGATTCGGTGAGGCTCTGGCGGAACGAATTGAGCTGAACAGACCTAAAGACAGGCAGAAACAACTGAGGGTAGCCGTCACGGGCCAGAAACGGCTTGCGGAGCTTCCTCCCGAACAAGTCAGCCGGATTGAACGTCAGACTGCCGGACTCGGTTTCAGGCTTCAGGGACTCATGCAGGCGCAGAAATGGCTGCCCGCCATGCCGGGAGTACGAGGGCGTTTTTCCTCTTCGCTGTGCCACAGGATGTCGGTCGGGAATCCCAGAGTGTTCGTGAAGAACGGTTTCCGGGAATCGCCGGATACGGCGGTTCACATTCTCTTGGACAGCAGCGGTTCCATGACGGACTCCGGCCTCATGTTCGCGAATGCCGTCTGTTATGCCGTGGGAAAGGCTCTTCAGGGTATACCCGGCGTAAATCTGGGCATTACGGCGTTTCCCGGCGCAAACAGGGCGAAACGCGGGGCAACGGTTGCCCCTGTTCTTCGGCACGGTGAAAAGCTCACCGCCAGATTCCCCGAAATCGCCTACGGGATGACTCCGATGGCGGAATCTCTCTGGTGGGTCATGCAGCAAATGTGTCTCCTCCGCGAGAACAGGAAAATCATCCTGATCATCACGGACGGAGAACCCGACTCCATCCCTGCCGCACAGGAGGCGTTTAAACAGGCTCAGAAAAAGGGATTCGAATGCTACGGCCTCGGCATCATGTGTTCGAGCATTGCAACCTTGCTGCCTCATACCAGCCGCGTCATCGAAAGGCTTCCACAGCTTGCTCCGGCACTGTTCGGACTGCTCGAAGGAGTCTTGAGGAGGAACGCATGACGGATACCTGCCGACTGTGCCGATTGGGGCTTCTGACGGGGATGCCGCTGTGTCTTGGAAAACATATCGAATGGGACTGCGGAACTGCCCGCCAGTGCCGTTTGTCTCGTTTCATAGCCAGATAAGAAAGGAGGAACATATGAGCTGGTCTGCATGGATCGCTGTTGCCATTGCCGTACTCGAAGTCATCCGTGAGGAATCGGATAAAACGAAAAACGAGGAGCACCCGATGTGTTCGGGTGTTCCTCTTCATGTTCCTCAGAAGTTTTTTTTGAGCTCGCAGTGCTGTTGGGAAGGCTTGCCAAGCCTCCGCTTTATGGATACGGTCTGTGCAACGAACATAGCCATGCAGAAATAAAGTTCAATGAGTTAGGGTGATTAAACCTTAATCCCACCCTCTCCGCCACTTGGAAACTCCAAGACATCCGATAAAGTCCGAAAAGCCCTTGACCTGAATGGTTGAGGGCTTTTTCTGTGTTCAACGTTGTCTGAAAAATCCTTTTCCACGACTCTATTCGAGGTGCATTTTACCGTATCTTGATTTTCTACGTCCATCATGCTTCAGCTTGTGTACTCCTAAGACGTATCTCCACAGACTTTTTCATGATGGCTTTGTGCAACAGCCTCCTGCTTATCCTGCATCTATCCAATGGAAAGGAGCAGGAATTGTCTCACAGCTTGTTCTTCTTACGGTTGTATGCCGTAAAGGAACGATTCTATGGATAAGGCCATTGTGAAAAAAAGAAAAAAGCATTGACATAAAAGATGCCGTATTCTATTCTCTAGAAGAAGTGTAAGGGGAGTAGCTGGGTCCTTGAGACCCCGGTAGCGTCAACAGCATGGCTTTACGGCCTGGCGTTACCATCAAGTGTTTGCTTGATAAGTGAGACCTTCACGGCAGTCATGCCGTGAAGGTCTTTTTTCTTTATCAGGCATCGCCTCACATTCTGCCCACTTTCAGCGGCTGTTCAGGAACGTACACCGTCCCTGTTTTTCCATACTCAACCGTTAGGACAGAAGAATGTTTGCACGCTTTTTGCCTCAGACCGTCCCTTTTTTCGAGCTTCTGGTACAGCAGAACGCCCTCCTGCAAGAGATGTCGGAGGCGCTCGCCGTCGTCATGGACAACACGGAAGCGTCGGAGCGCCATCTGAAGCGGATCAACCTGTTGGAAGAAGAGGCGGATCGGCTCTATCGGAGCATCACTCAGCATCTCTCCCAGACGTTCATCACACCCATCGATCGTGAGGATATCCATGCGATCAACATGGCCCAGGAGCGGGTGGCGGATAAGATACAGCATCTTGCCAACCGTTTTTTTGTTTCCGGGTTCATGTACCAGCGTTTTCCCGCTCAGATGATCACGGAAAGGATCCGGGGGATGCTGCGGGATACGAAGTCCATGCTGGATGAAATTTCCATGAAGAAAGAGGTGTCCGCGCACATCCATACGCTCAAATCCAGGAAGTCCGACTGTGAAATGTTCCAGTCGACCGGGCTTGCCGAGTTGATGGACAGCGAGATCGAAACGTTTGAACGCGTCAGAGAGATCATCCTCTGGGGGCAGGTCTACGACCGCATGGAGCGCACGGTCGATGCGGTATCGGATCTCGCCGACACGCTTGAGGAGGTTGCGCTGAAGTATGTTTGACGTTTCCTTCCTCCTTATTCTGATCATCATCGTGGCGTTGATCTTTGATTTCACCAACGGCGCTCACGACTGCGCCAACGCCATCGCTACCGTGGTTTCGACCAAGGTGCTGAGCCCTCGGACTGCCGTCATCATGGCAGCCACCCTCAACCTGATCGGGGCGTTTTTAGGGACAAAGGTCGCCAACACGCTCGGAGCGGGCATTGTCCACCCCGATATTGTCGCAAACTGCCAGCCGCTGGTGTTTGCGGCCCTGATCGGGGCGATAGGCTGGAACCTGTTCACATGGCATTTCGGGATCCCCTCCTCTTCCTCCCATGCGCTGATAGGAGGGCTCATGGGGGCCGCCGTGGCCTATGCCGGCTTTTCATCCCTCAACGGGGGCTCCATCCTGACCAAAATACTGCTGCCGCTGGTCCTCTCCCCTCTGGCTGGATTCGGTATGGGGCTGCTGGTCATGTTCCTCATCATGTTCCTGTGCGCAAAGTGCGCGCGGAACAAGCTCAATACGGCCTTCACGCGGCTTCAGGTGCTCTCGGCGGCGTTCATGGCGACCAGCCACGGTATGAACGATGCCCAGAAAACGATGGGGGTGATCACCCTTGCCCTCTTCATTTTCAACGAAATCGAAACGATAGCCGTCCCCCTCTGGGTCAAGTGCCTCTGTGCCGCCTTTATGGCGCTCGGTACTGCCATGGGCGGCTGGAAAATCGTCAAAACCATGGGGCATAAGATCTTCAAACTGGAACCCGTTCACGGCTTCGCCAGCGAAACGTCGGCCGCGCTGGTCATCTCCGGCGCGTCGCTCCTTGGTGCGCCGATCAGCACGACGCACACGATCACGGCCTGCATCTTCGGCGTAGGCTCGACCAAGCGCCTCACCGCCGTCCGCTGGGGGGTCGCGGGGCACCTCATCATTGCCTGGGTCCTTACCATTCCCGCTTCCGGTCTTCTGGCGGCCTGTTCCTTTTTCCTTTTAAACGCTGTGGGGTTCGCCTAGTATGCAGTATTATTTCAATGGAAATATACTGTCTGATAAAATAATATCAAATCGTATTGACATGTTCTATTTTCAAGTTTAAAAATTCACTATACCATCCGAATAATACCCAGAGAGCTGTTGTATGCCTATTTCTTCAGTCACACAAAAATTCATGTGCACACTTTTTGTGTTCACAATGATCTGTGGTGTATGGCAATATGCAGCAATAGAGAATACCTTTTACTTCGAAGACAGAGAAAACATCGTATCCGAAGAAATCTGCGAATATGCCGTAACGCAGCGTATTGCTGAGCACAAACGTTTAAATTACAATACAAATACAAGCGGCATAGAACCTCTTCTTCCGTTGCTTTCCCTCTTGCTTGGTTTTCTTCTCTACGCCCCCGTCGTCAGGAAAATCCATCTTTGCCGCCTGCAAAATGATTTTCTTCCCAAACTGTGCGACTTTCACGGGATGCTCCCACTCCCCTTCGCTCCTCCGCGCTCCCTCTCGTAAGTCTCCAGATCGGATATGGCTGAAAGAGGCTCTTTCATGCTCCCGGACACGCTTGACGCGAGAACGGCATCCGTTCCCGTGAATGAGGACCGTTTCCTCCGTCTTTTTCAGCGTGCACCCGGTCGAGGGGGCTGGACTCATGCTTTAGGACCATTTCGCATTACTTAAGAACATATTTCGGAGTGAGGAATATGGAAACCGTAAGAAAGCCGTTGAATGAAGATCGCGTAGCCTTGTTGCTTGGAAGCGTCATCTTTATCCTTGCCCTGCTCAAGTTCAGCGGGATAGACATGCTCGGCTGGGCCGTCAAAATCGGCATGTGGGTGGGCGATCCGCTTGACGCGTGGCGTCCCGCCACCAAAGGTCTTCTCCCCGGCTATGGCGCACTGTTCGCTACCTATGCCATCCTGACGGGCGCGCTGGCTTGTTGTGTGAAGCTCATGGGGAACGACGTGGTGAAGTTCGTCAAGTCCTTCACCATCATCTTCTTTATCGCCATGATTTGTTATACGCTGGGCGCCAACGCCTACATCGCGGCCAACCCCACCCAGCTCAAGGCGCAGGGGATTCCGTGGGCGCTGGGCCTGAGCACCGAGGCGGGGCTCATCCTCGCCCTCGTCATGGGCATCGTGATCAGTAACTTTATGCCGAATCTTGCGGAATCTTTGAAGGACGCCTGCCGTCCCGAGCTGTTCGTCAAGATCGCCATCGTCATCATGGGCGCGGAACTCGGCGTGAAGGCCGCCGACGCCGCCGGTTTCGCCGGGCACATCATTTTCCGGGGACTGTGCGCCATTGTTGAAGCCTATCTCCTCTACTGGTGCGTGGTCTATTACGTCGCCCGCCGGTACTTCAAGTTCAACCGCGAATGGGCGGCCCCGCTGGCGTCCGGCATCTCCATCTGCGGCGTTTCCGCCGCCATCGCCACGGGCGCGGCCATCCGCTCCCGGCCCGTCGTTCCGATCATGGTTTCCTCGCTCGTCGTGGTATTCACCTGCATCGAAATGCTGATCCTCCCCTTCATCGCGCAGCACTTCCTGACCGGAGAACCCATGGTCGCGGGCGGCTGGATGGGCCTCGCCGTCAAGTCCGACGGCGGAGCCATCGCTTCCGGCGCCATCGCCGAATCGCTGATCCTCGCCAAGGCCGCCGAAGCCGGGATCAACTGGGAACCCGGCTGGATCATCATGGTCACCACCACCGTCAAGATCTTCATCGACGTATTCATCGGCGTGTGGGCCCTGGTCCTCGCATGGGTATGGTGCACCAAGTTTGACAAGTCCGGCGACCGGACCATGCACTGGGGCGACGTGTGGGCCCGTTTCCCCCGCTTCGTGCTCGGCTATATCATCACGTTTGCCATTCTCCTCATCATCTGCCTCCAGTCCCCCGAGCTGCAGAAGACCGGCGCGAGCGTTTCCGGTACGCTGAACGCGTTCCGCGTCATCTTCTTCCTGCTCACCTTCTTCACCATCGGCATGGTGTCGAACTTCCGCAAGCTCATGGAGGAAGGCATCGGCAGACTGGCCATCGTCTATGTGGTGTGCCTGTTCGGCTTCATCATCTGGCTTGGGCTGTTCATCTCGTGGCTGTTCTTCCACGGCATGACCCCTCCTCTGGCCTCCTGATTTCACACACTGCTTAGCTAAGGAGAACGATCATGGCAGAAAAGAAGAACGACGTGAAGTTTCATGAAGAAATACAGAAGATGGAATACGAGCCCATGGACGAAACGGAACTCAAGCTCATCAAGGGCGGCATCACTTTGGGCATCGTCCTGCTTGTGGTTCTGTTCGTTGTGAGTAAATATCTTCTTCCCGGCCTTCATTAATCCTTAACACGGCGGGGGGAGAGCCAGCCTCTCCCCCCGTGGACACACCGCCATGTCTCAGTACAAGCTTGTTTACTACTCAGGGATGAACATGAACCTTGTCCAGGGCGCTTCCGAAATCGTGGAAGCGGATTCTTTCAACGACGCGCTGTCCCTCAAATGTTCATGGCCCGTTTTTGAGGCGAGGGATCACCTCTCGGCCGCCGCCCAAAATCCCGGCACCTGCGTCTACTACACGGAAATGTGGGAAGCCGTCCTGATGGACCCGAAACAGGCCTCCACCAGCCACGACTGTTACGGCGACTTTTCCGGGATGCGGTACTAGGGTCCCGCCCGCTCCAAACGGCGCCCCATCCATGAAACAAGCGTAGCGGGCCGTTTCCCGCGCCCCACGCCCGTCCTGAAGGACGCCAAAAGCCCCCGGGCCATTCTAGCCAGGGGGCTTTTGGCGTTTGTCCCGCAGGCGGCAAGGCGTCCCTCCCGATCACCCGTTTTGGAGGACTGCCTTTACCGATCGCGGATGGTTTCCGACTGTATGCCCAGGGGCACCGCCGTCACGCGCCTTTATGTGTCGACAGTCATCAACGGGTATAAAAACAAAACAACGGGAAGGAAAAAGAATCGTGTGAAGATATAAATGGATATTTCATCAGGCCATATCCATCTATTTATCCAAATAAAGACCCCATGATATGTATGCAAAACCATTTTCTGGCGAAGAAAAGCAGTCTGAAGAACAGCATACCATGTTCTTTATGGAACATATGGCATTCTCAAGACAGCGTCTCTTCTTTGCAACATTTACGGCTCCCCTACGCAATATACAAATGCATTCCAATGAACAGCTGGATACAATTATATCAATAAATCAATATGGTTATTGCAATATATAGTTTTTGACAGTATCACTGAAAAGACTTCTTTATTTTTCCAGAAATATTTTGCACAAAAATATCTTTCATACATCAAACATACTGAAATAAAAATACTATCCACTTAAAATGCATACAAATCCCGCGTTTCGCACAATAGCGGGCATCAGGCCCGTTCTTGCTCAAAATGCTGATAAATTTTCAGTATTACAATGTATTCTGTATATTACGGCAATCCCCCCTGCCTCTTTTCTCCTCCCTCTAGCCTTCAATTATTTTCTGTGCTAGTGTCGACAATAGGTTTTTTTTCACAATCCAACCAAGAGAGAGGAGAACATTCATGAGCTACAAGAAGATGCTTCCCCTTGTACTGGCGGCACTGCTTCTGTGGACCGTCCCCGCATCCGCCGCGCCGGAAACGACGCTGAAAGTTGCAGTGGGTGACCCCGAAGATTCCGAAATGGGTGTCGTCGGCCATGCCTTCAAGAAGTATGTGGAAGAAAAAACGGGCGGCAAAGTGGAAGTGCAGTGCTTCTACGGCGGCTCGCTGGGCGACGAAAGCGAAGCCTTCCGCAACGTTCAGAAAGGCACCCTGCCTCTGGCCATGGGCGGCATCGCCAACCTCGTGCCCTTTGAAAAGAAGCTCGGCCTGCTGACCCTGCCCTACCTGTTCGCCAACATCGACGAAGTCGTGGCCGGCACCAACGGCGCTCCCGCCGAACTGCTGAACAAGTACGCCACCAAAGCCGGGTTCCGCATCCTCACGTGGACCTACACGGACTTCCGCTACATCTCCAACTCCAAGCGCCCCATCACCAAGATGGCCGACATGCAGGGCCTGAAGTTCCGCGTGCCCCAGAGCGCCGTGCTGATCGCCGCCTATAAGGCCTTCGGCGGCAGCCCGACCCCCATCTCCTGGGCCGAAACCTTCACCGCCCTCCAGCAGGGCGTCGTGGACGGCCAGTGCTACGGCTACATCGGCTTCAAGGCCATGAAGTTCAACGAAGCCAACCAGAAATACCTCACCGAAGTCCACTACACCTATCAGCTGCAGCCTCTGGTCATCAGCGAACGCGTGTTTAAGAAGATGACCCCCGAAATGCAGAAGGTCATCGTTGACGCGGGCAAGTACGCTCAGGATGCCGTCCTGAAGTTCCAGCTCGAAAACGCCGAAGCCGCAAAGAAGGAACTCATTGCCGGCGGCCTCGTGGTTTCCCAGCTTGAAGACGAGGACCTGTGGAAGAAGGCCGCCATCGAAAAGGTGTGGCCCGAAATGGCTGACTTCGTGGGCGGCAAGGACGCCATCAACGAATACCTGAAGGCTTGCGGCAAGGACGCCTGGAAGTAATTCGTCATGAAGACATAGGGTCGGGTCTGCGGGGGCGGACCCTGCCCTCTTGAGTACGGAAGGAATCCGTGTAGCGCCGCTGGCGTCGGTCTGTTCTTGCGGAACGGCGTCAGAGGCAGGGGAACACGGATTCCTCCTGTACGGAATGTCTTCTTGCCGCGGGTTCCGCCTTTTTCCGGCCCGGCGCCCGTTCGGGGAATGCCGTCCCGCGCTTTTTAAGGATTTGGGAGGAGGAATAGCAAACGTGAAAAAAATAGTCCTGGCCCTTCTGGACCACTTCGAAAGCTATCTGTGCCAGTTCCTGCTGGTTTTCTTTGTCGTCGTCATTCTGCTCCAGATCGTCCTGCGGCAGATCAACATGTCGCTGCCGTGGACGGAAGAAATCGCCCGTTTCGCCTTTATCTGGTTCATCCTGTTCGGCGCATGTTATGCGACGCGCCTGTGCGCCCTGAACCGCGTGACGCTCCAGTTCTCCAGAGCGCCCAAATGGGTGGGCAACCTGTTCCTGTTCATCGGGGACATCATCTGGCTCTGCTTTTCGCTCATCATGGCGTGGGAAGGCTATATCGCCGTCCTCGACCTCGTGGAGTTCCCGTACGCAACCCCGGCCTTGGACTGGGATTTGGGCATGGTTTACCTTGTCTTCCCCTTGAGCTTCCTGCTGATGGCCATCCGCATCGTTCAGGTGAACGTCATCAAGTACATCCTGAAAGAAGAGATTCTTGACCCGGATCAGGAATCCATCAAAGAAAGCCAAAAGACGCTCATGGCAGAAGGAGACAAGGAATGATGGAAGCCCTTTCCCCCGCGAACATCGGCCTTCTGCTGTTCGGCATCTTCTTCGTGCTGCTCCTTATCGGCAGCCCGATCATGGTCGCCCTCGGCGTTGCGACCATGGCCTGCTTCATCGTGCTCGACATTGACCTCAGCCTGATGATCGAACGTGCCTTCGCCTCGCTGACGGCCTTCCCGCTCATGGCGTTGCCGGCATTCGTCCTAGCGGGCTCGCTCATGGAAGCGGCAGGCGTGTCCAGACGTCTCGTGCATGTCGCCGAAAACATCGTCGGCCCCACGCCCGGCGGCCTCGCGATCTCCACGACCCTGTCCTGCGTCTTCTTCGGCGCCATTTCCGGCTCCGGCCCCGCGACCACGGCCGCCGTGGGTATGCTCATGATCCCGGCCATGGCCAAGCGAGGCTATAACGTAGGCTATGCGGCCGCCGCCACCGCCACGGCGGGCGGCATCGGCATCATCATCCCGCCGAGCATCCCCATGGTCATCTACGGCGTATCCGGCCAGCAGAGCATTTCAAAAATGTTCATGGCCGGCATCATCCCGGGCATCCTCATCGCCGTCGGCCTCAGCGTCATGCACTTCTTCCTGTGCCGGAACCTCAAAACGGAAGGGCTGGACTGGTCCTTGAAGACCTTCATCCACTCCCTGCGCGACGGCTTCTGGTCCATCCTCGCCCCGGTGATCATCCTTGGCGGCATCTACGCCGGTATCTTCACGCCGACGGAAGCCGCCGTCGTGGCCATTTTCTACACCATCCTCGTGGGTATCTTCATCCATAAGGAACTGACGCTGAAAAGTTTCATGGCGTCCCTCAAGACCACGTCCTGGCTGACGGGCCGCGTGCTCGTGCTCGTCTTCACGGCAACGGCTTTCGGCTACCTGCTCACCTCGTACCGGATCCCGGTGGAAATCGCCAACTGGATCCTGTCCTTCACCAACAATGTGAACCTAGTGTGGTTCTTTGTGGTTATCCTCTTGCTGTTCCTCGGCATGTTTATGGAAACCCTTGCCATCATCATGCTGGTGACGCCGGTTCTGCTGCCCATTATGACAGCATACGGGGTTGATCCGATCCATTTCGGCATCATCCTCATCTGCTGCTGCGGCATCGGGTTCTCCACGCCGCCCTTGGGCGAAAACATGTTCATCGCCTCCGGTATCGCCAATATTTCCCTTGAGGAAATATCCCTCAAGGCGCTGCCCCTCGTGGCGATCAACATCGCCGTCATCGCCATTCTGGTGATGTTCCCGGATATCGTGCTCTTCCTGCCCAACCTCATGGGTACCGGGCTGCAATAACTGCCGGGCGGCGGGGCCCTCCCGCCGCCTTCGCTTCACACAAGCCAATCAGAAAGAAGAGAATGCTATGAGCTGCAAAACCATCGTTTCCTTGCTGATGGCGGGGTTCTTCCTGTGCGCCGCCTCCGCTTCCGCCGCGCCCGCCGCCGCGCCGCACACGACGCTGACGATCGCCATGGGCGATCCCGAAAGCTCCGAAATGGGCGTCGTGGGCAATGCGTTCAAAAAATATGTGGAAGACAAGACCAACGGCGCCATCCAGGTTGTCTGCATTTACGGCGGCTCGCCGGGCGACGACGAAGGGGAACGTTTCCGCAAGGTCCAGAAGGGCACGCTCGACATGGCCCTTGGCGGCATCGCCAACATCGTGCCCCTTGAAAAGAAGCTGGGACTTCTGACCCTGCCCTACCTGTTCGCCAACCTGAACGAGGTCGTGGCCGGGACCAACGGCGCCCCTGCGGAACTGCTGAACAAGTACGCCACCGAAGCCGGGTTCCGTATCCTGACGTGGACGTACACGGGATTCCGCTTCATCTCCAACGACAAGCACCCGATTACCAAACTGAGCGATATGAAGGGGTTGAAATTCCGCGTTCCTCAAAGCGCGGTCATGATCGCCACCTACAAGGCGTTCGGGGCTATCCCGTCCCTCATCCCGTGGTCCATGACCTTCAACGCCCTCCAGTCCGGCGACGTCGACGGCCAGTGTTACGGCTACATCGGCTTCCGGGCCATGAAGTTCAACGAAGCCAACCAGCGCTACCTGACCGAGGTGCACTACACCTACCATCTCCAGCCGCTGGTGATCAGCGAGCGCGTTTTCGAAAAACTGACGCCCGAAGTCCGTCAGATCCTGATCGATGCGGGCAAGTACGCGCAGGAAAAATCCCTGCTGTTCCAGGTCGAGCAGGCCGAAGCCTCCAAGCGGGAACTCGTGGCCGGAGGGCTCAAGGTTTCCCAGCTCGAAGACGAAGAACAGTGGAAAAAAGTCGCCATTGAAAAGGTGTGGCCTGAAATGGCGGACTTCGTGGGCGGCAAGGATGCCATCAACGAATATCTGAAGGCTTGCGGCAAGCAGCCCTGGAACTAAACGACATTCCCCACAAAAAAGCCCGGACGGTTTTTGTCCGGGCTTTTTTTGCGGGAAGAGGGAAAACGCCGTTGCCCGTCTGCGGAAAGGCGTCAGGCCCGGCCCTGCTTCCAGCACCATACCTTTCCGAGTGCCATCGCGGGAATCATGGACAAGGCAGGGATAAGCGAAACCAGCGAACCCGCGAGGATAAACAGGACGCCCACCACCATGCTCACCGGAATGGCTTCCTGCAGAAAAACCAAGGCCAGCACGGGCGCGAGGGCGGGCTTGAAGAAGAAGACCAATGAGGCGGTGATCGGAGAGGTCGCCTCCATCGCCATAAAGTAGCAGGCAAAGCCCGCCCCGGTCACGCCGACGCAGATGTACAGCATCATCAGCGCGCTGAACGGGGTATACCCGGAAAGCAGGGGGATATCCGCGAAAAGGCCGAGCCCGATGTCCGCGAGAACCCCGGCGACCGCCGAGAGGCGGCTGACCGCGACGATGGCCGCCATTTCAAGGCTGGCGAACAGGAAGCTCCCGCATGTCACGACCACGCCGGAATACTTGGCGCACATTTTGGTCCCGAGCACGGCATACAGGGCGAACACCGCCGTGGACAGCAGGGTGAACGTGATGCCCGCCGTGCTGATGGACGTATCCAGAGGATTGATCAGGATAAGGATGCCGAGGCATTCCAGCACCAGCGCCATGACGTGCTGGCGCAGGATCTGCGTGCGCAGGATGAGCCCGGCGAAAACGAGCACGAACACGGGATTGCAGCTGAACAGGACGGCGACGACCGAGGCGTTCGTGTTCTCCACGGCGAGCTGATACAAGGTCATGCTGACCACAATCCCCAGAAAGCCGAGCCCGGCCAGTTTAACGAGGCTCAAGCCGTCGATCCGGACACCGCGCTTCCTGAGCATCCGCCTGGCGAACGGGATAAGGACAAGGCCGCCGATGAGAAACCGCGTGAGGTTCAACTGGACAGGATTAAACAGTCCGGCAACTTCCTTGAGCGCGATTTCCATCGTGCTGAAAAACAGCGTTGCCAGTGCAATAAACAGGTAACCTCTTTTCATAATGGCATATCCCCTTACTGCAAAACCGGCGTCCCCTCGCGCGACGGCCATTCTGGCCGTACGCCTCCGCAACGTGGGCGCCTCCTGCCTCCCGTTCGTACGCTACGCCCATTCATGCGTAAAATGAAATATACTCATGAGAAACATGCCATTAAGTTAATGATTCGATCAGCCTGGACTGCACTTTTCCCGCGGTTGCTCACCTCCGGCCTCTTCAGTTCCTTTTCCGGTCAGGCAACGTATGAAGGCATGGCCCGCGTGTGAAATCTGGCTTCGCTTTCTGGTCACCACCGCAATGGCCCGCTCCGGTATCTTATGCGTTGTCTGGAGCTCGAAGACGCTTCCCGCCCTGAGGCTCTCCTCCGCAAATCGCCGCACGGTTATGCCCACCCCCAACCCTCGCTCCGCAAAAGGCACGATCAGCACCGTCGTCGCCAGTTCGCATTCCGGGTCAAGCACAACGCCGTGCGACTGGAAAAACGCATCCAAATAAGCCCGGGTGCTGGTCCCCTTTTCCGGGCACACGATAGGGAGCTTGGCAACCTCATCCGGCGAGAGCACGGAGCCTTCCAGATGGCGAAATGTGTTACCCGCGATAAACGTATCCTGAACCCTGCAAACGGGGATTATGTCCAGATCCTCGTTTTCTTCCACTGGCGAAAACACGACGCCCAGATCGATCCGGCGGGCCCGCAGCGAGGCAATCGTTTCAGGCGTCGATGCCGTGATGGTGCTGATGCGGACCTTGGGATAATCCTTATGGAACCGCTCCAGATACGGGAGCAGGAAGGCATGCATGATCATATCGGAGGAACCGATATGGATGCTCCCCCAGTCCAGATGAAGCATGGCCTGAATCTTCTTTTCCCCGATGGCGATCTGCTCGCAGGCCTGCGCAACGTGCTGGTAGAGCACTTCCCCTTCAGGCGTGAGCCGCATTCCTTTGTGCATCCGATAAAACAACGCGCAGCCGAGTACCTTTTCAAGCTGCCGTATGCACTTGCTCACCGCCGGTTGCGAAAGGAACAACGCCTTGGCCGCAAGGGTAATGCTCCCGAGCCTCGCCACGTGATAAAAGACCTTGTAGTATTCAAACGAGACGTTCATGCCCACCATCCTTGTTCAGCCGATTCCCCCTGCATTGACATGCAACAGCCCGGCAAGGCAACCCTTTTCGACAGATTGAAGGAAAAGCGCGTCTTTCCGCCGCTGCCACCCTCCTCTAGCGTGCGGATCAAAGCGGCTTTCCCAAGCGCTGGGTTCCGCGGCCCCCAGAAAAGAACCCTCAGCAGCCGAAACAAACAGATTTCTCCTCCCCTTCCATAGCAAGGAATGCGGCTCCTCCCCACTCGAGCCATCCGTAACGCCCGCACAGGGAAAAAGGCCGGGACCCCATGCGGACAGGCGAAAAAATTTCACTGAATCGCAAAAAAAAGCTTGCCAGCCGCCTCTGTTTTGCATATACCTCTTTTCGCGCCGAGGTGGTGGAATTGGTAGACACGCTATCTTGAGGTGGTAGTGGGAATTCCTGTGCGGGTTCGAGTCCCGCCCTCGGCACCATATCGAAGTTCGGTAAAGCCCGTTAAGGTTCACAATGCCTTAGCGGGCTTTACTTTTATGCTGTTTGCATGTTCATAGGCGTTCGCTGGAGTCCGTGTACATCCGCCCTTTTTGCTGGTATTTTTGCTGGTATCTTTCCATACCAGCAAAAGCCGCAAAAACGGATACCAAGCTCAGAGCGTTGAAGCCCTCCGGCAAGGTTCAAAAGCTCTCGGACTGTGACGGGCTGTACATCCATGTCTCACCTGCCGGGGGAAAGCTCTGGAGGCTCTTCTACCGTTTTGACGGCAAACAGAAGACTCTTGCCCTTGGCAAGTACCCAGAAGTCAGCCTTGCCGAAGCCAGAAAAAGGCGTGACGAAGCACGGGCTCTGAATGAATCCTGCCCCTAGCTCTTCCTCTTCCGTTGTTCTCTATCTCCACAAATAAAAAAGAGTTGCGGCCTCATTGCACAACTCTTTTTTTCAATCCCATTCCGGATGCCGCAGGCATTGACGGAGCAATACCGCCACATCACGGCCGGTTTCCTTTATCATGTTCCAGCCAGTAGTGCAGTGCCGCGCAAATGGAATCCATATCCACAGGCTTGTTAAAATGCGTGTTCATGCCGCACTGCAGGGATCGCTGGATGTCGTCTGCAAAGGCGTTCGCGGACAGTGCGAAAATCGGAATACGCCGCGCGTCTTCCCTTGTCATGCCGCGTATGTGCCGTGTGGCTTCAAGGCCGTCCATAACCGGCATACGGACATCCATCAGGATAGCGGCGTATTCCCCCGGTTCGGATTCCGCAAAGAGCCCCACCGCAACCTTGCCGTTCTCGGCCCAGACGACGGAGAGATTCCTTGACTCCAGAAGCGTTTTGAGGATCTCGGCATTCAGATCGTTATCTTCGGCAATCAGGATCTTTTCACGGTTAAAACGGACTTCCTCCGGCATGGCCGGAACATCAAAGGCGTGCCTGTGATGGGTCACCACCAAGAGCATATCACGCAGATGCTCCCGCAATACGGGCTTGTTGATAAAATAATCCACGCCGGCGGTACGGGCAGGGGCTTCCATCTCCCTCCAATCACAGGCCGACATGGCGATGGGGGTCGTGGCCTTTCCAACGATTTCCCTGATATGCCGGACCGTTTCCATATCGTCCATGCCCGGCGTTTCCCAATCGATCAGGATCATGCCGTAATCCCGCCGCCTCTCCCTGGCTTGCCGAACACAGACGACGCCCTCTTCGCCGGAAAGCACGAAGGACGCTTCAACCGCCATGCGGCGCAGCAGTACCGCCGTATGCTCACAGGCAGCCCTGTCATCGCCTATGACCAGCACTCGCACGCTCTCGGATTGTTCCAAGGCGTCCTTATCCCATCCGTACAGCGCCCCCTCGAACAGCCCGAGCGGTATGTCCACGGAAAAAGACGACCCCTTTCCTTGCTCGCTCTCCACGCGAATGGTCCCGTCCATCAGCTGGACGAAGCTCCTGACAATGGCCAGGCCAAGCCCTGATCCCGAAAGGCCCCGCTGATCCGTCATCTCCTGCTCGAACGGCTGGAACATCCTTTCCTGAAAGCTCTTGCTCATGCCGATCCCATTATCGGAAATGACGAACCGTACGAGTTCCCGATGCCCGACTTTTTGGACTGGCGTGATGTTGAATTCGATCCTGCCCTTTTCGGGCGCAAACTTCAGGGCGTTGGACAGCAAGTTCATCAAGACTTGCTTGATGCGCAGGGGATCGCCGACATAGATCTTCTCAAGGAGCGGAGAGGCAAACAGGTTGAATATTATGCCCTTCGCCACCGCGCTGCCGTATGTGAACGAGCTGACGGAGCTGACGAGTTCACCAAAATCAAACGGTTCGGAAGCCAGGCTCATCTTGCCGCTTTCGATCTTGGCGACGTCCAAGACGTCATTGATGAGCGACAGCAGGAAACGGGACGACAAGGCGATATTGTTCAGGCACTCGCTGAGCCGTTCGGGGTTGCCCACGTTCATGCCCGCAATGGCCGCCATGCCGATGATCGCGTTCATCGGCGTTCTGATGTCGTGCGACATCCGGGAAAGGAACTCGCTTTTGGCATGGTTGGCCTGTTCGGCGGCAACGAGCGCCATACGCAACGTAGCCTTCTGGCGCTCCTCTTCCTCAACGTCTTTGGCGCAAAAGAGGAGCATCCGCCTTACGGGGTCAAAAAGATACGCCCGTAAGCAATGCCACCGGGCTTGCCCGTTGCCCATGAGCACACGATACTTGAGCTCATGGGACAGCCCCGGCGTGCCGTTTTCCCAGGCAAGGCGTTCCGGTTTGAAAAAGGCCCGGTAAGCCTCCACATCATCAGGATGGACGACCGTTTCGCTCCGGAGCCGCACCAGCTCGCTGAAAACGCCCTGCATCCCGCTTCCGATCATGCTGTTCCGACCCGAAAAAAAGTACTCGTACCTGTCCGCCGGGATGTCGACCAACAAGATCCATTCGTAGTCGTGGTTGACCGTGAACCTGCAAACATCCTGGACGGTTTTGGTCTTTTCCTCCATGTTTTTCAGGTCGGTGCAGTCCGAGACGTAGCCGTACACGATGGTCCCGTCCACCGTTTTGACAAACGAACACTGCGTGAGGAGCCAGCGGACCTTGCCGTCCCGCCTGATGACTTTCATCTCGAAGCCGACGGAGGACTTTCCGTCTTCATAGGCCGTCCTGATCAAGTCGTTAAAGCGTTGGAGGTGGTCGGGGTGAATAAGCTCGCTCCCCCTGATATCCGGAGCCGTTTTCATCTGGTCCTGCGTATACCCGTGCATCGCGCAAAACCCTTCCGAAACGTAAAAGAACGAGAAGTGCTCGTCCATGACGAACTGGAAAATACCTATGGGCGCGTTGCTTTTCAGGAATTCGAGCATTTCCTTGTCCCGGTACGTGGACGTCACGTCATGAATCCGGGACAACTCGAGCATACCCGATTTGGTATGAAACCGGCTGATACCATCGACTTCATAAAAACGCCCTTCCCGCGTGAACAGCACAGGGGCCTTGCCGCTCCTGTTGAACCGTGGGCGCCGGGAAACGGATAGGAGGGACGCGAGTGGTTTACCTATGCAGGCATCTTCGGCTTTCCCTACAATATCCAGCGTGTGCCCGTTCGCAAACACGAAACGCCCGTCCTCGTCCGTGATCACCATCGGGACATCGGCCATATCCACAACGAACTTGAGAGCATCCAGCGAGGAATCATGCGGCGAAAGCTTCATTTGCCCACCCACTCCGACAGGAGGATCCGCTCCCCTCATAGGGACAGCGCTGCATCAATATAAAAGGGACAGCCAGCCTTTTGTCCCTTCTCAATTCCCTTCCCCACACCTCATTTTTCCTTGCGGAAGGAAACCCCATCACCCTTCGCACAAGAAGGCATTCAACCCGCCGGGCCGTCATCCCCTTTTCTTATGGCAGGACGCCGCGATCATGGCGTACAGCTTGTCCGGGTCGAACGGCTTCGAAATATGCCCGTTCATTCCCGATGCCTCGGCCTTGATGACGTCGTCCGAGAACACGTTGGCGGTCATCGCCAGAATGATGGCAGTCTTCGCATCATCCCTGCGCAAGGAACGGAGTGCGGCAGTCGCCGTGTATCCGTCCATGACGGGCATCTGGATATCCATCAGGACAAGCTGATAATACCCTTCCTCCGACCGGGCAAAGATGTTGAGCGCTTGTTCCCCGTTGTCGGCGACGTCAACGGACGCCCCTTCCATCAGGAGGAGTTCTTTAGCTATTTCTTGATTGATTTCATTGTCTTCCACAAGCAAGACATGCAATCCGTCCAAGCGTTGACCTTCGGGCCTGGGCACAGCCGAGGCATGTCCACATCCCCGATCCTCCGCAAAATTTCGCAACAGGTGCACCATGTTGGATTTGAAAAGCGGCTTCATGATGAAGACGTCCACGCCCGCGGCGAGGAAATCCGCCCCCACATCCGAACAGTCATAGCCCGACAGCATGATGATGGGGAGATCCGGCCCGACCCTGCGGCGGATTTCCCGGGCCGTATCGAGCCCGTCCATATCCGGCATTTTCCAGTCCAGGATGACCGCGAAGTAGTCGTCCCTTTCCTCATGGGCGCGCACAATCTCGGCGACGGCTTCTTGCCCGCTCAAGACCCCAAAAGCCCGCATCCCCACTTCCTTGAGCAACAGGCTCGCGTATTCGCAGACATCCCGTTCGTCATCCACCACAAGCACGGGAAGATCGGTCAAAACAGGGGGTTCCCCGTCTTCGGCATCCCGGAATTTCAGCGCAACGCTCACCGTAAACCGGCTCCCTTTTCCCAGCGTGCTGTCCACGGTGATCTCGCCGTTCATCATATGGATGATGTTCTGGCTGATCGCCATGCCAAGGCCCGTTCCCTGGATTTTGCTGATCCGGGAATCCTCGGCCCGGGAAAACGGTTCGAAGATGCGCCCGACGAACTCCTCGGACATGCCGATCCCGTCGTCTTCAAACGTAAAGTAGAAGACACTGGCCCCTTCGGCATGGGTTGGCTTTTCCTCAATGCTGAAATGCAGACGCCCGCCCGCCGGCGTATACTTTACGGCGTTCGACAAGATGTTCACCAAAACCTGCTGGAGGCGGCTCTCATCCCCATGCAGGCCCTCGTGCCTCACCTTGCTGATGTTCATGGTCAGGTGATGCCCCTTTTCAATGATCATCGGCCTGCACACCTCGAACACGTTCTGCACCAGATTGGAAAGGCTGAAATCGTTCGCCCGCACATCCAAGCGTCCGCTCTCGATTTTGGACATATCCAAAACTTCGTTGATCAGATTGAGCAGATGTTTGCTGGACGTATTGATCTTCTTGAGGCAGTCCCTCACTTTCTGGGTATCCTCAATATGGGCGCCCGCAATCGCCGTCATCCCCACAATGGCGTTCATGGGGGTCCGGATGTCGTGGGACATCCGGGAAAGAAATTCCGTCTTTCCCTGGTTGGCGTGCTTCGCCACCCGACAGGCGTCTTCCAGCGCCTGTTGCTGGAGCCGCTGCCGCTCGACCGTTTCCGTCACGTCAATGCCCAGGCTGTAGTAGGACGGTATCCCATCCTCGCTGTCCTTCCCGTCCATATAGCTGAACGTGATGGTCAAGTGACGGATTTTTCCAGACCGGGTCACGATCCGGCCCTGCATGATGCTGCTCCGCCCCGTTTCCTTCGCCTCGTGCATCGCCGCCTCGGCCTGCTCCATATCCTCCGGATGAACATACAGGCACTGGCTCTGCAGCTCTTCTTTAAACTGCTCTTCCGTGTAGCCGATGATCGACAGGAATTCCGAACCATACCACAGGATTGTGCGTTCATCGCGCGCGTCGAGCCGGGCGATGCCTCCCGGAAGGCTCCGCAGCATCGCCGCCTGCTGTTTTCCCTGCTTGTCCAGTTTGTTCTTGTACTTGGAGACATCAAAAACGAACTCGATTCTGGATTCCCGCCCGTCCCACAGTACCTTCCGATCTTTCAGGAGATACGTTTTCCCCAGCTGTTCGTTATAATGCTCCCACTCATAAAATCCTGAATCTTTCAGGTATTTGTTGGTACAAAAAGGACAAGGCGTATTTCTTCCGTGGAATATCTCATAGCAAAGGTACTTTTTTCCAGAAAAGAGTTCTTCCCGAGAAAGATGGAACATATCAAGACCTGCTCGGTTCACATACAGCAATTCATAATTGTTCAGATCGCTGACATAAACCATATCGTCATATTCTTCGAGTATCCAGTTCCATTCCATATTTCTCTACCTTCAGGATCATTATAGATCGTATAACGGATCAAAAATGATAATAGAAAACTGGGTTATCGGCTCAAGAGGTATTTCTGCAATCTTTTCTAGCGAATCCCGATACGGAAATGCCGTAATACAATATCAGGAAACCCTCCCAGCAGAATGGAGAGCCTTTCCAGCATACATTTCGATGGCACATGAGCCTTAACGTTTTACACTAAAATATTTAATATAATATTTTATAGGCTTCATTTAATGTGACACGTATCATAAACCTATTCAAGATGTTTTTACAGCGAAATGAAACTACATATACCTGTATAAACACATTCAAAACAGAGAAACAAGAAGAAAATATGAAAGACAACGCGTCATAAAGAACAAAAACCATCATAAAAAACGAAATATCCGTTATGTTACGCGACTCGTTCTTTAAAAAGAGATCAGTGCAGAAAAGAAAAAACGGCGCAGCCTCCCCGGTCCCTTCCATTTGGCCGGGGCATTTCCTCCCCGCATGGGAATGGCGTTACCGGAAAAGCGCGTCATCTCGCCGTGAGTGCCGTTCATGAAAAAGGCGAACCAAGAAAAGGTCGCCCCATCGGACATAAAAAAGGCATCCAAAAGGATGCCTCCGTCTTGGGGCGGACTATTTGGGAAAGGTTGCACCTTTCAAAGCCTCACCCTGCCGAAAATATCGTTTTCGTCAGAATCCACACCGTGTTGCGACACGCAGGGCATACGTTCGGCGTCAGAGCTTTTCAGAATGGATGTGCCTAATACCTGTCGTCTTCAATCGAGACGACGACGTCCATGTTTTGCTCGATCCACTGTTTGATCCGCTCATGGGCCGCTTTCCGGTGGGAACGTTTTTCCTTGAGCATTTCCCGATCGGCTTCCACGAGGATCGCGGAGGCTGGGATATCGGCGGATTCGGCACAAGCCAGCCCAAAAGAAACCAGCGCGGGCATCTGATCGGAACAGGCGTTGTGCCGATCAAAGTTCCGCCGCAGCTTGGCAAGGATCTCCTCGCCAGCCTCACGTGGGCATGTGGGCAGCAGGATAACGATCTCGTCCCCGCCCATCCGGGCCACGCAATCCGATGTGCGCACGCTTTCCTTGCACAAGGCCGCCACGGTCTGGAGCAACTTGTCTCCGACAAGATGCCCCATGTAATCGTTCGCCAGCTTCAATCCGTTGACGTCACAAGAGATCACGCACAACGGGCGGATCCCTTTGTTCTCGATGTTCGCCAGCTTGATATCAAAGTAGGTCCGGCTGTGCAGGCCCGTCAGCGCATCGTTCTGGGCGAGCTTTTCGAAATAATCCCTGTCCGCCTGGGAAGCCGTGATGTTGGTGTGCAAGCCGACGATGCGGGTGGCCCGCCCCTTTGCGTCGCGGTGCGTCACGTAACCCCGCCCGAGGATCCAGGCATAGCTCCCGTCCAGGCGCTTCAAGCGGTACGTACACTCGAACGTGTCGCCGTATTTCGGGGAATCCGCCAGCTTACGCTGCGGTTCCACGATTTTTTTGAGATCGTCCGGATGGATCTTCTCTTTCCACGTTTCGAGGCGCCCGGGGAACTGTTCCGCCGTGTACCCGAGCATGGAAAGCCAGCGCGGGCTGTAATACACTTCGTCCGTAATGGGGTTCCAGTCCCACAGGCCGTCCCCGGCTGCATTGAGCGCGGAAAGCAGGCTGCCGTTTTCCGGCGTCCGTTGTTCGTGGCGTTCCTCAACAAGCCCAAAAGGCTGCCAGGTGCCCGACATGCTGACGGCGTGACCATCCGCATCACGGCTCAGGATGGAGCCCCGCACCCATATTTTGACATACGAGCCGTCTTCCTTGCGGACCCGCAGATCATCCGTAAGCTCGTCTCCGAACAACGGCTGTTCGATGATGAGCTGATAGCGGCAATCGGTGCCTTCTTCGGGGTGGAGACGCTCTTTCCATTCATCAAGGTTGAACACACGCGGTATGGCCTCGGCATACCCGAGCAGGCGGGAGCCGTTGGCGTCGACCCACAGCGTCCTCTTTTCCAGGGAACAGTTCCAGAAACAGATCTGCGCCTGCCCTTTGGACACGGTGCTCACCGGAGGCAGATAGGCCATCGTGCCGGGAGCGATCTCAAATTGCCCTGCGATGCGGATCGCCCGGCCTTCGGCGTCCCTTTCCAATACAAACAGCCGTTCTCGGACAAAAAAGTTCTCGACCGGATACGCCGTCTCCAGAAAGCCCCTGTCCCCGCCGATAACGCCTTCACGCAGCTCGCAAAGCGACTGCAGGCAACCTTCCGGGATATGTTCAAAAAACGCCGCCATTGTGGCGGGGCTTTCCCCATCGGACAAGCCAAAGGCCAACCTGGTTCCCTTGCTGAAGAAAAGCCGATCCGAAGGGATATGCCATTCCCAAAGTTTTTCAGTGGAATCGAGAGGAATTGAAGGGGAAAAGGCAATAGGGTCGGTCTGGATCATGTGCGTTCTCTCTAGAATGACAAACTGGACTTGAAAAACACACCGTCAGAGCGTGCCCCTGCGTGATATTCATGCGGCATCCCGGGGCTTCTCCCGCAATCAGACGAAACGCCGCAAGCGGAAACAGAGCCGATCAAGACCAGCCTGGAAGGATTTCTCCCGTTTTTCATGTGCCGTCTTGCGGCATCATATAGAAAAGAAGGAAAAGCCGATAGTCCTTTCTTTGAGGCATCTTTTGTTGCTCATGAGAAATCTCCGATCGAGAGGAAGACGCCGCTTTCTCTCTGCGGGCGCATATCGTGCATCACTCCGGCGTTGCCTCCTTGCGTAACGCCTCCTTCTCCCTTCCCGCTTTCACAATACACTCCTGATCCATTCCCTCCATATTCCCGGCCGTTTTGGAGCGCCGCCTTGTACAGCCCCATGCTTCAGGTATCCGCCGGGGCTCTTGCCCAACCCCGGATGCCTCCTCGGGGCTTTGCCCCTTTGCGTCACCAAAAGGAAACTGGACGAGCGCCCCCCTTTGGGGTAGGAAGTCCCCCCTCAAAAGGAAACACCCATGCCATTCATTCCATTATTTCAGTCCCCCAAGAGTTTTTACCGGCTCGCCGTGGCAAGCTTCTTTTTCCTGCAAGGACTGGTCTTCGCCAGCTGGGCCAGCCGTATCCCCGACATCAAGCAGGCCCTCGCTCTCAACGAGGCGCAGCTCGGCGGCGTCCTGTTCGCCATCCCCGTGGGGCAGATGTCGGCGATGGCCCTGTCCGGCTATCTGGTCAGCCGCTTCGGAAGCCATAGGATGCTGCTCCTCGCGGCCCTGCTCTATTCGGGAACCCTCATGGCCCTCGGCTTCATCAGCGAAACGTGGCAGCTTTTCGCCATGCTGGTATTCTTCGGCGTCGCGGCCAACCTGCACAACATCTCGGTGAACACACAGGCCGTCGGCGTCGAACGCCTCTACCGCCGCAGCATCATGGCCGCCTTCCACGGCCTGTGGAGCCTCGCCGGGTTCGTCGGAGGGATCGTCGGCGCGTTGTTCGCGGCGTTCTCCGTCAGTACCCGCGTGCACTTCAGTTTCATCTTCGCCGTCTGCATGGGCATCGTGGCGATCATGTTCCGGTTAACCCTGCCGCGCGACAGGGCACGCGACACGGCGCCCGGACACAAACGCCCCAAGGGGAAAATCGATCCCTATGTCGTCCTGCTCGGGCTGATCGCTTTCGGCTGCATGGCGAGCGAAGGGACCATGTACGACTGGAGCGCCGTATACTACGAAGCGATCATCAAGCCGTCGCCGGAACTGATCCGCCTCGGCTATATCGCATACATGTGCACGATGGTCTGCGGCAGGTTCATGGCGGACGGGCTTGTAACCCGGTTCGGGGTCATCCGTATCCTGCAAGCCAGCGGCGCGCTCATCGCCGCCGGGCTGCTGATCTCCGTTCTCCTGCCCCATGTGGCCACGGCGACGTTCGGCCTCGCGCTGGTGGGCTTCGGCACGGCTTCGGTGGTGCCGGTCTGCTACAGCATGGCCGGGAAATCCCAGATCATGCATCCGAGCGTGGCGCTGGCCGTGGTTTCAACCATCGGGTTCCTCGGCTTCCTGCTCTGCCCGCCGGTCATCGGTTTCATCGCCCACGCGTCGAGCCTCCGCCATTCCTTTGCCCTCATTGCCGTGTTCGGGCTCATGACCGCTGTGCTGGCGCGGTTCCTGCGGCGGAACTGAACCGTCCCGCTTTCCCCGTAAAGGGAAACGCCCCGTTGGAACGACGGTGTTGTTCCCTCTTCCAAACGGCGGCCTTCCCAACAAAAGAGCCTTTTTCCCATCCTCTTGAGGAAAGGGCTCTTTTTGTGGACAGTGCCCTGAAAAGGGTTACGGGTTGCCGGAAAGCCTTCATTATGGCAGAACGCTTCTAACACCGTGGGGTGTTCCCGCAGGAACGCCTGACTTGCCGGCCTTGCCCCGGAACAGGGCCTGCCGCGTAAGGGCAAAGGGGTCCCGCCGTCCCCCCTTCTTTCGATCCTTTAAGAAGCGGCCGCATGGCCGCCGACAACAGGACAGACGATGGAACTCACCTCCGAATCTGTACTGGCCCTCGCCCCGGACGCCTCCTCCGTCAAGGCGGCGCAAGCTCTGCTCAAACCCGGCCAGTGGCCGACGCTCGGCTTCAACGAAAACGCCGTATGGGGCGAATGCAAAGGCAGCGGCTCCAAACCCTACCAAGTCGAAGCCGACCTGTCCGGGCCGGTCTTCAAGTGCACCTGCCCGAGCCGGAAATTTCCCTGCAAGCATTCCCTGGCCCTGCTCCTGCTCCGCGTCCAGCAAGAGGCCGCCTTTACGCAGGGCGAAGCGCCCGATTGGGTAAAGGAATGGCTTGACGCACGCGAAAAACGCGCCGCGCGTCAGGAGCAAAAGCAGGAAAACAAGGGCCAGCCCGCCGATCCCGCCGCCGCAGCCAAGCGCGAGGCGTCCCGCCTCAAACGCATGGCTGCCGGCCTGGACGATCTGGAGCGCTGGATGTGCGACCTCATACGCCACGGCCTCGGGCAGCTCTCCGGGACTCCCGCCTGGCAGGAGGAAGCCGCCGCGCGCATGGTCGACGCGCAGCTTCCCGGCATCGCCGCGCGGTTGCGGAACCTGCAAGGCGTCACGTCCTCCGGGGAGGACTGGCCCGGCGTGGTGCTGGCCCAGTTTGGGCAGCTGCAGCTCCTCATCGACGCCTTCCGCCACCTTGACGCACTGTCCCCGGAGGAACAGGCGGATGTCCGTGCCGCCCTCGGCCTGTCCCCGGATAAGGACGAAGTGCTCGCCACCGGGGAACGCCTGAGCGATCTCTGGTTGGTGCTCGGCGTGGGCTATGCCGAAGAAAACAGGCTCTGGCGGCGGCGCGTCTGGCTGCGCGGGCAGAACAGCGGGCGCACGGCCCTGCTGCTGGATTTCTCGCACGGCGGCAAGCACTTCGAGCAAAGCTTCGTCGTCGGCAGCCTTACGGATATGACGCTGGCCTTCTATCCGGGCGCGGTTCCCCTGCGGGCCATCGCCACGGGCGATCCCGCCCGGGCCAAAACGGCTCCCATCCCTACGGTTTCCCTCCGCGAAGCGCTGGAAGGCATGGCCAAAGCCATCGCCGCACAGCCGTGGCAATGGCCCCTGCCCCTCATGGTCAGCGACGGCGTCCCTTGCCGCTCCGATGATTCGTGGTTCCTGCAGACGGATGCAGGCGACCGCCTCCCGCTCTCCATAACCGACAACGACGGCTGGGAATTGCTCACGCAAGGCGGCGGACGCCCCCTGAGCGTCTGGGGCGAATGGGACGGAGCCCGGTTTCAGCCCCTAAGCGCGTGGGAGCCCGGAACGTCCGGTTCCCCGCTGTGGCGAGAAGGAGCCCGCCCATGAACATGCCCTTCCTGACCATGCAGGCGCTGCTCGGCACGGATAAGCGCCCGCCCGAACTTCCCGCCGACGACAGCGAACCCGGACGGCTCACGCAAGCCATTGCCGCCACGCGGGACGGCTCCGAAAACGCCGAAGCGCTCAGGCTGCTCCGTGCTGCCGGGGTGCAGGCCGTCTGCGGGCTGGCGGGGTACCAGCCGCCCCGCGCCGACTCCGCCCTCCCCGAGCCCTGCCCGCCGGAACCCCGCGCGTCCGTCGACAAGGCCGCCGTCATCGACGTATTGCGCCAAGTCCTTTCCAGCGGCTCCGACCGTATGCGCCTTGAAGCCTTCAGGCTCATGCTCGGCGCGGGGAAAGTGCTCCCTCCGGCGCTGCTCCCGCAGGCGCTGGAGCTTGGGCGCCGCACGCCGTCCCTGCGCGGGCCCATCGCCCTGATCGCCGGGGAACGCGGCCGCTGGCTCGGCGGACGGAACGCCGCATGGAACCTCTTCGCCACCAATGCCGAAAACGAGCTTGATCCCGAAGTATGGGACAACGGCACGCTCATGCAGCGCGAAGCCTATCTCAAGTCCCTGCGCGCGCAGGATCCCGCCAAGGCCCGTGAACGCTTTGAAACGGCCTCAGCGTCCTTCGATGCCCGCGAACGCGCCGCCTTTACCGGGTGCCTCGGCGAAGGCCTGAGCGCGGCGGACGAAGCCTTTCTCGAAACCCTGCTGGAAAAGGATCGCAGCAAGGAAGTGCGTCAAGCCGCCGCCTCCCTGCTCGTCCGCCTGCCGGAAAGCGGCTATGTCCGGCGCATGGGCGAACGCCTTGCCGCCTGCATCGTCGTCCCGGAGGCCAGGGGAGGGCTCATCGGGCGTATCGCCTCAGCCTTCTCCGCGCCGCTCCCGGCCGTCGAGCCCCCGGAATCCTTCGATCCCGAGTGGAAAAAGGACTTGCTGGAAGAAAAAAAGCCGCAGTACGAGGAATTCGGCCCGCGCGCCTGGTGGCTCTATCAGATAGGGCGCTGCGTACCGCTGGCGTGGTGGGAGGCGCATACCGGCCTGTCGCCCGAAGCCCTCATCGACTGGGCGCAGAAAACCGACTGGCGAAACGTGTTGCTCCGCAGCTGGCTGGAGGCCGCCCTCCGTGAGCGCCATGCGGCATGGGCCTCCGCCCTGCTCGCCCATGTGTTCAAGGAACAGATTGAGGTTTCCGTGGGCAAGGGCCGGTTCAGCGCCTTCGCATTCATCGGCCTTCTGCCGCCCCCCGAGCGTGAGGCGGCCCTTCTTGAACGCTTCCCCTGCCCCGGCTCCGCGGGCGGCGGGGCCACGTTCGCACAGCAACACTATAAACAGGTGATGCAGTTCGGACAGTTCGCCGCATCCGAATGGGAGGGGGATGCAACCTTTTCCCTTGAAGGCGGACACTCCCTCGTCCGGCGGATCCGCTTCTGGGCGGACCATTCCGACGGCATCGGCCAAATAAGCTACCAGACCTCCATCGCGCTGGGGCACATCATCGAGGCCACCTTTTGGCTGATCCCGGTTTCCTTGCTGGATGATCTGCTTGAGGGCTGGCCCCACGGAGAAAACGGGGCCCCCTTCTGCCGATCCGGGTACGACTTTCTGACCACGGCCATAAGGACCCGCAAGGCCCTTCACCAATACTTTGCCTGAGAGAAAACCATGAGCACGGCTACCAACGAAAACAAGCTGCGGCACCACGCCGAACAACAGTTCGCCGAGGAACTGGAAGAACTCAAAAAATCCGACGCCCGCCAGCGTCCCGCCAACTGGGAGCTTTCCCCGTGGGCCGTCTGCACCTACCTGCTCGGCGGCGAACTGGACAACGGCTTTACGGTGTCCGCCAAGTATATCGGGAACCGCCGCATCATCGAAACGGCGGTCGCTACGCTGGCGACGGATCGGGCGCTCCTGCTGTACGGGGTTCCGGGAACGGCGAAATCGTGGGTGTCCGAGCATTTGGCGGCGGCCATCAGCGGCGACTCCACGCGCATCATCCAAGGTACGGCGGGCACCAGCGAAGAACAGATGCGGTATGGCTGGAACTATGCGGAACTGCTCTCCAAAGGGCCGTCCCGCGCCGCGCTGGTCGAAAGCCCGCTCATGCGCGCCATGTCCGAGGGCCGCATCGCCCGCGTGGAGGAACTGACCCGCATCCCCGCCGACGTGCAGGATACGCTGATCACCATCCTGTCCGAAAAGACCCTCCCCATCCCCGAGCTCAACGACGAAGTGCAGGCCGTGCGCGGCTTCAACCTCATCGCCACGGCGAACAACCGCGACAAGGGCGTCAACGAACTGTCCTCCGCGCTCAAACGGCGCTTCAACACGGTCATCCTGCCCGTGCCCGCCACGGAGGAAGAGGAAATCAGCATCGTGTCCAAGCGCGTCTCCGAAATGGGCCGCGCGCTGGAGCTTCCCGCCGAGCCCCCGGCGATGCATGAAGTGCGCCGCGTGGTGCAGATCTTCCGCGAGCTGCGGAACGGGCAGACCGAAGACGGCAAGACCAAGCTCAAGTCGCCCACCGGCACGATGAGCACGGCGGAGGCCATCTCCGTGCTCAACAGCGGCATGGCGCTTGCCGCGCACTTCGGGGACGGCGTGCTGCACGCCCGCGACGTCGCCGCGAGCCTCGTGGGCGCGGTGGTCAAGGATCCCGTGCAGGACGATCTCGTCTGGCGCGAGTACCTCGAAACAGTGGTCAAGGAACGCTCCGACTGGAAGGATCTCTATCGCGCCTGCCGCGAAGTGGATTAGGGAAGGAATCGGGGGAGGGTGCTTTTTGTAGAAAGCTCCCTCTCCCGTACCCCCTACCCGCAAAAACTCCGGCCGGTGGGGAGGCGGCGCAAAGGGAGCTGGTGGGGCACGGTGGGGCTGGGAAATCGGCCCATGTCCGCGCCGTTTCCGTTTCAGCCATGCGTATGCCGCCGGAAAACAGGGTTTCCGTATGCCCGGTTTCTCAGGGTGCACCCATCTGGGGGCAAACGGAGCAAACGCCGCCCTACAGTTGTTGCAAGAAGAAGGGCGCACGCCCGCATGTCGATTCGGGGAAAAAGGCTTTCTGGAAAGCCCCCTTCCTTCGGCGGGCACTCTTCCCCAACAGTTTACAAAAGGCTTCGCCATGCCTGATCAGACCGTTCGACTTTTCGGCATCCGCCACCACGGGCCGGGGTGCGCCCGCAGCCTGTTGCGGGCTCTGGAAGCAATGCAGCCCGACTGCCTGTTGATCGAAGGGCCGCCGGATGGGGAATCCGTGCTGCCGTTCGTGCTCGAATCGGGGATGTGCCCCCCGGTGGCCTTGCTCGTGTACGCTCCCGACGATTCCCGCCGCGCCGTCTTCTATCCTTTCGCCGAGTTCTCCCCGGAATGGCGGGCCTTGCGGTACGGCTTGGGCCAATCCCTTCCGGTGCGCTTCATGGATCTGCCCATCGCCCATCAATTCGGGCTGGACAAGGCCTTTGAAGACGAATGCAGGGCTAAGGAGGAAGCGCTGAGAGACGCGGAAGGACGTACAAAAACGGACGCCGCCGAAGGCACGGAAGCCCCCGCTTCAGGCGCGCAGGCACCTGAAAACACCGCCACCCTTGCCCCCGAACAGCCTGAAGGCGGCGATACGGGCGATACGGACGGAAACGCCGGGGGTGAGGCGTCTGCTCAGGAGGACGTTTACGGCGATCCGCTCGACTGGCTCGGACGCGCCGCCGGATACGGCGACGGCGAGGCGTGGTGGAACCACATGGTCGAGGAGCGCATCGACGGCCTAGAGCTGTTCGACGCCATCCGTGAAGCCATGACCGCGCTGCGGGCCGAAGCGCCCAGACGCGAACGCGGCGAACGGGAGACGCGGCGGGAAGCCCTGCGCGAAGCGTACATGCGCAAAACGCTGCGGCAGGCGAAAAAGGAAGGCTTCCAGCGTATCGCCGTGATCTGCGGCGCGTGGCATGTGCCCGCGCTTGAAGCGGAAACGCCAGCCAAGCAGGACAACGAGCTGCTCAAGGGCCTGCCCAAAATGAAGGTCGCGGCGACATGGACGCCGTGGACCTATGCCAATCTGAGCAGCCGGAGCGGTTACGGCGCGGGCGTGACCTCTCCCGCGTGGTATGAGCACCTCTGGCGCAGCGGCAAGGGCGATCGGGCCATAGGCTGGCTGACCCACGCCGCCCGCCTGTTCCGCGAACAGGACATGGACTGCTCGTCCGCCCACATCATCGAAGCCTCGCGTCTCGCCACGTCGTTGGCCGCCCTGCGCGAGCGCCCCCGCCCCGGCTTGCCGGAGCTTTACGAAGCGCTGCAAACCACGGTCTGCATGGGCGACTCCGCGCCGCTGCGCCTCATCGAGCGTCAGCTTATCGTGGGCGACAAATTGGGGACGATTCCCGAAACCGCGCCCACCGTCCCGCTCCAGCGGGATCTGGAACAGCAGCAGAAAAGCCTGCGCCTGAAGCCCGAAGCCGCGCGGAAGGTATTGGATCTCGATCTGCGCCAAGCCAACGATCTGGCGCGCAGCCACCTCCTGCACCGCCTGCGGCTGTTGGAAATCGGCTGGGCCACGCCGGGAGGCAGCCGGAACGCCAAAGGGACGTTCCATGAACTTTGGGAGATGCAATGGGCGCCCGAGCTCTCCATTGCGGTGATCGCCGCCAGCCGCTGGGGAAACACCATCTTTGAAGCCGCCACCGCGAAGGCCGTGGAGCTGTCCGGTGAAGCGGACTTGCTCCGATTGGCGGAACTGGTGAACGACATCCTGTTCGCCGATCTGCCGGACGCCGTGGGGCACGCCACCCGTATGCTGGAAGAAAAGGCCGCCACAGCCAACGACGTCGGCCAGCTGCTGGAAGCCATCCCGCCATTGGCGGCCATTGCCCGCTACGGCAACGTGCGCCAAACTGACGCCGGGATGGTCGCCCGCGTTCTTGAAGGCTTGATCCCCCGTGCATCCATCGGATTGCCGGGGGCCTGCACCTCGCTGGACGACGAAAGCGCCGCCGCCATGCGTGACCGCATCATCGCGGCGCACAACGCCGTCCGGCTTCTCGGAGACGAAGATCGCTGGGAAAGCTGGCTGTCCGCCCTGCATCAGACGGCCCTGCGCGACGGGACGGCCCACGAGCTGCTGCGGGGCATGGCCGTCCGCCTGCTGTTCGACGAGCAGCGCCTCCCCGTGGAAGAAGCCGCCCGGCTGATGAGCCTTTCCCTGTCGGCGGCGGCCGCGCCCGCCTCGGCCTCAGCATGGATCGAGGGATTCCTGAACCAAAGCGCGTTGGTGCTACTGCATGACGACGCCCTGTGGGGTGTGCTCGCCAACTGGCTGGACGGCCTGAATGAAACGCATTTTACCAACATCCTTCCCATGTTGCGCCGGACATTCTCGGGCTTTTCCGCTCCCGAGCGCCGTCAGCTCGGCGAACGCGCCAAACGAGCCGCCGGGAAACCGATGCAGAAACAGGCCGAAACCCGTTGGGATGCGGAACGCGCGGCCCTGCCCGTCCCGTTGCTGCGGCGCGTGCTCGGCCTCACGGCACAGGCATAAACGGATGGAGGGCGTTGGCTTCCGAATGACGCTTCCCCAAAGACATGGAATGTCATAGGACATAAAATCAAAATGATTCAAAGGCTAACACGCTCAACGGATGACGCCGGGCTTACGGCGGCTCCAATGGGCGAGCAGGAGTTGATGATGGATACGGCTGAAGGGGAACGCTTGCGGCGTTGGCGGCTGGTGCTCGGCGAAGAGGCTCAGGCGAGCTGCGGCCTTGCCGGGCTGAGCCCCGAAGACCGGCAGATGGACGAAGCGCTGGCGGCGCTGTACGAAGCGGACAGCAGGCACAGCCTGCGGGGCGGCAGCGGAGCCTCGTCGCCGCGCGTGGCCCGCTGGCTCGGGGACATCCGGCGTTTTTTCCCGTCTTCAGTGGTGCAAGTCATGCAAAAGGACGCCTTCGAGCGCCTCAACCTGCACAGTATGCTGCTCCAGCCGGAAATGCTCGAAAGCGTACAGCCCGACGTGAACCTCGTGTCCACGCTCATGTCGCTGCGAGGCATCATCCCCGAAAAGACCAAGGAAACGGCCCGGCTGGTCGTCCGCAAGGTTGTGGACGCGCTCATGAAGCAGCTTGAGGAGCCCATGCGCACGGCGGTCAGCGGCGCGCTGAACCGGGCTGTGCGCAACCGGCGCCCCCGCCATGCCGAGATCGACTGGAACCGTACGATCCGGGCGAACCTCAAACATTGGCAGCAGGAATACAAAACCATCGTTCCGGAAACGCTGATCGGCTATGGCCGCAAATCGCAGCGCGTCCAGCGGGAAATCATCCTCTGCATCGACCAGAGCGGCTCGATGGCGTCGTCGGTCGTCTACTCCAGCATCTTCGGCGCGGTCATGGCCTCCATGCCCGCCGTGAAAACCCATCTCGTCGTGTTCGACACCGCCGTGGTGGACATGACCGAGCAGCTTGACGATCCCGTCGATCTCCTGTTCGGCGTCCAGCTCGGCGGCGGCACGGACATCAACCGCGCGGTGGGCTACTGCCAGTCGTTGATCCGCGATCCGCGCAACACCATTCTTGTGCTCATTTCCGACCTCTACGAAGGCGGCGTGGAAAAGAACCTGCTCCAACGCGCCAACGAGCTTGTACAGTCCGGCGTACAGGTCATCACCCTTCTCGCCCTGAGCAATGAAGGCACGCCATTCTACGACAAGGCCCTCGCCGCCAAACTCGCCGGCCTCGGCATCCCGTCCTTCGCCTGTACTCCAGACCTGTTCCCCGGCATGATGGCCGCCGCCATCCGTAAGGAGGACGTCAACCTTTGGGCCGCCAAACAGGGTATCGTCGTTCCCAAGGGGTAACATCCATCCCCCACGCTTTTGGAGGCGGCACCACAGCTTCCCTCCGCGCATCCCCCCCATAAAACAGCCGCCCGGCTCTTCCACAACGAAGAACCGGGCGTTTTTTCATCTTGCCTATAGCCGGAACCTTCCCGGCTCACAGCCTTTCAACGATTGGGGATTGCTGCGAGAAAGGAGTCTGGGGGCAATGTCCACCAGACAGAATGGGATGAAAGGCTCCTTGGCCCCTTCCTCTCCGCCTCCTAACGCTTCCTTCCCTCACAGCCGGGAGCAAAGGCCACCCGGTTCAGCCCAAGCCGCTTGGCCTCATGCAGTGCGGCGTCGGCACTCTGAAACACGGTCTCGAAGAGAGTCCCGTCCATTGGATATCGGGCTATGCCGACACTACACGTCGGTTTATAGCGCTCATCGCCACGGGCGGAAAACAGCGTGCCGAGGGCCGTATAAAATTCCTGCGCCTTTTTCTCCGACAGGCGTTCCGGCTCCACATCCCGGAGCAGGACAAGAAATTCATCGTCACCGATCCTGCCGATATAGTCCGAACGCCGGAATATCCGCCGCAGGACAGCCGCGACATCGTTCAGCACAATGTCCCCGAACTCCCGCCCCCACGTATCGTTGACCCTTTTAAAGTTATCCACATCAATAACAAACATCGCATGGGACTGGCGCACGTCGCTTTTCAAAAAACACAGATCTACCAGATGCTGAATCGTCATCCTATCGTAGCATCCCGTGAGGCAATCCCGGTGCACCGTTTCTTTCTCAACCAACACGGCTTGCTTGCATTCCGCCATACTCATTGCCCTCTCTATGCGGTGGGAAGAATCCTCTCCACCAGTACGCTCATTGCAGCCACTCCCACCGGATGCCGAAACCGTGCTCCAACCCCGTACTCATGAACTTCCGGATTTTCTTGTGGATGCGATGGACTCACTCTTTTCAAACAATAATCCATAGTAACAACATATTACACTCACCATGACAAACGCCGGAAGAGGAGCAACATGAAGTGGGCGGCACTCTCGGCCCCTGCCGACATTTGAGAACATTTCCTGTTTTCGGTCAAGCGCTGCCAGCCTTTTTGGGCTATTTCCACGGAGGAAAGGCATAAAAAAGCCCCCCGTTCCAATAGAAAAAGGAGGGCGGAAGGGGCAAGGCTCAGATAAAATACAGGAGTCAGGCAAGAACCCCGGAGATAAAAGCCGGTTCCTGCGCAAAACAGGGCAGCAGCTCGCGTATGCTCCAAACCGGAAATCCCGCCTGTTCCCAGGCGAGAATCCCGCCCCCAAGCTGATACGCCTTGCCCGAGGCGCTTCTTTCCAAGAGCTCGGCCTTATTCTGCGTCCTGCTTCCCGAGCGGCAAAAAAAGACGACCGGCCTGCCGGAAAAACGGCTGTCCAGCCCGCCCTCACGTTCCAGTTTGTCGAGGGGAACAAGCGGGCAACCGGGAATCGCCCATTTGAGAAATTCCTTTTCAGTACGGACATCCACAAAAAAGGCGCCGCCATTGCGGAAGAGCGTCATGGCCTCTTGCGGGGACAGTGTTTCCAGCATCAGAAAAATCGTTTGTTGAAGTCAAGGGCAACGAACGGCACACAAACCAAACGGGCATCCCGCAAGGGAGCGGCCCGTACAAGTGCAATACCACTCCCGACGGCGGAAGGTCCACCCCTCTTTCCGACCTCCCCACCCAAGCATACGCCACGAAACGGGGCATCCGAACGGATGCCCCGCCTTCGCTTATTTCAGGTGTTCGCCGGACAGCTTCTGCTCTCTGGACCGCTGGGCCTTCTGCACGTTTTCCTGCAGTTTTTCCAGCAGATTTTTGCAGATAAGCTTCTGCTCCGGTACATATCCGCACAGCTTCTTGTATTCATCCACGGAAATCCCGTGGGACAGAAGGTGCTTCGCCGTCAGATTCTGAAATCCCCGGCCGCAGAGGCAACACTGAACAACATCGTCCCCAATGGCTTCTTCTGGGCGGACAACAAGGCTGCGCTTGGTGAACTTCTTCTTCGGCGCGGCGCTAGGGGCGGCCTCAGCAGCTTCCGGCATGGGTTCTTCGATGATCACTTGTTCGCAGACAGGTTCTTCCATATCCATTGCGGCCAGCTTATTATTGGCCTGAATAAGCCCGGCCTTGAGAACGGTAAATTGTTCGATGATAAACGGAGTAGGCTGTTCGGGATATCTTTCCATAACCAACTTCAGCAGTTCGGCGTCACTTATCATGCATTCACCTCCGAGTAGATTGCCTAGCAATGTAATCGACTTTTATCGACTTGTATAGACCGTCAGGCCATAGGGAGATATTTTTTGCCTGATTGCAATAAAAAATAGAGTGCGGAGCAAGAGGCCGGCATTCCGTTTATCAGAAGTTGTCCAAGCCAGAAAACCTGTTGCGCAATCTTACTTTTAGAGTCGCGGAAACGTTTGTCCGGTTTCATACAAAAAGCAGCATTACGGATACAAATCTTCTTCTGAAACGGCAATAACTTCTTCAAAAGCCGCTTTTCCCCTGTTTGGCTTTCCACGCACCACCCCGCGTGCACAAGAATCGTTTTTTCATCTTATTCCGTACCATAATGCGGGACCCGAACATCTTGTTCCCCAAAGTATCTCCAATGCATTCAAGAAGATCCGTATTGCAACGAACGGCGGGAACATATTTTCCCGAAAACAATCCGGAGGGTATCCATTCTGTAAAGTTGTTACACGATCCCTTATTTCCCTTTCGCAATCTTAGTGCCGGCGCTGAGGCTTCTTTCTCCACTCTCAAAAGAAATGCTCCAGAAATGGAGCTTCCCCAGGTTTTGACAGGATCAAAAAAAGCGGCACCGGGATTTCCGATGCCGCCCTTTATTCGTTTACGGACAACTAGTTCTTTACGGCTTCCCCTGCCAGCGGCTTACCGTTCCATTCGCCCGTCAGAGTCCGCAGGAACCCAACGATGAGATCTCGATCGCCCTTGGGGATGTCCATGCCGGAGAGATACACGCCCATGATGCGTACGGCCTCGTCCAGCGTCGTCACGGTGCCGTCATGAAGATACGGAGCCGTCAGTTCGACGTTGCGCAGGTTCGGGACCTTGAAGCGGTGCAGATCTTCAGCCTTGCCGGTAAAACCCTTGAGCCCTTCGTCGGAGCCGAGCGGGTTGCCGCGATCCTCAAAGTACGCCTTCTTGAGATCCATGTATTCGAAGGACTGCCCGCCCACGGACTTGCCGACGTGACAGCTTGAGCAGCGGTACATTTTGAAGCGTTGATAGCCTTCGATTTCCTGCGCGGTCAACGCCTTGTCGTCCCCCTTCAGCCACTTGTCAAAGCGGCTGTTCGGCGTGATGAGCGTCTTTTCATATTCGGCAATGGCATCGGTAACGTTCTTGCCGTTCCAGCCGTCGGGATAGACTACGGTAAAGGCGGCGGTCAGTTCGGGGTCCTGCGCGAGCTTGGCGCAGATTTCATCCCAGTCCTTGCTGCCCATCTCAATGGGGTTCATGGGAGGCCCGCCGGCCTGCTCCTGAAGGTCCGCGGCCCGTCCGTTCCAGAACTGCTTGGTGTTGAACGCGGCGTTGAACATGGTCGGCGCGTTGATGTCGCCGAACTGCCCGCGGATACCTTCCGCGAAGCGCTTGTTGTCCGTACCGGCCTTCGAAAAATCATGACAGGTTACGCAGGCGACGGTATTGTCTCCGGACAACCGCTTGTCGACGAACAGCTTTTCACCGAGCGCCACCTTGGCGGCATTGACGGGGAGCGCGTCCGGCAGCGGCTGCAGCGGTTCATCGGCATGACGCGGAGCCGCCAGCCCGGTGGCATAGTGGGCGGCACGCGAGGCCTTCACCCAATCGAGGATGGCGGCCCTGTCTTCAGACGACACACGGCTGCCCCAGTGCACGGCGGTAAACTTCGCGGGCGGCATGGTTTCGTTGACGATAACCCATTCCATCTTGGCAAGCGTCGCTTCGCCGATCGGCTTGTCCTTCGCGGCTTCGACCAGTTCCAGATTCAAATCCATCGCCCGAAGGCCATCGTTGAAATCCTTTTCGATGATTTCCTTGATCCCCGGAATTTTAGCATAGAACGGCAAATCATAATTCCGTGAATGGCAAGCCATGCACTTGTCCATCACTATGTCGGAAACCTTGGAAAACTTCGTCAGCTGAGGGTGGTTCGGGGGAATCCCCTTGTCGGCGCCAACGCTCTCGTTCAACGCTCCTCCTGTCACGACGGAAGCGGCCAAAACGCAGCTGGCCACCAGCAAAGCGGAACGGGTTCTCATCTTGCCCTCTCTTGTTATAAAACGATAATGCGAACGCTTCCTCTACTCCTGTTTGCGGATTTTTGAACAAATCATGCACGAAGTCAATAGTAATAGGAATTGTTTTTGATAAAATCTTTTTTTACACAAGCAATCGCCTTGTTTTGCTCCCGATATCCCAGTTCAGCCGGGATAAACAGCTTAGGAACTCTCCGCCATTGCCCTTCAACATCCAGCCGCTCCCCATGAGAGCCCCCTGCCCTTCCCCAACCATCTGCAAGTCCATAAAAATGCCCTCCCGGTAAACCGAAAGGGCATCCTTTTCATCATTTCATGAAGCGCCGTACTCTGAAGCATCCGCTCAAGGTTTCTTCTGCCCGGCGCCGCCGAACAGTTCCCTGTATTCCTCGTCGAAATCCTCAAAGGACAAGCGCACAGGCTTCCCTTTCGCGGCACCGGTTCCCGCATGGACAAGTGAAGGGATCATATCGGAAACGTCGTTGAACCCGTCCCGCGTATACGAAATTTCCACAGGCCGCCCATTCTGCCAGAACCGGCAGATCACGGGATACGTTTCGTCAGGATTCCTGATCACATCGCAGACCATGCCGTACCCGTACGCGGCATCCAACACGCTGTCCCCGGCGATAAACCCCATAGCAACCTCCCTTCCGGCCTTCTCTTCCCCGCTTGCGACGCCGGGCCGGGAAGATGCCTCCTTCGTACGGCCTTCCGTCCCAAAAAGGAAGCCCGTTAGGCTCCGAGCTCCTTACGTTTGCGCCAGAGCGTCACCGTGTTGATTCCGAGCAGTTCGGCGGCCCGTTCCATGCTGACGCCGAGCCCGAGCACTCGCCGGATGTGTTCCGCTTCCAGCTCACGCAGGGTCAGGATATGCGGCTCCTCATCCGGACCGGACCGCACCCCTTCCCCGGCGCTCAGCGCGGGCGGCAAATCCGCCAGCGTCACTTCACGTCCGGCGGCGAGCAGCGCGACCCGTTCCATGACGTTCCGCAGTTCCCGGACGTTGCCTGGCCAACCGTACCGCAGCAGCGCCTGGCGTGCGGCCTGCGACAGGGTGGGCGGCGTGCCGTACTTGGCGGAAGCGGAGCGCAGCAGCTTTGCGGCGAGGGGCTCGATGTCCTCGGGCCGTTCCCGCAGCGGCGGAACCGTACACTCGAATACGTTCAGCCTGTAGTACAGATCTTCGCGGAACGTCCCGGACTTCATCATAGCGGCAAGATCCCGGTTCGTCGCGGCAATGATGCGCACATCCAGCCGGATGGGCTTATTGTCCCCAACCCGTTCGATGACCTTATCTTCAAGGAAACGCAGCAGCTTGGACTGCGCCGTAGCCGACAGTTCCCCGATTTCGTCAAGGAACAGGGTGCCGCCGTCCGCCAGCTCGAATTTGCCCGCCTTATCGCGCACCGCTCCGGTAAAAGCCCCCCGCACGTGCCCGAACACTTCGGATTCAAAAAGGTTTTCCGCGATCGCCGTGCAGGTTACTTCCACAAACGGCTTGTCCGCACGTGCCGATCTTCTATGGATGGACCGAGCCAGCTCGGTCTTGCCCGATCCCGTCTCGCCGGACAGGAGCACTGTGGCATCGCTCGGCGCGATCCGCTCCACAACGGACTGGAGAGCCTGGCATTTCGGTGAAGTCAGCCCGTCGAACCAGTCACCGGACCCGGCCCGCAAGCGCGAGTTTTCCCGCTGGAGGTCCACCAGCATCTCCACCTTGCGGATGAGGTGCTCCAACTGTTCGGTGGTGAACGGTTTCGGCAAATAATCGTAGGCCCCGGCCTTGATGGCGGACACGGCGTTTTCGTACGAGGCGAAGGCGGTCATGACCACGCAGATCATCTCAGGCCAGCGCGCATGTGCATCCCGCACAAGATCTACCCCGGACATGCCTTCCATGCGCATGTCCGTCAGCAGCAGGTCCGCGCTCTTGTCTTCCAGCGCCTTGATCGCGGCTTCCGCGCTCTCCACGCCCACGGGCTGGCAGCCCATCATTTTCAGGCCAAGCATCAGCGTCCTCACGATCCCCGGATCGTCGTCCGCCACCAGAACTCGCAGCATGTGGGACTCCTTATGAGGATGAATTGGGGGAGGGGAGAGGAAACCTTTCTGGAGAAAGGTTTCCTCTCCCCTCCCCCAAGCCCCCTCCTCTCTCCTTCCCAAGACTTTCCTATGCGGGCATCAGCCTGTTCCCTTATGCGGGAACGGGCCGACCGTACGCTTTTCGTTATCGCAAAAAGGCTGTCGGCTCAAACCGGCAATACCGGCTTTCGACGCAGGTTAGGCGTAGCCCAAGGGGATTGCCGTAAAACCGGGCCGCCTTCAAATGCGTTCCATTCATTGTTACCTGTCGGTCTATTGTCTTTTCACAAAACCGGACCCCCGCGTCAAACCCTCCCCCTGAACAGGAATTCGATAAGCGCAAAAGTCTTTGGAAAGGGAGGGATGTTTTTGAGGAAGTGAGGGAAAAGCGTGGGGGTATTCCCCTCTTTCTTCAGAAAAGTTTTCCATCCCTTCCCAATGCCTTCCTCTACTTCGCCAACGGCAGCAATACGGTGAAAATGGCTCCCCCTCCGGGATTTCGCGCATAGCGGATCACGCCGCCGTGCGCTTCCACGATATCGCGGGTGATCGCCAGACCAAGCCCGACCAGCCCTTCACGCGTCCCGGCTGTCCGTCCGTGCGAGAACGGCTCGAACAAACGCGCCTCCAGCTCCGGCGGAATCCCCGGCCCATCGTCTTCTACCCGAAGAACGGCATCGTCTTCTTCCTGCGTGATGACGATCCGCACCGTGGAGCCGACGGAACCGACACGCAGAGCGTTGGACACCAGATTCGACAGCACCCACGCAAACCGCTCAGTATCAATGGTCACGGGGATATCGGTTTCGGGCATACTCAGAAGCAGGCGCTCGCCGGACTCGCGGGCCACCAGCTGGAAGGGGATCAGCCACTCGCGCACGCGCTCGACAAGATCCACCGTATCGGGGACAAGCTGGAGCGCCGAAGGGCTCATGCGGGCGATTTCCATAAACTGCCGGGCCACGGTCCGCAGCCGGGCGGCATCCTGCCCCACCGTCTCAACGAGCATGGACATCTCCTCATCCAGCCCCGGACGCCGGGCCATGAGATCCGCCGCCAAACCAAGGGACTGCATGGGCGTCTTCAATTCGTGGGATATCCAGTCCATCATCTCCGAACGCAACCCGTCGCGCCGCCGCTTCTCGGTCACGTCGCTCAGGAGAAACACCTGCCCCGTCACCGCGCCCTTGCCGCTGAGCAGGCTCCGCCGACGCCCGGCATAAATGCGCTCCTCACCGCCGACGCGCAGGGTGATCTCCTGCTTGCCCTGCATGTCGTCGCGGAGTCCGTCCCGCAGGGCCATGTAGTTGGGCGCGCTGGTGGACAAATCCCTCCACGGCTTGCCCTGCACATCATCTTTGGCCAAGCCAAGAAGCGAAAGCATACGGTGGCTGACCAGCATGACGTCCCCTGCGGCGCTCAGCACCAAGACCCCGTCCTCGACCGACTCGAGGATCACTTCAAGCTTCCGCTTTTCCACGACCAGCTTGTGCACGTTCAGCTCGTCCAGTTCCCCGAGGCGATCCCACAGGCGGGACAACTCATCGAACAACAGCCGCACTTCCAGCGTCTGCGGGTCCGGCAGATGGAGCTTCCGCCCAAGCTGCGGGCGATCGCGGAACAGTTCCGCCACCCGCCGCAACGGATGGGCCAGACGCTCCGCCACGCTGTCCGCAAGGAGAAAGGCCCAAAACGTGCCGAGCAGGAACGCCGCGGCCGTCACCGCCATCATGATGTCGCGGAACCGGGCGTTCTTGCTGAGCCGCAGGAACATCCCCCGCTCGTTGACCTGAACCAGGGCGTCGATGCGGGCGTGCAGGCCCCGGTAATTGGCGTCGTCCGGAGTCTGGCGGTACGCATCCCATGAGGCTTGAAGATCCGTAATGACCTTCCGCTCGGCCTCTTCGGTAATGTTGCCGGAAGCCTGTTCCAGCGTGTCGGCAAACCGTTTTTCCCAGCCGAGCGTATCGGTGTCGCGGTACAGCTCGGGGAACCGGATGCCGTTCATGGCCCGTACCATCTCCTGCGCGTAGGCGATGGAGTCGTAGTTCATACGGATGAGCTCCGAGGGAACCCGCCCCGCAATGGTGATGCCGGTCACCATCAAAACCCCGAGCGCCCCGAACAGCAGCACGAGACGCAGAAAGGAGCGGCGTATCCGCTTGTGCATGGTGGGAAGAACAATCATGACGCGCTCACTTGATATACTTCGGGGTGACGTTGGCGACGTGCACATCCACGCCCACGGCCTCATACAGGAAATCCAGCAGGAACGAGCCGCGCAGCCGCTCCCGCAAGGGCGACAGCCGCGACTTGCCGAAGATCGCGTGCCGCACGTTGCGCTCGCTGGCGAAATTCACCAGCGTTTCGGCGATATCCACGCCTTCAAGCTGCACCACTTCCGCGCCGAGCCTCGTCGCCAGCTGCAGGTTGTGCTGAAGCTGGCGCTGGATGCCCGCGTCTATGCGGGTCGGGCTTTCCTGCGGCCTGCGGACATAAACCACGTAACACGGCGATCCGAGCTGGTTCGCCATACGCACGCCACGGCGGATAAGCGATTCGGCATCGGTGGGCCATGAGCTCAGGGCGACCATGACCGCCTCCACCGCATACCCGGCCAAGGCGGGCTTGAGGAGCTCCTGCGCCTCGATCTTGCGGACCTGATCCCCTGATGCCTCGCGCAGGCACAGCTCGCGGAGAAAGGACAGGTTCTCGTAGGTGAAGAAGCTCGACAGCGCCCGTTCGGCCTGTTGCGGCGCGTAAATCTTGCCTTGCCGGAGGCGCTCGCGGAGTTCCTCTTTGGTCACGTCCACGTTGACGACCTGATCGGCCCGCCGCAGCACGGTGTCCGGGATGCGTTCCCGCACGGCGATGCCGGTGGCCTCTTCGACGCGCGCCGCCACGGATTCCAGATGCTGCACGTTGATGGTCGAAATGACATTGATGCCCTGCGCCAGCACTTCGAGCACATCCGAGTAGCGCTTGTCGTTCTTGGAACCGTCCGCGTTGGTGTGGGCCAGCTCGTCCACCAGCACGACCTGCGGTTTGCGGGCAAGGATGGCCTCGACGTCCATTTCATGGAAAACGGCGTCCCCCACGCGCCATTCGCGGGGGGGGACGGTTTCCAGATGCTCGGCGAGCGCCATCGTCTCGGGGCGGTCGTGGGGTTCGAGGTACCCGATCACCACATCCACGTGCTGCTGTTTCAGGCGCAGCCCCTCCTGCAGCATGGCGTAGGTTTTCCCCACGCCGGCCGCGTATCCCAGATAGACTTTAAGGGACCCCTGCCGTTTGCGTTCGATGAGTTCCGCGAAACCGTCCATGACCATCCTCCCGACACGGAAAGTACTTCTTTCCTCGCCCGGCTACCGGAGTTCGTCAAGAGCCAGATTGAGGCGCAGCACATTGACCTTCGGTTCGCCCCACACGCCCCATTCCGGGCCTTCCACATGGCCGCGCACGAGCTTTTCCACCGCTTCCGGAGACAGGCCGCGGGCTTCGGCCACGCGCCGGACCTGCATCAGGGCCGCATCCGGGGAAATATGAGGATCAAGGCCGCTTCCTGAAGCGGTCAGCATATCCACGGGCAACACGCCTTCGGGCCGCTCGGCGCGCAGCTCCTGTTCCGAGGCCCGGACGCGCTCGGCCAGAGCCTTGCTGGTGGGGCCATAGTTGGAACCGGAGGAGGAACCGGCATTGTACCCGGCTGCTGAGGGGCGGGGATGGAAATACTTCGCGCTGGAGAACGGCTGCCCGATGAGGGCGGAACCGACGATCGCGCCGTCCCGCAGGATCAGCGAACCCGCCGCTTCTTTAGGGAAGAAGGCGTCGGCCGCCCCGGTGACGAGCATCGGGTAAGCGGCGCACAAAAGGACGGCGAGGCACAGTGTGGACAGAACGGACTGACGAATGAGCTTGAACATGACGTATATCCTTATGTGAAAAAGAAACCTGAAGGGACGCACGCGGAGGAGACTTCCGGAGTTGGAGAGGAACGAACGCCCCTTCAGGTTATATGTACCGACGCGGCTAGACGAGGCCGACGGCGGAAATCACGATATCAATGAGCTTGATGCCGATGAACGGGGCGATGACGCCGCCGAGCCCGTAGACTAACAGGTTGCCGCGCAGGACCGAAGCCGTGGAACGGGGACGGTAGCGCACGCCCTTGAGCGCCAGCGGGATGAGCAGGATGATGATCAGGGCGTTGAAGATCACTGCGGACAGGATGGCGCTCTGCGGCGTGGACAGATGCATGACGTTCAGCACGCCGAGCTCCGGCAGGGCCGCCATGAACAGCGCCGGGATGATGGCGAAGTACTTGGCCACGTCGTTGGCGAGGCTGAACGTGGTGAGCGCGCCCCGGGTAATCAGAAGCTGCTTGCCGATCTCCACGATCTCGATGAGCTTGGTGGGGTCGGAATCGAGGTCGATCATGTTCCCGGCCTCGCGGGCGGCCTGCGTGCCGGTGTTCATGACCAGCCCCACGTCGGACTTGGCCAGCGCCGGAGCGTCGTTGGTGCCGTCGCCGGACATGGCCACAAGACGGCCTTCCTTCTGGAGATCCAGAATGAGCTGCAGCTTGTCCTCGGGCTTGGCTTCGGCAAGGAAGTCGTCCACCCCCGCCTCCGCGGCGATGGCCTGCGCGGTGAGGCGGTTGTCGCCCGTGATCATCACGGTCTTGATGCCCATGGCCCTGATGCGGTCGAAACGATCGCGCATACCGGGCTTGACCACGTCCTTGAGCTGGATGACGCCAAGCACGCCCCGCGTGGAGGAGGCCACCACCAGCGGCGTACCGCCCTCACGGGCCACGGGATCGACGAGGGCCTTCAATTCCTCACGGCGTTCGGGAAGCCCGAGCGAGTGCACCCACTGCAGCACGGAATCTGTCGCACCCTTGCGGAGCTGTTCTCCGGCGGCATCCACGCCGCTCATGCGGGTTTCCGCCGTGAACGGCACGCTGACCACATCCTGCGGCACCCCATTCAGGGACACGCCGAGGGTGTTCCCCAATTCGACGATGGAACGGCCTTCCGGAGTTTCGTCGCCGGAGGAGGCAAGGCAGGCGGCCTGCATCATTTCATCGATATTCACGCCGGGCAGAGGCAGGAACGCCGAGGCCATGCGGTTGCCGAGCGTGATCGTCCCGGTCTTGTCGAGCAGCAGCACATCCACGTCCCCGGCGGCCTCCACCGCGCGGCCCGACAGGGCCAGCACATTGCGCTGGAGCAGGCGGTCCATCCCGGCGATGCCGATGGCCGCGAGCAGGCCGCTGATCGTGGTCGGGATGAGGCACACCAGCAGCGCCACCAGCACGACCATATCAATGTTGATGCCGTGGTAAAGGCCCAGCGGCTTCAGGGTGACGACCACCAGCATGAAGATGAGGGTCAGCCCGGCAAGCAGGATGTTCAAGGCGATTTCGTTGGGGGTCTTCTGCCGTTCCGCGCCTTCGACAAGCGCGATCATGCGGTCGAGGAAAGACTTGCCCGGCTCCTGCGTGACGTTCACGACGATGCGGTCGGAAAGCACCGTGGTCCCGCCGGTAACCGCGCTGCGGTCGCCGCCGGATTCACGGATGACCGGAGCCGACTCGCCGGTGATGGCGGATTCGTCCACGGCTGCCACACCTTCGACGACCGTGCCGTCGGCGGGGATCATGTCGCCCGCCTCCACGACCACACGGTCGCCGGGGGCCAACTCGGAAGCGGATACGGTTTCCACGGTTCCGTCCGAAAGCAGCCGGTGCGCGACGGTGTCCGTACGGGCGCTGCGGAGCGTGTCGGCCTGCGCCTTGCCCCGCCCCTCGGCCAGCGCCTCGGCGAAGTTGGCGAACAGCACGGTGAACCACAGCCACAGGGAAATCTGGCCGCTGAATCCGGCGTCGGCGCCGGTCACCACGCGGGAGAAGAACGAGGCCGTCGTAAACACGCAGCCGACGGCGACCACGAACATGACGGGATTGCGCACGAGCACGCGCGGATCGAGCTTGCGGAAGGCGTCCTTGGCGGCCTGAACGTACAGCGAAGGCGCGGTTTCCTGAGAATGGTGACGCATATGAAAAATCTCCTTGGCGGACCGGAGGGAGGAGGCGGGGCTCGCCCCATTCCCCGGCAGGGCTCCGCCCTGCACCCGCCGGGGGGAATGATTCCCCCCGGACCCCCTCGGTCCTATGCCTGTCTTATCCCAACAGGCTCGGATTGAATAAATCAGTTGATGTTCCCTTCGCCGCTCTTAAAACATCATTCCCCGCATCATCTGGAACTGTTCCACGATGGGGCCGAGGGACAGGGCGGGCAGATAGGTCAGCGCGCCCACGATGAAGATGATCCCGAGCAGCAAGAGGCCGAAGGTAGGCCCTTCCACGGGGAAGGAAGAATCCGAAATCGGACGCTTCTTGCGCGCGGCGAGGGAACCCGCCACCACGAGCATGGACAGCATCACGCCGAAGCGCCCAATGAACATGGCGAGGGCCAGCAAAACGTTCCACACCGGCACGTTGGCGGAAAGCCCCGCAAAGGCGCTCCCGTTGTTCTGCGCGCCGGACGTGAAGGCATAAAGGATTTCGGAAAGGCCATGCGCCCCGGCATTATTCAGTGCGCCCGTTCCCCACGAACTCACCGCCGCCACGGCGGAGAAGCACAGGATCGGTGTGGCGCAGGCCAGCAGGGCCACCATGCACCACGTAATCTCGCGGCCTTCGATACGCTTGCCGAGATAGTCGGGCGTGCGGCCCACCATCAGGCCGGCGATGAACACGGTCAGCAGGATGAACAGGATCATGCCGTACAGGCCGGACCCGACGCCGCCGTAGATGATCTCGCCGAGCAGCATGTTGAACAGCACCAGCATCCCGCCAAGCGGCGTCAGGCTGTCGTGCATGGCGTTGACCGCGCCGCAGGAGGCGTCCGTGGTCGCCGTTGCGAACAGCGAGGTGCCGAACACGCCGAAACGCACTTCCTTGCCTTCCATGTTGGGTACGGCCCCGCCCGCAATCTGCTGCAGGAGGTGCGTACCGTGCAGCTCGCTGAAGTAGATCCACAGCACGCCGCCGATGAACAGGGCCAGCATGACGGCCCAGACCGTCCACGCGTGACGGCGGCTGCCCACGGCATCCCCGAGGAAGAACACCAGCGCGCTCGGGATGATCAGGATGTAGAAAGACTGGAGGAAGCTGGCCAACGCCGTGGGGTTCTCAAAAGGATGCGCGGCGTTCACGTTGAAGAAGCCGCCGCCGTTGGTCCCGAGCAGCTTGATCGCAATCTGCGAAGCGACGGGCCCGGTGGCGATGAACTGCTTCCCGCCCTCAAGCGTGGTCGCGGTAACGCCCGCGTCGAAATTCTGGACCATACCCTGCCAGAGCATGATCAACGCCCCGATGATGCTCAAAGGCAGCAACACGTACAGCGTGATGCGCACGAGATCGGACCAGAAATTGCCGATGGACGAGGATTCGTTGCGGGCGATGCCACGCACGACCGCGGCGCACACGGCGATGCCGACGGCTGCGGAAACGAAATTCTGATAGGTCAGGGCCACCATCTGCGAGAAATGGCTCATGGTGGTTTCGCCGCCGTAGGACTGCCAGTTCGTATTCGTCAGGAAGCTGACCGCCGTATTCAGGGCCAAATCCCACGAAAGGCCGGGGAAGCCTTGCGGATTCAGCGGCAGCTTATCCTGAAAAAGCAGTACCCCGAACGTGAGCAGGAACCCCGCAAGGGAAAATCCGATGAGGCTGACGGCGTACCGGCTCCACGTCTGGTTTTCATCGGGATGAATGCCGGACAGCGAGTACACGCCCCGCTCCACCGGCCCCAGGACAGGATGCAGGAAGGTGCGGCGGCCGGAAAAAACCTGATGGACATACCGACCCAACAGCGGGCTGAGCGCCGCTAAAAGGCCGATGAACAGGACAAGCTGCAACAGATCTCGCAGGATCATATCATCCTCCTAAAACCGTTCCGGCTTGAACAGCGCGTACAGCATGTACGCAAAAAGACCTGCCGCGCAGGCGAGGCCAACAAGGTCAAACAAATCCATGACAAGCTCCTTGAACGTAACGCGGACGTCGGTGTTTCCGACCCGCAGGATTTCAACAGCCATCTATCCAAGGTGCGTGCCAAAATGTATAGCCAATGATTTTACAGTATTAGAAAAATGAGCACACAGAAGTTCATTACATAATGCAATCCACCGTTGCAAAACGCATGAGAACCGGCCCGCCCTTTTCCTTCAGAAGGGAGAACGGAGGGAGCAAAAAAATGTTTTCAGAGCCCGGAAACACCCCATACAGGCAGATTGCCCCCTCTAAAAAGGCGTCATCCGCCGGATGGATTGCAAAACGCAAGGCCTCCAATACGGACGACGCGAACAAACCATATCCATTTTCCTTTATGAGGATTTATAACTGCAAATGCCCAGCACCGGCTCCGCGCGCAACACCGTTCACATGCATACGCCTTTCGCTCGGCATAAGGATGCCCGCACAAGCTCCGCCGCCGCGCCTCCTCCTTTGCAAGGCATAAAAAAGACCGGACACATCCGGCCTTTTTCCTTTTCGATACCATTCCGCACCAAGCGCGGCTATTCCTCTTCGGGGGCCTTCTCCTCGACGGCGATTTCGCCGAAACGGGCCTCATATTCGCGGAGGCTCTGGATAAGGGTCAGCGTCAGGCGTTTGGCCGTACGGGGCGTCATGGCGATACGCTCCAGCATGTCGGCGGTGACGACGCCCTTCACACCCGGCTCGGCAGAGAGATCGGTCAGGCTGACGCCAAAGGAAACCAGCACGTCATCCTGCGAGTAACGAACCTGAAAGGCATTCGCGTAGGAGGTGCCCATTTTCTCGGTATGCACGTTCAGGCGCACCTGTTGTTCTTCGGACATGACGGTTCTCCACGGTTGAAGGTGTCGGATCGCGTGCCGGATATTCCGGCTCGCTGCCTCTCAGATACCAGAAAACCCTGCCGGAGGAAATCGACAGAGCCCCTTCAAAAGCGGATCCGCGACCGGCAAGGTGCATTTCTTCATTTATATTCCTTTACACAGGAGAACCCCTTGCCGAGGACGTTCAGCGTGTTCTCGATGATGACGAACGCCTGCTTGTCATGCCGGAAAATGAGCTCTTCCAACAGCCGGATCTGATAGTTTTGCACGACGGTCAACAGCACGGGCCTCTGCTCGCCGGTGAAACCGCCGGAACCGGACAGAAGCGTGGCCCCCCGGTGCAGATGCGTCAGGATGTCTTCACGGATTGCGGCGTGCTGCGTGGAAATGATCAACACCATTTTCCGCTGGTTGAAGATGGTCGAAACGTAGTCCATCACCTTGGAGTACACAAAAATCATGATCAGCGAATACAACATGCTGTCCGGATTATACATGGAAAAGGCCAGTACAAACAGCGTGATGTTGTACAGCAGGCTGAATTGCCCGACGCTGATGCCATACCGCTTGTGCAGGGCGATGGAAATGATGGTCAACCCGCCATCGCAGCCGATGGAATGCAGTACGATGCCGAGCCCGAGCCCGCAGATGCAGCCCGCGGCGATGCTCGCGAGAATCGGATCGGTGATGTTGATGGTCATGTCCAAATATTGCGTGGCCACGGAGACCACGGCCAGCCCGTACAGGCTGTACAGGACGAAACGCCGCCCCACGAACAGCCAGCCCGCAATAAAGATAGGAATGTTGAGCAGCACATTCCACACGGCCGGGCTCAGGGTTTCCGTCATGTAATTGATCAGAAGCGCCGTCCCGAATACGCCGCCGGAAATGAGCATATGGGGAATGGCGATGGCTTTCACGCCGAGTGCGAACAGGCCGCATCCGAGGGTCAGCAAAAAGAGATTCCAGGGAATGCCCCTCGCAAAGGTACGAACGGCAGTTGAGACCATACTTTCTCCGAAATAAAAGGTTGTGCCATCCCTAACCGGGTCCGGCAAAAGGTATCATTGTCTTTCCACTCAGGGATCATACTTGTATCATATATGCTGATAACACAAGGAGGCACCATGCGACCCCTCACTCCCGACGAAGAACAGGTCATCGCCCACGGCGCGACGGAACCGCCGTTCAGCGGGCGCTACTGGAACCATAAGGCCGACGGAACCTATGCCTGCCGGCGTTGCGGCGCAACGCTCTACCGCTCGGGCGACAAGTTCGACTCCGGATGCGGCTGGCCGTCCTTTGACGACGCCGTGCCCGACTCCGTGCTCCGCCGCCCCGATCCGGACGGCCACCGGACGGAAATCGTCTGCGCCGCCTGCGGGGCCCATCTGGGGCATGTCTTCGAAGGCGAACGCTTCACCCAAAAAAACACGCGGCATTGCGTCAATTCCTTGTCGCTTGAATTCATACCAGAAAAAACATCCGAATGCACGGAAGAGGCCATCTTCGCGGGCGGCTGTTTCTGGGGAGTGGAGGACGCTTTCCAGTCCGTCCCCGGTGTCTGTGACGCGGAGTCGGGCTACACGGGCGGTACGGTGCCGAACCCCACCTACGAACAGGTCTGCACGGGCGGGACCGGCCACGCCGAAGCGGTCCGCGTAACCTACGATCCGGCAAAGGTTTCTTTCGAGGAACTCGCCCGCCTGTTCTTTGAAATCCATGATCCTACCCAAATCAACAGACAGGGCCCGGATATCGGCACACAATACCGTTCAGCGATTTTCTACAAAGATGAGCGGCAGAAAGCCACAGCCCTTTCCCTCATGGAAAAGCTCAGGGAACACGGCTATGCGGTGGCCACCGAACTGCTCCCGGCCTCCGCCTTTTACCCCGCCGAAGCGTACCATCAGGATTTTACGGCCCGCACGGGCAGAGGCGGCTGCCATCTCCGCGTGTCCCGTTTCGGGATATGAGCAAAAAAATAAGGAGCCTTCCGTATCCCGCCTAAAAGGCGGTCGGAAAGGCTCCTCAACCATTTTATTATGCAACTTCATGCAATAAAAAAAGCTGATCCAAATTGAATCAGCTTTAAAAATCTGGTGGAGCTGGACAGAATTGAACTGACGACCTCTTGAATGCCATTCAAGCGCTCTCCCAACTGAGCTACAACCCCATGCGTGAGGAAGCTTTTAGCGAACCCCGGAATGAAAGTCAATCGTTTTTTTCATGCCCCCGCCAAAAACAGTCTCCAAAGCCATCTTTAAAAGGTACGCCTTCTTCCCCGCCATTTTTACGGAATGGTTTCCCTTCCCAAACAGCGCCTCTCCCCAAAAACTGAAAGGCATGCCCACGCTTTCGCTTTCAGCACCTTTCCGAACAAGGATCCGATAACGCCAAAAGTCTTGGCAGAGGAAGTGTTGGGGGCGTGGGGCAAGGGAGGGAGAACCGTGGGATGCTCTCCCCTTCCCCCACGTCAAAACTACCGCTCCTGCGCGGCGATCCAGCTCATGGCCTCGCGCAGATCCAGCGTGCCTTCGTAAATAGCCCGTCCACTGATCGCGCCTTCAAGGTTCGCGGATACCGACAGCGGATACAATGCCTTCACGTCATCCAACGTGGCAACGCCGCCGGCGGCAATCACCGGCACCTTGCTCGTCCGGGCCAGATGCGTCAGGGCGGGCACGTTCACACCGGTCTGCATACCGTCACGCTCGATGTCGGTATACACGAGGAATGCCGCGCCGTCTTCAGCCAGACGGGGAACCACATCATCCACCGTATACGGCGTATCCCCCACCCAGCCACGGGTCTTCAGGCGTCCGTTTTCCGCATCCAACGAAACGCCGATGCGACCGGGGCAGGCATGGCACAGCGCCGCGAAACGGGCGGGATCTTCCAGTGCCAGCGTACCGATGATCAGACGGGCCACACCCGCATCAAGCCAGCGATGGGCGGTTTCCTCGTCACGGATACCGCCGCCAAGCTGTACGGGGATGGAAAGGGCTTCACAAATCCGGCGGACCAGATCCGTATTCGGCGACACACCTTCAAACGCGCCGTCCAGATCCACAAGATGCAGGAACTTTGCGCCCTGCTCCTGCCATTGCAGCGCCGCCGCAACCGGATCGTCGGAAAAGACCGTGGAGTCGTCGGCACGCCCGCGCCTGAGGCGCACAGCCTGCCCCCCTTTGATATCCACTGCGGGAAAAAGGATCATAAACCGAACTCCTTGATCATCTTCTGCATCCCTTCCATCGCCAGCTCCTGCGCCGTGAGCCACTTGGCGCCGCGCTTGAGGAACGTATCGAAGTTCATCAGGTTGTCGCTCAGGCCGACCTGCTTTTCCTTGAAGTGGGAGCGGGACACCAGCGCGCCGCCGGGTTCGCGCACGTCAATCAGATAGAAGTCCATATTCACGGCGGCGGACGTCGTCACACCCGCGCTGCTCCCGGCCCGTTCACGCCAGTCGAGGATTTGCGGGACGATGAGCAGATCCACGCCCATGTCCTTCCCGATCTTGGCCCAGTGGGCCAGCGCGCCATTGCGTTCGCGAGGATCAGCGCCCCCGGCCTTGGGGATGAACACGTACGAGCGGTGCGTCGTGGTCTTCAAAAGCTTCATGAGTTCTTCATTGAACGTGGCCACAGCCTGATCCGAGGCCAACACGCGATCTTCAGGAATGAATCCCGCGAGCAAATCCGTCGTCCCCTTGGGCTGTTCCACGCCGACGACGCCGACCTTCAAATCGGGGAGGTCCGGAGTGCTGGGCGTCGTCTTCTGACAGGCCGCAAGCAGAGATATGGAAACGGCCAAAACCGCGAGACAGAAAAAACGGCGGGTCAGTCTGCTCATCAGTCGAGACTCCCTTTGGTGCTCCGCACCACGTTACCTGTGAGAGAAGCGGCCTGAGCCAAGGCAAGCCCCAACCCCTTAGCCGCGGATTCCAGCAAATGATGCCCGTTCCGGCCATACAGAAAAGCGACATGCACGTTCATGCGGGCGGCGGCGGCAAAACTCTTATAGAACTCGCGCCAGACGTCACGCTCCTCACCCGCGAGCACGGGCGGCAGCAACTCGTCACCCCGCCACTCCAGCCACGGGCGCCCGGAAATATCGAGCGTCACTTCGGCCAGCGCCTCGTCCATCGGCACGCGGGCGAACCCCACGCGGGCAATGCCCTTCCGGTCGCCCACGGCCAGAGCGAACGCCTGGCCAAGGCAGAGGGCGATGTCTTCGGCGGAGTGATGCGCATCGATATGCGTATCGCCCTTGCAGGTCAGGGACAAATCAAACCCGGCCCAGAACGCCGTCAGGGTGAGCATGTGATCAAGCAGGCCAAAACCGGTGGCGACGGACGTCTTGCCGCTGCCTTCAAGGCACAAGGTCAAATCGATATCGGTCTCCGCCGTGGTTCTGGCGACGTGTCCGGTACGGATCATGCTCCACCTTCCTCGGCCGCCTTTTCCCGCTCCGCCTTCTTCTTGCCCACGAGCACGGCCACCCAGATGCTGACTTCATACAGCACAATCATGGGGCCCGCCATCATAAGCTGCGAGAACACGTCCGGCGGCGTCAGGATGGCGGCGACGACAAAAATGGCCAAGATGGCGTATTTGCGCACCTCGCGCATCTTCTGCGCGGTGATGAGGCCCATACGCGCCAAGAAGAAGCTGAACAGCGGCATTTCGAAAATAAGCCCGAAGGCAAGCACCATCTTGAGCGCGAAGCTCAAGTATTCGTCGATCGACAGCATCGCCACGATATTGTCGGTCGAATAGCTCATGAAAAACTCGAAAGCGAACGGGAATACCCCGAAATAACAGAACACCCCGCCCAAAATGAAGAACAGCGCCGAAGACAGGGCCAACGGGATGATGTACTTCTTTTCCTCCTCGTACAGGCCCGGCGCGATGAACGCCCAGATCTGATAGAACAGGAACGGGCACGCCACGAACACGCCGGCCACGAACGCGACCTTCATGTCGACGAAGAAGCCTTCCGCAACCCCTGTATAAATGAACTTGGAGTCGGCGGGCATGACCTTCAACAGCGGCAGGGAAAGATAATAGAACAACTGCTGGGCGAAGCCGTAACAGGTGAAAAAGCCGATCAGGATGGCCAAGAAACCACGCACGAGGCGCTTGCGCAGCTCCCCGAGGTGCTCCAGCAGGGTCATGGGCCGTTCTTCTTCCGGCTCTTCTTCCTCCCCGGAAGGAGGATCGACGGGGGCCGGAGGCTCACCGCCAGCGGCGGGCGCGGGCAATGTTTCCTCTTGCGGCCAAGCCGACGACGCGCCCTCGGGGATTTCGGGCAGCCCCGCCGAAGCGTCGGCATCGGCGGAGGCCGCCGCTTCCGGATTCCCGGCAATGGCTTCCTCAACCGGAGGAACCGGTTCGACGGCGTCTTCTTCAACCACGGGCGTGGATTCAACGGCGGCTTCGTCCGGCTCCTTCGAACCGGAGACGCCCGGAGCGTCTACCGCCCCGGGCTCGTCCTCGGACTCCACAATCGGGGAATCCAGCAAGATTTCCTGTTCCTCCGCCGCGCCGGAGGGCGCGACGGGGGTCTTGTCTTCGCGTTCTGTCATGCCTAACCCTTTACGGAAGCGTCGGTTTCCGTCGGGGCGGCTGCCGTCGCTGCGGCGGCCGGTTTGGCGGCGGGAGAAGCCGCTTCAGCGGGCTTCGTAGCCGCGGTGGCTTTCTGTTCGGTGCCGAACAGTTCCTTTTCCGCTTCCTGCTTGCGCTTTTCGTGCTCTTCGAGCTCGATTTCCGTATTCAGTGTCCGCTGGAATTCCGTAGAAACCTTGCGGAATTCGCCCATGGCCTTGCCGAGCGTCCGTGCGATCTGAGGAACGCTTTTAGGACCAAGGACAATCAGCGCTACGACGAGAATCACCAGCAGTTCTGTACCGCCAATACCAAACATGATAATGCCTCGCTATTCCCATTCAATGGTGCTCGGCGGCTTCGAGGAGACGTCGTACACCACACGGTTCACTCCCTTGACTTCGTTGATGATCCTTCTGGAAATCCGTTCCAGCAGATCATACGGCAGACGTGCCCAGTCGGCGGTCATGGCGTCCACGCTGTCCACGCAGCGCAGGGCGATGACATGCTCGTACGTGCGCCCGTCGCCCATGACGCCCACCGTCTTCAACGGGAGCAGCACGGCGAAGCCCTGCCAAATCTTACGATACCAGCCGGCATCACGCAGTTCCTGCTGCACGATGGTGTCGGCCTTGCGGAGGATATCCAACCGCTCACGGGTCACTTCGCCGATCACGCGGATGGCGAGGCCGGGACCGGGGAACGGCTGACGCCAGATGACGGATTCGGGCATACCGAGTTCCGCGCCCACCTGACGCACTTCATCCTTGAACAGTTCACGCAGCGGCTCGATGAGCTTCATGTTCATCTTTTCCGGCAATCCGCCCACGTTGTGGTGGCTCTTGATGACCGCGCTCGGCCCCTTGTGGGACACGGACTCGATCACGTCGGGATAGAGGGTCCCCTGAGCCAGCCATTCCACGTTGCCGATGGCGCGCGCCTCTTCATCGAAGACGTCGATGAAGGTATGGCCGATGATCTTGCGCTTCTTCTCAGGGTCTTCGACCCCGGCGAGCAGATCAAGGAAACGATCCTGCGCGTTCACCAGCTTGAGGTTCAGATCGAAGTGCTCGCGCAGGTAGGTGACGACCTCGTCGCCTTCGCCGGAGCGGAGCACGCCGTTATCCACAAAAATGCAGTGCAGGTTCTTGCCGATGGCCTTGTGCAGAAGCACGGCGACCACGGTGGAGTCCACACCGCCGGAGAGCGCGCAGACCACATGCCCGTCGCCCACGGTTTCGCGCACTTCGTTGATCACGCGCTCCACAAAGGAAGACATGGTCCAGTCCGGGGTGATCTTGGCGATCTTGAACAGGAAGTTGCGGAGCATGGTGTCGCCGTCCACGGAGTGGTGCACTTCGGGGTGGAACTGCACGGCGTAGATCTTGCGGGCCTCGTCGGCCATGGCCGCCACTTCGAGCGTATCGGTGCTGCCGGTAACGAGGAAACCCGCCGGAGGCGTCTTCACGGTATCGCCGTGGGACATCCACACGCGGGAAAGCTTGGTCAGATCGATGCCGTCCCACAGGGCGCAGGAACGGACAAACCGCAAGTCGGCGGGGCCATACTCGCGGGTTTCGGACTGTTCCAACCCACCACCGAGGTTGAAGGCCAGAAGCTGCATACCGTAGCAGATGCCGAGGACCGGCACGCCGAGGTCAAGGAATCCCTTGTCCAGCGCGGGAGCGTCCTTTTCCCCCACGCTCGCGGGGCCACCCGACAGGATGATTGCGGAGGGCTGCATGGCTTTCACCTGCGCGGCGGTGACGACGCAGGGGTGGATTTCGGAATAGACGCCGGCTTCGCGCACCCGACGGGCGATGAGCTGCGTAACCTGAGAGCCGTAGTCTATAATGATAACTTTACTGGGCATCGTATGTCCTTTTGTTCGAGAGACAGCGTTGTCTCAGAGTCTGTCAGTGTCAATGAGAATACCGGGGCGTCCGGGAAGGCGGCGGGGAGGACCCTCCCCGCCGAAAGGGGACTTACGCGTTGTCCACGCGATAGTTGGGAGCTTCCTTGGTGATGATGACGTCGTGGACATGGCTTTCGCGCAGGCCCGCGGCGGAGATTTCCACCATCTGGGATTTTTCGAAGAGTTCCTGAATGGTCGCCGCGCCGCAGTAGCCCATACCGGAGCGGACGCCGCCCACAAGCTGGTAAATGGTCTCGCTGGCCAAGCCGCGGAAGGGCACGCGTCCCACGATGCCTTCGGGGACGAGCTTCTTGCTCTTCTGCTGGAAGTAACGGTCGGAGCTGCCTTCCTTCATGGCGTCGATGGAACCCATGCCGCGATAGATCTTGTAGGTACGGCCCTGATAGAGGATGGTTTCGCCCGGGCTTTCCTCGGTGCCCGCGAGCAGGCTGCCGACCATGACGGAATTCGCTCCGGCGGAGAGGGCCTTGACCACATCGCCGGAGAATTTGATGCCGCCGTCGCCGATACAGCAACGGTCCATTTCACGGGCGGCGCGGGAACATTCCATGATGGCGGTGACCTGCGGAACGCCCACACCGGCCACGACGCGCGTGGTGCAGATGGAGCCGGGCCCGATGCCCACCTTCACGGTGTCGGCGCCGGCCTTCAGCATGGCGCGGGCGCCTTCATAGGTCGCCACGTTGCCCGCGACGAGCTGGCAATCCGGGAACGCGCCCTTGATGGCGGACACGGCATCCAAAATGTTCTTGGAGTGGCCGTGCGCGGAGTCGAGCACGAGCACGTCAACGCCCGCGGCGATGAGGGCGGCGGCGCGCTTCTCGCCTTCCGGGCCCACGCCGATGGCCGCGCCGACGCGCAGGCGGCCCTTGCTGTCCTTACAGGCATTGGGGTACTTCTGGACCTTGTCGATGTCCTTCATGGTAAGAAGCCCGGCAAGCTCACCCTTTTCGTCAACCACGAGCAGCTTTTCGATGCGGTGGGTGTGCAGGTGGTGCTTGGCTTCCTCAAGCGTGGTTCCGGTGGGAACGGTGATCAGGTTTTCGCTGGTCATCACGTCCCGGACCTTGGTCCCGGCGAGATCTTCAACAAAACGGACGTCGCGGTTGGTCAGGATGCCGACCAGCTTCTTTTCCCGGACCACGGGCAGGCCGGACACGCGGTACGCGTGCATGAGATCCAGCGCGTGCTCGACGGTGTCGTCGGGCTCGACGGTGATGGGATCGATGATCATGCCGCTTTCGGATTTCTTGACCTTTTCGATCTCCAGCTTCTGGCGCTCGATGCTCATATTCTTGTGCACGATGCCGATGCCGCCGGCGCGGGCCATGGAAATGGCCATCGCGGACTCGGTCACGGTATCCATCGCGGCGGAAACCAGCGGAATATTCAGAGAGATGGACGGAGTCAGCCAAGCGGTCACGTCCACCACATCCGGCGTGACTTCAGAATAGGCGGGCACCAACAACACATCATCGAAGGTCAGGCCTTTGCTCAAAATTTTGGACATCGTGCCCTCCTGAGGACAAAGACGCTCCGGGAGGTCGCGCACACCGGAGGCCGTAAATGTGAGAGATAAAAATGGAATGGATAAATGTACTCTGGCGGGACGTTATTGTCAATCTGAGGCCCGGCCGGAAACGGCCTCTCCATGTTTTTGCAACCATGCGGCGTTCCAGCGTATCCGCACCGTTTCCGCAGCGTTCCCGCCCGGCGAATAGAAGCCTTGTCACTTCGTTCCAGCCCGTGTAACATACGTTGCGATCCCTTCAAACAGACGCATCAGCGTCAATATTAAGGAGCACGTATGGCTTACAACCGCATCCTCTTGCCCGTCGATGGTTCCGAACACTCCATGCACGCCGTGGCCCACGCCGTCAGCCTCGTCCGCGAAGGCGGCGAGATCGTCGTCGCCACGGTCCTCCCCCCCATCCCCAACGTCATCGGCGGCGATGCGCGCAAGGAAGCCGAAGAGGCCGTCAAGACCGACGCCAGCCTCATCACCCAGCCCGTCATGGACGTCATCGCCAAGGACAACATCGCCTGCCGCGAAAAGATTGTTCTCCATACCTCTACCGCCGAAGGCATCATCGAAACCGCCGAAGACATGAAGTGCGACCTGATCGTCATGGGTTCCCGCGGCCGCAGCGACATCGAAGGCCTTCTCCTCGGCAGCGTCACCCACAAGGTGCTTACCCTCGCCACCGTCCCCGTGCTCGTCGTACGGTAAAAAGCTTCCGGTACGCTACCGGACGAACAGGCTGGGGAGGAGAGCCTTTCTCGAGAAGGGATCTCCCTCCCCAGCCAGACAGCCCCTTCCTCTCCCGAGATCCCCGGCCGCTAAAGCCGCGCGGAAGAAGCTTCCCCGTCGGCGTCCTATGCAGGGCAGGAAGGCCTGCCGCATCTCCTCGCCCACAGCAGATTCGGAGTAGGGTCCGGGGCTGGAGATTCCAAGAGAGGCCCTTCTCCCCCACCCGCCTATGCTCTACATCTCTCTCCTGCTCGCGCTGCTGGCCGTTGCGTGCCTGATCTTCGTCCCGAACACGGTGATCCTTCTGAGCTTCGTGGCCATCATGCACGGGTTCGCCGTCTACAGCGCCTGCCATGCCCTGCTGCACAAGCGGGACTCGCGGGCGGCCCTCGGCTGGATCGCCATCATCCTGTTCATGCCCCCGGTCGGGCTGCCGCTGTACTGGCTGTTCGGGATCGCCCGGATCGACAGCCAAGCCGTCCGGCTTATGGAAAAAGCCGCCCAGAAAGTCATGGGCGGCCTTGTGGACCTGCACGGCAAATCACTGACGGAAAAACCGGAAGGGTTCATCGACAAGGACGAAGTCCCGCACGCATGGCACTACCTCGTCAACCCCGGCTCCAGCATCACCGGCCGCTGTATGCTCGAAGGCAACGACCTCACCGTGCTGCACAACGGCGAAGCCGCCTATCCGGTCATGCTCAAGGCCATCAGCGAGGCCAAGGAACGGGTCTTCCTGTCGAGTTTCATTTTCGGTTACGACGAAGTGGGCAAGAGCTTCGCCGCCGCCCTGCGCGCCGCTGCCGAACGCGGATGCGACGTGCGCCTGCTCATGGACGGCGTGGGCTCCTTCCACTTGTGGCCGAGCTGGCGCAAACGCCTCGGCCCGGACGTCAAGCTAGCCTACTTCCTGCCGCCGCGCCTCATCCCGCCCCAGTTTTCCATCAACCTGCGGACGCACCGCAAAGTCCTGATCTGCGACAGCGAAACAGGCTTCACCGGCGGCATGAACATTTCCCAGAACCACCTCGCCAACCTGAAGCGCCGCTCACGGGTGCAGGACGTGCACTTCCGCTGCCTCGGCCCCATCGCGCAGCAGCTTGAAATCGCCTTCCTCATGGACTGGAGCTTCGCCACCGGGGACCACGCGAACTTCACCGTGCATCCCGTGAAGAAACAAGGGAGTTCATTGTGCCGCATCCTCATGGACGGCCCCGGCACCCCCGAGGACACCATCCTCGATCTCGTCTGCGCCCAGATTTCGGCGGCGCGGCATTCCGTGCGGATCATGAGCCCGTACTTCCTGCCGCCGCACCGTCTGCACGGCGAGCTGGTGAGCGCGGTCCTGCGCGGCGTGGACGTGAGCGTCATCCTGCCCGGCGAGAACAACCACCGCCTTGTGGACTGGGCCATGCGCCACCAGATGCCCATGCTGGCGGACAGGGGCGTGAAGATTTACCGCCAGCCCCCGCCCTTCGCCCATACCAAACTCCTGCTCATCGACGGCGAATACACCCTGCTCGGCTCCGCCAACCTCGACCCCCGCAGCCTCAACCTCAACTTCGAGCTGGTCATGGAAGTGCTGGATCTCCGGCTGGCGGAACAGCTCAGCGCCTTTTATGACGAGGTACGAAGCCGTTCCGTTTCCGTCCCGACGACCTACCCGGCGCTTCCCTACCGCCTGCGGAACGCCGCGAGCTGGATCTTTTCGCCGTATCTGTAGTCCCTTCCAGCTCAAGATTCACCTCAAGCCGTCCGATATGCACGTCGGTCAGCCGCACGGTGACGGCCTGCCCCAGACGGAAGCGCCGCCCCGTACCCACGCCGATGAGTTCCTGACGGTCCGGATCGTACTCGAACCAGTCGTCGCGGAACGTCGTGAGCCGCACCATGCCCTCGACGGGCATCTCGTCGAACTCCACGAAAAAGCCGAACTCCGTCACCCCGGAAACGACGCCGGTGAACGTCTCGCCGGTGCGCTCCCGCAGCAGGAGGCACCCGAGACGGCGGGCGATTTCCCGTTCGGCCTCGGTCGCGGCGCGTTCACGGGCGTTGCACTGGTCCGCCGCCATAAGCAGCTTGTGCCCGGCGAGGATCGGCCCCGGCGTCGCGCCGAGCGTAAAGGACAGCGCCCGGTGCACCAGCAGGTCGGCATAGCGCCGGATGGGTGACGTGAAGTGGCAATAGCAGGGGGAAGCCAGCCCGAAATGCTCGCCCGCCTCCGGAGAGTACCGGGCCTGCATCATGGAGCGCAGCACGAGCCGCCCCACAAGGTACTCCTGCGGTGTGCCGTTGGCCTGTACCAGAATGTCCCGGAGACGCGACGGCGAAGGCGTTTCGCCCCGCTTGAGGGTCAGGAGATCGCTCTGGGCGAGGTCCGTGGACGCCAGCGTGCGGAACAGCGTGGACAGCCGATCCGGATCGGGCGCGGGATGGATGCGGTACGGGAACGGCGTGCCCTTCTCCGTGAGGAAGCGGGCCACGGCCTCGTTCGCCGCCAGCATGAATTCTTCGATCAGCCGGTGCGCGAACAGCCGGACGCGCCGCTTGATGCCCTCCACTTCGCCTGTGGAACGATTCACGATGAACTGCGCCTCGGGCAAATCGAAATCAAGGCTCCCCCGCGCCTGACGCCGTTCGAGCAGAAGATGCGCCAGCGCTTCGGCGTCCTTTAAATACGGATGCCGCCCCGCCAGTTCGCCGCCGTGGTCCAACGCCTCCTGCACGCCTTCATAGGTGAGCCGTCCCCGCGACCGGATCACGCCCGGGAAAAACGCCGACGTGCGCGGGATGCCCCGATCGTCGAACCCTACCCGCGCCGCCATGACCAGCCGATCCTCGTCGGGACGCAGGCTGCACAGGCCGTTGGACAGAACCTCAGGCAGCATGGGCTCCACGGAGGTCGGGAAATAATAGGAGTTGCCGCGATCTCGGGCTTCACGGTCCAGCCGCGAACCCGGCAGCACGAAATGGCTCACGTCCGCGATGGCGACCCACAGTTCCCATACCGCGCCGTCGGGCGCGCCGGGAAGCCGCCGGACATACACCGCGTCGTCAAAATCGCGGGCGTCCTCGCCGTCGATGGTCACGAACGGCACGCCGCGCAGATCCTGCCGTTTCGACGTGGATGCCTTTGAAACCCGGTCGATGGGCAGCGCGTCCTCCACGCTGCCGAGCGGTTTCAGCCCTCCCAAATCCGCCGCGCCTTCCGCCGCGCGCTTTTCCAGTTCGGCGGCCTCGGCCAGCACGTTGGGCGGGAAGTCCAGCGGGATTTCGTGGTTCAGCTTGGTCAGGCGCTCCTGCACCATCGCGTCTTCCTCAAGCCCGAGCGATACGCGGGCCGTGCCCCGCCAGAGGCCGTCTTCAACCTTCTCTTCCGGCGTCACCAGCAGCAGTTCCCCGATTTTCGGCGCGGCCTTCAACGCGGAAACGTCCACATCAAGCAGGAAGTCGAGCCGGGGATCAGCCGGGCGGCACAGGACGCCGCGCTGCGTCTGGTTCCGGGTGACGTGGACGGCCAACTCCTTCTGGCGGCGTTCGAGCACGCGGATGATCCGGCCTTCCGGGTTCCGCATCTTTCCGCCCCGGTGCTGCGGGGCCGGTTGCAGGGCCACTTCCACGCGGTCGCCATGCCACGCGTCGCCAAGAAAGCCGGGATGGATAAAAATATCGGGCTGCAACCGGGATTGCACACGGTTGCGTTTGTCGCCGTCAACGGGCTTCGGGGCGTCCTCGGGCGAGTCCTGCACCGCGTCCGGAGTCACGAACCCCGCCCCGGAGCGCTGGATGGACAGCACGCCGGTCACAATCCGGGCTTGCGACGCCTCCACCCATTTGCCGCCGCGAAGCCGGATGACCCGGCCTTCGGCTTGCAAAGCGTCGAGCAGGTTCTCAAGCGGTTTCTTGTCCCGCCGGGACAAATCAAGGAAACGGATCATATCGTCGAGGCGCACGGGATGACGGATTTTGCCCATCAGCCCCAGCACCTCCTCAGCGTCCAGCCCGCCGGGGACGCTCACGAACGTCTGTTCGTCGTCCGTGCGGCGAGCGTTCTTTTTACCGGGCCGGGCCGGACCGGAAGCGCCCTTGCGGACGGTATCGCCAAAGTACCCGCGCTGGCGGGGATGTTTTTTCATAGGAAAACCTTTTTGGATGTGGAAAGAAAGGGGAAGAGGAATCGGGGAGGGGAGGAAGCCCCCTTCTGGAGAAGGGGGCTTCCTCCCCTCCCCGCCCCCGACCCCCTCCATCTCCTAAGACTTTTAGAGGCGGGCGTCAGGCCGGGGCACGATGCGCGGCCGGACCGCCCGGGGGATTCTTTACAAGATGACGGATTCGGGACGGGAAAAGAGGCATGAAAGAGTATGGCCCAGATGAAACGGGCTGGCAATGCGTGAGAATGCGGCGAACCGGCTCAGGAGGAAGGCGGATCGGCCTCGGCGGTGCGGGCAAGCTGCTTCTCGCCCCATTTGTAGAGTTCGCGCAGGGCCGGGAGCAGTTCCCTGCCCCGCCCGGTCAATGAATACTCCACCCGTGGGGGGACTTCTCCGAAATCGTTCCTGCGCACGAGCCCGGCGGCTTCCAGTTCCCTCAGGCATTGGGTCAGCATGATGTTTGTGATGCCGACGACGCTCCGTTTCAGCTCATTGTAACGGACGGATTCCGCGTCGAACAGATGCCAGAGCACCGGCAATTTCCATTTGCCGCCGATCAGGTTCAGCGCATGGATGATCGGACACGGCACGGTGTATACGTTCGCGCCGGGAAGTTCCGTACTGTATCCGGTACGCCTCTTTCCGCCCATGGCAACGACCTTCCTATAGATTTCCTGAAAAAACACCATATTATCAAACAGTGTAAGGCAGAAAAAACTGCGTACTTGTTTTTCGCAGCCGTTTCCCAATACTCTGGATGCATCAGGCCGGAGCCCCGGCCCCAAACGCAAGGAGAACGCCATGACGTATTATGCCATCAACGGAAGCCCGAGAAAAACCCACAACACCGCAACCATCCTGAACAAAGCCCTTGAAGGCGTGAAGGCGGCCGATCCACAGGCGCAAACGGAACTGATCCATCTCTACAGCCACGATTTTTCCGGATGCGTGAGCTGTTTCGAGTGCAAGCGCCTCGGCGGGAAAAGCTACGGCAAATGCGCCGTCCGGGACGGTTTGACGCCAATTCTGGAGCGCCTCGCCGATGCGGACGGCATCATCTTCGGCTCGCCCGTCTATTTCCACAGCATTACCGGCAAGATGCGTATGTTCTTCGAAAGGCTCCTCTTCCAGTATTTCGTCTACGACGCCGACTATTCCGCGCTGTCCCCGAAACGGATGCCCACGGCGTTCGTCTACACCATGAACGTGCCCTACCAAGTCATGCTCGAGAGCCACTACACGGAGAGCTTCCAGAGCATGGAGTCTTTCATTCAGAGGGTGTTCTCCAAGCCCGAAACCCTCTATGTGAACGACACGTACCAATTCAGCGACTACAGTAAATACAAGGCCGATCGTTTCTCGGAAACCGACAAGGCCCGCCATCGGGAACAGCAGTTCCCCATCGACTGCCAAAAAGCCTTTGAATTGGGCAAGGCTCTGGTAAAACGCAACGGCTAGAAAAGACCCTTGCGCTTCGCCCACGCATCCAGCCAATGCGGGAAAGCGGCCTCGGTCCACAGCGCGGGCCCGAAGGCCGCTTCAACCCGCAACGCCCACGCATCCGCCAGCCTCAGTTCCCGTAACTTTACGGCGTCTTTGCTGGTGCAGATCACGGACATGCCGAGCCCTTCCAGTTTTGCCGCGTCTTCCGGCGTGTAGGCATGGTGGTCGGGGTAAACAATATATTCGGCGGGCTCGCGGCCCATGAACCGGGCCACCGTTTCCCACACCTGCGCCGGATCGCCCACGCCCGTCGCCAGCGCATACGGCTTCCCGGCAAACGCGTCGGCATCCCGGCATTCACCCGTTCCGATCTTACGCAACGAACCCGGGCGCAACGAAAAGCTGAACAGCGGGCGGCGGAATCCGGCAAGGCGCCGTTCGCAGGCCGGGCGCAGGCTCTCCCACGCTTCCGGCGAGCACTTGATCATGAAAACATCGGCCCGCTCCAGCGCTTCCGGGCCTTCGCGCCATGCCCCGGCGGGGATCACGCGGCCCCAGCCGTCGCCCAGATCGTCGGGCCGCAGGAGGACGATATCGAGATCGCGCCGCACCTTCACATGCTGGAACCCGTCGTCCAGCACGAACAAATCCGGGCTCAGCCGTTCCTCTGCCCAGCGCCCCGAGCGTCTGCGGTCCGGGTCCACCATCACCGCAGCGGACGGGTGCTCAAGCGCCAGCATGAGCGGTTCGTCCCCCGCCTCCCCCGGCGTCCGTGACGGCGACACATGCAACGGCAATTCCGGAGGCTGTGCCTTATACCCCCGCGACAGCACCACCGCCCGCAGGCCCCGCGCCTCGCTCCAGCCGAGCAGCCAATCCACCACGGGGGTTTTGCCCGTCCCGCCCCATGCGATGTTCCCCACGGAAACGCACTGGCACACGGGCCGGAACGCGGGCGAGCCTTCGTTTTCCCATTTTGCCCTGCGCGCGGCCAGTATTCGGCGGTACAGCAACGAAACCGGCGTCAGCAGAGGCCTCAGTCGTTTTTGCCAGCTCAACGGGTTCATGGCGTTCCTTATTGAGGGGGAGGGAAAGGAGGAGAAAGAGGAAGATTTGGGAAGGGGGAGAACCTTTCTGGAGAAAGGTTCTCCCCCTTCCCCAAACCCCATCCCCCACTCCCAAGACTTTCGCCTTTATCGAATCCCTTTTCTCAGCTTTTCCGACTGCGGAGAAAAAAGTTGAGAGGCTTTTAACTGAAGCACTTCAAAAATAATACGCTTTCAAGAAAAAAGTCTCCAAGACGCTTCTTTTCTTCACGACCAAGAAAGACGAAAAACTCCCACGTATCCCCCGCTCTCCGAACAGGGATTCGATAAAGTCAAAAGTCTTTGGAAGGAGAAGGGAGGGGGTTCGGGGGAGGGGAGAGGAAACCTTTCTGAAGAAAGGTTTCCTCTCCCCTCCCCCGATTCATCTTCACTCCCCAACCTTCAACAAAATATTGTCAATCAGCCTCGCCTTGCCAAGACGAATGGCAAGCGCGCACAGAGCCATGTCCTTGATACGATCTACCTTGGTCAGGACGGCGGGATCGACGATGGAGATGTAATCCTCCTCACCTGTAGGGAGATGCTCGGCCAGATAACCACGGACGGCCTCAATGATTCTGGCGGCGTCGCGTTCCCCCCCGGCGGCGAGACCGGCGGCCATTTCGAGCGACTTGCGGATCTGCGGGGCTTGGGCGCGCTCTTCGGGCGTCAGGTAAACATTGCGGGAGCTGAGGGCCAGCCCGTCGGCTTCACGCACGATGGGCCGCCCGACGACTTCCACAGGCACATTCAGATCGGAAACCATTTTCTTGATGATGGCGAGCTGCTGCCAATCCTTCTCGCCGAATACGGCAAGGCTGGGCTGGGCCAGCATGAACAGTTTCAAGACCACCGTGCACACGCCCCGGAAGTGGATGGGGCGGCTGAGGCCGCACAAGGTGTTGGCAAGTGCGGGCACTTCCACCCATGTGGCGTGATCGGGCGCGTACATGTTTTCCGGCTCGGGGGCATAGAGTACGTCCCCGCCCAGCTCGCGGACCAGCGCGGAGTCTTTCTCAAAATCGCGCGGGTACGCTTCCAGATCCTCGTTGGGGCCGAACTGCGTCGGATTGACGAAAAGGCTGACGATCACCTTGTCGGCCACCGAGCGGGCATAGGAAATCAGGCTGGCGTGCCCGGCGTGGTAATACCCCATCGTGGGCACAAGGGCCGTTTTCAGCCCCTGACGCCGCCACTCGGCACACACGGAATGCAACGCTTCCGGAGAATGAATGATCTGCATCGTCTTTTCCATCTCCATAACAGGGAGAAAACTGTTACTCGGTTTTGCGCAGCCGATCTTCCAACCGGGCGCGCTCTTCCTCATCCATACTGAAGCTGTGAGCCGGAGTGGGGAACGCCCCGCTGCGGACCTCTTCGGCATAATCCCGCACGGCCTGCTCCATCAGGGTACCCAGTTCCGCATACCGCTTGACGAAACGCGGCGTAAACTCGCTGTACAGCCCGAGCATGTCATGCAGGACGAGCACCTGACCGTCGCAGTCGGCCCCCGCCCCTATGCCGATGGTGGGAACGGAAACCCGGGCCGTAATCGCCGCCGCGAGAGGTGCGGGAATGGCCTCAAGCACAATGGCGAAACACCCGGCGTCTTCGAGCGCCGCCGCCTCATCAAGCAACTGCCGTGCTGCTTCGGCGCGCTTGCCCTGCACCTTGAAGCCGCCAAGCTGCGCGGACCGCTGAGGCGTCAGGCCGATATGCCCCATGACGGGTATGCCCGCGCCCACCAGCGCGCGGATCTGAGGCAGGAAAGCGCCTTCGAGCTTAACGGCCCTGACGCCGCTTTCCCGGACAAGGCGCGCCGCGTTGGAAAGCGCTGTATCAGGCCCGGGTTCATACGTCATAAACGGCATGTCCGCAACGACGAGGGCGTGATGTATTCCCTGCACAACCGCGCGGCAATGATGGATCATTTCGTCCAAGGTGACCGACAGGGTGTCTTTGCGCCCGAGCATGACCATACCGAGGGAATCGCCCACCAGCACCATATCGACCCCGGCCCGATCCACAATACGGGCCGACGGCGTATCGTACGCGGTGACCATAGCCAGCTTCCGCCGGTTTTTGGCATCCCGTACATCCAAGATGGAAAGCGGTTTCTCGTCAGTGGAAAAAGTTTGATACGTACTCACAGCCGTCCTCATAGAGTGGGCAAAAAGGAAATGAAACCTCTCAAAAGAAACCATGAACGTAAGAAGCCTATCACGGAGTGCCCTGAAAGACAAAATACCGGCGGAGGACCATACTTTACAGTGGAGGGCGGCGCGGCTACACTTCCGGCTTCAGGGGAGTCATGCCCCGAACCCTTTTCTTTGGAGCCATTGATGTCCAACTACACCGAACTTCTTCAGCGGATCGAACAAGAACCGAGCACATGGCTCGTCACCGGCGTGGCGGGCTTCATAGGTTCCAACCTGTTGCAGACGTTGCTGTCACACGGGCAGCGCGTCGTGGGCCTCGACAACTTCCTCACCGGGTATCAGCACAATCTGGACATGGTACGAGAACTGGTCACCCCGGAGCAGTGGGAGCGGTTCCGTTTCATAGAAGGAGACATCCGCGACGTCGAAACCTGCCTTCAGGCCTGCCAGGGCGTCGAGCACGTCCTGCACGAAGCGGCGCTCGGCTCTGTGCCCCGCTCCATCGAAAACCCGATCATGACCAACGGCTGCAACATTGACGGGTTCCTCAACATGCTCGTCGCGGCCCGCGATTGCGGGGTGAAGAGTTTCGTCTATGCGGCTTCGAGCTCCACCTACGGCGACGAGCCCAACCTGCCCAAACAGGAAGACCGCATCGGCAAGCCCCTCTCGCCCTACGCCGTGACCAAGTACGTGAACGAGCTCTACGCCGAGGTTTTCGCGCGCAGTTATGGCTTCAAGACCATCGGCCTGCGCTACTTCAACGTGTTCGGCCAGCGTCAGGACCCGTACGGCGCGTATGCGGCGGTAATACCTCAATGGTTCGCCGCCCTGACGAAGGGGGATACCGTATACGTCAACGGGGACGGCGAAACGTCCCGTGATTTCTGCTATATCGACAATGTGGTGCAGGCGAACCTGCTGGCATCCTATGCTGCGGAAGACGCCCGGGACCTCGTCTACAATGTGGCCTTCGGCCAGCGGACCACGCTCAACGAGCTTTTCGGGCTTATCCGTGACGAGGTCGTCCGCCACAAGCCCGAAGCGGCGGAAGCCAAACCGGCCTACCGTGATTTCCGGGCGGGAGACGTACGCCATTCTCTGGCGGACATCACCCGTGCGCGCACACTGCTGGGCTATGAGCCCGAATACGATGTCCGTCAGGGCTTGCGCCTTGCGGGTGACTGGTACGACGCCCACCTGTAGGAACAGAGGCGATACTGCGGGACAATCCCAGGTTGCCGAAATGAATGCCAAAACATCACTGCGTACAAAAAAGATCGTTTTTCCCGCGAAAATTTGTTGACAGCGGGGCATGAGAAAGGTATCTCCATCTGCGTGCCGGGATGTAGCGCAGTCTGGGAGCGCACTTGAATGGGGTTCAAGGGGTCGAAGGTTCAAATCCTTTCATCCCGACCAGCACATAAAAGAGAATTACCCCAAGGGAACCTACGAAAGTAGGTTCCCTTTTCTCATTGTATCCCCCCAAAAAACGCCTTTGCCAGCGTATCTCCAACGCCGCTCTTCACGCCCCCTCAGATCCTTTTCCACTCGTGCTCCTCAAGCCACGTATCGGGATTTTCCAACGCTTTCTCCATCGCGCCGACAATGTTCCCGCTGGAATCCCCAATCCCTTTGCAAGCCCAATAAGGGTTTCCACCCGGATCCCGGACTTTCCCTGTTCGAAACGCCGCAGCCACGAATAGTCAACGCCCGCCTCTTGAGCCAAAGCATAGCGGCTCATGCCAAGCCCTTCGCGAAGCGACGCTACAATCAGTCCCATGATGACTTTTGTTTTATCGTTGTCCATTGCCGTATGAAATCTATTCCGCATTCACATTACACGATGTAACATACTGTTATTTAATATTTTTATTGTTTTCATGTGTTCAAAAACACTTGCTGCCTCCACACCAAGAGCTTGAGAGAGCTTTACGATATTCAACAGGCTTACATTTCTGCGTCCTTGTTCCACTCCTCCAACATACGTTCTATGTAGACCTGCCTTTTCCGCCAACGTCTCTTGAGAGATGCCCAGTCCATCCCTTCCCGCCTTCACCGCCGCACCAAACTGCTTCAAAATATTACCGTCTTCGTTGCTGTATCCCGGCAGGTCTTCCTCCCTAATGTAATCACGGAATAGATACTCACGGACACCGGGCCGGGCCTCATGCCGTTATAGCCCAAGCCGTCATGAAACCACCGGCGAAACGTCAAAGAACCCTTTCGGCATCTTCCACCATTTCATCGACCATTTTGCCCGCTTTCACCTCCAATGTCTGAGCAATCTTCACAAGCAGATTCAAACTCGGCGCTCGATAACCAAGCTCCAAAGAGGATATGTAGCTTTTAGAAATGCCAACCCGATCTGCAAGTTCCTGCTGAGAGAGCCCCGCCGCATCACGGTAGCGCCGGATCACTGCGGGCATAAACGTCTTAGCCAGCTTGTCCTCATCATATTTCTTTTTCATTCCTCCCAGATACAATGCCCCTTTACGAAATCGACCTACTATTGTAGTTCTTTTGACTATCAATAGTAGGTCGCACCCATAACACGGCCATCGAGAGGCTCGAATGGAAAACCAAATTTTCGACGCTCAAATGGAACGGCTTAAACTCGTTATCCGTAAGCATACGGCTACCGATCTGGCCGACTTTTTCGGCGTCCCGCAGTCGGCGGTTTCCGCTGCCGTCCGGCGCGGGAAGATGCCCTCCAGCTGGCTGGTCATTTTGATGCGCGTAAAAAATGTGCATCCGGAGTGGATACTCACGGGCAAGGGGCCATGCCTTATGACGCTGCGGCCCGAGCCAAGCCGCTACGAAACCGATGTTGAAGTGACGACACGCAAAGCCGATGAAGAAGCGCTCAGGCGGTTGCCGTCACATATGCTGGCCGAGGAGTTGGTCAGGCGCATCGCCGTATCGCAGGGGCACGCTTTCTGTTCGGAGTGCCTCGGCAACCAGCCTTAGCGCATTGCCCTTTATCGAATCCGATGCCCCAACAAAAAAGACCGGCAGTCCCCCACCGGCCTTTTCCCCATAAACGGGACACACTAGAACGAATACTTCAGTCCAATGCTCACGCGATAGGAATCCTTATCCACTTCATTGACGATCTTCTTTCCCCACGTTCCCTCATCCAGGTTGAGGCGCACATACGCGGCCTCGACGGCGAGTTCCAGATTTTCATAAATCTTGTAGCGGGTGTCCGCATTCAATTCCCACGCGTCGTCGGACGTGGTGAGATAGGCGAACGGGCCGTCGATGCGGGAAGGATACGAGGCCATGTTCGCGGCCTTGGGCATCGCGGAGTTGTTGGTGCCGTGGTAGTATCCGGCGCGCAGGGTGTGCTTCAGATCTTCCATGAACGAAATGTCCTTGAGATGCAGGACCACGCCCCAAAGGCCGCCGGGGTTGTGCCCGAGCACCTTCCATGTGGCGATATCGGTCCAGCCGCCGCCGAAGCCGAGCGCGCTCACCGCCCACGGCGTGTTGTACTGAGGCAGGCGCTCGGAACCGTTGTACGGATTGCCGTCGTCGCCGCTGCCGTACCACGCGATGATGCCGGGAGTGGCCCAATCAAGGGCGTAATCCGCGCGCACGGCGGCATACCAGCCCGCACGATCCAGCTTGAACGTGCCGGGGCCGTCGGCAAAGCCCTCATACCCCGGGATTTCCCCCATCTTCACACTGCCATAGGCGAAATCCCCGGCGACGGTGAGCGGCGAAAAAGAATTCGTTTCGGCGGTGATGCCGAGCCACCACGCGTTTTCGTGGGTTTCCGTATTCCAGCGGAAGGGGAACGTCTCAAACGTGTAGCCGCTGCCGAGAATGGGATACAGACCGGCCCGGGGAGCCCATGTCGCCGGATCGCCGCCCTTGATGTTCCCCATGAGGCTCTTGGTGCCCATAAAGCCGAACATGCCCCAAGGCGAAACCTTCATCACGTCCGTTTTGATGGGCACGATCAGGCTGAGCAGGTCCATGGCGTCGCCGGGGGTATCCCGCGGCGTCCCGTTGGCCTGCGAGCCGTTGCCGTTCCAGCCGCCGAAGTTGCCGTTGAAAGGCCGGGCCCAGAAGAACGTCGTCCCGACCTCGTCGGACCACTTCTGCGACAACATGATGCCGGCCACGTCATGACCGAATACCGGGCTGAATCCCGACGCCACGAATCCGGGGAGGATGATCGGCTGGAGGCCCATGCGGACGCGCAGATCCGTGTTCGGAACCTGCCAGTCGACGTACGAATAGCGGACTTCGATGTTCTTGGCGTCGGTCCCCAGCGCGCCGCCCTCGGAAGCCTTGCCCCAGTTGGTGTCCCCGATTTCAAAGAACACGACGCCCTTGAGGGCATTCGAAGAAATGATTTCCACCTGCGTACGCAGGCGCTGCAAGGTGGCGAACCGATCATTCGGCCCGTTCAGCGGAGCGACGTTGCTCCATTCGGACAAAATCTCCCATGTGCCTTTGGCCTTGATCTCGACGGCTCCGGCGGTCGCCGCCGCCCCACAGAGCATCCCCAACGTCAAACAAAGTGAGCACAGCCTCTTCATGCGTTTCCCTCGCTTCCTCAAATAGCAGGGCTCCGTCCCCCAAACGGACGGAAAGATCCCCCCGCCGAAGACGGGGGCGTACCAAAAAGGCGGCCCGGATTGGAAAAATGCCTTTCTCAACCAGAACCGCCCTCAACCATCCTTAGTAATGCGCTTATTCTTCGATGTCGGCAGCCACGCACATGGCGGACAGGCCGAAGTACCCCTTGGCTTCCTTGATCTTTACGGCGCTCTTCACGCCCGGGGCGGCGGCGCCGGGCACGCGGAACGTGGATACGTCGAGGCGTTCGATGGGCGATTCGGCGGGCTTTTCAAGCTGCGGCACCCATTCGTAGGGCAGACGGTAGGAACGGTACACCATGTTCATGGGCAGGGCCGTCCCCCAGTAGGGGCACACGTATTCCCACACCAGCTCGTGTTCGGGGGTCACCTCGAAGATGCGGCCGTGGGAACCTTCGGTGATCATGGTGTTGCCGTTGGGCAGCCGCTGCATACCGCTGATGAACGGGCTATAGAAACGGTTGGCGTCAAGCGGCATCAGGTATCCGGCTTCTTTCGGCGTCATCTGCCACACGATTTCCAGCGTGACGGGATCGATTTCCAGCACGCGGGAGTAGTCGCGCAAGGCGCCGCGGATGCCGGTGGGGGAACCCGGGTTCGGGGCGTAATAGCCGGCCCAGCCGCCGTTGTCGTAAATAAGGATGTTGCCTTCGCCGGGCAGGCCGCGCGGGATCATGTGGGCGTGGTGCTGGCCGATGATCCAGCCGAGCTTGCGCAGTTCGGGGGTCTGATCGAAATACGGGCCGATCTTCCATACGATGTTGCCGGTGGCCTTTTCGATGATCAGGATGATGTTGGCGTCGCGGCAGTCGATGATGATATTGTCGGGGTGGAAGCGCTTGTCGCCAGCGTCGTACCATTTGTTCGGGCCGAGCACGGACATGGAGTTGGTGTGCACCCAGTCGCCCGCGATGTGGCTGTTCCCGAACCCGGTGTAATAGTTGGGGTCGCGGTACATGAGGTTGCGGGCGATGGCGTCGAAGCCCAGCTCCTCAAAATGATCCGATACCTTCCATTCCCACACGATGTCGCCGTCCCAATCCACTTCGTAGATCACGTCGTCAAGCAGCATCTTGTCGGAAATGGCGGGCACGTGGACGTTCTTGTGCGCGAGGATCAGCGTGTTGCCGCTGTTGGTTTTGGGATCGGAACCGGGCACATAGTAGCCCACGGTGTTGCCTTCACGCTGGTAGTCATGGTGCTGGCGGGCCATCCATTGGGGTTCCTCGCCCGGATCTTCGATGTATTCAGCCTTGTCGAACTTCCACACGATATTGCCGTCCCAGTCCACCTGCACAAGGTCGGTCTGGTCCTGAAGGCCATACTTGGGATTGCGTTCACCAAGGCTCCCCATCACGTAACCGCCGGGCAGCATTTTGTTCGGAAAGCCCTGCAAGCCTTCCCACATGCGGACTTCATTGCCGTTCATGTCGATAAGGAGGGCGCCGCGTTCGGCGGCCTGAAAGATGGTATAACCGCTCCAGCATTTTTCGGGATTGTAGATAGTAACGCCAGTGGGGAAAATCGTCGCGCTCATCGGATGCTCCTGCCCTATGTATGGATTGCGCCCGGACGCCGGTGCTTGCGCCCCAGGCAGAACAAAATGAAATGAAACTTCGGAGATACGTCAAGGCTGTCCTCATTCCCGAACAGACTTGAACGATTGACGCCTTTCGTCTATGGGCTTTCACAGAGGGGTTCCTTTATCCGCAAAAGCACCTTATGACGGATGAGAAAACAGAAATGTAACCTGTGCAACAATTCACATAAAAAGTATAAGAACATTTCCGCCCATCCATCATTGAGAAAGAGGTGATTCTATGACCGCAGAAATCCAAATGCCGCAACAGCACATTGCTATCATCTCCCACAGCGGTCTGCATGAGCCTTGGCGGGAAATTGTGCACATGGGGACGCATCTCGTTTTTCCGCGTTCCCACTACAATCATCAGGCCACCACCGATTGCTTCTATTTTATAGATAAGGGACGCGTGCGGCTCACCTACACCAACGCGGCAGGGGAAGATCATGTCGTCATGTTTTTCGGCAAGGGCTGCATCTTCAACGAGACGAGCGTGATCACCGGGGACGAGGCGACGATGGCTTGTTTCCGGGTGCTGGAGAGGACCGAAGCGTACCGTTTCCCCAGCTCGCTGATCCATGACGCCGAATTCGCCCGCCAATACCCCCATCTCATCCTGAACATGCTCCGGGGTACGGCCACCAAATTTTCCAACCTGTTCAGCGTAAGTTTCCTGATCAAGCACGGCACGCCGCTGGCCCGCGTCTGCCGCTTTTTGCGCCAGCTCTCCCGCAGCCATAACAACGCCAAGGCATTTCCTCTGGACATGACCCAGCTCGAACTGGCTTCAGTGCTGGACATCCACCGCGTTTCCCTGTTCCGCTGCCTGCAGCAGCTGCGCGAGCTCGGGATTCTGGTGCGGTTCTCACGCCATGAAATCGAACTGAGCGAGCTCGATCAGCTTGAAAAACTGCTGGAAGAACAAGAAGAGGCGGAGTGGGGCTGATTTCCTCCCCGGAGCCGATTTTTTTCGAACTTTTTGCGAAAAAAGTAACAACGGTAACAATTTTCTGTCCCGGACCCGGGTATAGGTAGAGGCAGAAATCCAGAGGAACCCCGTTCCGATGGATTCCGCCTCTTTTTTCGTCCATACCCGGCGGCAAACCGCCGTTTGCAAAGCAACCCTTTCTGCCGGCTTTCCGGCATCACAGGAGCGCACAGATGAGCATCACCCTGTATACCGCACCCGACTGCCTGCGGTGCAAAATCGTCAAAGGCTTTCTCGCCGAACATCAGATCGCTTACGAAACCGTGGATTTCAAGGCTGATGCCCAGACATTCAACACCTTCTACCGCGCCAACCGCAAGGCCATCTACCGCAACCCCGAAGGCGTGGAGTTCCCGCTGTTCGACGACGGCACGGTCATCAAGCAGGGCTCCGGGGAAGTCATCGCCTACCTGCTGTCCGGGCACGCCCTCGAAGGCGCGGTCACGCGCAGCGACCTGCTGCACGGCTGGATTTCCGGCCTCTACCTTTCCCAGTGCCCGGCGGCGGAGGAAGATCACTTCGTCGAACTGGTGCAACAGCTCGCCAAGGGCGGCCTCACGGTCTGCATACAGACGGACGGACGGAATCCCGCCCTGCTCGAACGCCTCATCGGCCTGAACGCGCTGGCCAAAGTACAGCTCAACATCCCCGGCCCAGCATCCGTCTACGAAGCCCTTTACGGTTCCGCGCCCACCAAGGACGAACTCGCCAAGACCATCGAACTGGTGAAAGCGTTCCCCGACCACGAAATCCGTTTCCTCGCCACCCCGCTCTCCGGTCCCGAGGGCGCCCGTTGGCCGAACCGCGACGAAGCCGGTGAAGCGGCCCGCATGGTCTTTGAAGCCTGCGGCGATCATCAGCTTCCCTACGCCATCGCCGCCGTAACCCCCGAAATGCCGCAGGGTATGCAGGGGCTCGAACCCGTGGCCGATCCCATGATGCTCAAGTACCGTTCCGCCTCCCGCGAGTTCTTGTTCAAGGCCGATATAGCGAAGTAGGCAAACCGGGGAGGGAAGGAACCTAAGAGGCCCCTCTCCCTTTCCGCTCCCCTTCCCTCCGCAGAGCTTGGCTGGCGGGGAAGCTACGAGACGGTTCGCAAGCGGCATAATCAGACGGACATTCTGGATTTTTTTGACAGGAAGAGATTTTTAAGCACTTCCTTCCGGGCTGTCCCATCCCCCTCTCCGACTGTTTCGGAAGGGGGATGGGGAACCGGGAAAAGGGGAAAGCAAAAGCGGCCTCGCGGAGGCCACGCCCGGCAGCGGCCTTTCAAGGCACACGGACGGCGGCGGGGCGGGCGCTCCGCTCGAGAAAATTTCTTCCCTCTTTCTCGGCATACGCAAAACGAGGCAACCCATGCATTACGACGTAATCATCATCGGCGGAGGCCCCGGCGGGACCACGGCGGCGAAAGAACTGGCGGCAGGCGGCAAAAAAGTCGCCATCATCGAAGACAAACACTGGGGCGGCACGTGCCTGAACTGCGGCTGCATCCCCACCAAGATGCTCCTCGGCGCAACGGCCCCCCTCGGGCTCCTCAAGGCTCAGGAACGCCTGCGCACCATGAAGGGCTCCATCGACATCGACTACAAGGCGCTGCAAACCCGCGTGGGCCGCTTCCTCAAGGGCTCCAGCCAGACCCTCGCCAAAAGCCTCGCGGCGGCGGGGATCACCCTGTACGAAGGACGCGGCGTGTGCGCCGGAAAAGGGCAGGCCATCGTCCGCTCCGAATCCGGCGAAGAAATGTTAGCGACTGACAACATTATCCTTTCCTGCGGTTCGTCGAGCGCGTCCTTCCCCGGCCTCGCTCCCGACGGCGACGCCGTGCTCGACAGCACCGGCGTCCTCAACCTTCCCGAAGTCCCGGAAAGCCTCATCATCGTGGGCGCTGGGGCCATCGGCCTTGAGCTTGGCGACTTCTTCGGCATGATGGGCTCCAAAATCACCATCGTCGAGGCCGCCCCGCACATCGCCCCTACTGAAGACGCCGACATCGCCAAAGAAATGGACCGCGTCCAGAGCAAGGCGGGCCGGACCTGCATCACGGGCGTCATGGCGAAGTCGCTCGTCACGAAGGACGGGCAGGCCGAGCTGACCCTTGGTGATGGGCGCGTGCTGACCGCCTCCAAGGCGCTGGTCGCCGTGGGCCGTACTCCGAATACAGCCGGGCTTGATTGCGAAAAGGCGGGCTGCACGCTGAAACGCCGCGGCTTCGTCGACGTGAACGACCATCTTGAAGCCGCCGAAGGCGTCTATGCCATCGGTGACGTGAACGGCCTTACGTTGCTGGCCCATGCCGCCGACCATCAGGGCGCGTATGTCGCCCGCCTCATCCTCGGACACGAAAAAGGCGTATACGTGCCCGGCCCGGTCCCGTCCTGCATTTACGGCAGCACCGAGATCATGCGCGTCGGCCAGACCGCCAAAGGGCTCCTTGCCGCCGGGAAGTCCGTAAGCGTATCGCAGGTCCCCCTGACCCTGAATCCCATCGCGCAGGCAGCCGGGGCTTCCGGCGGATTCGTGAAGGTCGTATGGGCCGGTGACGCCATCGCGGGCATCGCGGCCATCGGCCACGGCGTATCCCACCTCGTCACCGTGGCCCAGCTGCTCATGGTCGGCGGCTATACGCCCGAAAGACTGCATGAAGTCATGATCGGCCACCCCACGCTGGACGAAATCGTCCCCGCCGCCATCCGTGCTCCCCGCGTAGCTGTGACCGAATAGCAACATCGCTCAACCCGAAGGAGATCGCATTATGAGCCTCACCTATCCCGAAGACCGTTCCTACCACTCCGAACACCTCTGGGCCAAAGCGGAGCCCGACGGCACCATGCTCGTCGGCATCACGGACTATGCACAGGATCAGCTCGGCGGGGTCATTTTCGTCGACCTCCCCACCGTGGGCGAACACTTCAAAGAAACCACTTCTAACGGAAAGGTAACCGGAAAGACCTACGGCGGTAAAATACGGGTAAGCATTGCCGGATTTCC
>ENA-UPWK01000046-UPWK01000046.1-human-gut-metagenome-genome-assembly--contig:-NODE-46-length-120459-cov-24.181788_pt1 | contig 120459 bp, 115 predicted proteins | sample MGYA00250048_ERZ773373 | MGnify/ENA primary metagenome ERZ773373 (study PRJEB29103, sample SAMN06112059) | human gut metagenome | biome: human gut; feature: ankylosing spondylitis patient; material... | reverse complement strand
CGACACCGGGGAAAACCATCAGCCCACACTACGGAAAAACACTGCCGAACCTGTCGAACAAACATTGAAGCAAAACAGTCGAGTGGCTGCTGACCGAGATGCCCAACGCCGGCGAGCTCACCGATGAGGTTGTGGACTCGTTCCTGCCATGGTCGGATAGGGTACCTGAGTCCTGCAAGCTCGACCCAGCCGCTGCCGAGAAGGCCAAAGAGATGCCTGACGACTTCATAATTAACATCGACCCCGATGCGTTCGACGACGAGATGGCGAACAACGCCGAGGAGGGCCTGTAGCGACATAGCGGCCTAAGGCATACCGCAACGCAAAGATGGAAACGTCCAGGACTTTTCCATCCGTATGCCGGAATGGCCCTGGACGTTTCCTGCTACGCGGTCATTTTGACGCTTACGCTCTAATGCCTCCACCGCTTGTCGCGGGCGGGGTAGACGATCCAGGCGGATGCGTAGCTTGCGATAAGGCAGACAATGACGCAGACGATGTGTCTGGAACCCGAATGAGTCATTGATAACGCCCCAGATTACGCTTGCGAAGCCAATGCCGATGTCATTGGCGAGCAGGAACAGGGCGTTTGCGGCGCCCCAGCGCTCTGGCGGGGTGTTCTTTACCGCTACGCTTTGATTAAGTGGCAGGCTTATGCCAGTGGCGAGACCATAGAAGATTCCGGACGCCAGGAAGACAGGTTCCCCGTACGGTGCGGCAAGTAGCATAAGGCAGCAGAGGATGCCGCACGCGACGGCTCCGGTCATTGTTTTGATTGCAGGTACGGTGTCCATGAAATGCTTTGAAATCATGCGAACGATAATCATGCTTACCGCGCTGATGGTGTAGAAGAGACCGGCGTGGGTATAGCCGAGAGTAGTACCGTACAGACCGGCAAAGAAGACGCCAAAGCCAAAAGTGGGGCACATGATCATCTGTGGGATGGCGCCAGGCAATGCGCGCGGCTCGAAGATGTTGAATGAGTCACGCAGGGTTCTCTTGGACACCTGGTCGCCTTCAGGATACTTTTCACTGTTAATTGTTTCGGATGTAGTTACTGTGGTGGAGCTGGGTGCCTGCCCGTCTTTTGAGTCGAGTTCGAGCCGGGTTTCCATTTTGATTCGGTATGCGCTGGAGCTTGGCAGAGTTTGCCATTTACTTTCATAGCGTGCGTTGAGGGCGATTACAAGCCCTGCAAACCCAACCAGGGCAAGGCCGACATAGAGGTTCGTTGAGGGATCGGTTCCTACTAGGTAAAGTGCGAAGGCTGGGCCGATGCTCATGGCGATAGCCTGTCCGAGGCCGTGGTATCCAATGCCTTCGCCGAGCCGTTCTTGCGGTAAGACGCTTGCTGCGGCGGTCGAGGCTGCTGTTGTTGCTGCGCCAAAGCCCACGCCTTGCAGCAAACGGCTGATTGTGAAGAGGGGATGCCCTGAACGACAGCGGACAGTGCTGTTCCTGCTATGAGGATAGCGATGCCGGCGATGATAACGAGTGAGCACTTGCCGTTGTCGATAACAGGGCCGACGAACAGTCGTGCTAACGCGGCGGCAATGGAGAAGACGAGTGCAAGTACGCCGGCAAGGCTCGCACCGTAACCTTGGCCTGCCAGGAAGACGCTGGTTCCACTGTTGAGTCCTTGGCCCATGACGAAGCAACAGAAGGTCAGCGCGATGATAAGCACGAAAATAAGCGACCACAGCTTCGGATGGTCGTCCTTACCGATATTTGGCATGAGAACCCTCCTATGATTCCAATACCCGTATTCTACGTCTGCAAAAAGTGAGATGTAAGCGCCAAAATGACCGCGTCTTAACAACCCGCTGGGCTTGAGGCAGAATCATCGCATCGACTTATCCTGGAAACTGCCTGACGAAGGCGACAGGATGCTTGTCAGCAAGGCGGCAAATCTTAACGAGAGCCAAATCCAAGAGCTTGCAAATCTTCAGCGAGGCGTTGCAGCAATATATCAGAACGAATGGACCGAACCTGTCCTCTGTCACATCGAACCGCATGAACGCGGCCTAGAGTACTCGCCAACACAGAGCAAGCACAGCGCGAAGAACAAGGTTTCTTCTGAAGAGCTTCGCTATCTCAACTCTTGTGTGCTTAATCCGTTCAAGCTCGATGAGCCAAGGGAATACAACTTCTGCGACTGTGTGCACAAGATGGACATACCTGACTCCATGAAGGCACGCTTGATTGAGATGGCAGGGACTCCTCTGTTCTCGAGGAAGCCACTGTTTGAATGGTGTGCTTATAGGTATTTCAATATTGGACGCATCCTCGACGACGCCAGGGATTTATCTGCCGACAGCCTCAAAGAGAGGCTTTGCTCCCATCTGCTTTCAAGCTGGAAATTCGAAGATGACTCCTCACCCGAAAGCTGGGGACCAATCCAATACCTGTTCATTCAGTCGATGTTTAACGCTCATCTCAACGAGCTGAGAAAGAGGGGTACCGGCATCGAGACAACGGAAAAGGCCTCAGCACTCGCCGAAGTATCAGCGGTCTTATCTCAAACAAGGCCGGTGATCTAAATGGCGTTTGAAAATATAGAGCAATTAATGCCGGATACGACCGAAACGAGATTGGCCTTCGAGGAGGCGCAACGCACCGTTGCTGATTGTGCAGATGCCGCATGGCGGGATATTTCTTCCGGCGATGTCCTAACCGCGAGCATTTCAACAGTTCAAGAAGCCGCAGATGACGCCTGGAAAGCATGCGAGCCAACACTCAACGCTGCAGGCGAAACTGTCCGCGATGGCGCAAGGAACGGAGCTTATCTTGGCGGCAGGTTCGTACTTGGAGTTGCCGACGTTGGAGAAAACGCATATGTCGGTGTTCAATCGAATATTGAACTACTGGCCGAAGACGAAGAAGCAGCGGTGAAAACCGCGCAAACACACGCTGTTGACGATGCAGCCAACGCCTGGGGCGACTTCATGGAAGCCGATGAGCAGATACGGGAAATCGGAGACTATGTCGAAACTGGAGGCGAAATCGCCACTGAAGTTGCGCTTGGTGCCGTAGCCGTCACCGCTTCTGCCCCTGCAGCACTCGCTGCTGGGGCTGTACTCGTTCTTGACGAAATGGGAAAGAGCTTGGAAGCCGGCGCTGAAGACGGTGAGATATCTCAGGAGGATATCGTCGGAGAAGTCGTTGCGGGAACTGTTACGGCAGCAACGCTTCTTGCCGGACGAGGTCTAAATAACTTTCTTGCCTCAAAGGCAGCAGAATCGGGCGCAAGCTCACGAATTCTGGATGATGCCGGAAAGGCAATTTACGAAGGCGACCGACTGCTTCCCAATAACGAGTTTGCGATCGACGGCGTGAAGTGTGCAACCGACGATCTCGGGCAGCTTTACCGCGTTGGCGACGACCTCGTTCCGAACATGAGCTATGAGATCAATGGGTATAAATACGTTACCGATGCAATGGGTAGGGTCGAATCGGCCGAAGGCTTCTTACAACTAAAGACCCACGAAGGTCGTTTGACCATCAAGGACACTATCCAGTCAATCGGAAAAGGGTTTGAAGAGCTTTTTGATCAAAGAGGCCATCTGATTGCCGACCGATTCAATGGATCAAATGGCCTTGAGAATATTGTCGCCATGGGCGGCGAGGTTAACCAAAAGCCTATACAGCAATCGAGCAAAAATGCGCCGATGCTTTGGCTGATGGCGCTGAAGTGTTTTTCAAGGTTGAGCCACTTTATGAGGGCGGGTCATTCAGGCCTAGCTCGTTTGCTATCACGGACATTATTGACGGCGAAGAGACGGTTACGTTTCTTCTTAACACTGCAAAGGAAATGTAATGAGTGAAAAGAAGATGCTACAAGGGATAGCTTCAATTCTTGAGGAAACCCTCCCCGAAGACTGGAGCAAGGTCGTGTTTTACGCCGAGTACGCCGAGGGTGCGTTCTCTATTGAGTATTACGTTGCTGGCAGCGGAAAAGACGACTTCGTTAAATGCTTTGACCAAAAAGGCGTTTCGAGGGCATCCTTGATGAAAAACTTTATGGCTATCAACAAGTTCATTGAACCTGAAAGGGCCGCGCTTAAGCCCGAAAAGAGATGGGGATCGATGACGCTTATTCTCCATTCCAACGGCAAGTTCAAAGTTGATTACGACTACTCCGACATGACAGAAAACGCTTACGCCCGAAAGAAGGCCTGGAAAAAGAAATATCTCGCCTAGCAACGAACGGTCTGGGAAATCACCGCAAAGCCACCCGTGCATACTCTTCGAGCGCACGCGTCGTCGGCAACGTTTCGACCAGCGCGTTTTTGGGAGCCATGCAAACCCCTGTTCAACATTCCTCGGGAGTAATTGCTCTCTATGACGAATGGGATTCCCCATCGGGGAATCCCATTTTTTGTTGCCGACGACGTCCGGTATAATTTTTCCGTTTACGACGTCGTTCGGAAAGGGATGCCGACCTCTATGCGCCAGGGATTCGACAACGAAAAATACATCGAGCTGCAAGCCGCCAACATCAGAAAGCGCATCGCGCAATTCGGCGGCAAACTCTATCTGGAATTCGGAGGCAAGCTCTTCGACGACTACCACGCCTCGCGCGTGCTGCCCGGCTTTGAGCCGGACACCAAGTTCCGCATGTTGGAAAGTCTGGTGGACGATGTGGAAATCGTCATCGCCATCAACGCCAACCATATCGAAAAAGGCAAGACCCGCGGCGATCTCGGCATCCCGTATGACGAAGACGTACTGCGACTCATCGACGTGTTCCGTTCCCGCGGCTTCCTCGTCGGCTCCGTAGTGCTCACCCAATACGCCAATCAGCCCGCCGCCGACGCCTACCGCCACCGCCTCGAGCAACTCGGCGTCACCTGCCGCCTGCACTACCCGATCGCCGGATACCCGCACGACATCGAACGCATCGTGTCCGATGACGGCTACGGCAGGAACGAGTACATCGAGACCAGCCGACCGCTCGTCGTGGTCACCGCGCCCGGCCCGGGCTCCGGCAAACTCGCCACGTGCCTGTCTCAGCTGTACCACGAGCACCAGCGCGGCATCGACGCCGGCTATGCCAAATACGAGACGTTCCCCATCTGGAATCTTCCGCTCAACCATCCGGTCAACATCGCGTACGAGGCTGCCACCGTCGACCTCGACGATGCCAATATCATCGACCCCTTCCATCTGGAGGCGTACGGCGAGACCACCGTCAACTACAACCGCGACGTCGAAGCATTCCCCGTGCTCAAGGCCATGATGGAGCGCATCATGGGCGAAAGCCCCTATCAGAGCCCCACCGATATGGGCGTCAACATGGCCGGATACGCCATTGTGGACGACGATGCCTGCCGCGATGCCGCGCGTCTGGAAATCGTGCGCCGCTACTTCGCCGCCGCCGTGCACTTGAAGCGCACCGGCACTGGCGAGGAACAGGTGGAGCGGCTGCGCTCCATCATGAACCGGGCCGGCGTGACCCCCGATCTTTCTCCCGCCCGCGCCGTGGCTCTTGAGAAGGAGGCCGCCACCGGTGCCCCGGCTGGCGCCATGGTGCTGCCCGATGGCCATGTGGTCACCGGCAAAACCGGCGACCTGTTGGGCGCGGCCAGCGCGCTGCTGATGCACGCGCTCAAGGCCGTCACCGGTGTTGACGAAACCATTCCGGTAATCGACGATGCCGCCATCGAACCCATCTGTCGGCTGAAAACCGAACATCTCAACAGCGTGAACCGACGCTTGCACTCGGATGAGACGCTGATTGCATTGTCAATCACCAGCGCCACCAGTCCTGTGGCCGCTCGCGTCATCGACGGGCTCAAACAGTTGCAGGGCTGCGACGCCTTCTTCTCCGTTATCATCTCATCCACGGACGAGGCGCTGTATCGCAAACTCGGCATCAACGTGTGCTGCGAACCGAAGTACGAACGGGTGAGTCTGTATCACCGGTAAGCGCCACCGATAAGCGCGGTATGCCGCGAATCGTCAAGCCGGTAATCATGCAGCATGCGGCCTGACGATTCGCTGCTGTCGCATTGTCTCTCCCCTCGGCCATGCTGGGCTTGTTTTCCGTTTGTTGGAGAGAACGGGGAATGCCATCGGCACTACGGAGAGAGAAGGATTATCCGTGAAGCGGTTCGTGGGTTTAGACGGTATTAAAGGACTGGCGCTGATAGCCATTGTGCTGTACCACTGCATGCAGCAACGGCTGCCAGGCGGATTCTACGGAGTCGACGTGTTCTTCACCGTCTCTGGATTCCTGATTGCCGTCAGTTTGATTCGTTCTCTGGCGGAAACCGGATCGCTGAATCTCGTGCGATATATTCCCAAGCGTGCAGTACGTCTCTATCCGGCGCTGTTTCTGCTGATTCCGGTCATCGTCTCCGTCGGCTGGCTGTTCGATCACGACATTCTGGTTTCCATCCGCGACCAGGTCATCACCGTGCTGCTGGGCTGCTACAACTGGTACGCCATTGCCGGAGGCCAAAGCTATTTCGACCAAATGAACCCGCAGGTGTTTCGCCATCTGTGGTTCATTGGCGTGCTCATGCAGTTCTACGTCATCGTGCCGTTCATCGTCTGGCTGATGTGGAAGCTCCGCCAGACGAAACTGCCCTCACTCATCCCACTGGGACTCGCGGCGTTCAGCAGTATCGCCATGTGGGTGATGTATGTGCCCAAGGGCGACCCCACCCGCGTCTACTTCGGCACCGATACCCACAGCATGGGCCTGATGCTGGGTGTGGCTCTCGCCTGGTGGGTCACCGCTCCTCAGTTGGGCCACGCTCGTCAGAGGGCTGTGCCGATGCCCCGCACCATTAGCTCGAGCGCTTCGGCCGCCGCACATCGGGCTCCGTTACCTCGGATTCCCGTGGAGCATCGCATCTGGAATGCGGCGGCACCGGTATTGGCGTTCCTCAGCCTGATTGCCTTGGTCACCATGGCGGTTATCGGCAAACAGGATGCATTCGCCTTCCGCGGTGGCATCATATTGTCCAGCTTGTTGTCCGTGCTGCTGATTGCCGGTACCATCTCCGACGATTCCTGGATGCAAAGCCTCATGGTGTTCAAGCCATTGGCCTCCCTCGGCAAGTATTCGTACGGCATCTACCTGTGGCACTGGCCGTTGTGGATTCTTTCCAGCGCCCTTGCCCCGAAGATCTTCAAGGCAGTGGGGCCTTGGCCTCTCATCATGACCGCGTTGCTCACCGCCATTGCGGTGATGATTTCCTGGCTGATGGTGGAGAAACCGGCGGCAACGCACTCGGTGATATCCGTCGTGGTGCCCCTTCGCACGAACAAGAAGAATCATGCGGCCCGGGTTATTGCCGTTGACGTTATCCTGGTGCTGTCGTTGGTCGGCTGCGCGCAGGGCATTGCTCATGCACCTGCGAAAACCACCATGCAGATCCAGCTGGAGCAACAGGCCGCACAACTGGAACGTATGCAGAAAACCGAACACGTGCTGCTGCGTCATGCCGTGCCGGCACCGCCCAAGCCCAAGCATGAGATGCCCACCGGCGATCAGATTACCGCCATAGGCGATTCGGTGATGCTGGCCTCATCACAGGGCCTTTCGGAAGTCTTTCCCGGCATTCAGACCGACGCGAGCGTTTCCCGCTCCATCATGGTCGCTCCCGAACTCATCGGCAACGCTCTGTCCGCCGGCAGTCTGCGGCAGTGGGTGTTGATCGGCCTTGGCACCAATTCGGCAATCACCCCTGATCAGTTGGACCAGATTCGTAATATGATCGGCCCCGACCGCGTGCTGGTACTGGTCAATGCCCACGGAGACCGTACGTGGATTCCACCTACCAACCAGGTGCTTGCCGACTATGCGGCCGCACATCCAGACAATGTGGTGCTGGTGGATTGGGATGCCACAGCCAACGCGAACGCGCAGGTGCTCGGCTCCGACGGCATCCACCCGAGCATGGATAGCGATATCTATGCAAAGGCGGTCAAACAGGCCATCGAACAATGGATCGCAAGCGGCAGGTGAACGGCAGGCAACGCTGAGTTGTCCAACCAGTCGTGAAGAACGGCTATGCTGAAGACTGCATCAACGAGACCACACGTTGGGAGACATGGTGAGCGCAATCCTTGAAGGGAAGCCCGATAAGAATCTTATTCTCGTTACGGGAAGGATTCATCCGAAGTTGGCTGAGGATGTCGCCGAGCAGCTCGGCATCGACGTCCTTGAAACCACCGCATACGATTTCGCCAACGGCGAGATGTACGTGCGCTACACTGAATCGGTGCGTGGCGCCGATGTGTTCGTGCTGCAAAGCCACTACAAGCCCATCAACAAGGCGATCATGGAGCAGCTCATCATGATCGACGCATTGAAGCGCGCCTCGGCCCGTTCCATTACTGCGGTCTGCCCGTTGCTCGGCTACTCCCGTCAGGACAAGAAGCACCGCGGCCGCGAGCCCATCTCCTGCCGTCTGGTGTTCGACCTGCTGAAGACCGCCGGTGCCGACCGCATCATGTCGGTCGATCTGCATGCCGCGCAGTCCCAAGGCTTCTTCGACGGCCCGGTCGATCATCTGGTGGCCATGCCAGTGCTGGTCGACTACATCCGTGATCGTTTCCAGGGCCATCTCGACAACGTCGCCGTCGTCTCCCCCGACGCCGGCCGCATTCGCGTGGCCGAGCAGTGGGCGCAGCGTCTCGGCGGCGGTCCGCTCGCTTTCGTGCACAAGACGCGCGACATCACCCGCCCGAACCAGGCGGTCGCCAACCGTGTGGTCGGCGACGTCGCCGGCAAGGACTGCGTGCTTGTCGATGACCTGATCGACACCGCCGGTACCATCGCGGGCGCATGCCACGTGCTGCAGGACGCGGGAGCCAAGTCGGTGACCGTGGTCGCCACGCATGGCGTGCTCTCCGGCCCGGCCATCGAGCGACTCAAGAACTGCGGTGCGCGCGAGGTCGTGCTGACCGACACCGTGCCGATTCCCGAGGAAAAGCGCTGGGATGGCTTGACCGTCCTGTCGATCGCCCCGCTGCTGGCCAGCGCCATCCGCGCCGTATTCGAGGACGGCTCGGTCGCCGAACTGTTCGACACCTACCCCGAGCACCACGGTCAAGGCTTCCTGTTCGCCTGATCACGTGCGTGTTTGTTCGTGGAAAGCACACGATGCGAGACGCGACATGGCGTAGCCTTTCGGTAAATACCGACAGTATGGTATAAATGAACACTTGTGGGCCGAAAGCCCACGACTCCCCCATGGTGTAATGGCAGCACACGGGTCTTTGGAACCCTTTGTCTTGGTTCGAGTCCAGGTGGGGGAACGGCTGACGGCCGCTCGACATCCGGGCGGCCGTCTATTGTTTTGAGGTGTTTCCACCCTCAATAGACATTCCGATCGAAGGGAATACGTCAGTTATGGCATTATCCGCAGCCATCGTCCTCGCCGCCGGCGAGGGTACCCGCATGCGTTCCAACAAGCCGAAGGTGCTGCATGCTTTTGCAGGCAAGACCTTCCTGAACAGGGTCATGGATTCGGTGGCCGCCCTGAATCCCGACACGTTGGCCGTGGTCGTGCACTTCCAGGCCGAGCGCGTCGCCGAAGCCGCCCGCTCCTATGACGAGCAGGTCACCATTGTGAACCAGGACGACATTCCCGGTACCGGCCGCGCCGTGCAGTGCGCAATGGCGCAGCTCACCGAGGCTGGCAAGGTCGATGGCCCGGTGCTGATCGCCGCCTCCGACATGCCGCTGCTCGACAGCGAGACGCTGCACCGTCTGGTCGAATTCCACACCGCCTCCGGCAACGGCGCCACTGTGCTCACCACCATCCTCGATGACCCGACCGGCTACGGCCGCATCATCCGCGATCGCGAAGGCAACGTGCTGCGCATCGTCGAGCAGAAAGACGCCAACCGCAGCGAACTCGCCGTGCAGGAAGTGAACACCTCAGTCTACGTGTTCGAGGCTTCCGTGCTTACCGAGGCAATCGCCGGACTGAAGTCGAACAACGCGCAGGGTGAGTTCTATCTGACCGACGCGCTGGAAACCGCCAAGGCCGCTGGCAAGGTCGGCGCGTTCGCCGCTCCGGATCCGCTCACCGTCGAAGGCGTGAACGACCGCGTGCAGCTGGCCGCGCTGTCCAAGACCTACAACCGCCGCGTCTGCGAGCGCTGGATGCGCGACGGCGTGACCATTCTTGACCCGGAAACCACCTGGATCGAGGACGATGTCCAAATCGGCCGCGACGCCACCATCCTGCCCGGCTCCTTCCTGCAAGGCCACACGGTGGTCGGCGAGGACGCCATCGTCGGCCCGTACACCACCCTGATCGACGCAACCGTGGACGAAGGTGCCGTGGTCGAGCGTTCCCGCGTACAGGAATCGCACATCGGCGCACGCACGAACATCGGCCCGTGGACCTACCTGCGCCCGGGCAACGAGTTCGGCGAGGATGCCAAGGCCGGCGCGTTCGTCGAAATGAAGAAGGCGCACATCGGCAACGGCACCAAGGTGCCGCACCTGAGCTACGTGGGCGACGCCCAGCTTGGCGACCACACCAACATCGGCGGCGGCACCATTACCGCCAACTATGACGGCGTGCACAAGAACAGCACCACCATCGGCTCCGGCTGCCACGTGGGTGCCGGCAACCTGTTCGTGGCCCCGGTTGAAGTGGGCGACAATGTGACCACCGGCGCCGGTTCCGTGGTGCGCCACGCCGTGCCGAGCGACACGATGGTCTACTCCGAGAATACGCAACACAACGTCGAGGGCTGGAAGCCCGCCTGGGAGCGCTGAACCATGCCCGCACTTCAGGATTCCATCAACGCCGTCCGCGTGGCCGCCGAGGCCGCGGACCGTATCAAAGCCACCGACATCGTGGCCTTCGACGTAGCCGACCTGCTCGGCATCACCGACATCATGATGATCGCCGGCGCCTCCAACGAGCGCCAGGTGCTGGCCGTGGCCGAGGAAATCGAAAAGGACCTGTTCCTTAAGTGCTCCGGCCGCCAGCCGCGCTCGCGCGAGGGCCTGACCGAGGGCCAGTGGGTGCTGCTTGACTACGGTGATTTCGTGATTCATGTCATGCACGAGGAATCGCGCGAATTCTACGGGCTCGAACGACTCTGGCGCGACTGCCCGGCCATCGATCTTGAACTCGCACACCCGGAAACGGCGGAGCATGCGGAAGATGCTGCCGTCACCACCGCGTAACGTGCGAATCGCGTAACGCTGATACTTGCTGATATTCGCTGATATTCGCTGATATTCGCGTGTCGGGCTGCCTGTTGCCGAACGTCATTGACGGCACCAGGCAGCCCTCCCTTTTTCCTGTTTCCTCACTGGAACCGAAAGGATCGTCACTATGACCAATCATGTTCGTTCCGTTTTCCTTATCCGTCATGGACGTACCTCCTACAACGCCGCTCACAAGCTCCAAGGCCAGGTCGACATTCCGCTGGACGCCGTGGGTGAATGGCAGGTCAAGCAGACCGCCGCGGCCTTGAAAAGCCTGTACGTCGATCGTCGGCCGGAAATCAACCACCGGTTCATTGTCTGCTCCGATTTGAAGCGTGCGCACGCCACCGCGCAAGCTTTCGCCGACGTATTGGGTGGAATCGAGCCCGTCGATGATCGTCGCGTCCGTGAACGCAGCTTCGGTGATTGGGATGGCCATGCCGTGGCCGAACTGGCCGAACGCTACCCCGAGGACTTCCGTTCCTGGATGGAGTCTCGGGGCGGCGAGCTGAAGTATGGAGCCGAGCCCAAGGAAGCTGTGGGCAAGCGCGGCGTGGAGGCTCTTGAGGACTGGTCCACGCGTGCCGGAGACGACACGGACCTGTTCGTGTTCTCGCACGGCGCATGGATTGCGCAGACATTGCAGACCCTGTTGGGCATTTCTGCAATCGATCCGACCTTTTCCACGGTGGTTTCATTGCGTAATGCGCACTGGGTGCGCTTGGTGCCGATGGACAATCCCGATGGCACTGTGCGCTGGCGTCTGCTGGACTACAATCACGGTCCGGCCATCGCCGACACCGACGAGTGGGAACGCGAACGCTGATCGTGTCACGGCTCCCCTGCTGAGCCAACAGGTTCAGTGTATTCGAAAAACCGTTCAAGCAGTAATTGAATAACCCAATGCCTGAATAATGGCGGAAACAAGCCAAAAAGTGTCGCCAAATCCCACTTTTGCCATTTGGCGACACGCCGGCTTTTGCCAGAATCGACATCTCGTCGTAATGTATACGAGGTCCAAACAACGGGCCAACAACTGAAAACGGGGCTATAGCGCAGCTGGTAGCGCATCTCCATGGCATGGAGAGGGTCGGGGGTTCGAATCCCCCTAGCTCCACGACGAAGCCATCAAGTCAGGCGATATGGTGGTTTCTCCGCTGGTTCATGGCGGGTCTTGCGACTCCCATGAATCGGATAGCTTCACTCGGGGCTATAGCGCAGCTGGTAGCGCATCTCCATGGCATGGAGAGGGTCGGGGGTTCGAATCCCCCTAGCTCCACAATCAAGGCCGGTGCTTCATGCACCGGCCTTTCTCGTTTTCTGGCCTATCGGCCGACTTTTGCGCAACATTCCCCGGAAAGCGTCGCCAAGGGGACGCTCTTCCGATTGGCGCGACACCGGCGTGAGCGATAACAGTAATCGCCACTACAATGAGGTGTGGTCCCTATCGTGTTGATTATCAAAGGAGACAAAAACATCGTGACCGTCACCCGTGTATATATCGCCAGCCCTGAAGGCGCCAATGGCCGCAACGTCGTCGCTTACGGCATGCTCAACGCATTGACTTCCAAGTACAAGACCATGGTGTTCCGCCCTGCTGTGTCCAACCATGACGAATTCACCCCGATCCTGCTCGCCGCCTCCAATGCCGGACTCGGCGTGGCCCTGTCCACCGGCCTCGATGTGCACAAGGTGCGCGAGGATAAGGACACCGCCCGTGGCGATATCGTCGGCGCGTTCAACGATGCCATGGACGTTTCCCGCGCGGACGCCGCCCTGATCGTGGGCACCGACAAGTCCCACGTCAACGATCCGACCAGCTATGAATTCGACGCGAATGTCGCCGCTGATCTGAAGGCCGGCGTGTTCCTAGCCGTGTGCACCATCGACCGTTGGCCGCACGAGCTCGACGAGACCGTCAAGCTGTCCATCGAGGGCATGGAGGCCGCTGGCAACAAGGTGCTCGGCATCTTCGTGACCGGATGCGAGCCGCGCCACGCTTTCTCCGTTAAGGAGACCCTCGCCAAGTACGGCCTGCCGGTCTGGACTCTGCCGCAGGTGCCGTTCACCGATGAATCCACCAAGGATCTGGCGCTGGAGACCTTCCGTAAGAACGCTCCCACCGATGAAGTGCTCGCCGCGCTCGATGTGGACGTCACCGCGCCCATCACCCCGTACGCCTTCCAGTTCGGCCTGCTCGGCAAGGCCAAGAGCAACAAGAAGACCATCGTGCTGCCCGAAGGCGAGGAGGACCGCATCATCAAGGCGTCCGACTACCTACTTGAGCGCGAGATCGTGAACCTCATCATCGTGGGCAACAAGGACGCCATTCTGGCTCGCGGCAAGGAACTGGGCCTGAACTACTTGGAGCGCGCCCGCTTCCAGGCTATGGACGACGAGAACGTGTTGAAGCCCATGGTCGCCAAGCTGTGCGAGTTGCGTGCCAAGAAGGGCATGACCGAGGAGCAGGCCCGCAAGCAGCTGGCCGACGCCAGCTACTTCGGCACCATGCTCGTGGTGCTCGGCTACGCCGACGGCCTGGTCTCCGGCTCCGTGAACTCCACCGCCAACACCGTGCGCCCGGCCCTGCAGGTCATCAAGACCAAGCCCGGCCAGAAGCTGGTCTCCGGCGCATTTCTCATGTGCTTCAAGGACCATGTGGCCGTGTTCTCCGACTGCGCCATCAACCTCAACCCGGATGCCGAGCAGCTTTCCGAAATCGCGTTGCAGTCCGCCGAGACCGCACGTGCCTTCGGCATCGACCCGAAGGTCGGTATGCTCTCCTACTCCACCCTCGGCTCCGGCAAGGGACCGGACGTGGACATGGTCGAGGAAGCCACCAAGCTGCTCAAGGAGAAGGCTCCGGATCTGCCGGTGGTCGGTTCCATCCAGTTCGACGCCGCCTGGTCCCCCACCGTGGCCGCCACCAAGGCCAAGGGCAACGATGTGGCCGGACACGTCAACGTGTTCGTCTTCCCGGACCTGTGCGCCGGCAACATCGGCTACAAAGCCGTGCAGCGCTCCTCCGGCGCCTTGGCCATCGGCCCGGTGCTGCAGGGTCTCAACAAGCCGGTAAACGACCTGTCCCGTGGTGCTCTGGTGCAGGACATCATCAACACCATCGCCCTCACCGCCATCGAAGCGCAGTGAGCCCGGCTTAGCTCCCGGTGGCTCCCGCCAGCGGGAGCCACCGTAATGCTTATTTTGTAGCAAGCAACGAGTAATCTAATCAACGGTAACCCGTGTCTCACGGGAACATTCAATCACAATGGAGGATGCCCACAATGGCGAAAACCGTCCTTGTCATCAATTCCGGCTCCAGCTCGATCAAGTACCAGCTGGTTGATCTCGAATCCGGCGAAGGCCTCGCTTCCGGCCTCGTCGAGAAGATCGGTGAGCCGGTCGACGGCCACTACAAGCACGAGTACAACGGCGAAAAGCACGAGCTTGAAGAGCCGATTCACGACCACGAGCAGGGTCTGAAGCGCGTGCTCGGCTTCTTCGAGGAGTACGGCCCGAACCTGTCTGAGGCTGGCATTGTCGCCGTCGGCCACCGTGTGGTGCAGGGTGGCTCCATCTTCCCGAAGCCGGCCCTCGTGACCAACAAGACCATCAACCAGGTCAAGGATCTGGCTGTGCTCGCCCCGCTGCACAACGGCCCGGAGGCCAAGGGCGCCGAAGTCATGCGCTCCCTGCTGCCGGACGTTCCGCAGATCTTCGTCTTCGATTCCTCCTTCTTCTTCCAGCTGCCGAAGGCCGCCAGCACCTACGCGCTGAACAAGGAAATCGCCGATCAGTACCACATCCGCCGCTACGGCGCCCACGGCACCTCCCACGAGTACATCTCCTCCGTGGTGCCGGACGTCGTCGGCAAGCCGGCTGAAGGCCTGAAGCAGATCGTTTTGCACATCGGCAACGGCGCTTCCGCTTCCGCTGAGGTCTCCGGCAAGCCGGTTGAGACCTCCATGGGTCTGACCCCGCTTGAGGGCCTGATGATGGGTGGCCGTACCGGTGACATCGACCCGGCTGTGGTCTTCCACCTGATTCGCAACGCCCACATGAACGTGGACGAGCTTGACGCCCTGTTCAACAAGCGTTCCGGCATGATGGGCATGACCGGCTATGGCGATTTGCGTGAGGTTCACCGTCTGGTGTCCGAGGGCAATGAGGACGCCAAGCTGGCTCTGGATGTCTACGTGCACCGCATCGTCAGCTACATCGGCAACTACACCTACCAGATGGGTGGCTGCGACGTGATCACCTTCACCGCTGGCGTGGGCGAGAACGACGACGTGGTCCGCAAGATGGTGTGCGACAAGCTCGCTCCGTTCGGCGTCAAGCTGGACGAGGAGAAGAACGCCACCCGCTCCAAGGAACCGCGCATCATCTCCACTCCGGACTCCTCCGTGATCATCGCCGTGATTCCGACGAACGAAGAGCTGGCCATCGCCCGCAAGTCCGCCGCAATCGCCGAAGCCGGCACCGACACCTACGGCAACACCTTCGCCAAGTAAGTAACCGCCGTTAGGCATCTCACCAATCTCTAGTTGCAACACTATGGGGGCTGATTCCGATTGGAATCAGCCCCCATTCGTATATGGTCATGAGACCACTACCCCCGCGTCATACTCTCCTCAGTCGCCTCCGGTGGACAGCTCCCCTCAGAGAGGGGAGTTGTCCGCGTAGCGGACTGAGGGGAGTTCCACCAGAACACAGGACCCCTTACTGCCTCAGCATGCCGCTCCACATACCGACGAAGTCAGGCAAGGTCTTGCGCGTGGTGGACACGTTGATGACCTCGATATCGGGAATACGCAGCCCCAGCATCGCGGCGAACGTGGCCATACGGTGATCAGCATAGGTTTCCATCACAGCACCGTGCAACGTCTCCGCCGGCACCGGTTCGATACGCAATCCATCAGGCAATTCCTCAGCCGCTCCCCCAACACGACGAATCTCGTTGACCAATGCCTCCAGACGATTCGTTTCGTGGCCGCGCAAGTGACCAATACCAACCATGTCTGTCGACTTATCAGCAAACACCAGAATCGCCGCCAACGAGGGCGCAATCTCCCCGGCCGCCGTCAAATCGAACGTACCCAGCCCACGCACGGTGCCGTCACCGGTCACTTCGCAATAGCGCACGCCATCGATTGTCGGGAACGATACTTTGGCACCCATCTGTTCCAGATAGCCCGGCAACAAACCACCCGGCTGGGTGGTGGTCTCAGGCCAATGAGGCACCCGGACCGTGCCGCCGGCGATCAATGCCGCGCCGAGGAATGGCGCCGCGTTCGACAGGTCGGGCTCAACGGTCACCTTGCTCGGCAGTTGCATTGCGCGCGGTTCAACCGTCCATGTGCGGGCGGATTCGTCGGCCTCAACCGCACCGCCGGCACCGGTCACATCAGCCACAGTCATGCGAATGTGCGGCAGGCTCGGGGTCTTCTCCCCCGTGTGCGCGAGGTGCAGACCGCCAGGCAGTTTGGAACTAATCAGCAACAGGCCGGAGATGAACTGGGAAGAACCGGACGAATCGATGCTGACCTGCGCCTGGGCAGCCGGCAAGGTTGCAGGCGGCGTAATAGTGAACGGCAGACGGCCAACCTCGCCGTGGTAATCAACCGTTGCACCCAGCTGTTCCAAACCGTCAAGCACCGGCTTCATCGGGCGTGCATAAGCCTGTTCGTCGCCATCAAAATTCACTGGGCCATCTGCAAACAGGGCAAGGCCAGGCACGAAACGCATCACCGTGCCGGCCAGTCCGCAGAACACATTGACGTTGCCATGGAATCGGCCGGATACGGGAGGAGTAACCGTTACGGTGGTGTCGGTTGCGGAATCCACGTCGCAGCGGACACCGAGGGCTTCGAGGGCGCCCATCATAAGGTCCGTGTCGCGCGAACGCAGCAGGCCAATCAGAGTAACGGGCTTGCTGCCGAGGGCGGCGAGAATCAGGTAGCGGTTGGATAGGGACTTGCTGCCCGGCACCGTTACCGTAGCGTTCAACGGCTGTGTGGCGAGCGGGGCAGGCCAGAGATTCGCGAGTTGTTCAGTCATAAGGCCAAATCTATCAAACAAATTATTCACCGGTCGGCAGCGATGCGGGATTCGATCTGCTGATCAGGTGCGGAAGACGGCTGCTCAAAACCGCCTTCGATGGCCTGCGCGTGCAACAACTGAGCGGCCGCGCGATCGGCCTCTATGGCGGCGATCTGGCGCGAGAACACGATGAACCAGCCGAGGAACGCCAGACCAGCCAACGCCTCCACATTGGTGAGGGTGTTGTGACCCATCATCATATTGACCCAGAATGCAGCGCATACGAGCGCGGTCAGGTCGGAGGCCACCATCACTGCTTTGGACAGGCGTGGCGCAAGCCACGGCAGGAGCACGAACAGCAGCAGCATGACGAACGGCAGGCCTTTGGCGCATATATTGTGCAAGAGATTGTGCGGCGTGTACCGAAACACGCCGATGCCGATGAATGCCAGGCCGGCCACCATCAGCAGGAAGGACAGAATGGAGATGCGCAGCATGAAATGTGGGATTTCGTAGCCACGATTCGGATCTCTGTTGGTGCGGTCGTGCCAGAGGCGCTGTAGCCGTTCGGTGGTCACCAGCTCGGAGATGGCGAAGTAGCTGACGATGATGATGCATGTGCCGGCAAGAATCAGCGTGGAGTTGAACATACGGGCCGCGAACGTGGTTCTGTCACCAAGCTGCGAAAAGTTGTTGTGATACCAGTATGGGTCGTCGGTGGTCATGCCGGCGGTGACCACGCCGGAGATGACGAAGAATGGCAACAGGCTGGCAATGGTTTTGGCGTTCATCATCTCCGCCTGCACGAAGGTCATATACCCCACCACGCCGGCGAAGGCCGCGCAGACGCTGGAAAGATAGCCGGAGAACAGTGCCTTGCCCATCATATCGTTGGCCGCACCGATGAGGGCGAAGGACGACAGGAAGATGGTCGAGGCATACACCACCGAAAGGGCGACGATTTCGAAAATGCGACGAATCGGTGCAAACCAACCATGTTTGAGGTTCAATGAACGTGATTTACGCGCATAGCCAATAATGAAGGAAATGACACCGCATGCCGCCACGATGCCCGAACATACCATGAATCGGCGTTGCGTCAGCTGCCAGATGGCCGGCGCGTATTCCATGTACAGGTTCATCGATACCGCGCCGACGACGGCGCAAATCAAGAAGGAGATGAGTCCGGAGGCTTCTGCGCGCTGATGACGTCCCATGCCGGACCTCCCCTATCTATTCGATGCCGCGTTATCTTTCAATAACAAACAAAACCCTCCCCGAGGACAACGCTTTACTAGCAAGCCAGCGGGATTTGTCTGTCGCCATTCTACTGAAAATCTGAAACATGGAATGGAATATCAGGCAAGCCGGAATCAGCCAGATGGCGTTCATACTTATCAATATGTTCCGCTACAGAATCGGACTGGACGTGAAGCACCAATGTGATGAGATAGTATTCGGACAGCTTACCTCACTCGCCAGATTCGTCCACGAAGATGCTCAATTCGCTCAAATGGGCTCCTGACAACGTTGGAGGAAAAGGAATGCCGGGGGAATACCCCCCCCCCGGCGACTTGGAGCCTCGCCCTTGCGGGCCAAAGCACTGCTTGTTATGCCAAAACACGTGACGACTCGCAACATCCCCATGAATGCTGTTACTGAATTAAACTGAAATAGCAGATGCAGATTCAAACCTAGTCGTTGTAGAGCATCATTGAATAAAGATGCCGCTCATATGCAAGAGAATCCAGAACCTTTTTGAATTCATATGCTCGACACGCAATGTATCCAGCGTCGTTTATAATGATTTCTTGTGCCTTAATGGCGTATCGGGCTATAGCGCAGTTTGGTAGCGCGCCTGCTTTGGGAGCAGGATGTCGCCGGTTCAAATCCGGCTAGCCCGACCACAAGCCCTACTCCCGACTGGAATGTAGGGCTTTTTTATTCCTTTTTATAGTCGAATGCCATCGCTCATTTGGGTCATTTCCCCTCCGCCACCGCATCGATCTCATCCTGACGCCGCCACCGCTTGAGGTTTGGCAACAGCGCCGACATGCAGTCCTCGGCCTGTTCGACGCTGATATGGCAGGATTCCGCCATCATCGGCGCGCATGCGGCGACCAATTCATCGCTATTGGCATAGTCCTGAAGAAAAACGCCGTCTTCATAGCAGTAGTTGCAATAATCTCCGTTTCGCGTTCCATCCGGTTCGGTGCCGTGATCTTCCGGGCAGTAAAACGGCATGGCACAACTTTGGCAAAAACCATTGTCCGGCATTTCCATAAGCCTCGCCATCGGCACCTCAAAACGGGTGCTGATCAGCCGAATCATGTCGATGCTCGGCTCTGCCGTTCCCTTCTCCCAGCGGGAAAGCGCCTGTTGGGTGACGAACAGCTCGTGCGCGAACTGCGACTGCGTAAGACCTCGCTCCTCGCGCACGACTTTGATAACCTGACCGATTGACATGACTACCTCCCGACATCGGAAAACGATTCGCGCGTCTCGCTGTGCGCTTGCTGATTCCAGTCTAAGGGCATGTCCCGTTCGCCAAGCGCGGGTACAACAAACCGTTGTTCGCGCTTGTATCCCGGAGGAAGAAACGGCTCGGTCGAACCTATTTCCTCTCCACCCCCTTCAATTCTCCCGGTTCCTCTGACTCCTTTGCGAGCGCCGCGGATGGGATGAGCACGCTTACGTATGGGGTTGCGCCAGACAGGACGTCGTCGTAGAAGCGCTGTTTGGCGTCGACGAAGTCGATGGAATCCTGGATTTCCGCGAGCTGCTCGACCAGCCGCGCCCGCTTGCCGGCGAGCATCTACTTGCGTTCGGGGATGCTCGGCTCGTGGAGGAGCGTAAGGGGCGCGAGTAGGAGTTCGCGGCTTTGCTGCGGTCTCTCCCTCACCCGGCTACACCGGGAGCTCCCTCGTCAGAGGGAGCTTAAATTCGGTCTGGTTATAGGCCCATGGGCTTCTTGGGCTTTTTGGCGCTCATGAGCATGAGGAAGCTGCGGGACTGGGCGGTGATCATGAAGCCCGCCTCATAGCTCAGCGCCGGCTCATTCGGGTTGTGCGTATCCACGACCAGCTGCCATTTGCGGCCGTATCGCTCATCCGGCAGGGTGAACATAATCGGCTCGTAATGCGCGTTGAAGATCAGGATGAAGTCATTGTCGACCATCCGGTTGCCGTACCAGTCGACCTCCGGGATATCCGAACCGTTCAGATAGATCATCATGGAGAACGCATGCGTGTTCTGCCAGTCGTCCATATCCATGATCGAGCCGGTGTGGTCGAACCATTCGACCTGCGGAATCGTGTTCGAATCGTCGCCGGGCTCACGGCCGGTGAAGAAGCGACGGCGGTGCAACACCGGATGATCCAAACGCAGATGAATGAGTTTGGAAACGAAGGCGAGCAGTTCCTTGCGTCCTTTGTCAAGATGCCAGTTGGTCCAGGAGATCTCGTTGTCCTGACAGTAGGCGTTGTTGTTGCCCTGCTGGGTGCGGGCCACTTCGTCGCCACCGCAAATCATCGGGATACCCTGGCTGAACAGCAACGTGGCGAACATGTTGCGCATCTGACGCTGACGCAAGTCGTTGACGTCCGGAATATTGGTCGGGCCTTCAACGCCGCAATTCCAAGAGCGATTGTTGCTCTCGCCGTCGCGATTGCCCTCGCCATTGGCTTCGTTGTGCTTTTCGTTGTAGCTGACCAGGTCGTTCATTGTGAAACCATCATGCGCGGTGATGAAGTTCACGGACGCCACCGGTCGGCGGCCGTTGACCTGATACAGGTCGGAGCTGCCCATCAAGCGCGAGGCGAATTCGGGCAACGTGGAGGGCTGCGAGCGCCAGAAGTCGCGCACGGTGTCGCGGTAGCGGCCATTCCATTCGGACCAGCTGGACGGGAAGCCGCCCACCTGATAGCCGCCGGAGCCCAGATCCCACGGTTCGGCGATGAGCTTGACGCGCGAGATGATCGGGTCCTGCTCCACGATGTCGAAGAACGCGGACAGCTTGTCGACCTCCTGGAACTGGCGTGCCAGCGTGGCGGCCAGATCGAAGCGGAAGCCGTCGACGTGCATTTCAGTAACCCAGTAGCGCAGCGAATCGGTAATCAACTGCAGCGCGTGCGGCGAGCGCATGAGCAGCGAGTTGCCAGTGCCGGTGGTGTCGAAGTAGTGCTGCTGGTCGCCTTCCACCAGTCGGTAGTAGGAGGCGTTGTCGATGCCCTTGAAGCTCAGGGTGGGGCCCATATGGTTGCCTTCGGCGGTGTGGTTGTACACCACGTCGAGGATGACTTCCATGCCGGCGCGATGGTAGGCCTTGACCATGGACTTGAATTCGTTGACCTGCTCGCCGCGTTCCCCGGAGGAGGAGTAGGCGTTGTGCGGCGCGAAGAAGCCGATGGTGTTGTAGCCCCAGTAGTTCGACAGGCCCTTCTCCTGCAGGAAGGAGTCGTTGACGAACTGGTGGATCGGCATGAGTTCGATGGCGGTGATGCCGAGCTTCTTCAGGTATTCGATGACGCTCGGATAGGCCAGGCCGGCGTAGGTGCCGCGGATGTCCGGCGGCACGTCCATGTTGAGGTTGGTCATGCCGCGCACGTGCGCCTCGTAGATCACCGAATCGTGGTACGAGATGTACGGATGCTGGTCGTTGCCCCAATCGAAGTAGGGGTTGATGACGGCCGACTTCATGGTGTGGGCGGCCGAGTCAAGGTCGTTCATCGCCGAGTTGTCGTCCGGGCTCTTGAACCAGTATGAGAACAGGCTTTCGTCGCCGTCGATATTACCTTCAATGGCCTTGGCATACGGGTCAAGCAGCAGTTTGTTGGGGTTGCATCTGAGGCCGTGCACCGGGTCATAGGGACCGTAGACGCGGTAGCCGTAACGCTGGCCAGGATGGAGGCCGGGAATGTAGTTATGCCATACGTACGAGTTCCGTTCGGTCATTTCGATGCGTGTTTCCACATCGTGCTCGTCGAACAGGCATAGCTCGACTTTCTGCGCAACCTGTGAGTACAGCGCGAAGTTCACACCGGCGCCGTCATAGCTGGCGCCCAGCGGATACATTGATCCAGGTCTGATCTGCATAGTTTTCAGTATCCCACTTTTTTTGTGTCAGTGATGTGCCGGGGAGTTGAACGTCAGGAGAACAGCGACGGCTTATCCTTGTCGGAGTTCCTGGCGATGAGTCTGCGTAACGCCTCATGCTGGATGGCGATCATCGAATTGGATGAGGTGATGCGCGTGGCGGCAAGGTCGCTCCACGGAATCCACGCGGATTCCACATGCTCGTCCGCATCGAAATGGCGCTGCTCCCGCCTGAACGGGCCCAAATGCAACACCATGATGTGGGCCAGTTCGTCGGTCATGCCTTCGGACGAGTAGAAATCACCTACGAAGTCAACGCCCATGGTGTCACGGTCCGGCACCACGCCGGTTTCCTCGGCCAGTTCCCTCAGGGCCGCGTCCATGATGTCCTCGCCCTCGTCCATCAGTCCGGCGGGAAGCCCGTAGGCGAACATGTCCGATCCGGCGCGGTATTCGCGTTCGATGAGGTAGCGGTCGGTGGACATGTCGTGCACGAGCATGACCACACAGGGGGCGTGACGCAGCACCTGGCGACCGATCTCGTGTTCCTTGCCCTGCTTGTCGGTCAGAGCGATGCGCATGTCGTCCACGTGGAAGATGCGCCCGGTATAAACGGTTTCGCTACTGATCACTTTGGCGGGCACGTCCATGTCGATGCCGTCCGAGGAGGCGTTCAGCTTATGGTCGAGCCGATGCTCCAGTTGTTCCTGCTTGCTTCCGCCAGACATGTCATCTCCTCGGAAAAAACGTTTTTGCCACGTTACTATAGCGTCTTAATCTCGATGCGCGGTAATGGACAGCGTCCATGGATCGGTCGTGTCGTGGAACCACTCGACTTCAGGCCTTGCTCCGGTCGCTTGTTCGATGGCGGCTGGCACGTCATCGATCGCGTAGTTGAACCACATGGATTCGATGGCGGCATGAGGGGTGTTGATGAAGCAGGGACGCACATGGCTCTCCCCCGCCATTCCATGGCCGAGCATGATGCCTTGGGACCTCATACGGGCTTCATACCGGGCTTGTTCGATGGCGTCGGTCACCGGGTGGTGACGCAAATCGCTGGTTACGTACACGTCCGCACCGGTGGCACGCACCTCGTTGAACAGGGAGTCCCCAGAGCCAGGCAGAATGGCCACATACTGAACAAAAGTGTCCGAATCGCCGCATACCTGGATGCCGAGCGCGCTGGTCATGCCATGATCGGACACTTCGTCGAATACTCGCTGAGCGAAATCCTTCAGGGCAACAGGCTTCGGCAAACGACCCACACGCCCCAAGCCGACCGGATGAGAGGCGTTTGCATCGTCAATCGGCACGAGTGGTTTCTGGTCGATGAGTCCGAAGTAGTCGGCCGCCGCCTGTCCCACGCCGCGATACGCAGCGTCGGCATTAGTGTGCCCTACCCACAGCCCGCAGCCGTGCTGGTAGAGTCTGCGGACGATGTCGCCCCGGAAACCGAGTCCGCTCGTCTCGTGTACGGAACGGAAGAACAACGGGTGATGGGTGATGAGCAGGTCCGCGCCAGTAGCGATAGCCTTGTCAATGATGGCGGAGGTCGGGTCGGCGGCGAACACGATGCGGTGCACGTCGTGACTCAGATCGCCGACAATGAGGCCCGGCTCATCCCATTCCTCGGCGTAGCGCAATGGGTACAGGGTCTCGAGAACGTCGATGACTTGCTTGAGATTCGGCATATGTCCCATTGTAGTGGGCTATTGCTGCAAGGGACTCATTCTGCAATTGCGGACAAGCCATGCTCGTGCTCTTCATTGCTCGACTATCGGCTCGCCTTCGCCTACAAACAATCCACTGGACTGTTTGCTCAACGGCTCAGCCCCCTCACCCGAGGGGAGCTAGAAATTGTCAGTGTGCAGCGAGTTGCCAGTCGGAACCGATGCCGCACGATACGTCCAGCGGCACGGCAAGGTCGACGGCGTGTTCCATGGCGTTGCGCACCAGTTCGGTGACCTGGTCGCCTTCTCCCGGCGCGATTTCCACTACCAGTTCATCGTGAATCTGCAGAATGATACGGCTCTTGACGTGAGCCTCGGCCAAGGTCTGCTCGGCGCGAATCATCGCAATCTTCATGATGTCGGCGGCGGATCCCTGAATCGGTGCGTTGAGTGCCGCGCGTTCGGCGGCCTCACGCGCAACACGATTGGTCGAATGCAGGGCCGGGAAGTAGCGACGTCGTCCGAAAATGGTTTCCGTATACCCCTTCTCTCGGGCATTGGACACCAGCGATTCAAGGTAATCGTGCACCTTGCCGAAGGTATCGAAATACCGGTTTTTCAACGCTTCCGCTTCACGTGGCGCGATCTTGAGTTGCTGGGCAAGACCATACGTGCTCAGGCCATAGGCCAATCCGTAGCTCATGGCTTTTACGTGGCTGCGCTGGTCGCCGGTGATCTGGTCGACCGGCAGCTTGTAGACCATCGAGGCCACGTATTTGTGGAAGTCGGCTCCGGAGCGGAACGCTTCGATCAGCGCCTCATCATCGGACAGATCAGCCATAATGCGCAGCTCGACCTGTGAGTAATCGCAGCTCATCAGGGCCTCGTACCCCTCCCCCGGCACGAACACGCCACGAATCTCGCGGCCGGCGGCGTTCCGATTGGGGATGTTCTGCAGGTTCGGGTCCACGGAGCTCAATCGGCCGGTGGCGGCAACGGTTTGCTCGAAAGTGGTGTGGATGCGCTCATCTGATGTGTTGGTGGCATCGATCAGCGTTTGGACGATCTGCTTGAGCTTGTTGATCTCGCGATGGCGCAGCAACGCTCCGAGGAAACCGTTGGCCCGCTCATTGTCCACTGATTTGACATACAGATCCTGCAATGCGGCCGCATTCGTGGTGTATGAGCCGGACTTGGTGCGTTTGGTGGGTTTCAAACCCATATCTTCGAACAGCACCTTCTGCAGCTGCTTGGGGCTTTGCAGGTTGATTTCGGTGCCGGCATACTCCCAAGCCATTTCCTGCGCTTGGCGAGCCTCGGCGGCAAACTGGTCACGCATGGAGACGAGTCGAACGCTATCGACTTTGGCTCCTGTGCGCTCCATGCCGTGCAGCACGCGGGAAACAGGAAGTTCAATCGCGCGCATCAGCCAGCATTGTTCACGCTCGTCGATAATCGGCCCGAGCGTGACGGCGAGGCTGCGGATAATGGCCAAATCACGCAGACGATGTTCGTTCGGATCTTCTTCGACCTGATCGTCGTCGAAGTCCAACGTGCCTTGCGAAGGCTGTTCGGTTTCGGTGAAGTGGATGTCGAGGAAGTGCTCGGCCGCCTGCTTGAGGCTATCGGCATGGAAATCCGGTTGGGCCAGATACCCGGCAAGCTTGGTGTCGAACATCGGCAGGTCCATGTCAAGATCGACCGCGCCCAAAAGATGCAGCAATTCTTTATACCCATGCACGATGGTGCGGGAGTGTTCGCTTTTCAGGAACCGCGCAAGCTGTGCTCGCAGGGTATCGGTGATTGGAAGGGGCACTATGGCCGCTGATGTTGCCGTGGCCACGGCAATGGCTTGTGCCGTGGCACGCCCCGGCCTTTCGTCGCCCCATGCGGCCACGGTCCAAGCGTGGCCGACCGCGTCGCCGCAGATGGCATGCCGCTGCGAGCCATCGCCATAGTCGGAAACCGTGAAATCGGCGATTTCACCGGGAACCTTGACTTCGACGCGATGGGCCTTGACCCATTCGTCGAACTGCTCCGGAGCAGTGATGCTCGTGGGTTCCGGCAGGTTCAGATCGAGGCTGCTATCCTGCTCGTTCTGCTCATTATTCGTAGACTCGCCAGCTCCGGATGTGTTGGATGCCTTGGCCCCGGTATTGAAGGTTTTCAGTACACGACTCTTGGTGCGAGGTCCGAATTCAAGCTCCTTGAACAGGGCGTCGATCTGTGCCACGTCCACGGTGCCGAATGTCAGATCCTCGATATCGACGCCTAGATCGACGTCTCGTACCAGTGCGTTGACTTTGCGATTGAGTTTGACCTGGTCGATATTGGCCCGCAGTGATTCGCCTTTTTTGCCGCCGATTTCATCGGCGTGCTCGCAAATGCCGTCGAGGGAACCGAATTGGTTGATCCACTTGGCCGCAAAGCCGTCGCCTACGCCGGGCACACCGGGAATATTGTCGGCGGTTTCGCCTCGGAGTGCCGCCAGATCCGGATATTGTGCGGGAGTGACTTTGTATTTGTCGATGATGGACTGCGGCGTCATATGCTTCAGGTCTTTGAAGTGATGGCCCGGGTACAACACGGTGACGTTGTCATCCACCAGCTGGAAAGCGTCTCGGTCACCGGACAATACCAGTGTGTGGTGACCGGCCTTGTCTCCCATGGTGGCGAGGGTGGCGATCACGTCGTCGCCTTCGAATCCCGGCTTCTCGATGTAGGTGACGCCGAGGGCCGTGAGCATGCGTTGAATCAATGGCAGCTGGGTGAGCAGCTCTTCGGGAGCCGCCTCACGGGTGCCTTTGTATTGCGGAAGCATCTCATTGCGGAATGTGCCGCCCTTCACATCGAAGGCGACGCCCAGATGGTCGGGCTTCTCCGCATCGATCACCTGCGCGAGCATGGTGGCAAAACCCCAGACGGCGTTGGTGGCCTGGCCGCTGGAGGTGCTGAAGTTGTCGACCGGCAGGGCGAAAAATGCACGGAAGGCCAGCGAGTGGCCGTCCACCACCAGCAATGTTTCATTGGTGGGTACGGTCACGCTGGCCTCTCCCATAGTGTGTTTGTGTTGCTTTACGACTCAGTACGGCGACGCCGATAATCAGCGTTCGCCCGAATCAGAAGGCTTCGGATCGCCGTACTTGGCGATGATGGCCTGAGCCAGGCGCTTCTTGGGGATGCGCTGGTCCATGGAGGTCTTCTGAATCCAACGGAAGGCACCCTGCTCGGAGAAGTCCGCCTTGTCCATCAGCAGACCCTTGGCGCGGTCGACGAGCTTGCGCTCCTCAAGCGTGTCTTCGGCCTTCTTGAGCTTCTCTTCGGTTTCCTTGAGCTGATCGGTGGTTTCCTTGAGCTTACGTTCGCTGCGCTCCACGCTGTCCAGCAAATCGTTGATCTCGGCGAAACGGCCCATGGCCACCTCGAGGGTCGGCAGCAGCTTGGATTCCTCGTACGGCTTGGTGACGTATGCCATGGCGCCAGCGCCGGTGGCCTTCTTCACCAGATCGGTCTGGGAGAATGCGGTGAGCATGACGACGGGGGCGATGTTTTCATCGCAGATAATGCCGGCAGCGGTGATGCCGTCCATACGCGGCATCTTGACATCCATGCACACCACATCAGGGCGGTACTTGCGGGTCAGTTCCACGGCTTCCTCGCCGTTGGCGGCCTGACCAACGACCTCATAACCGTTGTCTTCCAGCATGGCGACCAGATCCATGCGGTTCACGGCTTCGTCCTCGGCCACGACAACGGTACGCGGACCGTCCTCGGGCTTGGCCTTGCGCTCAGCAGGTTCGCTTTCATTGGCCACGGCCTTGAGCTCTTCGTCGGTCAGCACCTCATCGATGTTGATACTCGGTTCTTCGGACTTCTTCCTTGCAGCCATGCCAACCTCTTTCTTGAATTACCCAACAATGGGGTTCACAATAATTTCAGCGAACTCCTAACTAAAGTGCCCTCGGTGGGACTCGAACCCACCACCTTCGCATACCCTGCCGAGCTGAGGGCAATTCCTTGTCAGGAATCGCTTCTGACTCAGTTTACCCTCCTGTACATCCTGTTCGCGGTTTCTCTGCGAGTTTTGCCCGCACGCTGAACCGTTCCCGTTTTGTACGGCAATCAAGAGTAGCGGCTGCGGACGCGGCCTGTCAAATATCGGCGTGTGGGAGAATGGAGTTTCCGTTTTCGCGGAGTGTCCACATAGATGCAGGGTTTACCAAGGTGACCGTGTTCTTTAGGGTGTGCGCTGCGCGAAGACGGTTTTTTATTGGCTGAAGGAGGCCGAAGATGGTTGAAGAGACAAAGAGGCCCTTGCGCCGCAGGCGTTTTGGGTGCATTCTCGAACGCAAGGGTTCGACAGGGGATGTCACGAGCATCGAGGCTCGTTATATCTCGCCGATCAATGGTCAGCGTGTGTCGAAACGTTTCGCGCCGGGCAGGCGGGGCGATGCCGAGGATTGGCTCGAGACCGAGAGGTCGATCGTCGATCTGCACCGTCGTGGGATGATGACGTGGATTCCTCCACGGGACCGGGATGGGAACACGTTGACGCCGAAGCTGACGTTCGGCGTGTTCGCCGACGGGTATGTGCGCCGGCATCGCAGGAAGGACGGCGCCGAGATCGCGGGCTCGACGTTGCGTAACCTGCGCAATGACATCAAGCATCTCAAGGAGGCGTTCGGCGACGTGAAACTGGCCGAGTTGACCGAGGAGCTGGTGACCGAATGGTATTACGGGCCGCATCCGAACGGGGAATGGCAGTTCCGCTCGGAATGCATCCGGTTGAAGATGCTGTTGCGGGAGGCGTGTGCGCCGGGCTCCAAGGGCGCTCCTCCCCTGTTGGCGGAGAACCCGTTCACGCTGCCGATTCCGCCCGAGCCGGAGGCTGGGTCGTCGGATATTCCGCCGGTCACGCCCGACGAACTGTACCATATATATAATGCGATGCCGGGCTATACGCGGTTGTCGGTGTATCTCGCGGCCTGTGCGGGCGGCATGCGCATCGGCGAGGTCTGCGGTCTGATGGACACGGACTTCGACTTGGAGAACAAGGTGCTGATGATCCGTCGCAGCGTCAGCCATGGCGCGGATGATCTGGGCCCGTCCCGGATCGGCAGGCTGAAGACGAAGGGGTCCCGGAGGACGGTGCCTATCCCGGACATGCTGATTCCTTTGATTCGCATGCATCTCGAGGATCGTCCGGACCAGTCGAACCACATGTTCTTCCAGGCCAAGCGCGGCGAGATCCTGTGTCAGAACACTCTGCGCAACCACTTCATGAAGGCCCGCAAGGCGGCGGGCCGTCCCGACCTGCAGTTCCGCACTCTGCGCGTGACCCATGCCACCCGTCTCATGCTCGATGGCAGCAGTCTCAAGGAGACGATGGACGCCCTCGGACATGTGAGGGAGGAGACCACGTTGCGGCATTACCTGCGTGCCGTGCCGGAGCATCAGAGGGAGGCCGCGGAACGCACCGCCGCCTATCTGCTGTCCGCGGACCCGTCGCTCGCGATCGCCTCGCTGCCTCCCGCTCCCGCCGGGCTGGACGCGGACGGCGATGCGGGCGACATGGCCGCGCTGGCGTTGCTGCTTGGCCAGGTTTCGACGCTGATGGCCGGCATCGCCGCCCGGAACGCGCAGCCGGCCGGATAGCCCGGCTTCCGCCCGCCCCTGCGGTCACGCGCCTATGGCCGGACCGTCCATGCCCGCATCCTGCGCGGGTCCGGGACGGTCCGGCGTTTCCATGGGCATCGCGCCGGGCAGTACGGCGGGGTCGGGGAACATGTTCGCGGCGGGCCATAGCCCGGTCGGCCCCTCGTCGGGTGCGGGATCGTAGCCGGGGGCCGTCGCCTGCGCCTGGCGGATGCATTCGCTCACACTCCCCTGGAACGTGCTCTCGCGGGTGGCGGCCCGGCGGACCAGATCGAGGCCGGCGGCGTCGCTGCGGTCCATGTCGACGATGAGCATGGTCGGCATGCCCGCGCCGAGGATCAGGTGCCGGCCCGTGGTCTCCACGAGGTCGTCGTGCGGCGTGATGATCGGATGGTCCGTGACCCGCAACGGGTTGGCGGGGTCGTCGGGCAGAGCGAGGTGGATGTCCTCCGGCTTGGTGGCGGGGATGCGGATGGGTTGGACGGCGAGCGGCTGGGCGGGGTCGGGGTTTCTGGTGGCGATTTCCCCGGTGATCCATGCGGCGTTCCAGTCGTAGACGCCGAGGGGTGCATGCAGGTCGGGCTCGGCCATGACGCGGGCCTGGAGCGCGTGGGCGCGGATGACGCCCCTGTTCTCATGCCAGTGGGAGTTGAGGAGTCCGATGGAGGCGAGCAGCTGGTCTCCCACCATGCGGCCCTTGTCCTTGTACCTGTTCCATTCCGCGGCTCCTTGCGGCTGGTCCGCCGGGTTGAGCGCGTCGCGTGCGACCTGGATGGCGCCGAGGGCGTGCGCGAGGTCGAGCGCGAGGTCCTTCCATGGGCGGCGGGTGTCGATCGCGATGGCGTGTTCGTCGAGCCGGTAGCCCATGGGTTCGGCGGCGGCCTTCGCCTCGTGCCTGACGGTCAGGCCCTGCCGCGTGAGGGTCTTCGAGAGGGCCTGTGCGACCCGTGCGAACAGGTGGGTCTCCTCGGCCTCGTCGAGCGTGAAGTCGGGCAGGATGCCGCCCTTCTCCTGGATGTTTTGGATGTCCTGTTCGGTGTAGTCGCCACGGTCCTTGAGATGCGGATCCTGCCAGGCTGGCGTGGTGTTGCGGGATATGTCGGCCATGATGGTCCTCCTTGATGGGCGGGGCCGTCTTTCGGCCCCTTCCCATCCGGCACCCGCACGCCGCGAGCCGCCGGCCGATTGCACTCCACCCACCTTTGACTTGTACGCCAAGTTGACGTACAATCATGGCATGACAAGCATTACAACGGAACCGGTGCGCAGCTCCCGTCTGAACATGAGGCTTACTCCGGAGCAACGCCAGACCATCGATATGGCGGCGTCCCTCAAGGGCTCTTCCATAACCCAGTGGGCCATCGACCATCTTGTGACCGACGCGCGCCGCGACATCGAGGAGGAGACCGTCACGCGTCTGCCTTCCAAGGCGTTCGACGAGTTCCTCAAGGCACTCGACAAGCCGATGCCGCAGGCCGCCCGGGACCTGATCGATATGGACCCCGATTGGCTATGAAATTCACCGCACCACGCAGAGTCGAGCCCGGCGACGTGTTCGACGGGTTCGACTGCGGCGTCGCGCTCATCGACGATTGGCTGTCGCTTCGTGCGCGGAACGCCGAGCGGCAGGGCACCGCCGTCGCGTATGTCACCTATTCCGAATCCGGCGAGCTCGCCGGATTCTACTCGCTCAGCGCCCATGCCATGGAGCGTTCGAGCATAGCGGGCGGATGGCTCCAGAGGAACGTCCCAGAACGGGTGCCCATGATTCTGTTGGGCATGCTGGGGGTCGACAGACGGTTCCAAGGCAACGGTCTGGGCCGTCGCCTGCTTCATGACGCCGTCGTTCGGTCGCTCGGCATCAGCATGGAACTGGGGGCCCGGGCCCTCATCGTAGACCCCGTCGATGATGGGGCCGCGCGTTTCTACGAGGCGAACGGATTCCAGCACATCCCCGAGTCCGAGCGCATGTTCCTCAAACTCGCCGGTAAACGCTCCTAACCGCTTGGCGGACATCGGTCGTGCCTGCCCGTCAAGGAGGAAAACACGCGCCCTGCCACGGCCATCGTCCGGACTGGCGCGTTAGATCGGAGGTCTTTCGCGAGACGCCCCAACTTCGAGCCGTGGTCGCGCAGATACCTGTTGCACCTTTCCGGATTGTCGAGATTCGATTTTCCTCGTCTGTGCGCCATGGCGTGCCATAGTGAAGGACGGCTGCGCGAGCCTTTGTTGCTGTACGCCCTGCAGTCGGACCGTTTTCCCGAGCTGATGGCCATGACCGACGATTCCGAGCTGAGGGGTGAATACGGGCATGCGGCCGATTCTCTAGGGGAACTCGCCCCCAAGACTATGCGTTGGAGCACGGCTACGACCCTTCCACCGGTGACAGGTACCGGAAGGTGTTGAACTCCTTCTATGCCGACTGGCACAGGCCGGAGACTCTTGCCCGCTCGAAATCCATCAGAAGGGATGCCTGTCTTCGCGCGAAACGGGAGAGGGGTGTGCCTGTCGCGCCAATCTGCCGTGAACTCGGACTGAATGTCGGGAACGTGAACGCGTGGCTCAAGAACGGGGACATGTCGAAGGTGAGCCTGGAGAACGCGACCAGACTGGCACACGCGTTCCGCGCGGCGTGACCGGGCCTTTCCATTATCGGGGCTCCGGCCTGTGTATCGAATGCATACGCCGTCCAGCGAAAGGTCTTTTATGATGCGTCCCGCCGTTCCCGTCCATGTGAAGGAGGACGTCGAGACCCCTTCCCTGCTTGCCGAATTCCGCATGGGTCCGACATTCTGGTCCAGGGTGAGTCCCCTGGAGATCTCGTATTGGCAGGTCCGTCGGGACAACCGTCTGATCATCGAGGCGTGCTGGATGGGGATGACTCTTTTGTCCTTGTCGGCCATTGTGGTCCAGTTGACGATCGAACTGCTGATGGGCATCGATCTCTTCCTGTTGGGATTGATCCTTTGCCTGGTCGCGTTGCCGTTGGAGGCCGCCTGCTGGTGGCGTTGGAGGCTGTCGCGTATGGACGCCGATACCGCCCTGACCCTAGCCCGGGCGTTGTCTTCCTTCCGGGATTACGTCTCGGGAAGCTGAACCAGGCCCGCGCATTGGGCCTCCGCCTCGGAGAATCCCGGCAGGGACTCGTAATGGTTCTTCACCGTGTCGTCCAGGATATCCTTTTCCCCGAGCCTGAACTCGATTCTTTTCCCGTTCGCCTCGTATAGCACGTATTTCGATTGGCTGATTCCTCCGGCGTCCATCCTGGTCGGCGGGTTCGTCGACGACGTGTTTTCCTTTGCTGTTTCCGAGAAGAACACCAAGCGGGATTCGCCTGGCTGGAGCGTGACCTGTCTATCGTGAAGTAGTTTCACGGCCTTTTCCGATTCGGCCGCGGCGAAGGCGCCGTCCTTGTCGACATCGGGTATGCACACTTCCATTCTGGTTCCGTTGTCGGTTTGGCGGGAAATGTCGAGAATGGTGCCCGGGGTGCGTCCCGTGTTGGTCACGATCACCGCCTGCCCCTGTTGCGAGAAGAGTTTCCGGGTCCCGTCGAATGTCGACAGCCCCGTGGCTTCGTAGAGCGCTTTCACATCGAATACCGCGCCTTCACGGTCCCATTGGACGATCTGGGCTCCCATGGCGATGATGGAGACGACCAAGGCCGCGATGGAGACCCATAGGGCCGCCCGATCCAGTCCGAGGGATTTCTCCTCGGAGGATTCCCGGCACTTGTCATCGTCCCCGACCGGGACCTTCGTTTTCGACGGCATGGCCAATTGCCTTTTCGGGTTTTTCCGACTGTTCCCGTTCTTCGTTCTTCTTCGTCCCATTCTTCCTTCTCCGACGCCATCCGATGCGATGGGGTTCATTATCCTCTTTGGCCCGATATCGGCGGGACCCGGTGTTGCGGCGGCGTGGATGGCTGGATTGCGTGTCGTGTGTTGGGAGGCTTGCATGGCTGGTGGCGAGGGGAAGCGGGGGTCGTCGGGCAAGGCGTTCGTGGTGGCCGGCATGGTGGTCGCGGCCCCGTTGCTCACGGTCGTGGTCGTGTTGTTGTGCCTGGTGATCCTGGTGGTCGCGATCCTGCAGTCGGATTACGGCCTGGGGACGCGTTGCGTGACGGGTTCCTCGTCGTGGGTGGATTGGGCGGTGTCGGTCGCGAAGGACGATAAGCATGGGTATTCGCAGCCGAACCGCGGGGGCGACCCGGATTACGACTGTTCGTCGTTCGTGTGGGCGGCGTTGCGCCATGCGGGCTTCGACGTGGGGTCGAGCCCGTTCAACACTGACGGCATGGATTCGGTGTTGAAGGCGGCCGGTTTCGAACGGTCGGATTTCAGGGATGTGGCGTCCCTGCAGGCGGGCGACGTCGTGTGGGCCGACGGGCATACGGAGATCTACATGGGTGATGGCGAGTTCGTGGGCGCGCATTGGGACGAGAGACACGGGGTCGAGGGCAGGACGCCCGGCGACCAGACCGGTGACGAGATCGGCGTGACGTCCACGTTGAACGCGCGGTACACGCGCGTGTACCGTGCGCCGGCCTCGCAGGGCTCGCAGGCGGTGTCGGGCGGCACGTCGGATTCCGGTTGGGACGGGATGGGCGCGGAGCAGGCGAAGGCCGCCTGGTTCGCCGGCCTGGCCGGTCCGGGCAATACGTGCGTCTCGTATCCGCAGGGCCAGTGCACGTGGGGCGCGTGCCTGCGCGCCTACCGTCTGGGGTGGAAGCATGTGGGCCAGTATTGGGGCGATGGCGGCATGTGGGCCTCGTCCGCGGCCGCGGAGGGTTACAGGGTGACGCGGACGGCCCCGGTGCCGGGCGCGATCGTGAGTTTCCCGCCCGGCGTGCAGGGCGCTGATCCGGCGGCCGGGCATGTGGCCGTGGTCGAGTCGGTGGACGCGTCGAAGGGCACGTTCACGATCAGCGAGATGAACGCGCATGGCCCGGTGTACACGTCGCGCGAGCTGCCCATCGCGGGCGGCGCGAACTTCATCCTGCCCAAGGACCCGATCCACGGGGCCGGCGGGGGTTCCTCGTCGGCGGCGACGTGCTCGGCGGGCGACCAGGACGGCGAGAAGGCGAGCGTGGAGGAGGCGAAGAGGATCGCGAAGCGCAAGATGAAGGACATGGGCTGGGATGACGGTTCCCAGTTCGAGTGTCTGGACACGATCTTCACCGAGGAGTCGGGCTGGCGGTGGGACGCCACCAACCCGGACAGCGGCGCGTACGGCATCCCCCAGTCGCTGCCGGCGGAGAAGATGGCCTCGGCCGGCCAGGATTGGCGGACGAACGCGGCCACGCAGATCGACTGGGGCCTGAAATACATTCGTGACAGGTACGGGACGCCGTGCGCCGCGTACGCGGAACGCCGGGCCAAGGGCTGGTACTGAAATTATCGGCGTCCGTTCGGGTGGTTTTTCCGGGAGCGGTCGTCTCATGGCGTTCCCGGGCCGGCCGGCGCATGATTTTTCTTCTCCTTATTCCCGTACGCCGGCGGGCCGCTTTCCTTCACGGCCCCACGCCCCCTCCCCGGGCGTGGGGCCTTCCCTTTCTTTCCGGCCCGTTATCGGCCGTGGGCCGTGCCGGCGCGTGGTGGATGTGCGGGCCCGTGCTTTCGGGCCGTGGAGGCTTGTGATGAGGGAGGCTGTGATGTCCGGGATGATGTTGGCCGATGATTCGCTGATCAACCTGTTCCCCGATCCCGCGTGGGATGTGGCGGGGTTCCGTGACCTGGCGGGAGGCGTGATAGCGGTGTGCCTGTACGCGGCGGTCGCGATGGTGATCGTCGGCGTGCTGACCCTGCTGCCGGGCCTGATCACGAACAACATGATGGAGCGCGCCTTCTCCTGGAAGCGTCTGCTGTGCGCGTTGATGATCCCGTTGACGATCGGCGCGGCGACGAGCGGGTTCGCGTGGGGCGCGGGCGCGTTCGGCGCGGACGGGCTGGCCGTGAACGACTCGTACCAGTCCGCGAACGGTCATCCCGACTGGAAGGGCGTGAAGAACGACGAGGCGAAGAAGTCGGACGATCTGGGCGGCGTGGTCCGGCAGTTGGGCGAGGACATCGCGAACCGTGTGGGCAAGGCCGCGGGCGACGCGATCGACAAGGCCCTGTCGACGGGCAAGAAGGCGTGGCAGTGGCTGTCCGGCGGCGACGGGAAGGGCAACGTGTTCCAGAAGGCCGGGGACGCCGCGTCCGGGGCCTGGGACTGGCTGTCCGGCGGCGACGGGAAGGGCAACGTGTTCGAGAAGACGGGCCAGGCGGCGGGCGACCTATGGTCGTCCCTGTTCGGCTGAGCCGTCCGGCCCGTTATCGGCGTCGGGCGTCGTACGGGCCCGGTGGCGGTGGGGAAAGGAGGGTGAATCATGACCATTATTCATCCAATCGCCGCCACCGCGTCCGATATCGTGCTGGCGTTGACCGACAACGACCTGTCCGGGTTCTCCGTGTCCCCGAACTGGACGTTCTTCCCGTTCATGAGCCTGGTGTCGAACATCGTGGGCGGCCTGTGGGCTTTGGGCATCTTCGTGGCGACGGCCGCGTGGATCATCGCCGCGTTCTCCTGGGTCGTGTCCAAGGCGATCCACAACAGCACGATGCAGCAGTACAGCGGCATCGTGTTCGTGTGGATCGCGCTGGGCATGATGCTGCTCGGCTCGGCCATGGCGATCGTCAAGTTCGCGTCCACGCAGGCCCTGTTCTGACCTCGGGGCCCGTTCCCTTTTTCCTCCGGGCCCGTCCCGCCGTCGGGGCGGGCCCTTTCCTTTCTTTGCTGTTTTTCCGTTGTTGGGAGGCTGTCGTGGGCGATGTCGTCGAGGCGGTGCTGCAGAAGCTGTTCCCGTGGATGCTGGATCCGATGGGCAAGGCGTTGCAGGGCATGATGGTGGGCGCGTTCTCGTCGACCGCCGGATCCGTGTCGTACGCGGAGTGGAACGTGGCGATCACGGCCGCGAACAGGATCGGCTGGGTGATGGGTTTCGTGAACATGCTCATATGCGCGGTGGGCGCGGTGCATGCGGCCGTGAAGGCCAGCCCGGCGGAGTCGGTCAAGTCGTTCGCGATGGCGGTGCTCGCCTGGCCGTTGACCGCGATCTGCGTGAGCGTGATGATCACGTGCGAGGGGATCGTGAGCCTCCTGTCCGCGAGGATCCTCGCGGTGGGCGCGGACACGACCAAGGGCCGGGGCATGGAGTCGATGGTGTCGGCCATGTTCAAGAAGATCCTGGAGCAGACGTCCGTCCTGCATTCGCTGACGATGCTGCTCGTCTATCTGGTGTTGTTCGTGGGCGTGTTCCTCCTGTGCTGCATGCTCGCGGCCCGCACCCTGTGCCTGGTGCTGCTGGCCGCGGTCGCCCCCTTGCCGGTGATGAGCGCCGGCTGGAAGGCGACCCGGCCGGCGATGCGCCGCTGGCTTTCGGCCGTGGTGGGCGTGATGCTGGCCAAGCCGTTGGCCGCGCTGGTGATCACGGTCGGGTCGGCGCTGATGACCTCGCAGACCACGTCGGGCGTGGGCGAGGGCAGTTTCTGGGATCTGCTGGTCGGCATCGCCGCGATCTACATGGCCTGCTATTCGCCGAAGATGATCATGCCGGTCGTGCAGTTCCTGGGCGACGACCGGAGCATGGGCATGCAGCAGGCCGCGAGCCAGGCGGGCCGGAACGCGCTGGTGACCGCGGCCCAGCTGACCCGGCAGGTCGTGACCGCGGCCGCCGGGGTGGCGACCGGCGGGGCCGCGGCGGCGGGCGTGCAGTTGCCCGGCATGGCGCAGGGCGGGCTGGCCGCCCTGACCGGCCAATGGGGGCAGGTCGGCGAACAGGCCGGAAAAATGCTCGCCGGCTCCAAGGCCGACGGCAAGGACAAGGATGATGGCGGCGGGGCCCGGGATTCCGGCGCCCATGCCGCCGACCCGTCGAAGGACGACGGGTACGAGCCGCCGGTCTCCGCTCCCCCGGGCCCGGATGGCTCGGCCATTCCGGCGCCCGATGGCGCGTCGTCCGCCGGAACCGCGCCCGGCGGCGAGGGAGGGGACGGTGGCCGGGGCGTCGCGGGCCGTGACGGTTCGGACGGTGCCGACGGGATCGGCGGCGAGGGAGGCCTGGGCGGCGCCGGCGGCGAGGGCCGGACCGGATCGTCCGGCGCTCCGGGGTCTCCGGGCGATCCGGGGCTTCCCGGGATGCCCGGAACGGATGCGACGCCGGCGCCCCCGGTGTCGCCGCAGTCGCCGTCGGGCCCGGTCCTGGCCTGACTTATCGATGCGTTGCCGGGTGGCGTCCCCGTATGGGCGGGGATCGCGCCCGGCCCTTTTTTCTTGTTTGATCGGAGGTTGCTGATGGTGGATGCCGATGGCAGGGACGGCGGGGCGAGGGTGCCCACGGCGGCGTTCAGCCGCCTGTCGGCCACGAATGTCTTGTTCGGGTGGACATGGCCGCAGATCGGCGTGGGCCTGGCCGGCCTGGTCATGGTCGTGGGCGGCGCGGCGGCGGGCATGGTGCTGCCGTTGATGCTCGCGGGCGGCGTGGTCATGGCGTACGGGCTGATCCGTTACGAGGGGTTGAGCCTGATGGCGTGGACGTACGTGTGGCTGGCGTGGCGGCGGCGTGTGCGCGACGGGTCGACCCGATGGTCGGCGAGTCCGCTTGCCTCGGGCCGGCCGGCGGGCGTGCTGGGCGTGTGGGGCCAGGTCGGGTCCCGGGCCCAGGTGGTCGAGGGGTCCGGCGTGGAGGTGGTCGGAACCCCGTTCCATGGCGCCTGCTACCTGTTCGACCCGGAACGCCGGCGGGCGACCGCGGTGCTCGCGTTGAAGGTCGAGGAGTGGACGTTGAGCACGGATGCGTCGAAATCGTCGCGCGCGGCCGCCTTGAACGATCTGACCGCCCGTCTGGCGGACACGCCGGGAGTGGTCGAGCTCAAGGAGACCGCGCTCCTGCTGCCGGGAGCCGCGCCCGCGCCGGATCTGCCCGACGATGGCGGGTCGCCGGAGTGGATGCGCCGTGATATGGCGGAATTGTGGGCCCTGCCGGAGGTCATGACCCCGTTGGCGAACGTGAGCTACGTGTCCGTGACCTGCGACGTGGACCGGCTCAAGGGCGTGGACCGCGCCCGGGGCCGGCTCACGGAACGCGATCGGGTCGGGGTCGCGTTGGGCGACCTGGTGAAGATGACCGTCGCCCCGGCCCTGGTCGAATGCGGGGCGCGTCCCGGTTCGGTGCGCTGGTGCGGACTGGACGACCTGCGCACGCTGATCCGGTCGGTTTCGGATCCGGCCGGCAACGCGGACCGTCCTCCGGTCACCCGCGACGAGCCGACGCTGGGCTGGTGCGAGGAGAGCCTCGACGGGGAGAGCGTGACCCTGGAATCGTGCGTGGCGCGCACCTGGTGGGTGACCCAGTGGCCCGACCGGCCCGTGCCGGCGGGCTGGACGCGCGACATCCTGCAGGGCGGCAGGATGATCGCCCTGACCCATATCTGGAGGCCCATGAGCATGGAGGAAAGCGAGAAGGACCTGCGTGACCGCGAGTCCAGCATCCTGCAGCGCGACACGTTGCAGAACCAGCGGAAACTGTCGCGCGACGAACGCCGTGAGCGCCGCGAGCAGCGGCAGCGAGAGGCGGAGCAGGACGCGAACTGGCCCGACACCGACCATCAGGGGTTCATCACCCTGTTCGCCCCGGACCGCGACATGCTGGCCGTGTTCGAACGCGACCTGCGCGTGCGCGTCGGCAAGTACCATCTGCGCCTGTCCGGCCTGCGCGGCCAGCAGCGGCAGGCGTTGACCGCGGTCCTGCCGCTGGGGTTGTGACCATGGGCGCGCACGGCCAGGAGGACTGGTTCGACGAGGTCATGCCCGGGTTGGACGCCGTGCGGCCTGGTGGGAAACGGCGATTCCCATGGCCCGGCCGGCATGGGAAGGACGACGGGGACGAGGCCGAGGCCCGCACCAGGCCCCGTATCGGGGTGCGTGTGGGCGTGGCGACGGTGATCGTCACGGGTCTCATGGTCGGGGCCGGGCTGACTGCGGGCATGGTCTCCGCGAACCGGCGCGAACGGCTGGCCGACGCGTCGGCGGCGTGCGAACGATCCGCCCGGGCATGGTCCGCGGGATCGGCCGCATGGGACCGTGACCGCGACCGGATCATGGGATCGGTCGACCTCGACGCGCTGCGCGCCACGGACCCCGATATGGCGGGCACCCTCGAACGGCTTTCCTCCGATCCGGCCACGCCGGCCGGCTGCACGGCCGGAGGCGACATGGCAACGCTCGACGCGGACGCGAAACGCATCTCCAAGGCCGCCGACAGGCTCGCGAAACGGTCGGAACGGCTGGAAAAGGCCGTGGCGAAGGCCGGCCAGACGGTCGGCGACGCCGAATCGTCACGGGCCAGGAGCCGGCTCGAACATGCCGTGGCCGACGCGCGGGGTCTGCTGGAGGGGAGCACGGCGGACCAGTACAAGGTGCCGTACCTGTACCGTCGGCTCGGACAGCTCACGGAACAGGCGGCGGGGCTGCTCGACGACGGGTCCGCGTCCCCGGCGGACATGGACCGGCTCTTCCAGGGCATCGACTCCATGGTCTCCTCGCTCGCCTCCGGCACGCGATGACGGGCCGCCATACGGTTATCGGTCCGACGCACGCGTGTACGGACAAACGGATCAGGAAACAGGAAGGAATCGGTCATGCCGTGTCGGTCAGAGCGTTCCGGACTCATCGAACGCGCCATCCTCGCGCGATCAATGGGGGCGGGCCGATGATGCACCTCATACTCGTGATCGCCGTCGTTTTCGTTTTCGCCGCGTCCTGTCTGCTGACGTTCGGCCTGTGCCGCGCGGCCACGCGCCGCGACATGCTTGAGGCCCGTTGGCGTGAGGAGTCGGCCGGTTCCGTGGGTGAGGAGAGCCATGAGAGCGCATGAAACGCTTGAGCGTGCCGGGCGTCAGGGCGGCTTCCCGGCCCGTGGTTCCGCTTCGGGCCTGTTGGCGGCCTGCCCGTCGGACGGCAGCCACGACTTCTACCTGTCGATGATGCTCGACGTTCCCGTGCCGCGCGTGCCCATGCTGCGCGCACGTCTGCAAGACTCCCGCCGAGGGGCGCAACGCGCATCCGACGTACAGGAAGCTGGCCGCGTGGTGCAAGTGCAGCGTGGGCACGGTCAAACGCCACTTGTCATGGCTGGAAGGGGGACGTGTGGTGATGGAGCAGCGGTTCCGTCTGCGTGACGGCTCGCCGGTCGTGCCGCGCTGGCGCCGTTGACGATATAGGCGTCCTTCGTGGGTGTCGGCGTCGGCGAGCATGTGCTTTTTCCGTTCAGGGAGGTTTCGTATGGCTGACAATCCTGCCGGGGTCCGTGCCGGCAAGGCCGGGGGTCCGCATGGGTTGCGGGTCCTGTCCCCGGCCGATCCGGGGTATGTGGAGTGGTGCCGTTCCGGCATGCCCCAGAGGATCCGTCTGCTCAAGCTCGCGGCCGAGAAACGCCGCCGGATCGAGCAGGGGGTGATCTGTCCGAAATGCCATAGGCGCCGGGTCCGTGCCGGCGACACGTTGTGCGCCCAGTGCCGTCACTTGGAGGATCTGCCCCGCTGCCGGGAATGCGGGAGGCGGACGAGCCGTCCCGTGGACGGGTTGTGCGCCCGATGCCTGAAACTGGTCCGGGAACAGGCCAGGCCGATGTGCCCGAAATGCGGCAGGTGCCGGTGCCTCGAGGGCGAGGACATGTGCGGCAGGTGCCGGGCGCACCGTGTGTTGCCATCCTGTTCTCGTTGCGGCGCGCCGCGGCGGAAGGGCTCGCCGGACGGGTTGTGCGGCCGATGCCGGCAGCTCCTTTCGGGGAAGGCGAGGACATGAACCCGATGGACGTGGCCTTGGAGGCCCTGTACTTGCTGGGTGTGGTGCTGTGCTGCGCGCTCCTGTCACGTGAGGAGGGCTCGCGCGAGGGTCTGGGTTCGCGTCGCGCCTGTCTGTTCATGCTGGCGTTGGCGGTGGAGGCGATGCAGGCGGGGTTGGGTTCGCTCGCGTTCCGGGAGCCGTGGGGCGCGCCGTTCGCGCCCTGGCAGGCGTTCGACCTGACAGGAGCGGTACTGGCGGACCTGTTCCTCGCATGGGCCCTGCTGCGCGGCGACGGCGGGGCTCCCGGCCCGGACTACCGGTGACGCGTACCGCCGGTCATTCCTCCCGTCCGCGTTCGTGTTCCACCTCGAAGCGGATCTTGAGCCGCGTACGGCCGCGGCGGGCATGGCGCGCGATTCGGCTTTGTCTGCCCTTTCCACCCTCCCGGACGTTGTGGCGGGTGTGGCGTCCCCGCGCACGGACGCGGGCAAGAAGATTTCTTGCGGCCGCCATGACGCGCAGGAGCGACAGCGCCACGAGGCAGCCGATGGCGAGCAGCGCCACCAGGTCGCGGTTCCGGGCGGCGGGCAGGTTCTGGATGATTTCGAGGAGGTCGAGCATGGCCTCGATGGTGTTTGCGATGTGTTCCATGTGCCGCTGTATGCGTCCGACGCCCCTGCTCATGTTCACGTCCGATTCCCGGTCCGATGACGGCCGAGAACGTTATGGTCGTCCACCCGCCGAAATCGGTGCCGCCGCGGGTGATCGCGCCATGAGGAAGGAACATCCTGAATGATTGGCCATATTGGATCGGAGTGTGGGAGGAAGGCCCTGGACTTTCTGGCCGTCGGGCGGTCCCGCCTCACTGCATGTCGGCTGCGCGGCCGGCGGGCTGCATCGTCCGGCTCACACTGGACCAGAACCGGACATGCCGTCGAAACCCCTATAATTGTCATGTCGTCAGAACAAGCCCGGAGAAGGATATGCCATCAATGCTTACAGTCGCGGAGACGGGGAGCTTGTCCGTTCCTCTCGTCTCCAACCACGATGTGGCTTCGCCGTTGAGATATCCCGGCGGCAAAAGCGTGCTGTCCGGGTACGTCGCCTCGCTTATCGATGTTCTCGGCATTCGTGACGTCACGTATGTCGAACCCTATGCCGGGGGTGCCGGTGTCGCTCTGCGTCTGTTGAAGGACCGCAAAGTATCGAAGGTAGTTATCAACGACTACGATCCCGACGTGTTCGCGTTCTGGAACAGCGCTGTCAATGATTCGGCTTCGTTCCTGGAACGATTCGACCGGGCGGAACCCACTATCGAGGAATGGCATAGGCAGAAACGCATCATCGCGGACCCTGCCAGTGAGCTGGACAGGGGGTTCGCGTTCTTCTTCCTCAACAGAACCAACAGATCCGGCGTGCTGAACGGCGGCGTGATCGGAGGATTGAAACAGAACGGTAGATACAAGGTTTCGGCGCGGTACAACAAGGCCTCGCTAAGACGAAAACTTGAATTTCTCGGGGAACACGCCGACTCCATCGAGGTCAGAAACGAGGATGGCAGGGCCGTGGTCGAACGATTCGTCGGATTCCCTGAGGCGTTCATCTATGCGGATCCGCCTTACGTGGAGAAAGGCGGCAGCCTGTATATGAACGCCTTGGACGATGAGAGGCACAGGGAGCTCGGAAATCTGCTGAACAATCATGCCGACTCCCATTGGATGCTCACCTATGACGATACGGCGTTGATACGCGAGCTGTACGGGGAACGGTACGGTGGCCTGTTTCCTTTGCAATACAGCGCCTCCGCCCGGCGCACCGCGAACGAGCTGATGATCTTTTCCGATACACTGGGCAAGGCCGCAGCCCACATGCACTGACGCGAAGGAGAGGACATGGCGAATCCGTTCGGGGAAAAGAATATCGGCCCATGGGAGGGCCAGCAGGTGGAGTACATTCCGCTGGATGATCTGGTCCTGTGGACGGAGAATCCCCGCGATCCGCTGGATGGCGATTACACGAACGACGATGTCATCCGTCGCGCAACCGACGGACGCAACGAGAAGCAATGGCAGTTGTCCAAGCTGTCGAAAGAGATGGGCGACAGATTCGATTTGAGCGAACTGCCCACGGTATGCAGAATCGATGACGGACCGAAGTACAGGGTATACGACGGCAACAGGCGTGTCATTCTGGCGATGCTCCGCAAGGCCGGTCTCACTACTGAGGGCCAGCAACAACTGGTGCCTCCGGATTTCCCAGACCCCATCCCATGCAACGTGTGCGACGAAGAGACCGCGCTGGAGAATGTGGAACGCAAGCACAGAGGTAACGGGAGCTGGAAGCAGTACGAGCGGGACCGTTTCATGTTCGACTACAGGGGAGGCCCGAAAACCGTTCTCATACGGTTGGAGGAGCTCATCAAGGCGGTGACGAAATGGCCCGCCCTGAACATGAGATACGTCGAAGATGACGTCTTCAACAAAAAGCATCTCGAGGAGATGGGTCTTCTTCCCGACGAGCCGGACTTCGGGGTTCCTCTGGAGCTGCTGGAGGAGCTCGTGGAAGCCGTCGCCGACAAACTGGATAATGAGCTGAACACGCGCAACGCGCGAAACGACCCCGCCAGCGTCCTACCGGGCGAACTCATGGACCGTATCAGAGAAGCACGGCACCGCCGACCGGCGGGCGAAAAGGCCGACGGACGGGAAAGGGAACTTCCCTCCGACAATTCCGAGCCTCCATCGCAATCCCATGGTGGTCCTGGCCGGGATGATGTGCTTCGCCCCGATACGTCCGGGACACTCCCCCACACCGATGCATCCGCCAGGAGGCGAAGGGGACGCACCCGTCAGGTCAAGCCGGCATCCATTCCCGTGTTCGGGAACCCTTCGGGTCTACGGCTGCAGACGGGAGACGTCAACAACATGTATCGCACTTTGGAGGAACTGTGGAACATGTATGCGCGCGGAGGCATGCGGAATGCCGCCGCGTTCGTGCCGATCTTTCGCATGGGGCTGCGTCTGCTGATCGATACGGCCGCCATGGAACGATGCGGCGGATTGGACAGATATGTGGGCGAGTATGCCGGGGAAGCGAAAAAACGTCTCAGGCAGGCGGCAAACAGCGCTGATCTCGTTACCTTTATGCGCAACCAGGCGGTGTCGCCGGAAAATCTGCTCCGACTGCTCCAGAACGGCGCACATGCGTATACTTCGACCGGGAACAAGGAACAAGCCCTAGCCATGAGTATCCTGATCGGGGAAATGCTTTCGATCAGCCACGGACGTCCATGATTCGGGGGAACGGCGTTTCATGGGACACAAGACCGTGGCAGCCATTTACCAGCAAATCGCCGTGACGGGCCGAGCTTCTCTATAAACCGGGTCGCGCGTTCACGGACGGTCCGGAATCCGGCCATCGCGCACAGAGTTTTTCACTCCTCATCAAGCCGATACGGGGGCACGTTCGGCGTGCATCATGGCATGAGACGTCACACTCTCATGGGACGGGAAAGAATTTCCGGCCGTCGGAGGACAATCGTTTTCGTATCGGCTTTCCACATGAGAAGGGGGAAACATGGAACATGGGGATGACGGTCGTTCGCGGGATGATGTCATGGACGGCCCCGCATCGCCGCCGGATGAGCCTGGGCGGATACTCGATCCGTTCAGGAAGGCCTTCGCCTGGGCACGCGTGCGTCTGAACCTGTCGGGAGAGCTTTTCGGCACACCGCAGTGTCCTGTCGCGCGGATCCTCGCACCCGTCCTGACCGTTCTGGGAGCTTCGATCCTCGTGTGCGATCTGTTCGAGAGCCCGTGGAGGGAGGTCCTGGCCTTCGCAGCTCTGGCGGCCGCCTTGTTTTCCGTGGGATACAGGCCGCATCCGCTCGACGCGTTGAGGAGGCCCGGCAAGCCCATGCGGTGGTTCCTCTGTCTCGGGTGCGTCCTCGTCCTGCCGGTTGTGACCTTCTATGCGTCGGCACTGCTGGTTTCCCTCATACCCGACACGTCGGAGAACGCGGGTATCGCCGCGACGGACACGTTCGGCGAGTATGTGGTCATGTTCATCCAGATCATGGGCGAGGCGTGCCTGTCGGTTCTTCTGTTCGCGCTGCTGTATAAGGCCCTCAATCGGGCATGGGGCCGGTCGGATCCATGGGTCCGTTCCCTCGTCGCGTGGCTGGTTTCGGCCTTTCTGTTCGGCATGCCGCATCTGCCTACGTATAGATGGAATTTTCTGCAATGCTTGGTCATCTTCTTCTCGCTGTTCCTGGGATTCGCCGCGTTCGTCGCGACGCGCAGCTGGACGATTCTGTTCCTTTCCCATTTCCTGTACGACCTGCTCAGCAGGCCCATGGTGCTGAATGCGTGCCGATACGCCGCCCTTCTGTGGCTCCTGGTTGCCGTGGCTTGCGTACTGAAGGGGAGCGCCGCCGGTCCGGCTTCCCCTTCCGCTCCCCCGATATCGGCGGATTGTCGGGTGGATGGCATGCCGGCCGGCGGGATCGCCGGCCGTGGCATAGGATGTGTTCATGCGGACCGTCCCTCTCTCCCGGAAGGGGGTGCCGGCGGTTGGTCCGATGATAGGAAAGGAACGAGGATGAGCGAAGAGGACAAGGTGCCGTCCCCGGACGGCGTGGGCGTGGTGCCCGAACCCGAGCCCGAAACGGTTCGCAGGCGTCCGAAGTGGCTGGCACCCGCGGCCGTGGGTTGCGTGCTGGTGCTGCTCGCCGTGGGCGGTGTGGCCGGCTGCCGTATGTGGTCGGCGCGCGAACTGGCCGAGGCGAAGGAGGCTTGCGCCGTGGCGGCCGACGGGGCGCGTGGCGCGGCGAACGACTACAACGCGCTCGTCAACGGGAAGGCCGCCGACGCCTCGGCGGTCACCGTCGACCAGGTGAAGGACGCGAGGACCGTGGACGCGCTGGCCAAGGCGTTGAAGACCACGGCTCCCGAGTATGAGGGGTGCTTGGCCGGTTCCAAGGCCGGTTTGGACGAGGCGACGTCGAAGCTCGACAGGCAGGCCGCCTGGTACAAGACCCATGCCGCATCGCTCGGGAAGGCCGTCAAGGCGGTGGAATCCTCGAGGCTCGACAGGACGGTCGAGGACGCGGAGAAGCTGCTCGCCGATTCGAAGGGCAGGGTCGCCGACGAGAAGACCCGTAGCATGTTGGAGCAGGCCATCAAGGACAGGGACGCGGACGCGATCGGCGAGGCCGTGAACGCGGTGGACGGGTCGGTCAAGGCCAAGGCGAAGGCCGACGCCGACGCGAAGGCCGACGCCGACGCGAAGGCCAGAAGGGAGGCCGAGGAGAAGGCCCAGGCCGAACAGGAGGCCCAGGCGGCGGCCGACGCGGCGGCGGCCCAGGCGCAGGCGCAGCAGCAGGCCCAGTCCTATGGCGGCGGCTACTCGTACGGCGGCGGCACCGGCTACACCGGAGGCGGCTACACCGGTGGCGGCTACACCGGCGGAGGCACGTACACGCCGCCCGCGACCGGAGGCGGCAACGGTGGGGGTTCCGCCTCCAGCGGACCAATCAGCGGAGGACACGGATGTACTACTGATTGTCCTCCACCATCAAGCGACGGTCTGATTCATCATTAACGACTATCAATAAAGTCCATAAGGGTCTTGCTCGAATTTCGGGCAAGACCCTTTTTATTTCCAAGTTCTCTTTTCCCTGTGTTTTTCCTGTGATATCGGTGTGGTTTTCCGGGGTGTGCGGGTGGGGGTCGTGGAGTCCGGCCTGTGGGACGGGTTCCGTGAGGGGCGGGAGAGGCCCGTCCTGTTGATCAACACAGGGAGGAGACCCTTATGGGTTTTCGTCATGATAGGGCGTCGGCCGGGCGGAGTCATGAACCGCTCGCGCGTGGCGCGCATGGGGCGGGGCCGGCACGCACGGTGCTTGCCGGCCTGGTGGCCGTGGCCACGCTGGCCACGGGCGGCCTGGTGGCGTCGACCGCGTATGCGGGCGGCGCGGGAGACAACCGTCCGGGCGGCGCGACCGGCGGCCTTCCCGCGGGCATGTTCTGGCAGTACAAGGACGACGCGTCCGGCAGCTTCGGTCCGGCCGCGAACGCCGACGGCTCGCCGCGCATCGCGTCGGTGGAGGCCGCGTACAAGCGTGCCGGCGTGAGTGTGGTGAACGACGGCGTGTACGACGGGCCGGGGGCGATCCGCGATACGTTGCGGGGCGCGTTGTCGAAGTGCGTGGCCGGGTTCCGTCAGCGTCATCCGGGCGAGGGCGACGGCGACTGCCGTGTCGTGGGCGTGGGCTCGGTCGCCGGCCAGCAGGGCGGCAGATGGGTGTACAACGGGTCCGGCGGCTATTCGGCGTCCGAATGGTACTCGTCCTGGGACTCGCAGATCAAACCGTATACATATAACTATGCCGGCACACAAAGCTACCGTACCTCAGATGGCTTTGATGATGATCCGTCGACCAGCGTGGACAAGATCGCGTATGACAACATCGCGCGGGCCGGTGCGACGCCGAATCTGATCATCATCGTGCTGGACAAGTACCAGCCGAAGCCGCCGGAGACGCCTCCGGCCCCGCCGTCGAAGAAGGTGGAGCAGGGCACGAGCGCTGATGGCATGTCGAACGAGACGGTGATCTCGACGGGCACTGGCGTGGGCGGCAAGAGGATGGTCGTCCAGGATGCGATCGATCCGAACGGCATGGCGTACAAGGTCACGGGCCAGAAGGTCACGGACACGACCACCGGCCAGGACGTGTCCGCGAAGTTCACGTTCAACACGGCGGACGGGCAGCCGGCCCCGAACGATGTGGCCACGGCCACGTGGAAGGGCGGCGACCTGCCGGAAAGGCACACATTCGAGTACCGTCTGACCATCACGGTCTCGCTGCCTTCCACGTCGAAGGTCACGGACACGCCGTCCGTCACGTGGAACGACAAGGGCACGGGCAAGGCCGACGGCCACGGGTTCCCGACCTGGCGGCCGAACCCGGACAAGAGCTGGATCCTGTACCGTGACGGCAAGTGGCAAGCCGTGGTCGATCCGGGCGAGACGAACAGGACCGGCGCGGACGACATGAAGTTCCTCGACGGGGACACGGTCGGCTCCGCGGTGAACGGCACCGTGGACCCCGGTCTGAAGGAGGCTCCCTCCAAGCTGGAGCTGACCGACGACTGGGCCGCCGCCGACTATCTGGTCGACCCGCAGGACGCGTCGAAGATCCGCGTGTTCGCGGCCGAGGCCGAGCCCGACCGCACCGACACGGTCGACGGCGCCACGGTGAAGCACTACACGCAGACCAGCGTCGCGGACATCGCGAACAAGGGCACCGACGTGACCGACATGTTCGACATCAAGGTCGAGGGCACCGTGGCGACCGCGACCGCGAAGGCCGGTTACCTGACGACCCTGAAGGGCATGAGGAAGGGCCTGCAGCTGACCCTGCTCGTCCCGTTCACCGTGAACTTCGCGGACGGCAAGGGCGCGGCCCGGGTGCGCGAGGACTTCGGCAGGCAGCCGGGCGACGAGGTCACGTTCTGCACCTCGCCGGACGGCAAGGAGCTGACCAACAAGGGCAGCCAGACCGTGAACGGGCAGACCGAGCCGACCAACAAGCCGAAGATCTGCGGCTACGTGCCGCCGGTGAAGAAGGACGTGATCGCGGAATCCTCGCAGGGCGGCGGCCAGGAGAGCGTGGACGGCAAGGTCGTCCACCCGGGCCAGAAGGTCGAGTACCAGCTGACCACCGAGCCGAAGCTGCCCGCCGACCTGGCCACCATGGTCACGAGCGTGGCGTTCACGGACTCCTATGACGAGAACCTCGTGCCGGACAAGCAGACCGTCGAGATGATGGACCTGAACACCGGCAAGGTCGTGCCGAAGTCCAAGTACGCGACCAGGTGGGATGAAGGCAGGCACCTGTTCCAGCTGACCGTGAAGGACCAGTCGCTGATCGGCCAGTGGCGCGCCTCCTCCAGCCCGCGCGTCCAGATCCGCTTCGAGGGCACCGTCAGGGAGGATGCCCCCGCCGACCACAAGATCGGCAACAAGTGGGTGCTGACCCTGAACAACAGCCTGACCCCGTCGAACGAGGTGTTCAACCTGCCGCCCGTCTTCAACCCCTCGAAGAAGGACACCCAGTCCAAGGAGCAGGGCGACCCGACCGTCTCGATCGACGGCAAGACGATGCTGCTGGGCGACACCGGCCACTACACGATCGACCTCGACGCCACGCAGAAGGACCAGGCCTACAAGGTATGGCGATTGGGCCTGACGGATGATTTCGATGACGAGTACGTGAGCATCGACCCGTCGAGGATCGAGATCACGGGCGACGACGGCAAGGACTACACCAACGCGTTCAACATCCAGGTGAGGGACGGCGTCGCCTACGCGTACGCGAAGACCGTGGACACCGAGATCCCCGCGACCGGCGAGACCGTGAAGGGCGACCCGCAGCCCGCGGACCTGAAGGCCTACGCCGGGAAGTCCGACAAGGACCACGACCCGTTGAAGGACCCGGCCATCGACCAGTCGCTGCTCGGCCAGCACTACGCGGTCACCCTGCCCTACACGGTGGTCAAGGTCACCGACGGCTACGTGGTGAAGAACACCGCGGTCCAGATCGTCAACAACGTGAGGAAGAAGACCAACACCGTCTCCAACCCGTTGAAGCCGATCAACCCGAAGAAGGACGTGACCGTGAAGGTCGGCGGCCAGAGCGTCGACGGCAAGAGCGTGTATTTGAACAGCACGTTCCTCTACCAGCTGGATTCCAGCATCCTGCCCGCGGACCGCGCCTACCAGAAGATCGCGAACTGGGGCATCACCGACCAGCTCGACCCGGCGTATGACAAGGCGACCGGCCAGTGGGCCGTGTACGCGGCCCGCGACCTGTACCGGGGCGGCGAGGCCATCGCCAGGAAGGGCGAGAGGATCGCCGGCAGCGGCTTCGACAGCTCGAAGCTCGGCGGCGACATGTTCACCGCGAACATCGACCCCTCCACCGGCCTCGTGGACATCCAGGCCACCCAGGCGTACCTGGACCTCGTGTCCGCGGACGACGCGCACGAGCAGGGCTGGCGCGCCTACGTGCAGGCCACGCGAGTGAAGGTCACCGACCGCCACGAGAACGTGTTCACCGAGCACGTGAACGGCAAGGACCTGACCAGCAACATCGTGTGGACCCGCACCCCTGACCTGACCCCGGGCATCAAGCTCGAGAAGTGGGACAGGAGGAGCGGCTGGCCGAAGGGCGACCGCGACGACTCCAAGGACGCGCTCGACGGCGCGAAGGACGGCGACGTGATCGTGTTCACGCTCACCAACACAAGCAAGGACGAGGACGGGCACGGCGCATGGTTCAAGGCCAGCGACCTGAAGCTCGAGGACCACACCATCGTCGGCGACGGCGAGGTGAAGGACCTCAAGTACCCGGACAACTGGTCCACGCTGGTCCTCAAGCCCGGCCAGAGCGTCGAGGTGACCGGCACGCTCACCGGATTCACCAAGGACAGGCACACCGACCGCGCCAAGGTCACCGGCACCCCGTTGGTCGAATGCCCCGTGGTGGACAAGGACCCGTTCGGCGACGCCTCCGGCAAGCCGTCCACAGGCGGCGAAGCCGGCGACGGCGACGGTCCCAGGCAGGTGACCGTCGGCGATCGCACGCTGTGCGAGGACACGCCAGTCGAGTCCAACACCGACGACTGGAACGGCCGCCGGTCGCTGCTGGGCGAGACCGGTTCCGCGATCCTGCCCGTCGGCGTGGGCGCGCTGCTCATGGCCGGCATCGGCGCCGCCGTCGTGATGGTCCGCCGCCGCAAGTCGGCGCATGACGACACGGACGCGGCCCTCATGCCGCGCCACGCCGCCTGACCCGACGGGGCCCGTCCCATGCGCGTCGCCGCGTGGAGGGCCCTTTTCCCGGGGCCGGCATCCCGACCGGGACGCCGGCCCCTCATCCATGCAACGACATCGATCACTCCCCTCCCTGTCGGGGAGGGGGCGGGCGCGGCATGCGGCCGCGCCCATAGGAGAAGGACACGATATGAGGAACATCATCCGCATCGGCGCCGGCACGGACGGCCGGAACCGGTTCGTCGCGATCGCGTTGGGCGTCGCCCTGGCGGCCGGACCGGCCGCCATGATGCCCGCGGCGGCGCTGGCCGCGCCGGCCACGGACGCCGCGGCCGCGAGCACGACGGCCGGCGCGACCATCACACTGCAGGGCGCAGACGGAGCAAGCCTGGCCGGCCACACGTTCAACGTGTACCGGATCGGCACGTACACGGACCAGATCCTGAACGGCACGCGGATCAGCAGCCTCGGCGTGCGCGGCGACACGGCATCCAACGCGTGGGCGGCCGACGCGATCGGCATCGCCAACGCTTACGATCCAAGCACGGCCGACGACATCGCCAAGGTGTACGGCTATGATGACGCGGGCAACATCGCCAACATCAAGATGGACTCCCAGGCCAGGCAATTGCGCAACATCAGCAAGGCCCTGTCCCAGTCCTTGAAGAAGCCGGCCGCCATCCAGGGCGGAGCGAACCTGACGACCACCCGGTCCACGCTGACGATCAACGTGCCCTCCGAGGGCCTCTACTACATCACGGACAGCGCGGGCAACCCGATCATGGTCGGCACGAAATCCGGCAACGCGAACATTATGAAGAACGACGCGAAGGACCCGCAGTGGCGTACGCTCGGCACTGCGGTCGTCAAGTCGAAGAGCATGAGGGTCGACAAGAAGGTCCAGGTGCAGCGCAACGGCGCGACGGTCGGCAAGGACGGCACCGCCTCCGATCCGGTCGGCGTGACCGTCGGCGACACCGTCACCAACACGGTCGAGGTGACCGTGCCGAACAAGCAGGCCGCATCCGCCGTCAAGTTCAAGCTCATCGACCAGCCGAAGGGCCAGACGTACGTGAAGGGCTCGCTGAGCGTCCGGCTGAAGAACGCGCCGCAGACCGACATCACGGCCGACGCGATCGTCTACGACGGGACCACGCAGAACAACGCGAAAAGCATCCCCGGCGACCCGACCCTGAAGACCGCGGACAACAGGCCGGCCGACCCGGATCTCGCGATTCCGGCCGGCGGCTGGGGCATCGACGGCAGGAACCTTCTCGACAAATACTCCAACAGGACGATCGTCATCACCTACCGTATGACCGTCGACAAGGCCAGCGTCACCGATCCGGCGGCCAACACCGTCCACACGTACGGCACGTTCACCGACGGCATCCGGTTCACCACGATCACCGACCAGGACAAGGTCGACATCAAGGCCTACGACTTCACGTTGAAGAAGGTGGACGCGGGCAACGTGAACACGCTGCTCGACGGCGCCCGGTTCCAGATCCAGCGCAACGGCAAATGGATGAAGCTCGACCAGAACACCGGCAAATGGTCGGACGCGGCCGACCAGGATTCCGCCAGCGTGTTCATCACCGGCGACTCAAACCATGACGGGACGGTCGACAACAGGGACGACGCGAGGCAGAGGGGCCTGATCGCGTTCAAGGGGCTCGGCTACGGCACGTACACGGTCACCGAGACCCGGGAGCCGGCCGGCTACGCCAGCTACGCGAAACCGACATTCACCGTCACCATCGACGACGCGGGCACGAGCATCCAGTACAGGGGGACGGGCACCGTGCCGAACCTGACCAGCAGACTGGACAACAACACGGTGCAGGTGAAGAACGTCGCGAACCTGACCCAACTGCCGCAGACGGGCGGCGTGCTCGCGTTCGCGTTCTGGCTGGCCTGCGCCATGCCCCTGCTCGCGACCGGCGGCATGATGGCCGTGCGCGGCGCGCGCAACCGCCGCGACGCGCTGACGCTCACGCATGACGGCGGCAATCCGGCCGCCTGACACATGTCCCGGCCCTCCAGGCCGGGGTTCCGCCGATAGGGGGCGGGGTCGCGTCCCCTATCGGCCTCTCATCACCGAATGATTCTTTTTTATCCGGCCCGCCACGAGGGGTTCGTACGGGTCTTGGCCCATCCGTCGGAAGACATTGCGAGGGATGGGGGAAGGAAAACCGATAATGCGCACATGGCTGAAACGGATGGTCGCCGGCATCGTGTCGGCGGGCACCCTGATGGGCGGCGGGCTCCTGACGGCGGGCACCGCGAACGCGGACGAGATCCGCATGCCCGACATCGGCAAGACCATCACGAGCCTGACGGCATCGGCCGCCACGACGTATCCAAGGGAGCTCGTCAACGGCGGATTCGACTACCTGCCCGACGGCGGATGGAAGACCGTTGACGCGCCAAGCTACATGACGAACGCATACACAAGCGTCGACCCGAACAACGGCCAGTACATGAGGAACGCGAAACACTCCGACGCCGATCTCGCCTCCTGGGTGGACTGGCCCGGTTTCGACCAGTCCAAATTTGCATGGAAGACCGACCAGAAAGGCGGCCACGACCAAGGCGGATTGAAGGACCGCGCGGAAGCGGTCGAACTCCAACAGGACAGCATGGACGGCAACACCTACGCGGAAATGGTCGCCTCCGAACCCGGACGCACCATCTACCAGAACCTCGCCACCATCCCCGGCACACTGTACAAGATCCGGTTGAAGCACGCCAGCCTGTGCAAGGACAACGTCGACCAGATGCAGGTCGTCATCAACGGCACACCCATCGAGATGACCCGAGTGGCCGCGAACGGCAAGGCCGGCGACAAGGTAGGCGAGAAGTCCAAGACCATCGGCACGAGGGTCACGAACGGGAACCGCTGGCATCATTACGACCAGTGGGAGACCTATGAGGGCTACTACGTCATCCCGGACGGGCAGACCACCACCCGGTTCGGTTTCAAGGCCGTCAACTATCTCGACCCCACCAAGGGCAATCTTCTGGATGATGTGACCTTCGCCCGCGCCTACAAGCTGTCCTACGACAAGAACGCGTCGGATGCGACCGGCAAGGTCCCGTCCGACGAGACCGCCGGCACCGTCAGGCAGACCAAGACCAAGACCACCGGAACCGTGAAGACAGTCGCGGACGAGAACGTCCGGTACGGTTCCCTCGCTAATGGCGATTTCTCCTACCCCTCGTTCTCCGATATTCAGGAGAACGAGCAGGGAACCCATGCCGATCTGCGCACGTTCCTCAAATCGGATGACGGCACGCTTTGGGACAACATGTCCGTCACCGATCTTTCCAAGTACGGAAAGATCGGGCAGATCCCCGGTTTCGACTCTTCCAGGTTCGCATGGTCCAGTACCGAGAACGGTTCAAGGGTCGAATTGCAGCAGGATCGCAACACCAAGAACACGTATGCGGAGATCGTCGCCCAACAGGACAACACCAGCATCTACCAGAACGTGTCCACCGGCAACGGCGGCGTGCTGTACAAGATCCGGTTGAAGCACGCCAGCCGCCAATCCTCCCATGCCGACAGGATGCAGGTCCTCGTGGGCTCCGACACGGCCCACGCGACGCCTGTGGAGATGACCCGCGTCACCTCTAACGGCCATGGCGACAAGGTGGGCGGGAAGTCCACGACCATCACCACAAAGGTATCCAACACCGATCCCCGCGATCATGGCGCACAGTGGGAGACGTACGAAGGCTATTACCAGGTGCCCGAAGGACAGAAGAACACGGTATTCATGTTCAAGAGCCTCGAAGGGTTCAAAGAGGTTGAGACCCTGCCCGGCAACAACGTCGGCAATCTCGTGGACGACATCGAGTTCTCCCGTTCCTACAAGTTGACCTATGACAAGAACGCGTCCGACGCGACCGGCAAGGTCCCGTCGAATCAGCGTGGCAAGGAGAACGCCGTCGAGCCCGCCGAATCGAAGACTACCGGAAACGTGAAGACGGTGGCGGATAATACGTCGAATCTGCCGGACCATCTGGTGAACGGCACGTTCGATTATCGCGGCAACGAGATCATCAACGAGAACCAGAGGGTCTACGGCGACACAACCTACCTCGCCATGATCAGCGCGAAGACCGGCGTCATCGGCAACCCGCTGCACAGCAAGCTCGACAATTGGGATTCCGGCAAGTTCGGCTGGAGATCCAACGACGACACCGCCGGCGTCGACACCGTCGAGGTGCAGCGCCGCAACCACACCCCGTATCCGACCAACGCGGGCAACGTGTGGGGCGAGATCGCCGCAGCCAAGCGAGGCAAGTACATCTACCAGGACATCGCCACCACGCCCGGCGTCGTGTACAAGTGGAGTCTCAAGCACGCGTCCCGCAACGCGGACCAGGACGACAGCATGCAGGTCATGATCGGCGAACCCGGCAAGACCGTCGCACAGCAGGCGACCCGCACCACATCCAACGGGTCGGACAAGACCGGCAGCGTCGGCACTACGATCACCACGCACGGCACCGCGCAGGACGGCAAGTGGGAGACCTATACCGGCACCGACATCGCCACCTCGACCACGACCCGCTTCACGTTCAGGAGCGTCAGGGACTCCAACGGCCAGGGCCTCGACTTCACCGCCGAAGGCAACTGCGTCGACGACCTAAGCTTCGACAAGGCGTACAAGCTCTCTTACGACAAGAATTCTTCGGACGCGACCGGCAGCGTGCCATCCAATCAATACGGCAAGGAGAACACCGTACAGCCCGCCAAGTCCAAGACCACGGGCAGTGTCGGACTCGCGGCTGACAAAACCGCTTCCGGCCTGACGGTGCATGATCTGAAGAAGAACGACAAGGGCAGGGTGCCGTCCTCCTCGAAGGCGGATTCCACGCAGCCGGCCGCGTTCAAGGCTCCGGACGCCAAGGTGGAGACCATCGCCTCCAGGGCCGCGGGCGACGAGCTGGCCGTGAACGGCGGGTTCGACACCCCGAAGTGGACGATCGCCAAGGAGGGGCAGGGCCTGCCCTGGGTGTATGTGACGCCCAATGCGGGCACGATCCGCTCCTACGCGCAGGCCATGGCCGGACAGACGGGCGTGAAGGCCGGCGGCCTGACCGCCGCCACGTTCGCCTGGCAGGATCTCGATGCCATCGGCAGCAACCAGAACTTCGAACTGCATCGCGAGAAGGACGGGAACACGGCCGCCGACGTGCATGCGGGCCGTACCGTCGCCCAGACCGTGAACACGACGCCCGGCGCCGCCTACACGTTCAGCATCCGCCACTCCGGCCGCTCCAAAGGCAACGCGGGCGGCGTGACCCTGCTCACCGGCTCCGACAAGGATCATCTCACCCCAGTCAAACTGACCCGCACCACGGTCTCCAAGACCGGCCAGAAGTACGGGGACAGGACCGGCGACGTGGGGACCGTAGCCTACACGCACTCCGATTCCATGGACGCCACGGAAGGCAGCCACGAACCGTGGGACCATTCCGACGACTGGGAATCCTACGAGGGCACGGTCATTATCCCAGCCGGACAATCCCGCACGATGATCGCCTACAGGGGCGTCGCCAAGGACGGTACTCTTACTGCCTCCGCCAATGACAGCATCATCGACGACCTGAGCTTCCGCCTCGCCTACAAGCTCAGCTACGACGCGAACGGCGGGGCCAAGAAGAGCACGTCGCAGATCAAGGCCTCCACCGATGGCAAGGTGAAGACCATCGCCGGCAAGACCGACAGTCTGCCGACCGAACTGGTCAACGGCTCGTTCGACTATCCGGCCGGCCTGATCGCCGGTGTCTCCACCAAATACCCGTGGGACGACTGGACCGTCGTCGACCCGATCAACGGCAGATACGCGCGGCACATCGGCGTCGATAAGGACCCCTGGGCGCCAATCCCGGGATGGGACGCCTCCAAATTCGCATGGAAGTCGACCCAGACCAAGGGAACCGACTGGCAGCAGATCGCACAGGGAGTCGAACTGCAGAAGGACTCCAAGACCGGCAACCAGTACGCGGAACTCGTCGCGGGACAGGCGGGCACCGCCATCTACCAGGACATCGCCACCATCCCGGGCGTGTCCTACCGCTGGGAGTTGAAGCACGCCAGCCTCGACAGGACCCACCTCGACGGGATGAGCGTCATGATTGGCGAACCCGGCAAGGAATCCGCCCAAGACGCGAGGCGAACCACCGTCAACGGCAACGGCGACCAGCCGGGCGACGTCGGCAAGGTCATCTCCACGAAGGTGCGCAACAAAGCCGAACTGGGCGGCAGCTCGAACCATTCCAGCCGTAACCATGACGGGCAGTGGGAGACCTACACCGGCACGTACATCGCCACCGGGACGGTCACCCGCTTCACCTTCAAATCGGTAAGCTCCAGCAACAACGTCAACGGCAACATCCTCGACGATCTGAGCTTCACCAAGGCCTACAGGCTCGGCTACGACGCGAACGGCGGGGCCAAGACGAACGCCAGCAAGATCAGCGCATCCTCGAACGGCACGGTCCGACTCGCCGCGACCAGGACGTCCGTCCCATCCCATGCCCTGGAGGACACGGACGTGCCCGCCGACTACCGGAGCTTCACGTTCGACACCACCAGAACCAGACTGGCCGACGCCCGGTTCGACGGGAACTGGACCACCACCCGGGACGAGGCCGGCGGCAGCATCCACTGGCCGACCAGACTCGGCGCATCCGCCACCCTGCCGAATACGGGCACGTGGACGGATCCGGACGGTGTCGAACACCGGATCAACGCGACCATTGCGCTGAAACAGTGGAATGGCGGCAACATCGGACAGTTGAACAGGTTCGACGGGAACGGGAAGATCGTCGGCGACGGCCTGTTCTGGATCAACGTCGTCTACGACAACACCAAGGTGCCCGCCAGCGTGCGCAAGGATCTGGGCGGCATCGACACGTCGAAACGCGTCGGCTGCCAGTGGACCGTCAGCTTCACGTACGAGGACGGCACGCCCGTGCCCTCCACGTTCAAAGGCGTCACCGGATTCAACGACCTGGACGGATTCGACGCGCGGCCGGACCTGAAATTCGAGGGCGTGCAGCTGCTCTCCGGATTCGACGGAGCCTACCGGACGCGGGACGCGGAACTCGCATCCTACGGGACCAACGGGTACGCGGGCATCAAGCACGATGCGGGCGACGAGTCGAACCTGAACGGCGCGCAGCAGGTCAGACACCGTCTGGCCGCCACTTGGACCGGCCCCACGTTCACCTACTCGTACGACCTTGAGAACCCGACGGAACGCACGGACGGCGTGCGCATGACGTTCGGCATGCCGGTCACCCGCACCCAGGTCCTCACCTACAAGGCGAACGGCGGAACCGGCCAAGTGCCCTCGCGCACCGAGACGGGCAGGACCGAAACCGCCGCATCCGGGACGGATGGCACGGTCAGGCTTGCGGCCGACAAGAGCGCCGGACCGGAATCCGGAACCATCGCGGACGACCGCAGGGTGCTGACCGACACGACCGCCAGACAGGATGACGGGACCAGCCAGCGGACGATCACCCGATCCGACGGTTCCGTGCGCGTGGAGACCATCGCCACGACGGGCGCCGTATCCGGCTGCCAGGTCTATTATCCGGCCGGCACCAGGATCACATTGGCGACCGCGAAGGCCGACTCCGACTGCTGGGATTCCAGCCAGATCGGCAAGACCAACCGCACGTTCTACGGTTGGAGCGCGAACACGGACGCCAACGACAGGGACGTGCCCGTCGGCGACACCATGGACCGGAACACGCTGAACGCGAACGTCAGGACGGAAATCGTCATGCCCGCCAGGGCGAAGACCGTATACGCGTTGTGGGCCATCAACCCCACGCTCTCCTACAACGTGAACGCGCCCGCCGGCAGCAACGCGCCCGGCACGCCCGCATCGCAGACCGTGCCCTACAACACGGCCGCCGCCGACAAATCCGGTTGGGCGGCCGGCGACACGGGCAAGATTCCCGGCTACCGGTTCGACGGCTGGTACACGGCCCCGAACGGCGGAAACAAATACGATTTCAACACGCCGCTCACCGGCAACGTGACCGTGTACGCGCACTGGGTCGGCAACGGGTACACAGTCAGATTCGCCGGCAACGGGGCGACCGGCGGCGGCACCCCGGATCAGGCGTTCCAATACAACATCGGCCAGAACCTGCACCGGAACGGGTTCGTCCGCGACGGATACACGTTCACCGGGTGGAAGCGCGCCGACAACCAGCAGGCGTACGGCGACGGCCAGTGGGTCACGAACCTGACCACGCAGCCGAACGGGATCGTCACCATGGTCGCCCAATGGTCGGCCAACGAGGCCCACATCCGCTACAATCCGAACCCGCCCGCGGGCAAGACCACGGGAGGCCAGGGCACCCCCAACTGGGATGGCCACACCGGAGACACGCCGACCATCGGCCAGAACGGCTGGACGATCGACGGGTACACGTTCGCCGGCTGGACCACCAGCCCGGACGGCGGCGGCACGAAGTACGCGCCGGGCGCCAGGTGGACGGCGAACGGCACGCTCACCCTGTACGCGCAGTGGACGCCCGGCCAGGCCAGCCTCACCTACGACGGCAACGGGGCGACCGGCGGCAAGACCGACCCGCAGACTGGCAAGACCGACGAGAAGATCAACGTGCGCGACAACGGATTCACCCGCGACGGCTACACGTTCGTCACGTGGAACACTCAGGCCGACTGCAAGGGCAATGCAGTGAAACCTAACAGCGAGTGGACGTTGCGTGGTTCCAGCACCCTATATGCCTGCTGGGCCGGTAACGCACAAACCCTCACCTATCACGGCAACGGCGCAACCGGAGGCAACACGGCGGCACAATCCGGCAAGACCGGTGACGAACTGACCACAAACGCCAATGGTTTCACCCGCGACGGATACACGTTCGTTCGTTGGGACACCGCCAAGGACGGTTCCGGCACCGCATACGGCGAAGGCAAGAACGGCGTCAGCCAGTACGTGATGAAGCCAGCAGGCAACGACCTGTACGCCATCTGGAAGGCAAACCCGGCAACCATCCAGTACCGCAACGACTGGCCGAACACCACAGGCAGCACACCCGACACCACCGGCAACACCGGCGACACGGTGACCATCAGCCAGAACAGCTTCGACCGTCCAGGCTACACGTTCACCGGCTGGAGCACCAGCAAACGCGGCGACCCAAGCCTGCAACCGGGCGACAAACACACGCTTGAACCGAGAACCACCACCGTGTGGGCCCAATGGAAGGCCGACCCCGCACACCTGGTGTACAACAGCAACATCGGAACCGTCGGCTCGGAAACCAAGACGGTGGACGGTGTTGTCGACCAGACCGTGAAGACCATCACGAACCCGTTCGACCGTCCTGGTTACACATTCTCCGGCTGGAACACGCAGGCCGACGGCAAGGGCAAGGCATACGCCACGGGAGCCGACTACGTGCTGACGGCCAACGACAAGTCCACGCCGAAGAACACCTCCGTGCTCTACGCGCAGTGGAAAATCAACGGTGCCAGCCTGAAGTTCAACCCGAACGGCGGCATCGGCCATGTCGATGACGTGACCGGCGACGCCTTCTCCACCGTCACCATCCCCGGTGACGCGAAGGAGCCGAAGATCACCCGACCCGGCTACCGGTTCGTCGGATGGAGCACGGAGAAGAACCCGCCCGCAGGGAGCACTTTCCTGCAGCCGGGCGAAGGCAAGGTCACACTGCCCGCCGAAGGCAGCACCACCGTGTACGCCCAGTGGGAGCCGAGCCTGACCACCCTGCCGTTCACGGGCGGACAGGCCCAGGTGCCGACCATCTGGCTGTACGCCGGATTCGCGCTCATGCTGATCGCGCTCGGCGTGATGATGCCGATGCTACGCATGCGCATGGGAGCCGGTAGCAAAGGCCGTCACGCCGGAACGCCGACCATTGGAAGGCATTCCCGGTGAGCATGGCCGTAGCGACATCGCGAGACGTGTGGGAGTCCATGCGTCTCGCCGTCGATGACAGGCGGGCCCGTGACAACCGGACCCGCCTGCTCATCCGCCGTTCCCGCATATACACCGCCGCCGCTCTCGTCTGCCTGGCATTGGGGCTGATACTCATTGGCATGCCCCGAATCCAGCAGCTCATCGGAGATAGGGCGACCGACGCTCAGGCGCGTTCCGTCAGCCAGGCCGCATCGCTGTTTCCCGAGGGTAGCCGTCAGAGCGCGATCAGATCAGCGGTCGAATACAACCAGCGACTTTACGAGTCGGGCCAGCCGCAGATCGGCGAACCCGTGTTCGACGGCAAGACCAAGGGCGACTTCGAGGGCGACGACGAATACCGGCGCCAACTGTCCGTCAACGGACTGGATGCGATGGGCGAGCTCCTGGTCCCGAAGATCAGCGTCGACATGCCCATCATGCACGGCGCCGGCCAGGACGTGCTCGAACACGCCGCCGGCCATCTCGCCGGCACCAGCCTGCCCGTCGGAGGGAAAAACACGAGAGCGGTGATCACCGGCCATTCGAACCTGAAGGGCGCCACCCTGTTCACCCGTTTGGGCGAACTCGAGAAGGGCGACCCGTTCTACATCAAGGTCATGGGCAACACGCTCGCCTACCGGGTCAACGACATCCGCATCGTCAGCCCCACGGACACGAAGGCGCTGAAGATCCGGAAAGGACGGGACGAGGTCACATTATTGACCTGCACCGGGCAGGGCAACACGCTCCGCCTCCTCGTCACCGGGGAACGCAACAGCATGCCCGACCAGGCCCCATTGCCCGGCGCATCGCCGGGCGACACGAAACAGGCTGCTCTTGTTTCCGGTGTCACTGTGACGGGGGTGTTGGCTGTTGGTTTTTCGCTTTGTCGCAGTCGGCGTGTTTCGGGCAGGCACATGTCTTGCTGACACAAAAGGAGGTAACAATTTGCATTAGTAAAAATTTGTGCTACTATCTGTAGGTGAAAAACATACAACGCCCCCAGGGAACACAAACCCCGAAAGAGACACGACCAGGGAAAGAAGAGATCTTTCATGAAACGCAGCAACCTCACCAAGATCGCAGTGGCAAGCACAGCCGTAATGGCCACCCTCGCCTCGCCTGCAATCGCCATGGCCGACGAAGCCACAACCACAGACAACCAGACCAAGCAGGCCATCGCACAGGCGCAGGACAGCGTCGCACAGGCCCAGCAGAGCACAGTGGAAGCCAATCAGGCCATCGCGCAGGCATCCCCGACCGGCGTGACCGAAGCACAGGCCAAGGCCGACGCCGCCGCAGCCGCACTGGACACCGCCAAGCAGAACCTCGACGACGCCGCCGCCCAGCAGCAGACAGCCGCAAACAACCAGCAGCAGGCGCAGGCGAACTACGACGACGCCAACAAGGCCCAGCAGCAGGCCGCACAGGATGCGACCGGCACGGCCGACAAGATCGCCGCCGCCCAGCAGGCCGCGAACGACGCGTCCAACGCCATCAACGACGCCAACAAGGCCATGCAGCAGACCTCCGATGACCAGTCGAAGGCCGAAACCGACAAGCAGGCCGCACAGACCGCGAAGGATGAGGCCACGGCCGAATCCGTCTCCCATCAGCAGGCTGCCGACAAGGCCCAGACCGATATTGATGCGGCCGACAAGCAGGCCACGGACGCGCAGAAGAAGGCCGATGACGCAGATACCGCCATCAGTGATGCGCAGAAGAAGGCCGACCGGGCCGACGCGGACGCGAAGCAGGCCGCGGCCGACAAGGCCGCCGCCGAGAAGGAGCTGACGGAAGCCAGGAGGCAGCAGGCCACGGCGACCGGCGACAAGACGAAGGCCGACGAGGCGGTGAACGCCGCGCAAGCCAAGCTGGATGCGGCCAGGCAGGCCGAGGCCAAGGCGCTTGAAGCCAAGCAGAAGGCCGATGCCAAGGTCGAGCAATTGTCCAAGGATGATGGAGGTCTTTCCGACCTGGCCGCGAAGCTCGAAGCGGCGAAGAAGGCCGCAGCCGACGCCGCAGCCGCCCAGCAGAAGGCGGAACAGGCGCAGAAGGATGCCGATAAGGCGGTGTCCGACTCCTCTTCCAACGCCGAGGCGAAGCAGCAGGCCGCCGCCGATGCCAAGAGCGAGGCCGACGCCAAGAAGGAAGCGGCAGACGAGGCTCAGGACAAGCTGTCTCAGGGCGCAGTGGCCTACTTCGGCGACAAGGGTGCCTCTCAGGCAGTCAAGGTTCTCACCGATCCGACCGTCACCGAGTATCTTGACGCCATTCATAATGGTGCCAAGGGTGATGCGACCACGTTGGACAACATGATCGAGGCCCTGAAGTTCATCCAGGAAGCCAATCAGCTTCGCGCGAAGGAAGGCCTGCAGCCCCTCAAGGTCAGTGACACCCTGATGGCACAGGCCATGGCGGATGCGGATTATGCCAACAACAACGTGAACCATCCACTTCAATTCCCCGCCAGCGAAAACCTCGCCTGGGGTTACACTGATCCCTTTAACGGCTGGTACGACACGGAGAAGTCCATGTATGAGAAGGACATGTCCGACGGTGTCCTGGATTGCAAGGCCTCGGACGGCAAGCCCTTCAACCCCTGCGATTATGGCCATTACACCACGCTGGTCAACCCCGATTTGACCCTCACCGGTTTCGGCGTCAGCCAGAACGGCAACATCACGGGTACCAACGGGAACACCCATAGTCAGCTGTTCACCGAAAACGCTAACGGAATCGGCTCCGACGCGGGCCGCATCATGGACGTTGACGCATACCTGGCTGATTTGACTGCCTACCGTGATTCCCTGACCGGAGCCGACGCCGCATACCAGACCGCATTGTCCAAGAGCAAGCAGGCCGCACAGGACGCTTCCGATGCGGCCAAGGCGCTGGCCGCCGCCCAGCAGTCCGCACGGAAGGCCGCTGAGGAAGCCCAGCAGGCCGCGCAGAAGGCCAGGGATTTGCAGGCTGCCGCCGACGAGGCGCAGAAAGCGTATGACGAGGCCGTGAAGGCGAACGAGGACAAGGCCAAGGCGTTGGAGGAAGCCAGGAAGGATCAAGCCGATAAGAACGCGGCTTATTCCGCCGCCCAGCAGGCCACCAAGGAAGCCCGGTCCGAAGCCGACGCCGCCACCGACGCCCAGACCGCAGCCCAGACGGCAGTGGACAAGGCGAACACGGCAGTCGCCGCCGCACAGGCGAAGATCGATACCGCCGACAAGCAGGTCAAGGCCGCCGCCAAGAACAAGACGGATGCGGAAGCCACGATCAAGCAGGCCAACACGGACAAGACGAAGGCCTTGGCCGACCTGGCCGACGCCAAGGCAGCCAAGGCCGAGGCCGAGAAGGCCAAGCAGGCCGCGCTCGACGCCAAGACCGTTTCCGACGCGAAGGTTGAAGCCGCCGCCAAGCAGGTCAAGGCCGCCGACGAGGCCATCGCCGATGCCAAGGCCGCATACGCGAAGGCGAAGGACGACCTCAACACGGCCACCGGCAAGCTCAACGACGCCCAGAACACCATCAAGCGTCTGCAGAACGCCGAGGAGAACCTCAAGAAGGCGAACGCGAAGCTGGCCGACGCCCAGGCGAAGCTCGACGAGGCGAACAAGGCCAAGGATGAGGCCGACAAGGCATACGAGAAAGCCAAGGCCGACTATGATGCCAAGCTCGCCGACAAGCAGGCGTCCGACAAGGAGCTCGCCGCCGCCAAGCAGGCCGAAGCCGAAGCCCAGAAGAAGGCCGAGGAGGAAGCCAAGAAGCAGCAGGAAGCCCAGAAGAAGGCCGACCAAGCCAAGAAGGATGCCGAAGCCAAGAAGCAGAAGGCCGAACAGGCCAAGAAGCAGGCTGCAGGTGTGACGAACAATGGTCTGGCCTCCACCGGATCGGACACCACCGCAATCGCCACGCTGGCGGCGATCATGACCATCGCCGGTGCTGGCTGCGTGCTCGTGCGTGTACGTTCCGCCAAGCATGCCGATGGATGGCATGCAGTCGAGGACTGATTCTCACCGCACCAAACGTGTTTTGCCCGCCTTCGACCCGAAACAGGGGAGAGGCGGGCAAAACCGTATTCCCACATACCGAAGCAAAACGGTAGCTTCTTTTGTTACTATCAGAAAAAAGTCAGTGAATTGCGTGAAAGGGTCTGGCTATGAACGATGTGGGCCATGCGCCACTCCCAGGCGACGTGCTGCTACACCAATACCTGCAACCAAACAACATCACCATGTACCGTCTGGCGAAAGCCATGAACCTGCCACAAATCACCGTCAGTGGAATAATACGCGGGAAAAGACGCATCACCACAAGCCTCGCATACCATCTCGCCTACGTGTTGGGCACATCACCGGAATACTGGCTGGAATTGCAGATGAATTACGACATTGAAAACTACGACAAATTCAACGAAAGCGGACTGACGGTCCTCATTGATAATACGGTCGGCGACACTGTCCAATCAGAACGATGACGAGCAGAAGAATCCGCTAACGCCAGTTTCGTCCATGCCCACTTTGACGGCCTCGATTCCTCCAATTCGTTTTCCGCTGCCGCGCATTGTACTGCTGAGGATATTCTGTGCTGGCGCTTGTCCTTGTGTTCTCTCCCTCGGAGTGGCTGAATAGGGCTTGTTTCCATTGGTTTGCGGTCATGGGCATCTTCTTCAACGAGTTCAACCATTACAAGACGAAATCCGAATCGGGCCAGGTGTTCACGCCCGAGCATATTCACGGACTTCATGTACCGGTTACTCGAATGGGCGTTCGCGTACGACGACGGATCCGGCCTGCCGGACGCCGGCGCGTACGCGGCCGAGCTGAAGAACGTGACCGCCACGGCCGACGGCAAACCGGTCCAGGGGTTCGACCCGACGAAGACCGGCACATGGACCATTCCCGCCGGCACCCAAGTGAATATCGTCGACATGCCCGACGACTGGAAGCTCGACGGCAAGGCGGAGCAGCCGGCCGGCACGGTCGTGTTCACCGCGTCGAAGTACGGCACGCCCGTCGTCACCTGGACGTTCAAGAACGATTCCGCGACCGATCCGGACAAGCCGGCGGACCCCGGCACGGACGCGTTGAAGAACGTGGCCGCGACGGCGGACGGCAAGCCGATCGCCGGGTTCGACCCGACCAGGGACGGCGCCTACAAGGTCGCCGCCGGCGCCAAGGTCAGGATCTCCGACGTTCCATCCGACTGGAAGCTCGACAAGACCGAATCCGGTTCGAAGCTCGTGTTCACCGCCTCCAAGGGCGGGACGGCCGTCACCTGGACGTTCGAATACCAGGCCAACGGCGGCTCCTCCGCCACCGATCCGGGCAACGGCGGCGGGAGCAACGCCGGGGGCGACGGCCAGGGCGACCCCGGCAAGACGCCGGACACGTCCAAGCCCGCGGCCTCCCCGAAGCCCGCGGGCACCGCGGACGACGGCCAGGCGGCCGGTGCCGCCCCGCTCGCCTCGACCGGCGCGGGCACCGGCCCTGCCATCGCCGTGGCCGGACTACTCGCCATGGCCGGGGCCTCCCTGCTCGCGGCCGTGGCCCGCACCCGCCGCCATGGCGCGGACCCTGACGGTCTCACGGCCGACTGACGAAGCCATCCTTCGGCCGGCCCATGCGCCGGCCGAAGCGCTTTACGACAACAGTGGAACCGTCTGGGCTTCATGGACGAGTTCATCCGCACCTCATCCATCGGCCTTCAGCCGTCCGGCATCACGTCCGGCAACGGCATTTCGCTGCGCTTGCGCGCCTTGCTATTTCTTGATCCCGGGATGCACGAACCTCGATAGGTCGAGGCCGGCGACGGCATGACCGGAATGAATCGTCGGCGTCATGGGAATCGTTTGCCGATGGCCATTCCCTGTCGGCAAACGGCCCCTTTCCTCTACGTGAAATGCGCAACCTCCTGAGACATCATGAAGGCTGGGACCATCATCCCCCGGGAGACGACAGTCCCAGCCTTGGCTATCAGTCGAAGATGGATTCCCCATCACCCAATACGCCCAGGGAGCGGAGCTCGCCGTCGAACCGGTCATGTTCCGCCTGCTCGCGCAGTTCCCTCTCCCATATCTCATAGTCGTCGGCGCACAGCCCTCCGTCGGGACCAACCCTCCAGTCGAAGCGTCGCAGCCGGCTGATGCCGGGCATGACGGTGCCGTCCGGTCGGGTCAGCGGATGGTTGACGACGACCTTGCTGCAGGTAGACCACTCGTCGGTGACGGCGAACCCGGATCCGTCGGCCAGCGTCTCATATTCGCCCACGAGCCTTCTGCCTTGCTCGTACCATTCGCACAGATGCAACGTGAACGACCCGTCCTCATGTTCCTCGTACATGACCGTCTCCTCTTCCGCAATCCTAAAGCTCGATGTCCTGGGCGAGCGTGGTGGCCGCGTCGTTTTTGTGTTCGATCCACCATGCCGCGTCGTTCATCCGCAGCACCTGTCTGCGTAGTTCGGCGAACGCGTCACGATCCTCGATACGCGCGTGGCGGGCAAGCACGTCGACCTAGCTGAGGGTGCGGCGGCGTATCGGCTCCGCGCGGTCGCACTGGGCTTTCGAGCCCCACAGTTCGCAGAACCCGTCGAGCCTGTTGCGCTGCCGGGACGCGATGCCGATGCAGGCGGGGCATGACACCCGTTCCGCGTTCTTCACGCGCTGTTCGACGACCACGTACGGGCCGTCCACGTTGATCCGCTCCTGGTGCCCGCATGCGTGCGTGACGAATCTCCAAGCCATGACCTACCGCCTTCCCGGAACAAAACCGAACCAATATTCGAACAGATGTTCTATTAAGGTGGGGACATATGCCCCGCACCAGCCGACAAGAAGGCTACGACCGACACGGAGCGCGCCGCGGCCCCGACCTACATTCGGGAGACATCATGGTACAATTTCCTGTACAAACAGGAGGTGCATGATGACACAGGCCGTGGCCTACAGCAATTTCAGGGCGAATCTCAAGACCTACATGCGCAGGGTCAACGAGGACGCCGATACCCTTCTCGTGACCAACGCGGACCCGGAGGACAACGTGGTCGTCATGAGCGCCGACGACTACGATTCGCTCATGGAGACGCTGCGCGTCTACCAGAACCCGTATCTGAGCGATAAGGTGATGCGCGGCATGGCGCAGGTCCGGCAGGGCCAGACGATGGCCCACGACCTTGTCGAAGCGGGCGCGTGATGCTGCTCTGCTGGACCGATGACGCCTGGGCCGACTACCTGTACTGGCAATCCCAGGACCGCAGGACCCTCAAACGCGTCAACACGCTCATCCGGGATATGCAGCGTACCCCGTTCGAGGGCATCGGCAAGCCCGAACCCCTCAAATGGGGCCTGTCCGGCGCATGGTCGCGGCGCATCGACTCAGCCAACCGCATCATCTACACCGTCGCCGACGACAGGCTCTGCATCCTCTCCGCGAAGGACCACTACTGAATGACATGGGACGGAACGGCCTGTACCACCTTATCGACGTTTTCGGTCGACTCGGCTTTCTCTGACAGGATTCGCTGGCAGTTCCTGAGCCGGTTCCAATAACGCTTTCGCCAGGCTGCGAACAGTCCCGCCACCAATGACAGCACAAACGTGCATAGCCATAACACGACGCCATCCACACCCTTCATATCCTTCAATGGGCCGAACCCAAATACAGCCACAGCAGTGGGGACGATCCCTCCTAAATCAAGCACCGCATTCGTTGCTTTGGCTTTGGTGTCGTTTTTCCTGATGAATTCGGGAAGATATCGTTTGACGCGGGGATCCCAGTCCTTGATGTTGTCGAATGTGATCGATTCGGTTATTTCGTTCTTTAGAAACAAGGTCGAGGAAATCACGTACCGCCATTCCAGCAGGGATGCGGAGTCGGCAAGACCGGAACCGATTTTTCCATCGGGCCAGCAATATGCGAGGGATAGCGCGGACAGCCAGAACATGACCACGCACATCAGCCTGATAAATGTATGGATAGGCCCTTCTACGTAGTAAAGGAGACCGGATAGCCCCATCCCGATCAACAAGGGTATTGGGACAATCTTCAGACGAAACTTTGACGGCATGACATCTCTTACGATGATGGCACAGGCCACATACCAGCAGTAGACGAAGCCCACGGAAAGCAGCCACAGCGACGTTCCTGACCACGAAAGGGACGTCCCCTTTCCACCGTAGTTTACGCAGGCCATTGCCACCCCCGCATCCCAGGACGCCAGCATGGACATGAGAAAGATGCCCTTTTTGAATTTCGTTGACCTATCACGGCCGAGCATGGGACCGAATACCGCCCATGAAAAGGTCGCCCATGCTGCCGACATGGCTCCAGCGACTATGACGCTTTCTTCATTCTGATCTTTCCAGAAAACATGCGTTCCTATGTAGAAACCCACCAGAGCCACGGCCAGGTCCAGCAGCAGCAATGCCAATCCCGGAATATTTTTCTTCGTGCTCTTGTCCGTGGCTTCTTTAGCTTCATCGGGATTCGATGTGTTTGAGTTCATGATTGGCTTCCCTTCCTTCCATCAGCCGTCTCAACCACCGTATATCCGTGATGATCCGTTTTCACGTGTTTTGTTGAATTTATTAGGACATCGCGGCGGCGCTTGTGCCGGCCACGAACGCGAGCACGACGAATGTGGTGAAGATGGGGTCCCAGAAGACGGTCACGAGGATGACGATCAGCACGATGTTCAAGATCAAGCCGACAAGGTTTCCCAGCACGGACTTGTCCTTTCTGAAAAGATGCACTCCCATGCAGACCAGCAGGATTATGAACGCGAATCCGGTCAGCAGGAAAAACCAGTACCAGGGTTTTCCGGCGGTGGCGAAGGCCCGTTCGATCAGAGATCCGTTCATGACATCGTACTGGGAATGCAGCCAGTGCTTGTAGAATGCCAGCGCGATGATGTAGACCAGGGATGCAAGTATGGTGGCTTTCTCTTCTACGGGGATTTGTCTGATCACATTACTGATTCTAGTGAACGATCAGTCCCGCCACGAAGACGATCACGCCCCAGATGAACGTGAGTCGTGCGGGGTCCGTCTTGTCGCCGTGGCCGACCCATTCGAGCGTCGCCTTCATGCCGGCGATTGTCGTGTGGGCGAGCATGAGGCAGAACAGGAATATGGAGACCGTCAGTGGCGGGGTCATCGTTTTCTCGACTGCCATATTCACCAAGCCCGCTCCCAGGAGGACGAACGAGGCGACGGTGCAGGCCACGGCCACCACGTCCGCGCGGCTTCTTTTCCCGTGTCCGATCAGCGGGTACACACACAGGCAGCAGATGGCCAGCAGGACGAGCGGTGCCAGGGTCAGCGCGGTTTGCGCGTCCGCGTCGGAGACCATTCTCAGGTAGTCCGTTTTCCTCAGGCGCGGCAGCACGTGGTAGGAGAGGAATCCCAGCACGGCCGTCGCCATGGCGGCGGCCATCCCGACGCGCAGCAGCACTCCCTTGCATATCGCCGCGGCATCGGTGCCATGTTCCTGCTCCATGCCCTTGCTCCTTCCGTTCGTCGTTCCCATGCCGGTTTTCCCGGATCCGGTTCCCGGACCGTTTCCCTGTTCCGGTTACGACGATAACCGGGTTTCCCGGCCCGGGCACGTTCCTGTTCATGCCCGAGTCCTCGTGGCTGCCACCGTGGCCGCCGGCCGTTATCGGCGGTCGGGCTGGTGGTGTCCGTGGAGGCGTGGCCGCTTGCCCGTCCGTCGCGTCTTCCGTTTTCCGGTTCAGGTGTCGGCGGGCTGATTGGGAGAGTGTGTCATGCTGTCGGTTCTGGTGTTGCTGCTGGTGGTGGCCGCGGCGTCGTTCGCGTATCGCGCGTTCTGGATGCTGCGGGCCCGTCCGTCGTCCCGGTATGTGGGGAGCCGTTTCCGTGACGAGGTGGTGGCGATGAGCCGTCGCCAGCGTCGTCGCGCGTTCTGGGGCAATGTGCTGCTGTGCGTGTTGTGCGTGGCCGCGATGGTGTTGGTCGGCGTGCTGGTGGGCGGCATGGGCGGCTCGGTGTGACCGTCCGTCGTCGTTTCGCTTCCGGCCCGTCGGCGTGTCCGGCGGGCTTTCGTCTTGTGTGTGGGCCTGATCGTCGGAGGTTGGTGTGATGTCTGGTTCGACTGGGGATGCTCCGGTGTTGGAGGGAGGACACCGGTTGGGCGAGGGCATGCGTCGCGGCGTGTTCTGTCTGGGTCTGGTGCCGGTGGCGACGGGGTTGACGCTGCGTGAGGCGATGTGGATGCAGTGTTGTCTGACGGCGGGTGTGGAGCCCGGGCCGATGCCCGCGCATGCGTTCCGTCGCGCCGACCGGCATGCGGTGGAGGACGCGATGGGCGTGGCCCCGGGTCTGATGCGCGCGATGGCCGCGGATGCGAAACGGCGTCGGCGCATGGTGGATGCGGACGAGGAGGGGCGTCTGCCCCTCGGTTCGTCCTCCCCCGTGGACATGATGACCCGTGATTTCCGCGTGCGGCCGGTCACGGCGTGGCATCAGACCAGCACGGGGCGTGCGGGGGTCCTGTCCACGCTGGTGGCGGGGTCGGGGGCGCCTCGCATCGACGGGCCGGTCATCGGCGTGGATGTGCTGTCGCGTGAGTTGTGGCGGTTCGATTCGTGGGCGACGTATGACGCGCCGGGCGTTCACGGCCCGCATATGACGACCAGCCCGGACGTGTTCATCTGCGGTCTTCGCGGCAACGGCAAGTCGTTCGCGGCGAAGGTGATGGCGTTGCGCGAGATCGAGGCGGGCCGTCATGTGATCGTCCAGTCGGATCGCGAGGGCGAGTGGGGCCGGGTCGCCAATCATGTGGGAGGCCAGGTCGTCTCGCCGGGCGGCGGCCATTATCTGAATCCGTTCGCGTTGCCGGACCGTCCGTCCGCCGGTGAGGACGATCTGTGGCGTCAGGAGGTGCTTTCCGGGCGCAAGGCGGCGTTCATGAGCCTGGCGGAGGCATTGCGCGAGGATGGAGGCCCGTTCCCGTTGGATCGCGACATGCAGGTGGTCGTGGACCGTGTGGCGGTGTCGTTCGGCACGGGGCCGATGACGTTGGAGGCGGCGGTGGACCGTCTCGCGGACCGTTCGTGGGTGGATGGGGAGTCGCCCTCGATGACGGGTTTCGAGCATGAGCCGGCGTTGGCGCGTGCGGCGGCGGCCGCGGCGGCTCGCGTGTATGCGCCGATGGTGCGTGGCGGCACCCTGTCGGGCATGTTCGACAGGGAGTCCACGATCCGGTTGGACCCGTCGAGTCCGATGATCGTGTTCGACACGTCGAGTCCGGCGTTGAACAACGAGCAGCTCAAGCGCGTGTTCACGGCGGCGGTGAGCTCGTGGATCGACCGTCTGCTGCAGGGGCGAGACGGGAGACGGCGGATCGTGGTCGACGAGGAGGCGTGGGACCTGCTGTCGAACGCACGTCTGGTGGACTCGTTGCAGACCAGGCAGCGGTCCGCCGGCCATTGGGGATGCGCGACCTGGCTGATCGTGCATGGCGTGAACGACATGACGCATGTGTTCGGCGAGGGCAGCGAGCTGCGTGGCCGTGTCGAGGAGATCCTCAACCAGATGCAGACGAAGATCATCTTCCGTCAGGGCGGGTCGAACATCGACATGCTCAGCCGGCTGGTCCCGGATCTGAGCGAGGACGAGCGGCGGGTGATTCCCACGCTGCCGCAGGGGCTGGGGGTGTGGAGGGTCGGCGCGGAGCATCCGCGTATGGTGCGCGCCCTGGCCGGTCCGACCCTGTCGGCCCTGTTCGACACGAGCGATCTGAGGTCCGCGGCCTGAACCGCATCGTTTTTGTTGTATCCGTTTTCCGTATTCGTTGGTGAGGAGGCCGCTGATGGCGGATGTGTCCGGGGATCGTCCCTGGTATGAGGAGCTGGCGCCCGATCTGGAGGGCGATGCCGGCCGGGGCGTGGAGGGGTCGAGTGTCGATTCGCGCCGTCGGGTCATGGCCGTGTGGCGTGGGTTCGAGGACTCGCGTGCGGGCGTGTGGCTGGCGGAGCATACGGGGCTTCTGGCCGCCCTGTCGCGTGAGGGGTCGGTGCTGGTGCGTCGTCTGGCCGCGGGCGTCCTGCTCGTGGCGATGGCGTTCACGCTGCTGCTGTTCGCGGCGGCGGGCGGCGATCCGGTGGCCGGCGGGCTGCTGTCCATGCCCTTCTGGATGGCCGCGTTGGCCGCGTGCGCCGTGCTCTGGGCGTTCTGGGACGCGTACCGTGATTCCGGGGAGCGGCTCGTGGATCGTCTGTCGTCGGCTCCGGGCATGGCCACGCGTCGTCAGGTCGCGGCCGCGTGCGGGGTGCGCGAGGTGATGCGCACGATGGTGCCGAGCGTGCTGCCGGCCATGCTGGCCGCGGCCATGCGGGAGCGTCGCATGGGCGGCGACCCGGTGTGGCCGAGGCCCTGGCAGGCGGCCATGTACGTGGGCGAATGCCATCACGTCGGTGTCTGGCTGTCGTTGGAGATGCACGCGTACGTGCTGGGACCGACCAGGTCCGGCAAGACAGTGACGGTCGTGATCCCCGCGGTGGTGGAGGCGCCCGGCTTCGTGCTGGCCACGTCGACGCGCAGCGACATCATCTCGGCGACCCGTCGCCTGCGGGAGAGGGGTGTGGCGGATCCGTCGAACGGGGCCCGGTACGGCGGCCGTGGCCGTGTCCATATCTTCGACCCGGAGGGGTTGGGCGCGGCGGATCCGCTGACCCGGCACAACATGCGTTGGACCCCGTTGCAGGGGTGCGAGGACCCGACCACGGCGATGCGCCGCGCGCAGACCCTGGTGGGTGTGGGCGGATTGGGCCAGGGGTCGAACAACAGGGAGTGGGGCGTGAGCGCGGGAGGCTATATCCAGGCGCTTCTGTATGCGGCGGCGATCAGCAACCTGCCGATCTCGAAATGCTACGAGTGGTCGGTCAGCCCCCGCAAGGCGCTCGAGGCCGCGGACCTGATCCGCGAGCATACGGGCGAGCGGGAGATGCTGCGCTGGGCGGACACGATCCGTGGCCTGGAGACCATGGACACGCGCCAACGGTCGAGCGAATGGTTCGGCGTGAGGAACGCGTTCGCGATCCTCGCGGACCCGAAGGTGCGTTCGACGATGGATTTCTCGCCGCGCGACCCGCGTCTGATCGATCCGAGGCGCATGGTCGAGGATCATGACACCGTGTACGTGCTCAGCCGGCCGAAATCGCAGGCGGGCGGAGGCGTGAACGCGGGCCTGTTCGCTGTGCTCCTGCTGGACACGTTCCAGGAGGCGTGCCAGGATCTCGCCCTGTCGCGCGAGGCGTCGGGACCCAACCTGCGCAAGATCGAGCCGCCGGCCCGGTTCGTGCTCGACGAGCTGAGCAACATCGAGACGTGGGGCGGCCTGCGCAACGCGATCACGCAGGGCGGCGGCAACGGCTATCAGTTGCTCGTGGTCGAGCAGTCGCGCGACATGATGGTGCGCGACTACGACCGGGAGACCGAGCAGACCGTTTGGAACAACTGCAACCGGATCATGCTGGGCGGCGTGACCGACCGGGACAGCCTCGAATGGTGGGGCATGCAGATCGGCCGGCATGAGGTCACCCGTTTCGAGTCCACGTGGAATCCGGGACAGGGCCCGCTTGGAGGGGTCACGGAACGCCGCGGCGCGGAGGAGACGGTGCTGCCGTGGGAGCTGAGCCGTCTGCCGCGCGGGTGGATGGTCGTCCAGCCCGTGCGCGAGGCGCCGGCCCTGGTCCGCGCCCCGCATTTCATGGAACGCGGATGGTGGCATGACGCGGAAGGAGACAGGTGATGGACGACACCCGTGACGAGGTGGACGAGATCCTGGCCGGCATGACGGGAGGCCGGACCGGTACGGCCGGCGGCGTCTCATCCCCCGTGCCGCCGGCCGCGGACTGGGCCCGGGGGCTCGACGCCGCGTCGGCGTCGGCCGCGCGGCTGACCGTGCTCCTGTCGGACGTGTACAGGGCGCATCAGGGCAAGGACCCGTCGGCCAGCCTGGCCGCGCAGATCGAGCAGACCGTGCGCAACCTGACCGGCGAGCCTCCGCAAGAGCCGGAATACGGGCCGGGCCTGTGGACGGCGATGCCGCAACGCTCCTGGGAGACGATGGGCATGGCCCGGCCGATCGACTGGACCGGCGCGCCCTCGCGCACGGAGATCGACCTGATGACGATGCACGCGATCCGCTACGGCGAATGGCTGTGCCGCACGTTCCCCACATGGGAGCAGACGCTGCCCGCCTGCTGGATCGAGCACGACGACGTGGTGGCCGAGGTGTTCGCCCTGAAATGCCATGCGGACCTGGCCGCGGCCTCCCCCAACGGCGGCATGTACATGCCGGCCCTCATGCAGGACATCCACCAGGCCCTCGCCCGGGTCAAGGAATACCTGACGGCGGCCGGCACGGGAGAATCCTCCCACGCGCATCACATGGACGGCGAACAGCATGCCTCGCGCCGACGCGCCCGGGAGGTCGAATACGAGTCGTGGTATCGCCGGCGCGGCGGATGGAAGACGGAACCGGCGTTCACCGGCCGTTGGCGGGGCGGCGAGGATTTCGTCTCCTCCACGCTCCTTGCCTATGGGACGCCTCCCTCGCCCGCCTCGCATGACGATCCCTCCGCCGACGTGCTCATGGCCACGCTGGCGGGCTGCGAGGAACGGCTGGACGACTACCGGCGTTCCCGCGACGGCATCCGCCGCATGCCCGACGGGCCGGAACGCGACCGCCTGTCACGCCAGCTCGCCGCGGACACCGACGGCGAGCTGCGGGAACTGTCCGACCGGTGGCGTGACTGGAGGTCCATGGAGCTCGCGGCCCGCGACCGGCTCGACCAGGCCATCGCCTCCATCGAACGCAGGCTCGATGACCGGAAGGCACCCCTGTCCCATGAGGAGGCCGAGGAGGCGCGCGCACTGGCGTCACGGGGACGCGCCCTGCTCGACGAGGCCGGGGACCCGCGTTGGAACCCCGACTCGTACCGGCCCCGGGACCCGGACGAGGAGCTGAAGCTCGCGAAACGGCTCGAAGACATCGCCCGCGAACGGGATCTCGATTCCCTGGAACAGCTCGACCGGCTCACGGCCACGATACGCGCGACGATCGGCCCGAGGGGAGGCATGCGCCCATGACCATGCCGGACCTGTTCGAACAACTCGACTCCCCTGCCGAGAACGGCGACGATTGGATCCGCCGCCTGCTCTCGGAACCGGACGAGACTCCCTCCCCCACGCCGGCCGCCGGCGACGACGGCACCGATACCGGCCATGAGCCCGATCTTCCCCAAGAGGAGGAAAGGATTGTCCCGCCGCAGGCCTCAGGACCGGGGGCCGGTGGCGATGTGACGGCTCCCCCGCCTTCCGGCGCGCATGCGATCCCCCTGCCGGCATCCGACGACACGTCGCCATCCGATGACCTGGATGACATGCACCAGGACGCGATTCCGGGATTCGGCACCGATATGGATGCCGATGAGCCCGCCCGTTCGGTCCATGCCGGCCGGATCGTACTGACGGTGCTCGCCGTGGTCGCCGCCGTGGCGCTCGTCGGCGTGATCGCCGCCGGCGCCGTCACCGCGTCCGCCCGCCACGGCGCGGAACAGGCGCAGGCCGTGCTGCGGGAGACCAATACGATTGCGACTCGGTTCGCCAAAGCCCACAAGGCGTCCGACCTCGCCGACGCGAAGGCATGGAGCCGTCTGGACGCGCGGATTTCAGACAACGCGAGGATACTCGACGAGCCCGCCGCCCGGCTGTCCATCAGGGATGCTGGATCGTTGAAGGACCGCGCGGGCAAGGCCAATAAGGACACGAACACGCTGGTGTCGGCGGCGAGGAGGGCCCTCGCCATCAAACAGGAGGCCGACGCGCGCGAATCGCTCGCGAAGGCGGTCGGCGAGGCCACCAAGCTCCGGGACGGCGCGAAGCGCGACGACGACACCGGCACGGCCATCGACGATCTGACGACGATCCTCGAACGGGCCGCCGAGCCCGGCAAGGACGTCACCGTCAAGGAGCTCGAGGATCTGGTCTCCCGGGTCGAGCAGGCGAGGAAGACCCTCGAACAGGCCATCGCCACGCAGGCGGAGCATGCGAAGGCCAAGCGCGCAGCCGAGGAGAAAGCGGCACGGGAACGCCAGGAGAGGGAACGGCAGTCCGAACAGCAGACCGTCCCCGACCCGACGCCGCCACAGCAGCAACAGCAATGGATACCCCAATACCAGTCGGGACAGTCGGGACAGTCGGGACAGTCGGGACAGTCGGGGCAATCGGGCGGAACCGGCTCCCAGCCCGGCAACGGCTGGAGCGTGCCGGCCCCCAGCGACGGCAACGGCCTGCCCGGCAACGATCCGGGACTATAGCCCATCATCCATTCGAAAGGAGCACCATCATGACGGACGAGACACCACGCAAAGGCGAGCACAGGGAACGTCAGGGCCTTCTCGGCCGAGCGAGAGACCGGTTCGAGCGGATGGAGCCGAAACGGCAGGCGCTGCTGCTCGCCGTCGCGGCCGCGATCGCATTGGCGGCCACGATCGCGCTCAACCCGTTCCAGTCCACGACATCCGATCAACCAGAACCTCAATCCGCCCAACAGGCGACGGACGGCGTCAAGGATACGAAAAACCAGTCCCGGACGGACCCGTCTTCGGAACCATCGGGATTCACCGGTTCCACGGAGGACATCGCCAACAAGGTCCGGTCGATCCTCAACTCCCCGGACGGCGGCAACATCGACACGTTCGGCCAGACGCTCATCCGCCACGACGACAAGGACCTGGGCAACGCGACCGACCTGTTCGACGCGATCGGCCGGCAGGAGAAGGAATCCACTGTCCGTGCATTGGCCGACGAATGGTATGCCGAGGCGTTGCCGAAGGCCGCCGGATACCGGCTCGACGATCTCAAATCCAGTCTGCCCAAAGCGGAACATGCCGTGGACAGGCTTCCCGGCCCCACGCCGGACGACTGCACGGGTCTGGCCAAGGCCGCGAAACAGGCGCGAACGTTGGTCGACGCCGGATCCGACGACTACGACAAGCTCACCTCCGCGCAGCAGACCCTCACCAAATCGATCAGCGCATGCACCGCCAACATGACCGTCGACCAGATCGACCGCCTGTTCCCGCAGGACGGACCATCGGTCACCATACCCGACACCGGAAAGGAAGCACAATGACAGCGGACACCACGCGGCGGGAGCACAGCGGTTCCGGCATCCGTCTCGGCATCGGCTCCTGCCCCGGCATAGCGAAGATCCTGCCGGCCGGCATCCGAGGCATCACATTGCCCGACGGCACACGCGTGCGCATGCTGCGCTGCGTGACCCGGGAAAACGGCGCCGACATCCCCGTCGCCCTGATCCCCGCCACCGGGGCGGTCCACAACCGCATGCTCGAGGCCGCCGGCGGCCAGATCGTCGAGTTCGCCGGCAGGCCACGTCTCTACCGGCCCGAGAAGGGCGGCCCCATCCTCGCGTTCACCGTCACCGACCTGCGCATCCGCGACACCGATGAGGCCCGCATGTTGCGTGCCGGCCGGACTCACGGCTGAGACCGCCACTCTGCTTCGAGCCGGCGCGGGAACGTCATAAGAACACGCTCACGAACTCGGTCGGCGTGATGATGGAAGGGCTGCCTATCCTCACGCCGGCCGAGTCCATGGTCACGTCCCGACGCCAACTCAATCGTCCTTACCGCGTTGGCGGAACGGAATATGATGGCGGACAGCATCACAGTGGTGTCCATCATCACCCTCGTTGATCAGTTCCACCTCGCCGCACGTTCCGCCCGAATGCTCCCGATGAGGTCGTCGAGCGCACCCATCCGGCAGCATCTGCAATCCGCGATCCAACAGACTCAAGAAAACCGTCCATTGTTCCGTCTGTTCCCGTTGGAGATGGACACGACAGCATATCGAATCATGCATCATTCCAGACCTTGACGCCGCCCCGGTGAATCTCATTGCGCCTTACCACCATCAGCCTCATACCGGAGAATCACCCCATGTCAACGGCATGCCGTCAGTTATTGTCCAATGGATTTCAAACGCCGCGCTCGGGCTCAGGATTCCCCCGACTCTCCCGTTTCCTTTTTCCCTGATCAGTTTTTCGAGTCTAGGTCCGGCCCACACTCAGGCAGACTGCCGGCTCCCGGGAAACCCATCCGAGACGAACACGGCCACTCGTTTCCGTCTCATCGTCAGTTCCAGACCGAATCTCCTTCTCCATGGAGCCCTCTCCGGTTCCGGTCGCGTGCGGTTCTGTAAAATGCCTGCCTATAGCGAAGACGGTGATAAGGGTCATGTTCGATGATGCGACGGCTGCGGAAGGGTTTCTCGAGCGTTGCCGCGGCGAGGGACTGGACGCCGTGGTCGAGGACGCGCGGCCGATCGGCACGGTGAAGCGCAATGGGCCCGGTCTGGCGTCATGGCTGAAAGCCCATCCGGGCTGGCATGTGGTGGCGGAGTCGGCGAACCGACGTGCGGCGTGGGCCGCGGCCTGGAAGATACGGCATGGGGAGCGTCGCGGCTTCGAGGACGGGTTGTGGGACGCCCAGGCGCAGAACCGTGATGGCAGGTGGGTGGTGATTGCCCGCCGCGCCTCGAAACGCCGCAGTATCCCCGGCGAGGGCATGGACCCGTTGTTCTAGAACGATGTCGGGCCGCTTGTCGTGGACTGCCAGTGGAGATTCCCCGTTTCCACCTGTTCCATGGGCGATGGCCACGGAAGCATGCCGGTCCCTATTCCCGTTTCGGCACCCATGACCACCGTTTTGTGGGTGCTGTCATCGCCGGCGGACTCCGCCAGTGAGCGGACTTCGCGGATACGGGCGGAAAGCATGGTCGCGATGGCCGTGATTCGCGTTTCAGGTACGAGTCCCGTGACTGACAGGCGGTGTCCCACCTGTTCCTCCCACCCATCGAGCTTGCCAAGGTCATATCTGGTCCAGTCGGATATGAGGCGCAGCTGTCGGCGGGCTGTCGGCGTCTTATAAGTCGCGTAGAACGGTTTGGCCTTGTAGTCGCGGTTGTCTATGGCGAGCTCTCCGCACCACAGAGAGGCTCCGGTGTCGAACAACGGCGCGGGCCGGACCCGCAGTGTCTCCACGTCGCGGATGAGACCGAAGTTATTGTAATGGCGGTCGATGTTCCGCATGAGGTAGTCCACGAGTAGCCAATCGTCGGTCGCATGCACCACCGCCGCCCCTTCGCAGCCGAACAGTTGCGCCGCCCTGATCCACTGGTCCCTGGCGCTCAGGCGATTATCCCTCTTCACCGATTCGAGAATCTGCCATGCGGATACGAGTTCCTCGGTGTCCGTCAGCATTTCGGGACAGGTGGATACTGGCCTGTTGTCGTATTCGCCGAGATTATATCTGACTGCTGGTATGCCGAGCCTGGAGCAAAGGTCCGATGCGATGAGTTCGTTGACCGGTTCCTGTCCGGTACGTCCGGCTTTGATCAGTATCCTGGTGCCGTCGCCCGCAATGGTCCATCGTTTCGGAAGGTCGCCGCCGGTGGATGCGTCGGGTGCGTTGAGGCTGAACCTGTGGGAGGAGGAACGGGCAGTCAGGAGGGTTCGTCCAAGTTCCTCGTCAAACGGGTTGGTGAAGAAGTTCACGGTATCCCATTCGAGGTCGGATGATTCGGGCTTGACCCAATACTGGTCGGAAAGGCTGAGTCCATGCGAGCGGTTGAGGAGTTCCACCGCCGATCTTATTCCCATCGAGTCAAGTATGCCGCGTATCCCATCCCGAGTGGGTGGGATGGCCCTTCTTCTCCACCAAGCATCGATGCTTTTCGCGTAGATCGCGGGTTTGCCGTGGGAGATGAGCTCGAGAGGCAACCTTGAACAATCCAGTATACGGCCGCTGCCGACGGCCTTTCCCGATGAAGGATCGTAGTCGAAGGCCAGCACCGGATGTCGGCGACACATGATTATCCGTCGTTCCACGTCCGTTTCCCTCCTTGCTCCGGTGTCAGTCACTCCATCGTATCCCGTTTCCCCATCGTCACCATCGTAGTATGCGTGCCGCCGTGTCCAGGCTCCGGAAGAGGGGCTGGTGGCCGGCGAGGTTTCGCAGGAGCGTTTCGAGCTCGGGGATGGGCAGGTATCGGCTCGCGATGGTCCAGACGGTCGCGACGGCGATGAGGATGAGTATGGCGGTGACGGTGATCCACAGGATCTGCCTGATGAGTCCGCCGCCGGTGGTGGCGCGGCCGGTGACGCCGGCGAGCACCGTGAGCGTGACGGCGAGGACGATCAGGGTGCCGGTGTCCCATGAGTCCAGGGTCCGGGTCATTGCGTCGGCCCATCGGGCGAGTTGTTCGATGATGGTTCCTGCCGTGTCTTCCATTGCGGGTTCCTTTCCTCCATGGCTGCGGGGTTCGGCGTCTCCACGCGGGGCGTCGGGTTTTCCGGCCGATTACGGTTGGCCTTCCGGGTTTTGCCGGGGTTGACGACGCCGCTTCCTTGTCCGGTGATGCGTGCGTCGAGGTTGCACCAGTGCTGTTCCTGCCGGCCGGACCGGCCCGGCGGCCTTTGCCCGATGGGCTGGTCGGGGTCGTCGATGTGCCACATGTCCCGGTAGATGGCCACGTCGCGCAGCAGGTTGTGGTCGCCGTGTTTCCGCGCCGTTTCCATGACGGTCCTCGACCAGGGCTGTTCGCCCGTGGCGGCCTGTCGGGCGAGGGCGTCGGCCCGTTGGGTGATGAGGAGTTCGTTCTGGCGCACCAGGTCGAGGGCGGCGGTGTTTCTGGATGCCTTGATGGGCGGGATGATGCCGGCGGTCCAGTCGTCGCGCACCGCGCCGTTGAGCCGGTCGAGCAGGCCGCTGCTGAGCCGGCCGGCCATGACGGCGGCGGGGTCCTGCCGGTTTCCGTGCTCGTCCTTGGGGCTGATGTCGCGGCTGACGATGGCCATGGCCCGCTTGGGGTCGGTCATCCAGGCGCGGGACCATAGCGCGCGCAGCCATTCCCAGTTCGGGGACCTCGTGATCATGCTCACGATGCCCGGGTTGTGGCATTGGCGGAGTTTGGCCTCGAGGTGGGGGCCGGCGATGAGGCCGGCGGCGTAGTCGTGTTCGCGCAGGAGTCGTGTCAGGCTGTATCTCTCCTCGTGTTCGTCGATGCGGGTTTCGGTGGCGGTGCGCGTGTCGGGGCGCGTCAGGAGCGTGGAGAGCATGCGTTGGCGGGCGATGGCTTCGGGGTCGGTGTCCGATCCGGATAGCATGGCTTCCGTCTGCCGGGTCTTCTCGTCCTTGCATGCGTAGAGGAGGTGGTTCTCCTCGCGGCCTCGTGTGGCGGCCACGTATTGCAGGTTGCATGGGACGCGCGCGTCGGAGGGGAACATGGCGGCGCACCGGTCGACGGTCATGCCCTGGCTTTTGTGGATGGTGGTCGCGTATCCGGCCTCGCAGTTCGCTTTCGCCCAGTCCCGGGGTATGGTCCATTGCCTTCCGTCCGCGTCGCGGCATGCGATCGCGTCCGTGTCGATGCGGGTGACGGTGAACGCCATGCCGTTCTCGATGCGGTGTCCGTCGGGGCCACGTACCTGGTGGTCGTTGGCGCGGGACACGATCCGGTCCCCGGCTCCTATCTTCAGGCCGTCGGACAGCGTGGCGAGGCGGGACGGGTCCCCGTCGGACAGGCCGAGCACGCGCCGTTCGAGGATGGTGCGCTGGTTCATGGCGCGCACCTGTTCGTTGGTGCCGGCGACGAGGAGCGTGGTCTTGCCCGTCTTCTGCCATTGCAGGGTCATCCGGTACGCCTCCTCCTCGCATTCCCGGTCCTCGCCCCAGTGGAGACGGTGGTGGGCCGCGTATTCGGCGACGAGCCGGCGGCATGCCTCGACGCTGTCCGGTTTCGCGCGGTCGCCGCCGGCGCGCAGGCGCAGCGTGGCGTCGCCCTCGCCTGCCCATCTGGCCCGTCCGCCGTCGGGGTCGTTCGCCCAGAGCCCGGGGTCGCTGCGGAAACGCCACAGGCTGGTGAGGGTCGCGCACCGGTGTTCCCGTTCGGCCCAGGCGAGCAGGCCGCCCGGGGCGGCGGGCGCGTCGAGCTGCATGGGGTCGCCGGTCAGTACGAGCCTGGCTCCGGCCCGTTCGCACAGTTCGGCGATGGCGTCCAGTTCCGGGGTGCCGACCATGCCCGCCTCGTCTACGATGACGAGCTGTCCGGGGTGGATGAGGCCGGCCTGTTCCCGGGCGTCGGATTCGCTGATGGCGCGGCGTATCCGGTCGCGTTCGGCGGGGGTGCGCGCCGCGGCGAGCCGGCACCGGTATTCGCGTCGCAGGTCGTCGGTCTGCGCCCGGTGCCGTTCGGACACGTTGTCGAGGAGCTTGGCGATGGTGATCGCGTTGGTGCCGATGCTGTCGGCGAGCTCGTCCCTGGCCCGGACGGACAGGGTCAGGCCGAGCACGGATCCCCTCCCGTGCCGGGTCTCCCATGCTCGGGCGACGGCGCGCATGGTGGTCGTCTTTCCGGTGCCGGCGGGGCCGATGAGCGCGCTGGCCGCGTGCGGGTTCTCGAGCAGGTATGCGGCGGCCTTCGCCTGGTCGTCGCTCAGCCGGTTTCCGCCGGCCCGCATGGACTGGATGAGCCGGGTGCCCTCCCCGGGTCCCCAGGCGAGAGGGTCGGCCCGGCCGAACGTGGCCATGACGCGTTTTTCCATGTCGAGGATCGTCTGGCTGGTGTATCGGTCGAGTGTGGGGTCGTCGAACGTGCTGCGTCCGGCGCGGCTGACGAGCGCGGGGTCGTCGCCGGCCTGTCCTGCACGGTAGCGGGTCGGGGTTATTTTCACGCAGCGGCGGATGGCGAGTTCGGCGACCTGGTTGGCGGTGTCGGCGCGGGCCGTGGGGTCGAGCCGGATGTCGGCGAGGAGGCGTTCGGCTTCGGCCCGGATGTTGCTGAGCGTCCATGTGGCGCGGGTGCGTTCGGTGTGTGCCATGGCAGCGTCGGCGAGCCGTTCGAGTTCCGTCCGGCCGGGTGTCTGGTGGTCGGCGAGCTGTCCGGCGAGGCGGATGCCCGCGGCCCGGGAGGCGGTCTGTCCCAGTTCTATGGTCCTGTCCCGGTGCGAGTCGACCGCCTGCCACATGGCGTCGATGCTGGTGCCGGGGGCTTCGGCCCGCAGTTTGCCGTGCCATCGTCGGGTCAGTTCTGCCAGTCCGGGTCGGGCGTCGGTCTTGGGCTTGCGGGTTTCCAGCCAGACCTGTTTGTGGAGTTCGGCGCGTCGTTTCCATCCGATCGTATGGCCGGTGCGGCGTTCCTCCTCGTCGATGATGGCGGCGAGCCGGGTTTCGATCTCCCTGTCGCGTCCGCTGAACGCGTCGATGAGCTCCTCGGGCACTCCCTGGACCTCGCCGGCCACGGCCCTGGTGCCGCGTCCGCGGGCGCGGGCCGGTTCGTGCCAGGCCCAGCCGAGTCGTTGGGTGAGCAGGTCCTTGACGAGGTTGGCGTTGTATTCGCTCAGTTCGACGGTGGCCCCGTAGACGGCGCGGCCGTCGAGCGCGGTCCATTGGCCGTCCGTGGTGCGGCGCACCCGGTTGGAGATGACCAGGTGCGTGTGCGGGTGGGGGTCGCCGTCCCTGGAGTCCCAGTGGTCGAAGGCGAAGCCGGCGACCCCGTCGCAGGCCGTGCTGGCGACGCCGCCGGCCCCGGCCCGGGTGGCCGCGTATTCGGCTTCGAAGTAGCCGATGGTCATGTCGGCCGCCTGGTGGAGGCATTCGTCGATGGCGCGGCGCGTGTCCTGGTCGGCGAACGCCCAGAGGATGCTCACGCTTTTGGGCACGGTCTGGGTCAGGTCGTATCCGGCGATGGGCGGCTGCCCGTCGTTGTCGGCCCGTATGCCGGCCTGGTCGAGGCTGCGGCCGGTTTCGGGGTTTCGGCGTTCGTTGATGAGCATGCGCACGGTCTCGGCGCCGGCCTGCCGTCCGGTCTCGCCGCCGAGCAGCCGGCTGGCCGATCCGATCCACCGGCCGGGCGGGTTGCCTTCGGCGTTGTAGTAGGCGGCTGGGTCGGGGCCTGTGAGCGGTCCGGGCGTGGCCTCGTCGGGTATGGCGCCGTCGGCCTGGAGCGCCTCGCGCGTGCGGTCGAGGTAGTAGTCGGCGCTGCTGAGTTTGGTCATGCTGATGGCCATGCGTGCTCCTCTCCTTTTCCTGCGGCGCCGCGGGCCGGTCCGTGGCGGCGCAGGAGTCGTTCCGCGTCCCCGTCCTCGCCGGTCCGGTCGCATGCGTCGATGATGCGGCCGATCTGGCCGTCGGGTCCCGCCTGCGTGAGGGACCGGGGGTCGTGGGCGGCGGCGAGCGTGAGCATGCGCATGAGCAGGATGTGGGTGCGGGCGCGCGTCTCGATGCCATGTCGCCGTATGGTTTCGGTGTCCAGTTCGATGGCGTGCGCCCTCGTCAGCAGGTCGTCGGCGTTCATTCTGAGCCTTTCGATGGTTCCGGCGTTGGCGGCGGAGCGCAGCATGCGCCGATCGCGCGCCGTCTTGTAGTCATGTGCCTTGCGGCATGCGTCGCCGCAGTATTCGCCTCGCGTGCCGGTATCGAGCCGTGCGCCGCATTCGTGGCACGATCGCCGTGGGCGGGCACTTGTCCCGGTGCGGGTGAGCCGGTTCCACCTGTTGCGGCACCGGTCGGAGCAGAAGTCGGGCACGGGTCCCTGGGCGGGCTTGTACACGGGTTCGCCGCACATGCGGCAGTGGCCGGCCGGCACCCGTCCCGGTTCCGCCTTGCGCGCCTGGCGCCGGCATCGGGCCGAGCAGTACCCGTCCGCCCATACCAGGGTCTCGGGGTGCAGGCACCGGGCCCATCTGCATCGGCCGGGTCTGGGCCATTCGCTTGTGGCCCCTGTGGTCCCTGGGCGGTCGCTCATGGCCTGGCCCCTTCGTCGAGGGACCACCATCCGTGGTCCGCGCCGTTGCGTCCTCGATGGTCCTCGGCCCATATGCCCTCGATGATCCGGTCCATGCCGACGGCCCGCGGGCCCGCGCCGTCGTCGTGGTCCAGGTCGGCGCGCCATTCGTCGTCCACCCCGGGCCCGGGTTCGGGCCACATGCCCTCGAGCGTGTGGTCTTCGCCCGTGTCGGTCATGACCGGGTCCATGGTCCATGGGCGTGGACCCCTCCAGCCGGTCAGGCCCGCGATCCGGTCCATGCCCTTGCGGCCGATGGACCGGGCCAGGTCCACGGCCCACCGGTCCTCGTATGCCATGAGCGTTTCCGGTTCGAGCCGCATGAGCGCCGCCATGCATCTGACCGACCAGTAGCACAGTTCGACCGTCCCGTGGTCGGCTGGGCCGACGGCCTCGTTGCGCCATGCCACCCGCCGGCGCAGTTCGGCGGCCGCCTCGGCGACGTCGTTCCTGGATGCCATCAGGAGCGACTCCTGCGACATGCGGCGTCCGCGTTCCCGTTCCTTCCTCAGCTCCTCCCGGCGCCGGTTCCGGCATGCCCGGTGGATCGACAGCGGCTTCCCGCGGCGCGGGTCCCGCTCCTCCACCGCGAGCCCGCACACCGGGCATGCGGGCGGCTCCTGGATCATGTTCCCATCGTTCATGGCGCCCCCACCCGGCCCGCGTCTCCCGTCCCGTCGATAACGCCGAACCCCGATATCGGACGCCCGGACGGCAAACACCATCAAAAACGTTGCCGTTCCGCCGATAGGCGGCCGCCGCGAGGCGGTGGGTGCAAGAAGTCCATCTCCTTCGGAGATTGCATCGGGATGTGCTTTTTCTTGGGTTTTCTGATGGCGTCGTACCTTGTGGCTGGCTGTGTGGGTTCTTGGTTCTGTCTTCGTTGTTTCTGGTTTCTGTGTCGTGCTTTTTCGTCTGTCTGGGTGCTGGTTTTCATGTCGGGTTTTATTTCGCGTATGTGTCTGTTGTGCCGCTGTTTGTTCGGGGCCGGCTGCCGCACGGAGGCCGGGCATGGCGCCCCCGGCGGGTGCCGGCTCCTGCCGAACGGGGAGACGTCCACGGTCGGGAGCCTGCTCGTCGACTGTCGGGGATGCGGCACCGGTCCCGGGCGCGCCGCGCGATGCGCATGGCTCCGCTCCATGTGCGTTTGGGGAGACCGGCCCGATGGCGGTGGGCTCTCGGGCCATGGACCGCATGAACCGGGTCCACCCGCCGACCTGCCCATATGGTCCTTGGACCGTGGCCCGGTGGACGGGGACGCCATCGTCCGGCCCGGTCCATGGACCAGGGGTGGTCCGCGTGGCCGTCCCCGCATGGGCTTTCGCGTGGACCACGTATTTGGTTGGTCCGCCGAATGGACCGTGGTCCGTCAGGGTGGTCCGCGATGCCGGCCCTCACATGGGCTTTCGCGTGGGCCGCATGATTGGTCCGGCATGTGGACCATTGGTCCATTCGCATGATGTGGTCCGGAAGCGCGCAGGGCATGCTGATGGCCCACACGCATCGACGTGGCCCATTCGGCCTCCTGGTCCTTGGTCCCGGACGCCGGCCATGGCCCACACGGCGTGGGCCTGATCGTGGACCGGGCCGTCTTGGATGGCCCATGGCCCCTGGTCGATGCCGCCCTCCGTGTCCGATCGGCCCGTCCGGCCGATAGTAAAGGGGGCGGGGCCGTCATCGGACTCCGTCCCCTTTATCGTGTGCGACTATGCCAGGTCCTTTTTTATTCTTCTTGCCGCTTTCTTGTGGACGGTGTTGTCGTCACGAACGGAAACGAGGTTGTCCAATGTGATGTTTCCCGCCATTCGCCCTGCTCCGATCGGTTCAAAAAAATAGCTATTATCGTGATGATAATCGTATTCACGTTTTGCTGGTCGGTCAGGGGAGGACAGGGCCCGTCCGGCCCCGCCATCCCATGCCGGTCACTTGGTCGGCGCCCAGGGGTCGATTCCGGTCTGGGGCTTCGGTGTCTGGTATCCGGCGGCGGGGAAGTGTCCGGTGTTGCGTACGTAGTTGACGAGGTCGGAGTGTGCGATGTCCGCCCAGGGGTCGTTTGCGGTGTTGTCGAGGGTCTTGGTGTTCATCTTCGTTTTCCTTTCCGGTTGGTGACGACCGCTCTTTGCCTCGGTGCGCGTCGGGGCGTCAATGGGACGCGCGGGGCCCCGCAGGGGTCGCGTGGACCGTTGACGTCCCGGCGTGCGCCGTGGCATGGTGCGCCAAGGAACCGATCGGGAGGGAAAACGAAGATGGACGCCGGGACCCGGGCCACGTCATCGTCCCGGCTTGGTTGGATGGATGCCGTCTCCATCCCGGTTCGTGGATGGCGTTGTCGTTGACGGCATATGGATGCGGAAGGGCTGGATGATGGGGACGGCTGATGTCGATCGCTTCTCGTACCGGTTTCGTCGGTCCTTCGAGGATGGCGGGCACGTCGACGCCTGTGTCGAACTGTCCGGATCGAGATGGCTGTATGTTTCCACGTCCACGGCTTTGGCCGGCATCCGTCGCCTCGTTGCCGGGGTTCTGGCGGACATGGATTCGGCGTTCGGCCGTCTTTGATGGACGTCACCCGTTCCTGTCTGAAACGCGAAGGCGGGGCCTCCGGCTTATGGATGGCCCCGCCCGTTTTGCTTCCCTGTGGTTTTCCGATCACTCGTCGTCGGGTATGGTGTCATGGTCGTAGATGCCGACCATGCGGATGGTGCGTTTCGCCTCGCGCTTGAAGTAGACCACGAGCACGTCGTCGTCGAAGGTGTGGAACTCGAAGTGGTTTCCGTCCCCGAACGGGCTGCGCTCGAGCGGGTGGTCGCGCCATCCGCTCTCCTCCACGCGCCCCTTGGCCGCCAGTTCGCAGATCGCCTCCCTTATGGATCGGATGATGGACGCGAACTGTTCGTGGGTGTATTTCTCCTTGAGGGGCAGCGCGGTCCGCCAGAAGTGGGGCGAGGCCTTGACGTTCCAGTTCACTGGCCTACCTCCTGTGCGGTGAGGCCTAGTTCCCCGAGCACGTCGTCGGGGATGGTTCGTGCGTCGGTGGCGTCGTCGGCGATCAGCCCGTATTCCTGGGCCTCGGCGAGCAGCATGTCGCGGCGTACGTCCTCGCCGAGTTCGCGTGCGGACGGGGAGGAGAAGACTCCGTCGAACGGGGTGCGGTTCTCGTTGGCGACCTGGGTGACCATCATCTTCATGGCGGCGGGCGTGGTGATGCCGTTGCGCGCGAAGGCGGCGTCGGCACGCGCTTTGACGTCGTCGGGGACGTTGATCTGGATCAATGCCATGGTAAGCCTCCTTCTCCTTATGTGTTTTCCATATAATATCATAATCTGCTTGGTGTTGATTCGGGAATGATACCGATACCGTTCGTCCATGTCTCGGCCCATGCCGTTTATTTGAATCGTTCCTGGATGGGCCGCAGCGCCCCGGTGGCGGCGAGCAGGAGCGCGGCCTGCGCCTGCCGTCCCGTGCGGATGCCGTCGAGCCGGTATCGGCTTGTCGCCTTCCATATCTCGTTTTCGCGTTTCACGTCGATCAGGAGCATGTCCCGTCGGATCACGGTGCCGTCGATGCTGCGGACGCTCCATGTGCACAGCCAGGCGTGGATGGCGCCGGCCTCGATGGGGCAGCCGGCCCGCTGGCATGCGTCCAGGGTCGTCCTGCTGGGGATGATCTGGCGTGGCTGCGCGCCGATGGGCGGGCGGATCCGTTCGTCCATCGAGTCGAACGCCTTCGCCGCTCCTTCCTCGTCGCCGGTGTCGATCCATTCGTCCATGGCATGTCGCCGCATGTTGGCCTCTTCTCCGGGTGAGGGCCGGCCCGGCGTATGTGCGGGCCGGCCTTGGTCGTGTGTGGTCGTCGTCAGATCGCCGGCTGCTGGGGTGCCGCGGGCGCGAACCCGTCGGTGAAGGCGGGCTGCCTGGTTTGGGCTCCCGTGGCGTTCCACGGGTCGCTGGCGGGCGTCGTCGGCTGCTGGGGCTGCGGTTGGGCCATGGGCTGGCTCGGCTGTGGAGTGCGTCCCGCGAACCCGTTGTCGCGCGGCGCCTTGTTGTAGGCGACGGTGCCGGCGCGCAGGCTGACGGCGAGGTCGGTGGCGCGCAGTTCGAGGATGCTTCGTTTCGCTCCCTGCTGGTTCGTGTATTCCCTTTGCACGTAGCTGCCGGTGACGATGACGGGCACGCCTTTCTGCTTGCCGTCGGGTCCGGTCGGCAGCATGCTGTGCTGCAGGTGTTCGGCCAGGTATCCGCTGGCGGTGCAACGGATCCATGTGGTGGCGCCGTCCTCCCATTGGCCGGTCTGCGGGTTCTGGGTGCGGCTGGTCTGGGCGACGTCGAACGTGGCCCATATGCCGCCGTCCTGTCGGGTGTGGAATTCGATGCTGCCGGTGTTTCCGCTGATGGTCAGCGTGACCTGGTTGATGGTCGCCATGATGGTGTTCCTTTCCTTGTGGGTTATGGCTGTTCTGTTTTCGGGAGGCGGCCCGTGCCGTCTTCCGTGTGGGTCACCTGTTGCCGGCGCGATAGCGTCGGTCTGCCTGGCTCATTGGTTGGTGGACAGGTTGATGGTGATGACGGGGTTGGTGATGTCGGGCATGGAGTCGGCTGGCGGCCAGTCGTCGATGCCGGCGGCCTGCATGATGGCGGCGAGGCAGCCGCTGTGGGCGGCGGCGATCTCCCATTGCCAGCATTGCCTGTTGGACAGGGCGATGAGGTGGTCCCACATGGGGTAGCCGTTCTCGTCGAGCGCGGGCCGGCCGGCGTTGAGCAGGCCGATGAGTTTTCTGACCTGGGCGCGCAGGCGTTCGGCTTCACGTGCGGTGACGGTGTCGACCTGCTGCCAGATGCGGCGGGTGGTCTCGTCGTCGATGCCGTCAGCGGCCTGTTCCCATGCCTGGTTCCTGAGGTCGGCGGCCTCCTGGGTTTCGGCGGGGTCGAGGATGAGGCTTTTCCTCCAGGTGATGCCCATCTGCCATGCGCCGGAGTCGGTGGCCTGTGTCTGGCTGGTGATGGTGGCCGTTATCCTGTACTGGCTCATGATGGTGTCCTTTCCTGTGTCGTGGATCGTCTGTCCGGCTATCCCCTGTTTTTTCTTTTTGGCCTTTCGGTCAAGCGCAGCGTTACCGGCCAAAGCGGGTTCCGTCCAATCGATCGCGCCGGGCGCAGCCCGTCTGCGTGGCGATTTGACGGGTTCCGCGACGCCGGTATGATCGTTTCGGCTTCAGCCGAAAAGGCCAAAAGGGAAACCTGGGGCCGCGCCCCTTTGGGGGCGTTCCTTTTTCTGATAGGGCTTGCCCGTCCATCGTGCTTCCCGCATGTGTGCGGGAAACCGATGCCGGTCGGGGCCGGCGGCTCGGGCCGGCGCGGGGAGGTCCGGGAGGGGCGCGTGGCCCTTCCCGGCCGCCGGAGGCCGTCCCCGATCGCCTGGTTGGCGCGGGCGGGGACTCCTTGGCCGTGGGTCAGCCGATGGGGTGGACGGGTATCATGAACGTTTTGCCGTCGGGGAGCCTGCAGGGCGCTTCGGGGTCGGCGAACATGGCGGCGTAGCGTCCGATCTGCTCGTCGTCGAGTCCGAGGGGGCCGTCCTGCGGGTGGGGTCCCGTGATGACGAACGTGCCGCGGATGATGATGGGCTTGCCGGCGTCCGCGAGGCGGCTGTCCTGGCTGAGGCGGATGGTGCGGTTCGACTTGAGGTTCTTGATCGCTCCCTCCCCGTCGCACCAGAGCGTGGTCCGCCGGTCGAGGGGCAATGGTTCGGCGTATCCGCCGATCGTCTTCCCGATGGCCGTGATGCTGGGGTCGATGTCGCGCAGTTCCGGACGGCGCAAAGGTTCGATGACGAGCGTCTTGATGGTGTCCATGATGGTGGTCCTTTCCTTGCAGGGGTTTGCCTGTCCTCCCGCATGGGCGGGAGGACGCTGCTGTTATTCGTCGATGTGGCCGGCGGGGATGGTCCTGCGTTGTGCCGCCCTGCGGCGGCGTTGCGGGGTGTCGATGCTCGGCGGGGTGCGCCGTCTGGTCTTGCGGCCGTATATCTTCCAGTCGATGCCGGCGGCCGTGGCCATGATCGCTATGACGACGACGTTGCCGATGGCTTCGGCGAATTCCGGGCTTGCGAGGTATTGGCTGATGAGGTCCATTGGGACTCCTTGTGGTTTGTCCTGGGTTTGTTTCCGGCCTTCCTTGGCCGGCATGTCACGCCGTTTGCCCGCCGATGTAGGCGTCGGCCTCGGCCATGGATGCGCAGTAGCGTCCGTAGCCGGCGTCGACCCAATGGCCTTGGGCCTTGTGGAGCTGGTGCACGTCGTACGGGCGTGCGCCGTCGCCCGTCTCCTCGACGTCGTACCGGTATCCGCCGCGTTCGATGCTTTTGATGATGTTGCGTGCCATGGTGCTTGCTCCCGTCTGGTGGTCCCTTGTTTTTTCTTTTCGACCGGTTGGTCAAGCGCAGCGTTACCGGCCAAAGCGGGTTCCGTCATTAGCGATCGCGCCGGGCGCAGCCCGTTGCGTGGCGCGTTGACGGGTTCCGCGACGCCGGTATGATCCAGAGGCGAAGCCGACCGGCCGAAAAGAAAAGGAATGGGCCGGCCCGCCCCTTGGGGCGGGTTCCGTGCGGGGGAATCGTGCCGTGTCCGCGGCGTGGACGCGGACGGGATGCGATGATGGCCCCTTTTTGGGGCCTTGCATCCCGGGAGCGGACATGCCGGCGGCGCGGCTCCTCCGTCTGATAGGGCTTCGCCCGTTTCGCCGTCGTCCCGCCTGGCGGGGCGCGGCGTCTGGGTGGGGTCCGGCGGCGTGGGCCGGCCGGGGTTTGCAAAGGGGCGGCGTGAGCCCCTTTGCCCGCCGGGGGCCGTCCCCGTCCGCCTGCCTGATGCGGGCGGGGACTCTTTCGGATGACGGGCCTGCCGTCGGCGTTTTCCTTCTCCGTCATGTGAGGGGGTGGCGGCTGGCGTCCCGGTTCATGAGGTCGCGCAGGTCGTCGAGCGTGTCGAGGCATTGGCGGCGGGTGTTCTCCGGTGTTTCGATGCCGTGGTTGGCGGCGTGGTGGTGCCAGAGGACGGTTTGGGCGAGGCTGGAGGCCTTGTGCGCCACGTCGTCGAGCATTTCGTCGAGCGCTTCGGCCGTCCATTGCTCCCAGTGGGGGTCGTCGTCCGGCGGGGCGGACAGCGCGGCGTCGAGCCGGTCGAGCATGGTTTGTATGGCTTTGGCGTCTTCGAGGAGTTCCGCGATGGTGCCGGGTTGTCCTTTCATCGGGCTCCTGACGAGGGCTCGCACGTGTTCGTCGGGGTCGAATTGTTCGGCGTGTTCGTGCACCGTTTCGGGGATGGGCCGGCCCGAAGGCACGTCTATGATGAGGTCTTCCCCGGCGGGGCTGCTGGTTTCGAGCCATTGCCCGCCGGCGAATCCGGTGTGGAGCGTCCAGCCCTGTTGATTGGCGGTGGTTTCGATGGTGTTCGCGTGCATGGTGTCGTGTCCTTTCCGTCGTGGCGTCCGACGGCGTGTGCCGTCGGACGCCACGGCTGTTTTCTGTCGGTCAGCGCGGGTATGCGGGGTATCGGCCGGATGCGGCCATGGCGGCGACCATGATGGCGAGGCTGGTTTCCGGGTCGTCGTCCAGTGCGGCGAGGGCGGCGAGGGTGGCGGCCTTCCCGTCGCCGTCCCACCATGCGAGGTAGGCGGCGAGGGCGTAGGGTTGGGCGACGGGCCCGCCGTGCTTCCTGGCGCGGTCGGCCATCGCGCACGCCTCCCGCACCGCGCGGGCGAGGCGGGTCTCGTCGGGGCGGATGTGGGGGTCGTCGAACGCGGCGTTGAGCGTTTCGGTCAGCAGCGTCTTGTTGTTGGACGCGTGGGGCCGGGCGGCCATGTCGATGACGGTCGCCGTGTCGAGTTTGGGTTCGACGGCGGCGATGAGTGCGGCGTCCCTGATGGACAGGCGGGCCGTCATGAGCGTGGCGAGGTCGTCGAGCCGTTCCGGGTCCGCATCCTTGCCGTCGAGGGCTCGCATCCATGTCTCGAGCGCGGGGCCGGCGATGGTGCGGACGGCTTCGCCCGCCCCCTGTTCGGTTGCGGCCCGCTTGAGTTCCTCGATGATGTTCCGGGTTGTGGCGGTCATGGTGTTTTCTCCTTTTTGCGTCTTTTGTTTTTTGACCTTCTTCGGTCAGCGGATGCGTACCCCGCGTAAGGCGGTTCCGTCATGAGGCGACGCCCCGCCGTCCTGCGGCGTGTGCGGCGGCGTTGACGGGTTCGCCGACGCGGGTATGCTTCGATGGGCCGAAGAAGGCCAAACCACGTGTTTTTGCCGTGCCCGCCCTTGGCGGGCTCCATGCGGCGGTATGGCCGGCGGGCGCGCGGCGCGGTCGGCCGGGCGCGCGGGCATGGGCCCCGTAGGGGGGGGCGTGCGCGTCCGGGCGGCGGCGACCGCGCGGTCCCGCCGGTTCCGTTTCCCTTCGCCGTCGCCCCGCGTCGCGGGGTGCGGCGCCTGGGTGGGCTCCGGCGGCCGGGGGCCGGCCCGGTTTCCAAAGGGCGGTTTGAGCCCTTTGGCCTGCCGGGGGCCGTCGCCGCCCGCGCCGGGCGGGCGGCGACTCTCGTCAGCGGCGCGGTGGCGTGTAGTCGAGCGTCGTCGCGTATCCGCTGTCGGCCATCTCCTCGATGGCGGTTTCGTATCCGGCTTCGAGTCCCTGCTGGTACGCCTCCTCCCACAGGTCGTATCCGATGAGGCCGTCCGTGTCCCAGTTGGTGTTGCTGACTTCGATGGCCCCGGTGCCGCCCGGGATGGTCTCGTGGTCGGCGGTGAGCCATTCGAGCCTGCCGTTTTGGTCGATGAGCGCGAACCTGCCTTGGCTTCCGTCCGCGAGGTCGGCTTGCCCGGCCTGCCATGCGAGTATCGCGTTGCGGCTGTCGGACGCGTGGCGGCCGCGCGTGTACGAGTGGGCGATGCCGTTGTGGGCGATGAAGCCGGTGCGGTCGCCTTTGGAGAAGCGGAACGGGTGCGTGTTCCCGGTGCACACCCTGCCGTGGGTGGCGAGGCGGAAGTGCAGGAGGAACGGGGAGGTTTCGAGGCTCTGCCAGTGGTCCATGATGAACGCGAGCGTCTTCATGTTGTCCTCGTTGCGGTAGCGGTGGAGGCGTTGGCCGTCGTGCCATGCGATGCCCGCCCCGTCGGGGTTGGCGTCGCTCATCCGGGCGAGCTGGGTGAGGCTTGGCATGGTGTCCGCCTGGCTGGTGACGATGACGCACATCAGATTCGTCTCCTTCCCGCCGTCGTGGCGTTCGTGTCGTTGATGGCCTGTGTGGCGGCGACGCGGCTCATGGCTTGGATGTCGCGGGTCTTGAGCTTGGGGACGGGGAACTTCTGGAAGAACCGCCACATGGCGTGCATGTAATGGACGGCGGCGTCGAGTCTTCCGGCGGTGTCGTGGTGCCACGGGCCGAACGTGCGGAATTCGATGGTGTGGCGGTGCGTGTCGTTGATGGCGGTGTCCTTGCCGCAGTAGTCGCCGTGGACGAGCTCGCACCAGCGTGTGTCGGTCATGTGGCGCATGTTCAGCGCCTCGCATTGGGTCTCGTCGAGCGCTTCCAGCGCCCAGTACCAGCGGGCCGGGGTCTGCCGGCCGGTGCGGCTGATGTGCATGTGCCCGCCCGACAGCGTGTTGTCGGTGTCGGTGGCGATGCGTTCGACGAGTCGGCGGATTTCCGTGAGCTGGCTCATGGTCATGGGTTCGCTCTGGTATTCGAGGGAGCCGTCGTGGTGGAGGCTGCCGTCCGGGCACCAGCCGGCGATGAGCCTGTGATTCTTGAGCATGTCGGTGTCGTGGTTGCCGTCCACTTCGATTTCCAGTCCGAAGGTGAACGGCTCGCGGACGGGCCGTCCCTCGTACGGGTCCCGGTAGCAGGGGTCCTGCGTGTTCGCGCAGGCGTGCCGTTCGTAGCAGTAGGGGCAGTAGCGTTCGTCGCACTGCTCGCAGTATTCCTGGCAGTCCGAGCACAGGCGGTCGTCGCACATGCGGCACCGGTACCCGCAGTCCTCGCACAGGCTGTGCTCGCAGTGCTCGCAGCAGTATGCGCAGTCCCCGCACATCCGCGAACCGCATTCGTTGCATGTGCGCGCGCAGTCGTCGCATACAGTGTTGCCGCACCCGCATTCGACGGTTTCCGTCCCCGCGCAGTCCCCGCATAGCCATCCGTCGCAGTCGCGGCACCGTACGGCGCACTCCCCCGACTGGCGTTCGCAGTGCCCGCACCGACGGTCGTCCCTTTGGATGTCATGGTTGTTTCCGGTCATTTGTCACGCTCCTATGTCGTCTTGTCTTCCGGACGGTGCGCGGCGGGACCGGATGGCCGCGGCGCGGCGCAAGCCGCGTGGCCGGTCGGCCCGGTGCCGGGACCGCCTTCGGCGGCGGCACCGGCCGGCAGACACGCGGACGCTTGCGACGCGCCGGACGTCCGGTCATGCTGTGTGCCGGCCGGCCGGGCCGGGTCCCGCCTTCGATGGCGGGACCCCTTTTCGACGTGCTCCCGCCGGATGGCGGGGCGCGGCGGCGGATCCGCGAGCCCTTCGGGGCGAGCTCCGTTTTCGGCGGCGATCCGGATCCGACTGGACAGGGATTCCCAAAACAGGTATCATTGTTTCCTGTAGTAGGAAATCAAGGTCTGGAGGGATCATGGACGGTTCGTTGTCTCGGATGCGCGGGAAGGCGGACTTCCGCCTGATGCGGGAGCTGCTGGGCCTGCCGCAGGAGTGGGTCGCCAAACGCGTGGGCGTGGACGCTCGCACCGTCCGCAACTGGGAGAGCCCGAGGTATTTCTACCCGCCGAAGCGCGAGGCATGGGACCTGGTGGAGGGCCTGTGGCGGCGGGCCGACGCGAAGGCGGCCGGCCTGGTGGAGATCGCCTCGTCGGCGGCCCGGGTGGCGCGGGAGCGCGGCGTCGAACCGGCGCCGCTCATGCTGGCGTACTGGCGGGACGCGGCCCAGTGGGCGAAGGCGCATCCGGAGGACGGGGATGCGGGCATGTGGCGGATCGAGAACGCGGCGGCGCGCCTGGCCGCGGACCGTCTGCACGCCATGGGCCTGCCGGTCGCGATCGCGTACGCGGAGCCCGAGGCGTGACGGACACCGTAGGGGTTATTTGACTTCCATGATTCGACTGCATGGTTTGGAATCAAGGCCCGCATCCGCCGACAGGCCCCCGATTGACACTTACGTACAAACGCCGTACAATTATGGCATGACGGAAACCACCAACAAGGCCAGCCGCTTCGAGATGCGGCTCACGCCATCACAGAAGGAACGCCTCGACCAGGCGGCCGCGATCCGGGGGCTCAGCACCTCTCAATGGGCGTTGACCAACCTGCTCGTCGCCGCCGACCGGGACATCCGGGAGTCTCATGTCCTCCATTTGGACGACGAGGCGTGGGATTCGTTCGTCCGGGCACTGGACGAGCCCATGCCGGAGGAGATGGTCCGGCTGCTCGAGAGCGAGCCGATCTGGAAATGACCGATTTCACCCCGCCGCGGCGTCTGACCGCCGAGGACGACGCCGACGGTTTCGACTGCGGCCTGCCGGTTGTCAATGACTGGCTGCGGAACCAGTTGAGAAATGCCGGCAAGCAGCATACGGCGGTCGCCTATGCCACGTTCTGTGACGGCGCGCTGGCCGGGTTCTACACGTTGAGCGCGTACAGTATCAGCCATGCCGAGGCCAATGGCTGGCTCAGGAGGAACAGCCCGGATCCGATTCCGGCGATTCTTCTGGGCATGCTCGGCGTGGACATGCGCTACCAGACCATGCACGTGGGAGCCCAGCTGCTCAGGGACGCCGCCATGCGGGCGATGGGCGCGGCGGAGATCGTCGGCGCGAAGGCGTTGCTCGTGGAACCGGCCTCGGACAGGGCCACGCGCTTCTACGAGCATTACGGGTTCCGCCACATCGAACGGTCGGGCAGGATGTTCATCCCGCTCCGCCCGGCGTGAACGGGGTCGCTCCCCATGGGATGAAGGAGGCGGGGAAGGCCGTTGGAACGGTCCTCCCCGCCTCCTTGTTTTCTCTCGAGCCGTTTTCGTCGGTCCGCCGTTCATTTCCTTGGCGGGCGCGCTCTGCCGTCCGAGTCGAATTGGGCGAGCTGTCCGATGGCGTTGCCGGTATTGGCCAGGGCTCCGGTGAGCAGTCGGATCCGTTCGCCGGTGTCGGCGGTCCGGAGGGCGAGTCTGAGCTGGTCGATGGCCGCGTTCACGTGGTTGCGGTAGACGAGGTCGTCGGCCGTGGCCGAATGTTCCGTTTTCGCGGGCTTGGGGTCGTTCATGCGTGGTTTTCCTTCCGGTGTTTGGTCCATGAGGTCGAGCGCCCGGACGCCGAGGCCGGCGGCGAGGTCGAGGATGATGCGGCTGCGTTTGCTGCCGGTGGCCCATCGGCGGGTCTCGATGCCTCCGATGGTCTGCGTGGTCTGTCCGGCCCGGATGGCGAGTTCGGCCTGGCTGAGACCTTGTCGTGTCCGGTGCCAGGCGAGGCGGGTGCCGTCCCATCCGGCGGGCGGATTGTCCGTGGCATGGTCCGGTTCGGGCCGGCCGGCTAGCTTTTCCATGCTGGTGTCGAGCGCGATGGCGACGCGGGCGAGGATCCCGGCCGCCATGTTCGCGGTGTCGCGTTCCCCGGAATCGTATTGGCGCAGGCTCCGGTATGGCACGTTCGCGTGTGCGGCGAGCTGCGGGCAGCTCCATCCCCGTTCCGTGCGCATCCTCCGGATCACGGTGGTCGCGCCCTCCCCCTCTTGGGGCGTCTCGCCCGTGAGCCGGGCGGGGTTGACGCCGAGGGTCTTCGCCCATTGCCGGATCTGGTCGGGTTCGAGCGTGGACAGCGGGGTTTCGCCGTTCTCGATCCGTTCGACGGTCGCTGTGTCAACGCCGGTGAGCCGTGCGAGGGTCTGTTCGAGGACGCTTTCCCGTTCCCTGATCGCGCGCAGTTCCGCCGCGCCGATGGGGATGGTCCTGCCGCTGCCGCTCATCTGTCGCCTCCTAGGTAGATGTCGAACAGGGGCCCGGGTTCGACGAGGCCGGTGCCGGTGTCGATGGCCTGGATGGCCTCGAGGGTGCCGATCATGTTCCGTACGGCGGGTCTGCTTCGGGCGGAGAACGCGCCGTGCCCGTCGATGAGTTCGAGTCCCTGTTCGGTGACGCTGCGGCGGGTGGATCCGTGCAGGGCGGCGGCGAGCACGCTCGGTCTGACGCCGTGGCCGAGCTCGCGTTGGATGTTCGCGATGTACCGGCATGCGATGCGGATCGATTCGCGGCCCATGGGCTCGCCCTGTCCCTCCCCCGTTTCCGGTGCCGTCCGCCGCCGGCGGTACGGGTTCGACGCCGGTTTTTTCACGATCTCCCTACCGTCAGCCTGGCAGTTGGAGCAGTTGGAGCAGTCGTCGCGTCTGGTGCCGGGCGGGTCGAACATGGCGAGGATGGTCCGGCGCAGGCATCGGCGGGTCTCGCAGTATGCGCTCATGGCGTCGAGTCGGGAGTCCATGAGCTGCGCGGCCCTGATGCGTGAGGGGTCGCCGGATTCCTCGGCGCGGCTTTTCGCCTCCCATGCGGCGTGGCGCAGCCATCGCCAGTCGCCGGGGCTCCAGTAGAGGACCGCGTCGGCAGGCTTGCCGTCCCGGCCGGCTCGGCCGGCCTCCTGCCAGTAGGCTTCGAGGCTTTTGCACGGCCCGTCGTTGAGGACCCATCTGACGTCGGGCTTGTCGACGCCCATGCCGAACGCGCTGGTGGCGCAGATGACGCGCGGATGGCCGGCGAGGAACCCGTCCTGCACCCGTTTCTTGTCCGCGTCCCTCATTTCGGCGTGGAACGCCATGGCGTCGATGCCTTCGGAACGCAGTGTCTCGGCGAGCCGTTCGCAGCCTTTCCGGTTCTCCTTGTAGATGATGCCGCTGCCCTTGTGCCGTTTCGCCCAGGCGATCATGGCCTCGAGGCGTTCGCCGGGCCTGGCGCGGACCACCGTGAGGCGCAGGTTCGGCCGGTCCGCGTCGGTCGTGACCGTCACGGGGTCGGCCAGGTGCAGGAGTTCGCGGATCTCCCCGGCCTGCGTCCGGCTTGCGGTGGCGGTCAGCGCCATGGTCACGGGGCGCGGGGACAGGGAGTCGATGAATTCGCCGATGCGCATGTAGCTGGGTCGGAAGTCCGATCCCCAGTGCAGCACGCAGTGCGCCTCGTCGACGGCGAGCAGGCTGATGCGGATGCGGTGGCTGAAGTCGGCGAAGTCGGGCGCGTGCAGGCGTTCGGGTGCGACGTAGAGGATGCGCAGTTCGCCGGACAGGGCGCGCCCGTACACCTCGGCGCGTTCCTTCTCGTCCAGGCCGGAGTCGATGAGCGCGGCGGGTATGCCGCGTGATCGCAGGTGCCGCACCTGGTCGCGCATGAGCGCCCTCAATGGTGTGACGACGAGGGTGAACGTGCCGGGCCTGGCGGCGGGGAGCTGGTAGCACACGGACTTGCCGCCGCCGGTGGGCATCACGGCCATGACGTCGCGGCCCGAGATGACCGCCCCGACGGCCTCCTCCTGGCCGGGACGGAACGAGTCGAACCCGAAATAGCGCTTCAGCGCGGCCAGCATGTAATCCCCGTTCCCGACCATTCCGCTTCCCTTCTTTTCACCCATAAGTTTGATACCCTCAAGTATAGCATATTCATCGCCTTATGCTGGGGTGTCATTCCCGGCTATCGCCATCCCCGCGCGCATTCCCGGGTGTATGGTGCGGAAGCGGGGTGGCATGGTGATCGGTCCGGACGGTTGTGGTTTCGACATGCGTTCGCCTTCGGAGATGGAGGCGGATGACGCGCGGCGTGAGGCGGATGAGGCGGCGCATGCGCCTCGTATGGCGGTCACGTCGCGTATCCGTCGGGTGGCGCAGCCGCCGGATGGGTATCTGCCGTTGTCCCTGTTCGACGAGGTTCGTCTGGCCGATCCGGTGCCGTTGTATGCGTTCGAGGACGTCCCGGCGGACGTGACGGGCCTCGCGGTGGATTACCTGTCCCGTGTGGCGCGGGGCGTGCCGGCGCGGGATGCGTTCCGGGTGCCGTTGGCGGGGGCGCGTCTGGTGGGCCGGTCTGCGGATGCGGAACGGCTGCTCGCCATGGTGGACGGGTTCTCCGACCGTTCGGTGCGGGCCGCGTGCCTGCTGTGCGGGTTCGACGCGGCGTCGCGTCGGGGCCCGGCGAGGTGGCGGGCGGGCAGGGTCATCGATCCGGGGCCGGCCACGGTGTATAACGTGCGGCGCATGGTGGCGCGCACGTTGAGGTTCATGGACCGGGTGGGGCCGGTCGTGTGGGAGGGGTTCACGTTCGACGGCGGCTACACGGACCGGGTCACGTCCGGAGACGGGGACCTGCTCACCGCCGACGGCCTGTGGGATCTGAAGGTGAGCCGTTGGCCGCCGAACCCGACGTACACGCTGCAGCTGCTCGTCTATTGGCGGCTCGGCCTGCATTCCACGCATCCCGAGTATCTCAGGGTGCGGCGTCTGGGCCTGTACAACGCGCGGTCGGACACGATGTGGAGCGTTCCCGTGGCCCGGATCGGCGCCGATGCCGTGCGTGCGGTGGAGCGGGATGTGATCGGCTATGCGGACGGTCTCTGACTCTCGCGCCGGCCGGTTCTATTCGCGGGGGTTCGTGGCCGGGAGTTCCGGCATGGGGCGGGCGAGTCTGGCGGCCGCGTCGGCGAGCAGCCGGCGGGCCTGGTCCACGGTGTGGGCGGCCTCGTGTTCGCGTCGGTCGGCGTCCGCGATCCTTGCCTTGGCCTCCGCGTCGATTCCCGCGGCCTTCTCCTCGGCTGTTTTGAGGATCCGGTCGGCTTCGGTGTTGGCGTCGGACAGGAGTTTCTGCGCCTGTTCGCGGCTTTCGCCGATTCTCCTGTCGGCTTCCTGGTCGATCCCCTGTTTGCGCCGCGTGGCCTGTTCGATCTGTTCGTCCGCTTTTTCTTCGCTTCGGCGGTCAGGGTCTCGGCTTTGGCCCGCGCCTTGCCGAGGATGGTCCTGGCTTCCGTTTCGGCCTTGTCGAGGATGGCCTTGCGTTCGGCCTTGGCGCCGTTGACCATGTTCTGCATGTCGACGCCGATGTGCTCGTAGGGGTTCGACGCCTGGTATTCGAGCTTCTTGTTTTGCTCCCGGAGCATGGTCAGACGCTGGTTGAGCTCCCCGTTCTCGGTCTGCCGCGCGTGGTTCTCGCGTTTGAGCCGGATGATCTCGGCCTGGTCGAGCGCGCGGCGTCGTTCGAGTTCGGCGACGCGTCGTTCCACGGCGTCGGCCCGGTATCCGCCGATCGTGGCGCGGGGCAGGTCGAGCGGTTTCGTCTCGGCGCGCCCGTAGTCGCGGATGGGTTGGATGAACTGGGTCTCCTCGCCGTCGGATCGTCTCGCCTCCGTGCCTTCGGTGTCTGTCATGATGGTTCCTTTCCTGTCGGCCGGTGCGTTTCGCATGGGTCACCCGCGCCGGCCGCGATAATCGGATCCACGTCATAGGTATACGTGAATATGCGTTTTTTTGATGATTCACGTATACTTATGTTCATGCGTAGGGAGTTGGCGATGAACCGCCTGAGGGATATGGACACGGGTTTCGGCGTGCACGTGTATCGCAAGCCGGATCTGGCGCTGGTTCTCGGGGAAACGGGACAAAGGCTCGACCGCACCTTGTCGAGCCTGGTAGCGGCGAACGTGCTGGTCCGCGCCGCGCGCGGCGTGTACGCGTTCGCCTGGTCGGCGCATCTCGGGGAGGCGACGCTGCATACCGTCGCACGCCGGCTGCGCCCCCGACAGCTGGTGTGGGAGAGCCTGGAGAGCGCGCTGAGCCGTTGGGGCGTGATCAGCCAGATCCCGGTGGATCGCGTCACGTTCATGACCACCGGCCGTGAGGGCTTGGCCGTGACCCCATATGGGACGATCGAGTTCACGCACTGCGCGCTCGACTGGTCGAGGATACTCCCCAACCTCGTGCCGCGTGACGGTGGGATGACGCCGCTCGCGTCGAAGCGTTGGGCGTATCGGGACCTGAAGGCCACAGGCCGTAACCTGGATCTCGTGGACATGGATGAATTGGAGAACGACGATGGATGGGAGTGACATGGCGTTCGACTACAAGGCGGTCGCGGCGGGCATCGCGCGTTCGGAAGGCATGGGTGCCCTGCTTCCCGTGGTGGAGAAGGAACTGCTGCATTACCGGATACTTTCCGCCATGCAGGACGGCGGCTTCTTCGGCCCGATTGTGTTCCAAGGAGGCACGAGCCTGCGTCTGTGCCACGGGTCCCCCCGTTACAGCGAGGACCTCGACTTCGCCGGCGGCACGGGTTTCGGCGTCGATGACCTTCGGGGGTTGGGCGAATGCGTCAGGTCCTCCCTCGCCGGCATGTCCCCGGACGTGCAGGTGAAGGTTCGCGAACCGGTCCGGGACGAGGGCCTGGTGAGGAGATGGCGCATATCCATCCGCACGGCGGCGCAACGTCGTGATCTGCCGAGCCAGTCGATCAAGCTGGAGGTCGCATCGGTGCCGGCGCATGAGCCGCAGACGAGGCCGGTCAGGGTCAATTATCCCTCCGTGTCGGCGATCGCCGGGGACATCATCCTGGCGGTGGAAAGCCCCACCGAGATACTCGCGGACAAGCTTCTGTCGTTTGCATGCTCCTCCCATATCCGCCGTCGTGACCTGTGGGACATGTGCTGGCTGTCGTCCAGGGCCGACGTGGATGCGTCTCGGGCGTTCCGGATGGCCACGCTCAAGGCTGGGGAATACGGGGAGGTCGGAGAATGGGAGGCGCGCGCAGGCCGGCTGCGTGAGATCCCGTCGGTGTTGTCTTCGGACGCCTTTCTGGACGAGATGCGAAGGTTCCTGCCGGCCCGAATGCTCGTCGCCACCGTCGAATCCCTCTCCTGGCGCGAGTACGCCTCGCAGGCGGTCACCGGGCTGTATGATCCCTCCGGGCCCGCATGGGCGTCGCCGTATGGCTCGCCGGGTTTCGGGCGGCCGATGCCTGAGCCCGACCAGTCTTCCGCCGTTCCCATGTGGCGCGACGGGGGTCCCGCTCTTTCCTGAAGCGGCGTCCTCGCCCCATTCTCATCTCATCCGCAGCGCGCGCAGCATGGGGTTATGGTATGGTTCGGTGACTTCCATGAGGCGGGTCGGCCGCCCGTAGGGTCCGTAGGCGGTGATGGCGGGTTCGACCGGGCGGATGATGCCGGCGCGTTCGAGTTCGAGCAGCGGGTATGCGGCCGACGGGTCGGGGTTCGGGTAGAACCTGCCGTCCGGTGGGATGGCCCCGTCGGGTTCCCAGGAGACGTCCAGCTTCCCGCCGGGTCCGGTGACGGTCAGTCCCATGCCGCCGCCCTGGTGGCGGCCGGCGAGCAGGTGCCAGGTCTCGAGCGCGTCCGTATCCCCGCCGTGTCGGGGGTCGGCGTGCCAGGGTCTGCCGCGTGTGGCGAGCAGGTGGCGGCGTTCCCCGTCGAACCTCGCCGCATCCAGTCGCCTCCATGTCCACCGGTCGACCTCGAAGCGGATGCCGTGTCCCCTGATGAGGGGCGGCACGGCCCCGGTGACGGGGTTCACTTGCGGTCTCCGCGGATGATGTGTCTGACGCACATGGCGAGCAGGACGAGGTCGAGGGCGGCGGTGATGATCCACAGCCATCCCATCCGCGGCATGATCGCGCATTCGATGATCAGGAGGATGAGGATGGCGAGGCATGCGAGGGCGAGGAGGATGGCCTTGCGGCGTTCGTCGTCCATCACTCCCCTCCGTCCGTCTCGTCGGCCCAGTATTGGTCCTCGAACCAGTGGTCGAAGCGCATGTCGCCCGATCCGGTGGCGGGGTCCGAGGCGAGTGTGGCCTCGTCGGCCGCCGGGTCGTACAGGCGGTCGACGTCGAGGTCGCCGAGCCAGTCCTCGAGCCATGCCTCGAGTCCGCCGCCCTCCTCGTTGTCGTCGTCGGCGACGAGCCTGACGGCCCTGCTGATGAGGATCTCCTCGATGACGCTGTGGGCCGCATGGTCAGTCTTCGGGTCGGCGAGGCGGGCGCGCAGGCGTATCGTGGAGCCGAGCATGCGGTAGAGGAATTCGCGGTCGTACCGGTCGAGGTACCGGTCGGGCAGGAGGTCCGTGACGGGGTTCCCGTCGTCCTGGCCGAGGTGCGTGCCGCGGGGCATGCGGCCCAGACGTCTGGTCTCGATCCTCGTCATGGTCTCGATCATGGACAGGTTCTCGTCGAACAGCCTGCGCATGCGGGTGCCCGGCATGGGGTGGTCGCCGCCGGTGTCGTTGTTCATAGGGTCCTTCCGTACTTCGTGTATCTCGTGTATTCCCCGTGGCGGGTGCCGATGAGCGTGATCTGCGCGTCCACGATCCTTTTGCGCCGTTCGAGCTCCCGTATCCCCCGGTTCAGCCAGGCGGACAGTTCGACGCAGCCGACGGTGGCCGCGTCGCACCGGCGCAGGTCTCGGGCGACTCCCTCGAACAGGAGTCCCTGGACCGCAAGCTGGGTCACGCCGCTGTTCTTGAACTGCTTGGCGGCCTGTTCGAGCCGGTCGACGGGATTGGCCGGGCCCGCGCTCATCGGGCGGTCCCGTCCGCCATGCTCAGTTCGAGCCGTCTGAGCCGTTCCTCGAGTGCGTTGATGCGCATGGTCTGGGCGAGCACCACGCTCATCGGCGCGGGCCTTCCCTCCCTGCCGGCGTCGGCGGCCGGGGCGTGCGGGCGCGTCGTCCCGGCGTCCGGCGGTTCGCGCTTCCACCGGGCGATGCACCGTTCGATGCGTTTGTTGCCGATGATGCGCGGGTCGAGCCCCGCCTCGCGGAAGATCCTGACGGGGCTTTCGCCCCGCCGGTAGCGTTCGATGGCCTCGCGTTTGAACGAGTCCTTGTAGGTGATGCGCGTGCGGGTGACCCATGCCACGGCGTCCAGTCCGGACAGCAATGCCATCTCGGCGTCCGAGAACCCCGTCATGCCCATGGCGTCCCCGCCTCCGGTGCGGTCCCGCCCGGGATTCCGGACACTCGTCCGGCCGGTCTTTCCGTCCTGTGGTCCTGCATGTGCGGCTCCTTGCCTCTCCGGGGCCCTGCCTTGTGGCCCCTTCGCCCATGCCACCCGTGGCCCCTTCTATATCGGGGGATTCCTCCGCCGCGCAAGACCGATCTTTCTTCGTGTCCGCAGCCCCAAAACAAAATGTTGACAATGACAATAAACAACGTTATTGTTGTCACCGTCAGCAAAAATATTGCTGACGGCTGATAGTCGAAGGATTATCGCAGATAAAGGATAAAAGAACAGAGCCGCTCCTTGAGAAGCTCAAGGAACAGGGATGGCGCATCGAAGCCAAGAAGAAAGGCTGGATGTGCTACCCACCCGACAAGTCGAAGCCGGGCGTTCCCATACACAAGACACCTTCGGATGCCAGATGGTATGAGAATTGCTTGAAATACCTGAGACGCGGCGGGTTCCAAGAGTGAGCGGTCGCTAATCTTGCGGAGACGAAGTTTCCTAGGCTTGTCACCGCAAGATTAGCACACCCTCTGTTCCCCCATCAACCTTCGACCGCTAGGGCGGCTGGATGGCGTGCGCCCATGGAGGCATCTCCCGGCGCACGCCATGCAATACATCGGATAGGTGAAACATGACGAGAGCACGAGAATGGCAGGTTTCCCTTGACTTCAAGGCGAGACTCGACGAGGACGCGGCGTTCGACCTCATGGAAGCCCTCGGAAGATACGGGGCCTCGGTGGCGGTCGACCCCGGGCACACGGGCGGCGGACTGACCCTCGCCGTCGACGCCCCGGACGGGGAGACGGCGCTGGATAAGGCCCTCACGCTCCTTGAGAAGAACATGCCCGGCGCGACGGTGACCGGACTCGAGGCGCGGGAGTGGGCCGACGCCGTGGCGCGGAACCGCGAACCCCTATACCCGCCGGTGGTGGGCTACGCCGAGATCGCGCGCATGACCGGCGTCACCAGACAGAGGGCGTACGCGTTTCCCAGGATCGAATCCTTTCCCAAGCCGGTGATAGAGACCTCACAGGGCCCCCTCTATTCCGAGGATGCGGTTCGCGCATGGGCGCAGACCCGCGAGCTCAGACCCGGACGTCCGAAAGCGATGGAATAGGAAACGATGCGAGAGCCCCGCGGCCGCACGGCGCGGGGTTTATTTTTTACAAGGAGGAAGCGGCTGTTCCCCGATGGATTCGTCGGGAAGGGAATCGGCTGTCACCAGGTCCGGTCCGGTTGGATCACGGGACGTGTGGCCCGGTCCCTGAGCCGGAATGATTGGGTCATTCGCGCATGGGCTCCCTCGAGCATCACGGTCCAGGTCGTCGGGGACACGGTCCTGAGCCCGATGCCGTTCTGGAACGCCAGGATGAGGTCGTTGCGGACCGGTGTCTGTCCCTTGTTCCGGTTCTCCACGGTGTAGCGCACCTCGAGCAGGTCCTTGCGGATGGCATATTCCACGTCCGTCAGGAGCAGCCCGTCATGCTCCCCGTATTCCAATGGATAGGATATGAATTCCGTGCCCCGTGGTACGTGCCATTCCCTCCATTCCAGATGGTCTTCCAGATGCATGCACAGCCAGGTGGCGAGGGATAGACCTCCCAGCACGATGATGGTCACGAATAGGATGACTTTCATAAAGGTTCCTCTTTTTAGGAGATTCGAGCGACATGAGCGAAAAAGACGGGAAGCGGGTTCTGAGCCCCGAGGAAAAGGCCGAGGCGGATGCCCCGACCAACAAGCAATGGCTCGATACCATCGGCGGCCCGACGGGAAGCCGCCGATGATTGTCCGATTCCGATGACCGTCGGCATTGTTTTATTGCCGATATCGGGCCGATGGCGGATAATCGGGATCATGAAGGATGGAATCAATCAATGCGGGGGTTCCGGCATCGAGTCCGTTGATCATTTCGACGGTGTCGGAATCGTCAGGATCAGACCAGTGGTCAATAAGGTGGAGATAAAGAGGGCCAAGCGTCTGATTGTCGAACAGATCCCTCATCTTGCCGATATAGAATTCCCAAAGCGGCCGGTCGAGGATGACGGCACGTTGAGGCCTCTTTTTATAGGGGCGTTCTCCAAGGACGGCCTCATAGGCGCCGCCTTCGTCACGCCAGGAATACAGGCAGCCCAGTCGTTCCTCGGGTATTTCTCCGCGTCGGCCGGAGCGTATCAGTGCGCGGAGCTTGTCAGGCGTACGGTCGCCGAAGTCGAGGGGATCGCAGTCGTCGACGAGTACAGGCGCAGGGGCGTCGCACTCGCCCTGAAAAGGTACATCGATGCCTGGGCCGCCGATCACGGCGCTTGTCTCGTATTGTCCGTGCCCACGAATGAGGCAGCGCGTGGCCTCAACGAGAAGTCCGGCCACCGCGTCCTGGAGCCCGATGTCCTTCTCATGCTTCAGGTCGTATATGCCGACGGCGGTCCCTGCTCCCTTCCCTTTGCTTTGGAACGTGGGCAGGAGGCAGGATACAGTTGCTGGGCATTCCTTCCAATCGCCAAACCTGGCGGGATGTCCGTCAGGGCGGGACAATGCCCTTCCGTCGCTTCCTCTCCTGGAGTATCCGGTGAGGAATACTTCGCCGTCAAGTGGGAGACCCGCGACGGTGACGGGAATTGGATCGCCACGACCAGCCGTTTGAGGGGCGTACGCGCCGACGTCATGGACTGATGCCATTCCATCAGGCCCCATGCCTGGCGCTTCGGCGTTCTTGTCTTCCTGATGATTCATTCCTCGTCCTTCCCCTGGCGAGCGGCCATGCATGGACTCATGGATTGGGCACGAGTCCGCGTGTTCGGGTGTCTTGGTTGAGCCCGTCATTCTGCCTGCTCCAGTTGCCAGTTGCCGGCGAAGCAGCTGCCGCCGTGCGAGGCGCGGTAGTCGTGGAGTTCCCTCGATCGTTCGCTCTCCCGGCGGGCTTGTTCGGCCTGGGCCTTGCGGCCGGCGCGGAGCGCGAGCTCGGCGTAGCGTGAGGCCTGGCCGGGGTCCGGGTCGGGGTCGAGGCGCAGCCTGTCCGCGAGGGCGCGGATGGCGGTGGACGCGTCGGCGTCGGCGCCGATGCGGTCGGCGAGCATGCGGCGCGCCCGGGTCTCGTAGGATTCCGGTTCCGCCGGCCGGCTCTCCCCTGTGTCGCTTCCGGTGGGTTGGCTGGCGTCGGCATGCTCCCTGCGTCGGCGTTCGAGGGTTCGCTGGTCGCAGGTCAGGTCGTCGCGCAGTTCGTCGAACAGGCGGGCGAAGCGGCGTCCCGTGTCGACGCGTTTGGCCTGGAACCCGTTGTCGAGCGCGTGGTCGAGGACCCGTTCCATGAGCCCGCTCGTGTCGGGTTCGCCGGCGGCGTCGAGCCGTTCGACGAGCCGAGTGACGGCGTCGGTGTCCCGCCGACGTGCCGGTTTCGGGGTCAGGCCCATGGCGGCTCGGCGGTTTTCGAGCCGGTCGAGGATCCATCTGGCGCGTATCCCGGCGGGGACCCGCTCTTCCGGTTCGGGGCCGGCGTCTTGCCAGCGTTCGTCGTCGGGCTCACCCATAGGGCGGTTCGCCTCGTCCGGCGCGGATGCGGCTTCGATGATGTGGGCGGTTTGGTTTTTCCCGTCGCGGCTCTCCCCGGTCCGGGGAGATGCCTCCGTAGGAGGCAAAGGGGATATTTGTTTAGAAGTATTTGTTCTTACTATAGGGGTGTCACTGGTGACACCCCTGGAGGTGTCACCAGTGACACCCCTGGCTTCCCTTTCCGGGTTTAGAGGTGTCATTTTGACCCCCCTAGATTTTGGCTTGTTTCCGCCGTTTTCCAGAGGTGTCATTTTGACACCTCTAAATCTGTCCGCTTTTCCGGCCTGTTCGGCATTGCCGTCGCCGTCACGTTCGGCCCGTTCGGCGCGTTCCTCCCTGGCCTGTCGTCCGGGTTTCTCGGACACGTGCTCGAGGGTCACGTTCATGCAGCATTCCCAGACGACGGACCGGTACGGGTCGGGCACGTAGTTGCCGTGCTCGTCCCATTGGGCGAGCTTCTGGTTGCCCCGGCGGATGCATCCCGTCTCCTCGAGCGCCTTCAAGGCACGTTTGACGCTGGATTCGCTCGTGTGCGCCTCGGCCATCAGGGTGTCCACGGTGGGCCATGCGCTGCGCCCGTCGGGCTGGCAGCGGTCGGCCAGGGCGATGAGCACGAGTCTGGCCGTGGCCGTGGGTGCGGGCGCCTCCCTGAGCGCCCATGACGTGCATTGCCAGCTCATGGTCTTGCCCCTTCCGTTTCGCGTTCCTTCTTGTGTTCCTGCATGAGCCTGTCGAACGCCTTGCTGGTGGGTTCCAGGCTTCCGTACCGGACTCCCGCCGATGCGGCGGCGCGGCCCATGGCTTCCTCGTTCCTGTCCTCGTGTCCGTCATCGCGCATCGCCGGACAGCTCCTTCCCCGTGTCGGCGTCGAGGGCGGTTTCGAGGGCGCGGCACAGGTCGAGCGCCTGGTCGAACCCGTCGAGCCATGCGCCTACCCAGTCCTGGGCGTCCCCGCCCCCGGCCGGCGTCATGTCGATGGTCTTGAGGCGTTCCACGGCCATGGCCTGCCGGTCGATCCTGCCGTGTCCGTCGATGATGATCCGCATCGTCTTCCGTTCCTTTCCCGTCGCCTCATCGGGCGAGCTCTTGCACCGTCATGCCCAATGCCGTCCGGGTCGGGTCGTGGCGTTTCCGCACCCTGTCGCACAGGGAGGGCGAGGGCATGCGCGCGAACATGCCGGGGTCCATGGCGCGGATCTCCCGTTCGTGGGAGACGAGCGCGTCGATGACGTCCTGCACGCGTGCGCGCAGCAGATCATGCCATCTGCCGGGCCATGTCTCGCGCATCGCCGCCGAGCACACCATGGCCTCGTCGCCCGCGGCCCGGATGTACCGGGTGTGCGCGGGCAGGGCGAGGATCTCCTGGATCCATTGCCAGTCGTCGCCGCGGGCGGCGTCGATCTCGCCGGAGAGCATCCTCCATGCGTCGAACGTCGCGTCGAGCATGATCGACGCCTGTTCCCATGTCATGGGGATCGCGGGGATCTGCAGGGTGACGGCGTCGGGTTCGGCCCCTGCCGGGGCCGTCATCATCGTGGTCATGGTCGTTCCTCTATGGTTCGCGGGCCTCGTCGTCCGGCTTCCCGTTGTCCTTTCGTTTGTTCTTTCACTCGTCCATCGCCGGTTTTCGGCCGATTACGGGCGCCTGTGCCGGCGCATGCCCTGAGGTAGGGGTAGCGGTCCAGTCTCGGGGTGGTCCCGTTGTGGTGGGCTTCGAGCCAGTGGCGGATCTCCCTGAGCAGGGGACGGGCGCGGTTCGAGGTCATGCATCGGGTCAGGATCCGTTTCCATGCGGCGAGTCCCCATTCGGCCTGGACCGCGAGGGCGAGGGCCTCCATGTCCGTCTTGTATCCGGCGCTGACCGGCAATGGGGCGTCCGCCGTGTCGCCGTCCCATTGCCGGTAGCTTTCCCGGTCGCCCGCGGCGGGCGATCCGGGGCTCTCGCCGTCGCCGTCGCGTCCCTCGAAGATGTCGGATGCGTCGCAGATCACGTCGGAGTCGGCGAGGGTCTGCTCGTGCCGGCGCCACCGTTCCCACGCCGTCCGGTCGTCCGGGTCCGTGGGTGGTTTCAGCCTTCCCGCGCGCCGTTCCGGGGTCTGGGTCATGCCCGTGCGGTGTTTGGGCCGTTGGGTTTTGAACCATTCGCCGACCACGGTGCCGGTGAGCTGGTTGACGAACGCGGCCAGGCTCGTCGCCCCTCCCTCGGCCCGGTCCGTGTTGGTGCGGTGCCAGTAGTCGAGTCGGCGGATGGTGCGTATCGTCAGGTCGCTCATGACCTCGTCCGTGGCCCATGCCCAGTCGCGGCCCAGCTGCCGGCGCACGCGCGCCCGGTTGTCCTCCAGCGCGGCGTCGAGCCGGAGTGCGGCCTGGTCGGCGAGGCGGGCGCGCATGAGCCTGGCCCCGGCTTGGTCCCCGTCGTTCTCGAGCCGTTCGAGGGCTTTCAGGTCCGTGGGGTCGGCGAGGCAGCGGACCAATGTGTCCGCCAACGGTTCATCGCTTTTCCTCATGGTCAGAACCTTCCGGGATGCTCGCGGCGCAGCGTGTGCAGGCGTCGTTTCGCGGTGGTGGTGGATGGGGCGAGACCGTCGGCCACGGCCCGGGTCGAGGTGACCGTCTCGCCGTTGGCCTTCAGCCGGTCGGCCCATGCGAGCCATTCGTCGGGGTCGAAGCCGGCCGTCGCCTTGCGAGCCGGCTCACCGGCTTTTGGGCCGGCATCGTGGGCCGATCCCGTGTCGGAGGAACGGTCCGGGCCGGACATGGCCCCTTCGTGGGATTCCGCGGGCTCAGGTTCGGCGTGGCCCGCATGACCCCCTGCCTCCGGGCCCGGCTGGCCCTTGGGATCCATCTCGGGTTTCCGGCCCATGCGGTCCTGGTCCGCAAGGTCCTGGTCCGCATGGGCCTGGTCCATGCGGACCATGTGGATTGTGGGCTCCGTGGCCCTTGCGGATGTCGTGGTCGCGGACGTCACGGAGGGCCATGAGAGGTCCTGGTCGAACGGGATGTCCTCCGGATCCTCCTTCTTTCCCCGATTCGCGTCGGTTTCCGCTTGGGCCGGCGGGTCGAACAGGTAGCGGTCCAGCGGGTCGGCGGGCGCGGGTTCCGTGGCTTTGCCCGGCTCCGGTCCGGCCGTCGGCGTGGGGATGGTCCGGCGGGGTTCCGTCCGGACCGGTTCCGTGCCGGCCGTTTCCGGCGTGGCTGCGGCGGGTCCGGCGTGCCCGTCATCGGGGCCGGCGGCCTTGCCGGTGGTCCTGGCGAGTTTGTCCTGGCGGTCGCCGGCGATGATCACGATCAGGTGGGTAGAGTAGAGCAGGGCGATGGGCGGGATGCTCATGATCGCGGGCGCACCCCACGTGGGGAGCATGCCGCCGGCGTTGAGCCATGCGTGCAACGCGTTGCCCGTCACGCTGAACAGCGAGAACAGCACGAGTCCGGCCCACGGGTACCAGCGTCCGCGGATGTGGCCTTTGCGGAATCCCCATGTCGCCCATGTGCACAGGAGGATCGTGCCGTCCACGCACAGGGGGCCTCCCCATGACAGGAGCGGGTTGATGCCGCTGGACACGAACACGAGCCTCAACGCGTCGAAGCTCAGCACGAACGCGATGACCGCGATCATCACGCCCACCGTCACGCCGGGCAGCATGCTCACGCTCTCCCGCCCGTCCGCTTCCTTGGTTTTCTTGTCGTTCATACCGGTTCCTCTCCGGCCGGCCCTCATGGCCGGCCTTCTCTGCTAACGGGTCAGGCGCATTCCGACGCGACGGTCAGGATCTGGTCGAACAGTCCGTTGACCTCGTCCTGGTCGCGGCTGCGGTCGTTCTCGTCGGCGGGCCACATGTCCTCGAGGTCGTGGTCGACGAGGCGCATGAACGGGCCCACGTTGGCCAGCACGCCCTTGATGTCGCGGCCGGCGCGGGTGACGATCTCGTCGACGATCTCGCTGCCTGGCTGCCAGCGTTCGGAGCTCATCAGCTCCACGAGGCGGGCCAGTCCGGCGTTCGCGTCTCCCGCGGCGGTGCGGAACGCTTCCACGAAGTTCATGTCGTCCGCGGCGAGCCGGTCGCCTCCCAGGTCGATTGCAGTATTGTCGGGCAGCACTCCGATCGCGCCGGTCTCGTCGACCGGTGCGGGGGCCGCGGGTTCGAGTCCCTCGCTCATGCGCCGCATGGTCTCGCGTTTGATGCTCGCGCAGATCGTGGATTGCGCCATGTCGAGCTTCGCGGCGATCTCCTGCTGGGTCATGCCCTGGCCGCCCTCCTCGACGGGCAGGTTCATGTCATGGATCTTCGCGTCGAGTTCGAGGCGTTCCGCCGGCGTGAGCTCCGGCACGCTGTGGCGTTTGCCGTCCGTGCCCACGACCGGCTTCGGCTTCGCGGAGGCGCCCTTCGGGGATTTCTTGTTCTTTTTCAGCGCGCGGCCGACCGTCCTATCGCTCACCCCGAGCGCGGCGGCGAGGGCCACGTTGCTGATCGGGTCGTCCTGGAAGCTGAGGATGAGGTTGGTGCGTTGCTGGACGGTGAGACGGACCGCGTCGGCGGTGAACTTGTCCTGGCACATCCGGTTCCAGCCGATCTGTCCCGCGGGGTATCCGAGGGCGATCCAGGCGCGCCCGTCGTACGCCTGGGCGATCAGGTCGTGCAGGCGTTTCTGGCTTTTCGCGGTCTCGTAGAGCTGTTCCTGGATGTCGCCGACGAGCTGTTCGGCCTGTTCGCGGGTGAAGTCGCTTTGGTTCGTGTCGACGCCCATGTTGACGGGCAGGTGGTCGCGCGTGTATTCGATGACCGCGTCGCCTGCCGTGGCCTCCCCCGGTTCCGGCTCGTCTATGATGCGGATCGGCTCGGGCGCGCCCTCGGCCGGCTCCGGCTCCTCCACGGCGGGCACGTCGACGATCTCCACGTCCTGCCATGCGGGGGCATCCTGTGAATATCGGGGTTCGCCGGTGGTCGGCTGGGTGGGGTTGATGTAAGAATTGGTCATGATTGGCTCCTTCTGGTCCGACGATTGGTCTTCTGGTCCGACGATTGGTCTTCTGGTCCGACGATTGGTCTTCTGGTCCGACGATTGGTCGGGGTCGGTCTTGCCGGCTCCTTCTGATGTGATGATTGGTGGGGTTGGCTTCTGCTGGTTCCCTCGCCCGAGCCGGATTCGTCCGGTAAGGGGCAATGCAAATGGGTAAAGGATGGGACCATCGCCCGCACGCGAACGGCAATTCGCGTGCGGGCATTCTCTTTTTCACGGACCGTCCCATGCGGCCGATATCATGCCGGACGCATGTGTATCGGTAGAACGGATATCGTCTCCAAGCACAATCGATCGGCGGTCATGATGGAAGACAACACTGCGGGCTTCTCCCTCGTCCTCCGCCGCCGTCTCATGACGGTGGACCGGATATCCGGGTTCCTGCAGGGCGCATCGATGCCCCTGCGTCCCCGTGTCTCCCCGATCGTGACGGTCCGGGCGGCTCTGCGTTACGAGGTGCTGGCCCGTGACGAAACGGTGCTCGCGCGGCGGGCGCGTCTGGCCTGGTTGGCCTATCGCATGGCCGTCGCCGATGGTCTGTTCCGTAATGTCACGGATCCCGCCGTCATGGATGGGCTGCGTTGGATGCTGTCCACGGGGATCACGGACGGCGAGCTGTTCGACGCAGGGCTCTCGTCCGGCATCGTGCTCGCCGCCGCGACCTGTGACGACGCGTATGGGTTCGTCCTCGGCGTCGCTTCCGCGGTCGCCGAGGGGCGTCGATCCGCTGTGGCCGCCATGAGCCGCACGCGCTTGTAGGGTTGGCATTCCTGGTTCTCTCTTTTCGCTGCAGATGGGTGGTGGATGGGTTTGTTTCGGGTAAGGGATGGTTGTTCATCCCACCGGGATGGGCCGGCAAGCCCGGTTCCCGGTGCGCGTGGGGACGGCAATCCCCGACGCAAGTCTCTTATGATGTTCGGCCGTGACGCTGCGCTCCACGACCTGGTCCTCCAGATGGACGCCGGCGGCGCGCAGGAAACGGATGTCGCGTGCCACGTGCTCTCCGCGCAGCAGCGTCGCACCGGATAGGATCCGTTCGATCCCATCCACGTAGATGTTCAACGGCAGACGGTTCGCCAGGTTCACGTTCACCCCTCCTGCCGGCACGCTCTTCCAGCCGTCTTCCCTGACGGGGTGGAAGAACGCGTCGAACACCGTGCGATGCGCCTGCCTGTCGACGATGCGCAATCCGACAATCTCCCCGCACTCGGGAGTCGGTCCGGTCACGCACAACCGAAGCCACAACACTCTTTCGCTCATGCGACGACCTCCCGACTTGCAGATTCTTGAAGACCTAACAGGTAATCCGTTGAGGTGTGTAGCAATAATGCACAAGACTTCACTTCTGGTGAAGTGAACGGGGCCTTACCTGCCAACTTTCTTGAAATCGACGCCTGGGTAACACCCAAATAATGGGCAAGATACTCCTGCGTCAGCTTATTTCGCTTCCTCTGCTCATCAATTCTATACGCAGTCACAACATCTTTATACTTCATGTGTATAAATATACGCATTTCCAACTATAAAGCAAATCACTTCGTATACAATTACGTATATGAACAATATTGAATCCACTCAAACCGCCGCCGCACAAGAATTCCAACGCATTGCGCGAGGCAATATTCGATTGCTTGTGGCTTTCTATAAACCCAAACAGGAGATCTTGGCCGCTGCCTTGAAAATAAAGCAGCCTTCCTTGAGTAGAAAACTCAATGGAAAGGCTGATTGGATGCCAGCAGATATTGCTAATGTTGCAGACTTCTTTGGAATACCGTTTTACGTACTGCTGACAACAGATAAACTCGCCGCATATCTGGTTCCTGGCGAATCCAATTATCAGCCTCGACAACATGTCGAGGCTGATAATGCAATTTCATTATCAACTCGTTATCAGGTGCAACATAATGTTGCACCTGATAATGCGGAGTCCCGTGAGCTCGCCGGTGCCGCCGGTCCACGCTACATCGTGAGGCCAGACGATGCCGAGAATACGAAAAAGCGCGGAGCGAACAATTCGCCCCGCGCCATCGTGATGCCGTATGACCCGGACTTTTTGGTGCCCTCGGTGGGACTCGAACCCACACTGCGCAGATTTTGAGGCTGCTTCCTCTACCAATTGGGATACGAGGGCGTGCCAAAGCACTCTGAAGAGAGTAGCATACCAATTCGACTCTTGCGACACAAGACACGCGCCAATCCTCCATTCCCCCCGGTGAAACAGGCGAAACACGTCGATATCGCGGACGGCGCACCCGTGTGTTGCCCGTTCTCCTGCGTGGTTTCACCGCTTACAATGGGCTGTAGTTTCGATGTATCGCTTTTGTTAGGAGGGCTTATGAGCAACGAAACTTACCGTCAGTTCGATCCCTGGCGCCCCTCTCCGGTCAAGGAGATTTCCCGTAGACAGATTGTGGAGACGCATTATTTCAATGTCGATCACGTCTCCTATGAGTCGAATCAAATCGGTTCGTTTGAACGCTACTTTGTTCAGGAGAACAATGGCGACACTGTGGCTGTGCTGGCCGTCACCGATGATGGCATGATTCCGCTGGTCGAGCAGTATCGCATCGCCAACCATCGTTGGACGTTGGAGATTCCGGCCGGTCACGCCAACAACCCGTCCGAACGCCCGACCGATGTAGCTAAGCGCAAGCTGGCCGAAGAGGCCGGTTTCGACGCCACCAAGCTTACGCAGTTCACCCGTTTTATGAACACGCCGAGCTATTCCACCCAGCACACCGCAATCTTCTTCGCCACCGGTCTTACCCCGGCTTCCCGTCAGGAAATCGGCCCGGAGACTCCGCGTTCCGACGTGCGTATGGTGTCGGTGGACGATGCCTATGAGATGGTGGTCAATGGCACGATTGTGGATGCCAAGACCATGGTCGCCATTTTGCGCCTGAAGAGCGGCACGCTCGATCATCTCAACGACTGATCGCCACGCTCGATCACCGCGGTGACTGTGGGCCATTGCAATCACCACACAATCGCAACATAACAGATAACGAAAGCCCCCATCCACTTTGGATGGGGGCTTTCGTGTGCTATATGCTAGCTGTCAGCAGCTACCAGAAGCCTGAAATCAGTCGCAAGCGCCAACGGTGTGCACGTAGATGGAGTCAGTGCGGCCCGGCTGGTGATCGCCCTGAGCAGAGCTCAGGATGACGATCTTGTCGCCGTCAGCAACCTTGCCAGCATCCTTGAGGACCTTGTCCGTGTAGACCATGAGATCCTTGCGGGACTTGTCGTGGTAGTCCTCCTTGAGCAGGAAGGCTTCGGTGCCCCAGGACAGAGCCAGCCAGTGGTAGGTGTGCTCGTTGCTGGTCAGGCCGTAGATCGGGGCGGCCGGACGCTCACGGGAGACGCGGTGCACGGTGGCACCGGTCTGGGTGTAAGCAACGATGGCCTTGGCGTTGAGCTTGTCGGCCAGGTCCACAGCGGCGGAGGAGACAGCGCCGGTGGAGGACATGTCAAGGTTCTTGAGCTCCGGGATACGGTCGAAGCCGTGGTCGGTGGCGTAGCCGGAGATACGGGCCATGGTGGCCACGGTCACATCCGGGTACTTACCAACGGCGGTCTCGTTGGAGGTCATGGTGGCGTCGGAGCCGTCGAGGATGGCGTTGGCGCAGTCGGAAGCCTCTGCACGAGTCGGAACCGGGGAGTTCACCATGGAGCCGAGGACTTCGGTAGCCACGATGACCGGCTTGGCGTACTGGCGAGCCAGCTCGATGATGCGCTTAGTGGCCAGCGGGACCTCTTCCAGCGGGCACTCAACGGCCATGTCGCCACGGGCGGCCATGACGCCGTCGAAGGTCTTGACGATCTCTTCGAGGTTCTCCAGAGCCTGCGGCTTCTCGATCTTGGCAATGATCGGGATGCGACGGCCTTCCTCGTCCATGATCTCGTGGGCGCGGTCGATGTCGGTGGCGAAACGCACGAAGGACATGGCGATGATGTCGGCACCGGTGCGGATGGCCCAACGCAGGTCGGCCTCATCCTTCTCGGTCAGAGCCGGCAGGGAGACGGCGACGCCCGGCAGGTTGATGCCCTTGTGGGAGGACACAGGACCGGCCACGACGACCTTGGTGTACACGTTGTTGCCCTCGACCTTGGTGACCTCAAGACGGACCTTGCCGTCATCGATCAGGATCGGGTCGCCCGGGTGGCAATCGCCCGGCAGGCCCTTGAAGGTGGTGGAGGTGATGTGCTCGTCGCCCTCGACGTCATCAGTGGTGATGACGAATTCCTGGCCGAGCTGCAGCTGAACCTTGTCTTCGCCATCGGCGTTCTTCTTGAACCAACCGCAGCGAATCTTCGGGCCCTGCAAATCAACGAGCGCGGCAACGTTGCGACCAGTGGCTTCGCTGGCCTTGCGCACGTTGTTGTAGACCTTGAGGTGATCCTCGGGGGTGCCGTGGGAGCGGTTCAGACGAGCAACGTCCATACCAGCTTCAACGAGCTTCAGGAGGTTGTCGTAATCCTCGGTGGAAGGACCGATGGTGTCTACGATCTTGGCTTTACGCATGAATGCCTGCCTATTCTTGTTCAATTTGGTTCGAGGCGCGATTGCCCCATTTGCCGAAACCCAGTCTACTAGCGCGAGCCGACTCATGACAAGTTTTCTTCACGGTGTGTTGTGAGCGCTCACATTGTTGTGTTGACTGGGTTTAAGGGTTGTATTCTCTAACGATTTCAGGCCTTTTCAGCGCTTTCCATGCTCTTCATCTTGATCACGGAAGCCACGGATGCGCTGCCAATTGCGAGCACAATCACAGCCAGCGACAGCCATGTGGGCACCTCCGGCACCCAATGGACGCCTTCGCCGCCGTTGATGAACGGCAAGGTATTGCCGTGCAGGGCCTCCATGATGAGCTTGACGCCGATGAAGCCCAGCACCACGGACAGGCCGGCAGGCAGGTAGACGAGCTTGTCGAGCAGAGCACCCAGCAGGAAGTACAGCTGCTGCAGGCCGAGCAGTGCGAACACGTTGGAGGTGAACACCAGGAACGGATCCTTGGTCAGGCCGAAGATCGCGGGAATCGAGTCGAAAGCGAACATGACGTCGGTGGTGCCGATGGTCAGGAACACGATGAGCATCGGGGTCCAGTAACGCACGCCGTTCTTGGTGGTGCGCAGCTTCTCGCCGTCGTAGTCGTCGGTAATCTTGATGATCTTGCGCAGATTACGGATGATGCCGTTCTCGTGATATTCCTCATCTTCATCGCCGCCGAGCACCAGTTTGACGGCGGTGTAGATCAGGAAGGCACCGAACAGGAAGAACACCCACGTGAAGCGGGAGATCAGGGCCGCGCCGATCAGAATGAAAATGCCACGGAAAATCAAAGCAATGGTGATGCCGATGGACAGCACATACTTCTGAATCTGCTTGGGCACCGCGAAGTTCGACATGATAATGACGAACACGAATAGGTTGTCGATGGACAACGAGTATTCGGTGAGCCAGCCGGAATAGAACTCGATGGCGGGCTTGGAGCCGGCGAAGAACCAGATGCATCCGCCGAAGATCAGCGCCATAACCACGAAGAAGGCGATATGCTGCACGCATTCCTTGGTGGAGGGCACATGCGGTCGACGCCCGATGACGAACAGGTCGACGATAAAGAACAACGCGAGCACCACGAAGGTGATGATTTCAAATGCGAGTGGGGTTTCTGCCATGATTCCCTACACTAACT